>Ga0306926_10008010_pt1 | contig 11520 bp, 10 predicted proteins | sample flu12Cox44000178_FD_203759 | JGI IMG/M metagenome (GOLD analysis project Ga0306926, IMG submission 203759) | Lab enrichment of tropical soil microbial communities from Luquillo Experimental Forest, Puerto Rico - flux8day.12C.oxic.44.000.178 (v2)... | ecosystem: Environmental > Terrestrial >...
CCGCGCGGGGTGCCGATCGCCGGCATCGCGGGCGATCAGCAGGCCGCGCTGTTCGGCCAGGCGTGCCTGACGCCCGGCGCGGCGAAGAACACCTACGGGACCGGATGCTTCGTGCTGCTGAACACGGGGACCGAGCCTGTCGCCTCGTCGCACGGGCTCGTGACGACGATCGCCTGGCGGATCGGCGGGGCCACGACGTATGCGCTGGAGGGCAGCGTGTTCATCGCGGGCGCCGCGATCCAGTGGCTACGCGACGGGCTCGGACTGATCCGGAGCGCCGCCGAAAGCCAGGCGCTGGCCGAGGCGGTGCAAGACACCGGCGGCGTCCATTTCGTCCCGGCCTTCGTCGGGCTCGGCGCGCCCCACTGGGACATGTACGCGCGTGGCACCATCGTCGGCCTGACGCGCGGTACGACCGGCGCCCATCTGGCCCGTGCGGCGCTCGAGTCGATCGCGTTCCAGAGCCGCGACGTGCTCGAGGCGATGGCCGCCGACGCGGGGATCGCAGTCCGCGAGCTTCGCGTGGACGGCGGCGCGGCTGCGAACGACTTCCTGTGCCAGTTCCAGGCCGACGTGCTGAACGTGGCCGTGCTGCGGCCGCGGATCATCGAGACGACGGCGCTCGGTGCCGCGTACCTGGCAGGGCTGGGCGCGGGCGTGTGGCGCTCGCTCAGCGAGGTCGAGCAGCGCTGGGCCCTCGAGCGGCGGTTCGAGCCGCGCTGCGACGAGGCGACGCGAGCGTCGCGCTACGAGGGCTGGCGGCGGGCGGTCGAGAGGGCCAAGGGGTGGGTGATTCCCGAATGAACTAGCGTGCCACTCTCTTCGCCATCGCGGCCCGGAGAGCCCGCTGCCGCCCGAAGAGGTGGGCTTCAGCCTCGCGGACCAGAAGGTGGGACTGGTCGGACAGTTCTTTGCTGCGCTTGATCAAGATCTGCGCCGCCTCTCGCACCTCTTGTGTCCTTTGCCGTACTTCGGAGGGCAGGACGACGCAGGCGGACAGATGCGCGCGAACGCTCTGCGTCAAATTCGTCCGGCACTGAGGGCACAGATTCGTGCGGCCTCCGAGCGGATCGGCAGCAAGCTCCATCATGCGGAAGCCGACGACGCACCACAGGCACTTGGCGACGACGTGATCCGAGCAATAGATGAACAGCAGCGCCCGCTCTTCCGGCGTCAGACCCTGGGCCCGCGCACAGTCCACGTGCGAGAGACGGCCGGCGGACGACTCGATGACGTCGGTGAGCGCGATAGGGCGAGAGCACGTCGCGCATGTGACCTGCATGTAGCGCCTCGCTTCCGGGCGGAGAGTAGCAGGAGGTTTCCCTGGAGTCCAGGGCGGTGATCACGCCGCCCGTCGACGTCGAGCATGGACGTCGATTCCGTAGCAAACGGCTCAGGTTGCGTCGTAAGATCGCGTCGCTACACGCCGTGGCAGATCCCTGAGAGGAGACGAGCGATGACACGATTCGCGATCCTGGCGCTCGCGGCCCTGCTGTCCGCGAGCTGGTCCGGCCCGGCCGCGGCGCAGACGCCGCCGATCGAGGGCGAGCTGGCGCTGATCACGCCGGTCTCGAAGTTCATCCACGACGCGGCGCTGAAGGCGTTCGCCGAGTATGCCAAGGAAAAGTGGAACGTCACCGTGAGAGTCAGCGCGATCCCCGCCGGAACGCCCGTCGCGTACGGGCGCATCGTCGAGTGGAAGGGACGGCCGGAGGTCGACATCTTCTGGGGCGGCGAGTCGGCGCTCTTCGAGAAGCTCGCGGAGCAGAAATTACTCCAGAAGGTCGAGCTCCCGCGCGAGACGTGGGACGCGATCCCGGCCTCGATCGGCGCGCCCAAGCCGATCCCGCTCAAGGATCGGGACGGCCACTGGGTCGGCACGGCGCTCGAGCCGTACGGGCTCGTCTACCATCCGAGGAAGATTCAGCGTCTCGGCATTGCCGAGCCGAAGGACTGGGACGATCTGCTGAACCCGAAGCTCAAGGGCGAGGTCGCCCAGTGCGCGCCCACGCGGTCGTCGTCGTCGAACGCGACGTACGAGGTGATGCTGTCGATGCACGGCGAGGACAAGGGCTGGGAGTGGCTCAAGAAGCTCGCCGGCAACACCGGGCTCTTCACCGCGCGCAGCCGCGACGTGCCGACCGTCGTGGCCAAGGGCGAGTTCGCGGCGGGGTTCGCGGTCCCGTCGTACATGGCCTTCGAGGAGAAGCTGGCCGGCTTCGATCTCAAGTTCGTGGCGCCGAAGAACGCCTTCGTCACGCCCGAGCCCATGGCGATCCTCGCGGGCGCCCGCAACCCGAAGGCCGCTCGCGCGTTCGTCGAGTTCCTCCTGAGCGAGCGCGGCCAGCGCGTGTTCATGGAGCGGGGGCTCTTCCCGATCACGCCGAAGTACAAGGTGCAGGGCGCACCCGACTCCCCCGCCGAGATGGCCGTGGAGTTCACCGGCGGCGTGCGCTCGTACTTCGAGCGCGACGTCTCGAACGTCTACGACGAGGCGGCCGCGCAGAAGCGGTCGGACGCGCTCAAGCAGAAGTTCCGGACGGACATCGAAGCGACCTGGAAGAAACCCTGAAGATCCGGCTTCACGGGGTCAGCAAGCGCTTCGAGCGCGTGGTGGCCGTCGACGGCGCGAGTCTCGAGATCGGCGAAGGCGAGCTGTTCACCCTGCTCGGGCCGTCGGGCTGCGGCAAGACGACCTTGCTCCGGCTGATGGCCGGCTTCTATGCGGCGGACGCCGGCGAGATCTGGTTCGGCGAGCGCCGGGTCGACGCGCTCCGGCCGTACGAGCGCAACATCGGCATGGTGTTCCAGAACTACGCGCTCTGGCCCCACATGACCGTTCGGGCCAACGTCGCCTACGGGCTCAAGCTCAAGAAGCTCGGCGCCGCCGCGATCGCCGAGCGCGTCGCGGCGGGCCTCGAGAAGGTGAACCTGACGGGGCTCGAGCTCCGCTATCCCGGCCAGCTCTCCGGGGGCCAGCAGCAGCGGGTCGCGCTGGCGCGCGCACTCGTGCTGAACCCGGACATCCTCTTGCTCGACGAGCCCCTGTCGAACCTGGACGCGAAGATCCGGGTGCAGGTGCGCGCGGAGATCCGCAAGCTCCAGAAGGACCTGGGGATCACGACGGTGTACGTGACCCACGACCAGGAGGAGGCGCTCTCGCTCTCCGATCGCGTCGCGGTCATGCGCGACGGCCGGATCTTGCAGGTCGCGTCCCCCAAGGAGCTCTACGAGCGGCCCGCCGGGCGGTTCGTCGCGGACTTCGTCGGGACCAACAACTTTCTGGCCGGCACGTGCCGCGAGGTCGCAGCCGACCGGATCTGCGCCGAGACGGCCATCGGCCTCGTGCGCGCCTGGCCCTCGCCGCGGATCGGCCGCGGCGACCGCTGCGTGCTCGCGATCCGCCCGGAGAACATCGCGCTGGGCACCGCGCACGAGAATACGTTCGCGGGCCGGATCGTCCTCGCCTCGTACCTCGGCAGCACGCTCCGCTACGACGTCCAGGTGCGGGGCGGCGTCGTGCTCAAGGTGGACGTGGGCGATCCGTGGCACCACGAGGTGCTCCCGCTGCGCGCGGCGGTGCACGTCACCTTTCCGGCCTCGGCAGCGCTGACCCTGACCGACGAATGAGCACCCCCGCCGCCGCGCCGGCCGTCCGGGGCCACGCGGTCTCGACCATGGGCCGCCTCGCCCCCGCGCTCGGCGTCGGCGTCGTCTGGCTCTTCCTGCTCGTCTTCCTGGTCTACCCACTGCTGCGCATCCTCTACGACGCGTTCAGCGACGAGGCGGGCCGGCTGACCCTCGCGAACTTCGTCGAGTTCGCGCGTGATCCCTACTACCTGCGCTCGCTCGGGCACTCGCTGCTGCTCGGTCTCGGCACCGTCGTGGCGACCTCGCTGGTGGGCTTCGCGGTGGCGTTCCTGCTCGTGCGCTACGACTTCGTCGGCCGGAGCCTCTTCGGCTATCTGACCTTGGTCCCGATCATCTCGCCCCCGCTGGTCGGCGTGCTCGGGTTCACCTTCATCATGGGGCGCGCCGGGACCGTCAACGTGCTGCTGGAGGACTGGTTCGGGCTCGCGAAGCCCGTGAACTTCGTCTACGGGCTGCACGGCGTGCTGCTCGTGGAGACGCTGCACCTGTTTCCGATGATCACCCTGAACGTCGTCGACGCGCTGGCCAAGATCGATCCCGCGCTCGAGGAGGCGGCCGAGAGCGTTGGCGCCCGGCCTCTCACCAAGCTCCTGCGCATCACCTTGCCGCTCACGACACCGGGCTACGTGGCGGGCGCGCTCCTCGTCTTCATCTGGACCTTCTCGGACTTCGCCACGCCTTTGGTGCTCGGCGTGCACGACCTCCTCGCGTCGCAGGCGTACCTCAACATCGTGCAGTTCGTCGACCGGCGGCTGTTCCGCATGGGCATCGTGATCTCGGTGCTCATGGTGGTCCTCGCCGTCCTGTTCCTGGTGGCGGCGCGCCGCTACGTGGCGATCAAGGACTACTCCTCGCTCTCGTACTCGAAGGTCGCGCGCCGCCGGCTGTCGCCGCTCGGCCAGGCCGGCGCCGTCTCGTTCCTGTCGTGTCTGATGCTCCTGTCCTTCGTGCCCTATCTCGGCGTGGCGCTGGCCTCGGTGGGCAAGGGATGGTCGCTGACGCCGTTTCCCGTGCGTTACACCCTGGCCAACTTCGAACGAGTCATCGTCGAGACGCCGAAGTACATCGTGAACAGCTTCCTCTACTCGGCGCTCGCCGTCGTGCTGTGCATCGCGATCGGTGTGCCCATCGCGTGGATCCTGGCGCGCACGCGGCTACCCGGCCGCGACACGCTCGACGGCCTCAACACCTTGATCCTGGCGATCCCGGGGACCGCGATCGGCATCGCGTACATCCGCGCGTTCCACGTCGAGCTACCGTTCGTGGACCGGGCGCTCACCGGTCTTTGGATCATCGTCCCGCTGGTCCTCGCGATCCGGCGATTGCCGTACACGGTGCGGGGCTCGTACGCCTCGCTCCTGCTCGTCCATCCCTCCATGGAAGAGGCCGCGGCCAGCGTGGGCGCCCGAGGGCTCCGGTCGTTTGCCGACGTGACCCTGCCGCTCGTCTGGCGCGGCGTCCTGGTCGGCGCGCTCTTCTCGTTCATGACGTCCCTGCAAGAGGCTTCCGCGGTCCTGTTCTTGTCGCTGGGCGGCTGGGAGACGATCACGGTCGGGATCTTCTCGTTCTACATCGCCGGCAGCGCCAACGAGGCCGCCGCGCTCGGGGTCATTCTCATCGTCGTCGCCGCCATCAGCGTTGCCGTGATCAACCGCGTCGCGGGCGCTCGCATGGGCGGGATGTTCGGCTGAGGTTGTGCCGAACCGACGCGGCGGTTTCTTTCTCGACAACAGCGAAATCAGCCACTTCCGGGCGCTTGTCCACCCGGAGTCATTGTGCTAGTGTCCTTCTTCACATGGCGCCGTCCGGGGATCAGGGAGCCTGGAAAGCGCTCGGGGAACTCTCCTCTGTCGGGCTTGCTCTGGTGGTGTGCACGGTGATCGGGCTCGTCGGGGGCTACTACGCGGACCGCTGGCTGGGAACGTCGCCCTGGCTCTTGCTGCTCGGGCTGGGACTCGGAATCGTGGCGGGGTTCGTCAACCTCTTTCGATCGGTGAACCGGGCCGACCGGGAGCTCGATGACACCAAGTGAGCTGACGACGCGGGTGACGCTCGACACGTGCGCGGCCGTGCTCGCGCTCGCCGGGCTCGCCGGATGGCTCCTCGGCGCGCCGAGCGGCGTGGGCATCCTGGCCGGCGGCGCCCTGGCGGTCGTGAACTTCCGCTGGCTGGTGATGCGCACGTCGCTCGCGCTGACGACCGGCTCCACCTCGGCCGCCGCCTGGATCGTCGGCGCCGGGCTCCGCTTCGCCGCGTGCGCCGCGGCGTGCGGCGCGCTGCTCGCCTACGGCTGGGCGCATCCGATCGCGCTCGTGGCGGGATTCACCGTATTGCCCTGCGATTTGATCGCGCGCGGCCTCGCGTCGGCGCGCACGGAGCGTTGATGGAAGCGATCGAGCATCCTCCGATCTTTCGGCTGCCGGGCATCCCCGACCACGTGACGTACACGTGGCTCGTGATGATCATCCTGGCGGGCCTCACGTTCGTGGCCTCGCGCCACCTGCAGCTCGTGCCCCGCGGCCTGCAGAACTTCCTGGAGGTCGTGCTCGAGCAGTTCCTGCAGATGATCGACGACGTGATGGGTCCGGAGGGCCGGCGCTATCTGCCGCTGATCGCCACGCTCGGCCTGTTCATCCTCACCAGCAACCTCATGGGGCTGGTCCCGGGCCTGGCCGGCGTCACGAGCAACCTCAACACGAACGCCGCGTGCGCGCTGGTCGTGTTCATCGCCTACCACTGGATCGGCGTGCGCAAGCAGGGGCTGATCCCGTACCTCAAGCATTTCGCCGGCCCCGTGCCGCTGGCGCTCAAGCCCCTCATGTTCGTGATCGAGATCATCAGCCACCTGGCGCGTCCGCTGTCGCTCACCCTCAGGCTCTTCGGCAACATGGTCGGTGGTCACATCCTGCTCGCGGTGATCTTCCTCCTGATGGGTCTGGACGGTCTGATCGGCTGGGCGCTGTCCGGCAGTGTAGCGGGGGCGATCATCGGCGGGATCGGCGGCCTCGTGACCATCGTCTTCACGGTGGGCTTTCTCTATCCGCTGAAGATTCTGGTGGCGTTTCTGCAGGCGTTCATCTTCGTGATGCTGACGATGCTCTACATCTCCGGCGCGATCGAAGAGTCTGAGCACCATTCCGAACAGCATTCCGGGCACCACTAGCACAGATCACACGTATAGAGGAGGGAGTCGTGCGACGTTCACTGATTCTGGGTGGGTTGGCGGTTCTGGCGTTTCCGACCGCGGCGCTGGCGGCCGAAGGCGGCACGGGCGGCTGGATCGCCCCGTTCGCGGTCATCGCGGCCGGCATCGGCATGGCGATCGCGGCAGGGTTGTGCGGGCTCGGGCAGGGCAGGGCGGTCGCGTCGGCCGTCGACGCGATGGCCCGGCAGCCGGGAGCCGCGGCGCGGATTCAGACCGCGATGATCATCGGTCTGGCGCTCATCGAGTCCCTCGCGATCTATACGCTCGTCATCGCGTTGATCCTCCTGTTCGTGAAGGGCATCAATTTCGCATGACGATCAACGCATAGCGGAGGACCGGCGCGCCGCACGCCTCCCGCGCGCGGCGCGCCGCACGATGATGCCACGGCCGAACGCTCGCCTGCCGAAGATTCCCGAGATGACGATCCGTCGTCTCTCGGTCTACACCCGATGCCTGCTGCAGCTCGAGGAAGACGGCGTCAAGACGGTGTCCTCGCAGGAGCTGGCGGACCGCTTCAATCTCAACTCGGCCCAGGTCAGAAAGGACCTCGCCTACTTCGGCGAGTTCGGGGTCCGCGGCATCGGCTACTACGTATCGGGGCTCAAGGCCGAGCTGCAGCGCATCCTCGGTCTCGATCGCGAGTGGCCGGTGGCGCTGATCGGCTTCGGCAACCTCGGGTCGGCGCTGTTTCACTACCGGGGCTTCGCCCGCCAGGGCTTCCGGATCGCGGCCATCTTCGACGAGGATCCGGCGAAGGTCGCGGCCGAGGTCGCGTCGACGCCGATCTTCGCGAGCCGCGACCTCGGCCGCGAGGTGAAAGCTCGCGGGATCCAGATCGCGATCGTCGCGGTCCCGATGGAGGCGGCGCAGTCGGTGGCCGACCAACTCGTCGCGGCCGGCATCAAGGCGATCCTGAACTTCGCCCCCGCCCGCATCAAGGTCCCCCGCGACGTCCGCCTCAAGAACGTCGACCTCTCGATCGAGCTCGAAACTCTCTCCTTCTACCTCGCCAAAACCTCCCGCTAACCCCTCCGCGCTCGACGGGACGGCCTAGAGGACGGCGGAGCCGGGTCGGTCCCGCGACTACGCGACATGCACACGCTCCCACTCGTGTGGGCTCCGTCCGCCGCTCGCTATGCCTCGACCAAGAGCTTCGATGCCCGCGCATCGATCGCATTCGCCGCCGAGGACGTTCGGGCCAAAGCACGGAAGACGGACTGGCGGGTGGGGCGGTCGGTGGGGTGGGGTCCCGGTTACCACGCGGCACGCGTGCGCTTCCCCACTCGTCTGGGCTCCATCCCGGCACCTAACGTCCGACGCCGCTTGGAGGGAACGGGTCCCGGGACCCCGTCCCACCGACCGCCCCACCCGCCAGTCCGCCTCCAGCGCTGTGGTACCGTAAACGGGCCCGGGTCGAGATGCTGAGAGACTGGCCGGCATTCGAAGCGCTGGCGAAAAGTTTCGTCGAGGGAGAGGTCTGCCTGCGCGTCGCCGGCCTCACCGGCTCGGCCCGCGCGCTGGCCGTCGCCGAGCTCCTGCAGGCGCATCCACGCCCCGCGCTCGTCGCCGTCGCCGACCTCGCCGCGGCCCACCGCTGGACGCAGGACCTGAAGGTCTTCGGCGCGAGTGTCCTCGAGTTTCCCCCGCCCGAGCCCCGGCTCTGGCGCGGTGGCCATCACCGCGAGGCCGACGCCGAGCGCGCGGTGATCGCGCGACGGCTCGCGGTGGGCGACGTGGTCACCGTGGTCGCGACGCCGGCGGCGCTGAGCGCGCCGCTCTGGAGCCGCGATGAGTTCGCGGCGCGCACGCTCCGGCTCGCGACCGGCGACAGCCTGGACCGCGAGCTCCTGCTCGAGGCGCTCGAGCGCTGTGGCTACGAACGGGTCGAGACCGTCGTGGCGGTCGGCCAGTGGAGCCTTCGCGGCGGCATCGTCGACATCTTCTCGCCGAGCCAGGCCGGCCCGGCGCGGCTCGAGTTCTTCGGCGACGACATCGAATCGATCCGCCTGTTCGATCCGACGACCCAGCGCTCGATCGGCACGGTCGACGAGCTCCTCGTGCTGCCGCTGCCGCCCGAGGACGGCGCGCCGGAGCCCGCCGCGCGCCTGCTCGACTACCTGCCGGCGTTGGCGCCGGTCTTCGTCGATCTGCCGAAGCTCCTGGACGAGCCGACCGACGAGACGGTCGCCGAGCCGCCGCTCCGTGAGCGCCTCACCGGCCGCCAGCTCGTCGAGCTGAGCCTCGTCGCGGGCACGTCGAGCGCCGCGGCCGGCGCCGCCGGGGCAACCGAGATCGCGCTGGAGACGCAGGAGGTCGCGCGCTTCACGGGCCGGTTCAACCAGCTCACGGCCGAGATCGCGCGCTGGCGCGAGGAGGGCTTCCGCGTCCGGCTGACCGCCGCCGACGAGCGCCAGGCCGAGCACCTGCGACAGATCCTTCGCGAGCACCAGGTCGAAGCCGAGATCACGACGTCGTTCGAGGGATCCCAGACCCTCACCATCGTCGTCGGCGAGTGCTCGACGGGATTCTCGATCCCGGCCCTCGGCCTCATCGTCCTCACCGAGGGCGAAGTCTTCGGCTCGCGGCGCCGGTCGCTGCGCCGGCCGAAGTACCAGCGTGGCGCCGCGCTCACGGCGTTCACCGACCTGGCCGTCGGCGACGTCATCGTCCACGAGGACCACGGGCTCGGGCGCTACCTGGGGCTCTCGACCATGAAGGTCGGCGACCGCGAGAGCGACTTCCTGCTGCTCGAGTACGCCGAAGGCAACCGGCTCTATCTGCCGGTCGAGCGGCTCGAGCTGATCTCGAAATATCTGGGCGGCGACGCGGGGGCCGCCCGGCTGGATCGGCTCGGCGGCGCGTCCTGGCAGCGCGTGAAGGAGTCGGTGCGCGCCGCGCTGCGCGAGATGGCCGAAGGGCTCTTGCGTCTCTACGCCCAGCGCGCCGTCACCGAGGGTCACGCGTTCGCGCCCGACACGCCGTGGCAACGCGAGTTCGAGGCCGCGTTCCGGTTCGAGGAGACGGCCGACCAGCTCAAGGCGATCGAGGACACCAAGCGCGACATGGAGTCCGGGCGCCCGATGGATCGGCTGGTCGCGGGCGACGTCGGCTATGGCAAGACCGAGGTCGCGCTCCGCGCGGCCTTCAAGACGGTCGGCGACGGCATGCAGGTCGCGGTGCTCGTGCCGACGACGGTGCTGGCCCAGCAGCACTGGTCCACGTTCGCCGATCGATTCGCGCCGTTCCCGGCCAGGGTGGAGCTCCTCTCCCGCTTCCGGTCGCCCAAGGAGCAAAAGGCGATCGTCGAGGGCCTGCGCCAGGGCACGGTCGACGTCGTGATCGGCACGCACCGCTTGCTGTCGAAGGACGTCGCGTTCAAGAATCTGGGGCTCATGGTCATCGACGAGGAGCATCGGTTCGGCGTGGCCCACAAGGAGCGCATGAAGCAGCTCCGCGCCTCCGTGGACGTGCTCGCGCTCACCGCGACGCCGATTCCCCGGACGCTCTACATGTCGCTCTCCGGCGTGCGGGACATGTCGGTGATCGAGACCCCGCCGCTCGATCGGCTCCCGGTGGAGACCGTCATCCGCCGCTTCAGCCGCGGCGTCATCAAGGAGGCGCTCGACCGCGAGCTCGCGCGGGGCGGCCAGGTCTTCTTCGTGCACAACCGGGTCCAGTCGCTGCCGTCGATGGCGAAGCTGGTCCAGGAGCTGGTTCCGGACGCGCGCGTCATCATGGGCCACGGCCAGATGAAGGAGCGGGAGCTCGAAGGGACGATGGTGAAGTTCGTGACGGGCCAAGCCGACGTCCTCGTCTCCACGGCCATCGTCGAATCCGGCCTGGACATCCCCGCGTCCAACACGATCATCATCAACCGCGCCGACCGCTTCGGCTTGGCGCAGCTCTACCAGCTCCGGGGGCGCGTCGGGCGCGAGCGCCAGCAGGCTTACGCCTATCTGCTCGTGCCGGCCGACGGCCGGGTCGACGAGCAGGCGCAGCGGCGGCTCCGCGCGCTCCAGGAGCTGACCGAGCTGGGCTCGGGATTCAAGCTCGCCATGCGCGATCTCGAGATCCGGGGCGCCGGGAACCTCCTGGGGGCCCAGCAGCACGGTCATATCGCCGCGGTCGGCTACGATCTTTATTCGAAGCTCCTGGCCGAGGCTGTGCGAGAATTGGCCGGCGGTCCGACTGCCGCGACCGTCGACCCGGTCATCAGCGTGGCCGTGGAAGGGTTCTTGCCCGACGAATATGTACCCGAAGTCAATCAGCGACTCGCTCTCTACAAACGCCTCGCCGGCGCGGCCACCGATGCCGAGATCGCCGATCTGCGCGCCGAGCTGGCCGACCGCTTCGGCCCGCCGCCGGCCGCGGCCGAGCAACTCCTGGACATCGTGCGTATCCGCGTCGCGGCCCGTGATGTGGGCATCGAGAAGATCGAGGCCGGCGATGGCAAGGCGCTGGTCACGTTCTCGCCGGTCACGACCCTGGCTCCCGAGCACCTCGTCCACGTCATCCAGAAGAGCCGCGGGCGCTTCAAGATGAAGCGTGAGTTCACGCTCGAGGCCACGATTCTCCGCGGCGACTGGCCCAGGGTTCGCGACTCACTCCTCGGGATGATCGCCGAGCTGGGCCGCTCGTGATCCGGCGACTCCTGCGGCCGGCCC
>Ga0306926_10008011_pt1 | contig 11520 bp, 10 predicted proteins | sample flu12Cox44000178_FD_203759 | JGI IMG/M metagenome (GOLD analysis project Ga0306926, IMG submission 203759) | Lab enrichment of tropical soil microbial communities from Luquillo Experimental Forest, Puerto Rico - flux8day.12C.oxic.44.000.178 (v2)... | ecosystem: Environmental > Terrestrial >...
TCATGGGACATCCCTCATCGCATACTTCTATAAGCGCGCGATTCAACAACATCAGGATGCGCAGGAAGGGGGAAAGATCATGAATATCCGGAAAGAGGATATTCCGGAAGTGCGCGAGGAAAGCTTCAGGTACAGCGGACCCAAACCTCAATTTCGCGAAAGCGGAATTATAAGTTTAGCCGATGCCGTTGAGAGCGCCTCCCGAAGCCTCGAAAAACCAACGCCTCAGAAAATCGAGCAATTGGTGAACGATATCATCAACAGGAGGATTGCAGAGGGTCAATTGGACGAGTGCGATCTCACGTTGCGCGAAATCAAGACAGTGGCAGAAAACTTTCGATTTACGATCCAGAATATGCTCCACACGCGAATCAAATATCCGAAGGATGAGGAGCGTGCGGAGCAGGAAGGAAGGAGGCTACGCAATCTTCCTCCCGCATCGGCGGCGTGATTCCAGCGATTAAGGTGGTTAATCGCCAGCGGAAGAAACGGCTGGACTTGCGCGCGTGCCAAGCATTCGCAGAAGCCGCACTGGGTCGGGTGTGGACGCGAAACCGGAAGATCATTTTCCCGGCGGAAATCGACGTCTTGCTCGTATCCGACGTCCGGATCAGCCAGATTCACCGGGATTTTCTTGCGGTCGGTGGAGCCACAGATGTCATCACGTTTCATCACGGCGAGATACTCATAAGCGTGGAAACGGCGGAGCGACATGCTCAACAGTTTTCGACGAGTTTTTTGGAAGAGATAGAGCTGTACATCGTTCACGCCTTGCTGCATCTGGCGGGTTTCGACGATAGAACCGCGAGGGGTTACAAACGAATGAAGGCGGTGCAAGAGGAAATCGTTCGCGAAGTTGAGATTGCATTGGTTCTGGCGGACGAAGTTCCAGGCTCTCCAGGAATGGTGGTGGAAAGCCTTAAACGCCAATGAGTTGATAGTGGGACGGCACGAAGGCCGTCCCTCCCTGGTAAAGCAGATGATTCGGGTGTCCTTGGCTGGGCCGCTCGCTCAAGTTTATTCGCAAAATTGCAGAACTTATGATCTCCGATCTGGAGGGCGTCCAGTCTCTCGGCGCCGCGCAAGGCGGTGAAAGTTTAGTTTGGCCCGAGGAGGTCCTGGGTCGAGAGTTGGGGGTCTGTATTGGTTTCACGGCTGCGAGGGACAGCATCTCGAGGTCAGGAACGACTATCCAAAAACGCGTTCTGAGCTCAGGTTGGCGGGACTAGTACTGAGAAATTGCGATCCATCTTTCTCAGGGCAAGAACACGAGCCAAAACACTCGGATGCGTAAAATGCAACGCAACCAGGAGCGGATGGGGTGTCAGGTTGGACAAACTGTCTTTGCTGAGTCGTTTCAGTGCCTGGATAAGCGGATTCGGATCTCCCATCGCCTGTGCGGCAAACTGGTCTGCTTCAAATTCATGTATTCGGCTCCAATAATTCGCGGCGACTCCAACTAAAACGGCCGCAGGCTTGATCAGGATAAAGAAAAGCGTGAGCCCGACATAGACCGATGCGGTAGTTACCCCAAAAGCTGCAAAGATTTCAGGACGATTCACACAGAGAGAAGCGGCAAAGAAGAACAGCAGAAGGTTCAGTTGCCCAAAAATGAAGTGCTTAAAGATGTGGTTTCGCTTGAAGTGACCTATTTCGTGGGCCAACACAGCGAGCAGTTCTGGCACTGGATGGTTAGCTATCAATGTATCGTACAAAGCGATCCTTTTGTTCGAGCCAAATCCCGTGAAAAACGCGTTGGCTTTGGAGGAGCGTCGTGAACCGTCGATGACGAGCAGTTCTCGAACCGAGAAGCGTTGGTCCGCACACAAGGCGGTAACCTTTTCTTTCAAAATGCCTTCTGGAAGGGGGCTGAACTTGAAAAAGAGCGGGAGGATCAGCGTTGGCGCTAGGTAAATCAAGATCCATGACAGGATAGCTGTGCATGCCCAGGCTACCAGCCAGGCGTTCTCTCCGAAGTAGCTAAACAGCGTCAAAACGATGAACGAGAAAACGCAGAGAAGCAGGCCGGAAAGCAGCCATTCCTTCAGCCGGTCGAGAACGAACGTTTTCAATTCTGTCCGGTTAAACCCAAAGCGCTGCTCGATCACGAATGTGTGATAGGTCTCGAACGGTAACGAAATGGCTTCGCGAGCAGCGCAAAGAACGCTGACATAGACAAAGCCGGCTACCGTGTTGGTGAAACCGAATTGTCGTACCCAGCGATCCAGGGATTCGAACCCACCATAAAACCAAAAAATTAACAGGGCGGCCAGCGAGCAAGTGGCCTGTAGAAGTTCAAATCGTGTATTTGTTTTGGTGTATTTCTGCGACCTCCGATAGCGGGATTCATCATAAATATCTGCAAATTCATCCGGTACCTGCGTCTTCAAACTGAGTAAATTGAGGATCTTGGCGAGGAAGTCCAAGAGGTAATAGCCAATCAAAGCACATAGCACGAAGCCGCCGATCATAGGTAAATGGTCTTTTCGATTTCTGCAGGATTTTCGTGCATCGGGCGCGTTGTTGCAAAATCGCTATTGAAGCTGACTGGCCGGTTCAATATGTTTGTCCGGTCAATGAGGGTCTGTGAATCCAAACTCAGGCTGTTACAAACAGCTCACGAACTCATCTGGCGGCAGAGTTATGGCTCCGTCGGGGTGGACCAGATTTGCGAACATTCCAATGTCAAAAAGGGAAGCTTTTATCATTTTTTTAGATCGAAATCCGAGTTAACCGTCGCCGCTTACGAATATCATTGGGAGCAGCGCCGGCAAACGCTCGACCGGATATTCTCGATGCGGGTCGCCCCTTTGGAAAGGTTAGACGCTTATTTTGATCACCTTCGTCAGCATCAAGTGCAGCATTTTCGGGTGTATGGTCGTGTGCCGGGTTGTCCCTTTGCATCGCTGGGAAGCGAGTTGAGCACTCAGGATGAGGCGATCCGCCGAATGGCACAGCAGATCAGTGAGAGGAAGTGTCGCTACCTGGAATCGACGCTAGGAGATGCTATGGAGTTGGGGGAAATCCCAAAGCAAGACGCCAGATTCCTCGCTCAGGAAGTACACTTTTTCATCGCCGGATTGATGCAAGAGGCGAAGATTTCCAACAGTATTGATGTCCTCGAGCGAATGAAAACGGGAGTTTACCGAATCATCGGCGCCGCTTTCGCTTCCGTCTCCTGATTATTTTCTGCTGCGAATTGAAAAGGCAGAAAGCTGAGGCATGACCCTGTCCCAGAGTTTACCGGAAAAGATCGGGAAGGCGGGCATCAGTATTGACGATAAATGGGAGCCGGGAGATCTCGGTTTGCTGATCCATCTGCACGGCGTCCAAAATTTCCGGGACTACGGCTTTAATGCGATGCACGAAGCATACTGCGCAAAGATCGCCGTCGAATTCATGCTGAACCCGCATAGGGATCGTTCCTTTGCCTGGCTAGCGAGAAGGCGTGGAGAGGTGGTCGGCTCGGTACTGATCGTCGAGCGGCCGGAAAACGAAGCGCAACTTCGACTGCTTTTTGTTGCCAAATCGGCTCGCGGCATTGGTTTGGGTCGTTGGTTGGTAGAGGAAGCGGTACGTTATTCCGCTTTGCGCGGTTTCAGGCGGATTTACCTCTGGACGGTTGCGGGTTTGGACCGAGCTATTGCGATCTACAAATCAGTCGGATTTATGCAGTCTGAAGAGAGGTCTATCGAGGGGTGGGGACAACGCAGCACGGAAGTTCGGTTTGACCTCGCATTGAAGAGTGGCGATCATGGGTAGTCTTGTGTACCGTATGACGTTTAATCAGTGAAGTCGTCCGGTAGACACCGGATCAGCCGGAGGGGTGCGAGCGAACTGCCGTAAGGGAGATTCTATTCTATTTTGCCACCGATTCCAACTCGCCGACTATCCGCTTCGCTGCGTCCAAAGGATCTGACGCCGCCGTGATGGGGCGCCCGATAACCAGATAATCAGCGCCTGCGTTCAATGCTTCCGCGGGGGTCATCGTCCGGCTCTGGTCACCCGTTTCCGACCATTTTGGACGAATTCCTGGAATGACGGTTGTAAAGAGCGAGCCGAATCGATTTCGTATTGCAACCAGTTCCAAAGGGCTCGCTATCAGGCCTGTAATGCCAACATGTTTTGCGAGCTCTGCAAGGAGGAGCACTTCCTCTTCAACCGATGTTCTGTAGCCGACTTCAGCGATCGCCGCATCATTCAGACTTGTCAGCACCGTGACACCGAGAATCAGGGATTTTGCCGTCCCCCTCCCAACTACTGCCGCTTCGCACATCGACCGCCCCCCGGACAAATGAACCGTCAGCATGTCGACGCCCAACGCGCAGGCTGATTCCACGGCTCTGCGCACGGTGTTCGGTATATCATGGAACTTCAGGTCCAGAAAGACTCTTGACCCCGATGCCTTGATTTCCTGAACGATCGCGGGGCCGGCTGCGGTAAAGAGCTGGCTTCCGACCTTGAAAAATCCAATTGCACTCCCAACCCGGCGAATTAGCTCACGGGACGCCTCCATGGTGGGCACATCCAGGGGTACGATAATTTTATTCTTTGCGCCGATCGAACTTTGCACAGGATGAGGATGCATGAAGATTCTCACCCCGGCAAAGATCAATCTTACCTTGGAGATAGTTGGAAGGCGATCGGACGGCTATCATGATCTTGCCACATGGATGCTTCCCGTGGGTCTCTATGACATGCTCGAAATCGATGTGGAGGGCGTACAATCGTTTGAGTCGAATGTGCCTGAGCTGAAAGGCGATTCGTCAAACCTCGCGATACGAGCCGCGGAACTCTTCAGCCGGACTGCGGTGGCTGATACCTGTTACCATATCCGGCTTGAAAAGGCGATCCCGATTGGAGCTGGCTTGGGAGGGGGCAGCTCAGATGCCGCGGCGACACTGCTCCTCCTGAACAAGTTGCACGGATCTCCCCTGACTTCCCGGGGACTGCACGGTCTCGCCGCGGAACTCGGGTCCGATGTCCCCTTTTTTCTTGGCGCTCGATCCGCCTGGTGCACCTCTCGAGGCGAAGTCATGGAGCCGCGCGAATTTCCGCGCGGACTCTGGATTTTCCTGACTAAGCCAGGTTTTGGAGTGTCCACGGCGGAAGCCTATAGCGCATACGCAGCGTTGCCGAGTTTCCACAAGATAGGTCGGGAAGTAACCACTCCGTGGGGAGTATTGCGTAATGATCTTGAACCGGCGGTATTTTCCAAATATCTGCTATTACCCGTGATCAAGGATTGGCTCACAAAACAGGCGGATGCGACACTTGCTTTAATGTCCGGATCTGGTTCGACCATTTTTGCTGTTGTGCACAGTCAGTCCGAAGGAGAGTCCTTGAACAGTGCATTCCGGCAGGTGTTTGGCGAACGAGTCTGGACCTCAGTTTGCCGGCTTAATCCCGAAGGCGGCCCATTTTGATCGCAACGAAAGATAGACTTATTTCGGGGACAGGACACTATAGTCCCGTAACAACGAGAACGGGACAACGCGCACGTTCGATTACCCGCTCTGCGGTACTTCCCAAAAGCAGCCGCCCTATCCCGCTGCCTCCGTGGGAACCGATCACGATAAGATCAGCGGCGCAATTATCTGCCGCCGTTAGTATTTCCTCAAATGGGGAGCCTACTCTCGTTTCGATTTCTACGTGGAGACCGCGACTGGAAAATTGATTTTCAAAGGATTTCAGCCCGTTCTTCGCTTCCGATTCTGCAAACTCATATTGGGAGATGTAACGATCGGGTACGGTATATTCCAGCGGATATCGATTGTAAGGATAGTCCCGCAAGTTAATGACATGCAAAAGAGTTACTGCGCATCCGAAACACGCGGCTAGTTTGGCAGCATAGGTAGCGCTCTTTTCCGAATTCTCCGAGAAGTCGATGGGAACGAGAATGGAGCGATAAACAAGTCGGTCGTCAGTGCGTTTTAAGTCCGGGTTTTCCAAGAATGACTCCTCCTAATCCGCATCAGGCATATCAAGTCCTTTAGAATACGGTCTCGTCAACGCTCACAAGGCGCTCCAACCTCGGAAACCGCCGGGGATGGCCTAAACTTTGTGCTTCCCGTCAACCTGGATAACGCCATCGGCAAACCCAGCAGCGAGATGATCACGGCGTCCGGCTCCGTCAGTTGTTCCAAAGTTGGTGCGGGCGGGGCGTCGCCGCGCAACAGCCACACGGTCCGTATTCCCAATCGTTGCGCCGGTCGGATGTCACCTTCGAGACGGTTGCCCACGTGCACCGTGCGGTTTGGCGAAACGCCAGCCTTTTCCAGCGCGTAACGGAAGATCCTTTCGTCAGGCTTTTCCACCCCTACGAAATCTGCGAGGGCGATGACGGAGAAAAGGTCATGGAGGCCGTCCCGTCGCAACGCATTTAGAGCAGCCTCGCCCGAGTTTGCCACCAGTCCCAATTTAAAATGGCTCGCCAGCGCTTCCAGCGCAGGTTTCACGTCCGGGTAGAGGGCTGAAGTCGGGTATTCCCAGTAAACCTTCGCGAGTGCCTTCAGCCTCTCGCGATCCCGATTAGGGACAAAATGGTTCGCTATTGCGGTGCGCAACGAACCCGATGCCCGCATCCGTTCGGCATCATAAACGGCCCAGAATTCGTGTTCCTGAACCTGCGGATTAAGATCATGAACAGCTCGCAGCATCGCCCTGGTGTAAGTTGCGTCGTCATAAATCGTCCCCCCGAGGTCGAACAGGATAAGTTCGATGTCTTTCCGGCCGCCCGCCAGAGCAGCCATCGCCGGCGGATGGGCCAGCAGGGACGCCGACCCGCCGAACGCCGCCTCGCCAATGCCGCTCCAGCCAAGGGTCCCTCGTTCCAGTTCCTCCGGTAACGTGAGGAACAAAGCCAGCAACGCGCTGAGCCCATAAAGCCCCGCAAAAATCCACATCACCCCCTCAACCCCAAGCGGTCCGATAGAGACCGCGACGATTGCCGGACCAAGCAGAGCGCTTGCACCCGCGCCGAGATTTAGCATCGAGATGGCAGCTCCTTTGTTTTCCGGCGCTAAAAGGGGCATAATGGCGCTAAGGGGGACGAAACCAGCAAGGGTCGCGCCGTAAAGCACGGCAACCACCAGGGCCAACCCGAAATTTCCGCGATGCGCTACCGGCACGTAATACAACAGAAGCGTCGTGATCGTGCAGCCCATCCCACCGACATAAGCGACGGTGTGCCGCCAGCCGAGTCTATCCCCGACGATCCCTGACAGCAGGTTCGCAATAATGTTGCTCAGGAACATGGCGCTAAGTAACTGCAGCCATTGGTCGAGAAAAAGGCCGACAGCGGTGGTGAAAAAAGTTGGCAAGAAGACCAGGAAGCCGAACTGCGCGGCCGTGTTGATCATTCGCACCACACAGCCGATCGCTGTCTTCGGTTTTTCCCAGGCAATCGTGAAACTGGAAGTAAGTGAATCGCGGGTCTTTTTTTTTGGCTCGCCCGGCAGAGCCAGCCGGGGTTTTTTTGGCAGTCCCGCAAGCGCGACAACACCGCCCGCAATCACCATCCCCAGGGAACACCAGAGAGTGACGTATTGACCGACGTGAGGAATGAGTAGACTGGCAAAAAGAGCACCTAATGTCGGCAGTCCCGCACTGAAAGCGAACCAAAACCATCCCACAGCCGATCCGAGCCGCTTCGGCGGAGTAACGGTCGTGACTAGAACCAGGAATCCGTAGGCAAACAACGGGTAGCCAATGCCCCGGAACCCATAACTCACCAGCATGCTGGGGAAATCAGCCATCCGGAGCGAATACCCCAGAAAGATGACCTCGAATATGGTCCAGGCCAAAAGACCGACCCACATCACCAATCGCGATCCCCAGGCGTCGGATAAAGCGCCCGAATAACGCGCCCCCATTGCAGCGAACGCGCCATAAACCGTGAACAGCAATCCGATTTTTCCTTGGGAAATCCCCATGCCGATAAGGAAATGCGCCAGATACCCTGACTCCACGCCGTCCCCCATCATGAACAGCAACAGGCCAACGTAACCCAATGCTAGTTCGCGCGGGATGTTAAGGTATTCGAGAAGGGAGCTCCGTGCCAGGGCAGGGGGCGAGGCTTGGAGAGCCGAAGGCATGTTAAGTATATTAACTCAACTTGGTTAAATTCCAAGTCGACTAGGTGTTAGTCGCGGAGCAGCCCCCAAACAGCGTTATTGAATTAGTGAATCAAAGTTTGCTGGGGCGACTAAAACGAGGGGGGGGAAGGTTATGCAATCCGGGATAATCGTCTGGGCCAGCCTTACGATTTCCGATGCCGGCTGGCCGGCGCCAAGATCCCACAGGACATGAATGGCGACTGAAGGACAAAATCCGGTAAAGGAAACCGAGGTCCATGATAAGACTGTTATCCCCCCGTCAGATCAACGGCAGGTTTATCTCGGATTTCCTCGGTTTTGCGGCGTGCAAAGCGGGACGCCTCGCTTACATTCTGGCTGCGAGACGGTACACTAGAATGAGTCCGACCCACTATGTCGCTTGCGATTTGGGAGCTGAAAGTGGCCGCGTGATGTTGGGGCGGCTTGAAGACGGCCGGTTGGTGCTCGAGGAGATCCACCGGTTCCCGAGCGCTGCTGTTCAGGTTCTCGGAACGCTGCGTTGGGACGTGTTACGAATATTTGAAGAGCTTAAGCACGGACTTGCCAAGATCGCACAACGTCGTTTGCCAGTTTGCAGCATTAGCGTGGATTCGTGGGGCGTCGATTACGTATTAATTAACTCCGTGCATCCAATGCTGTCGCTGCCTTTTCACTACCGGGATGCACGCACGGAAAGCACGTATGATCGCGTACGAGAGAGCGTTGGATCGGAGTTCATTTTTGCTGAAACGGGGATCCAGTTCATGGCGATCAACACGATCTATCATCTCGTGTCAGACGCCGAGAAGAGTCGCGCTCTGCTCGAGGCCACAGACTGTTTTTTGATGATAGGTGATTATTTCAACTATCTTTTCTCCGGGGTGCCTCGAGTGGATCAGACTACCGCGAGCACGACGCAATTGTACAACCCTAGGAATCGCGCCTGGTCAGATGCCCTGATCGAGCGCTGCGGAATACCGCGCAAAATTTTCCCGAAGATTGTGGCGCCCGGAACGGTTCTTGGTCCCTTGCTTCCGGAGGTTTCGGCAGAAACAGGTTTAAAATCAGTCCTCGTGCAAGTCGTCGCGAGTTGCTCGCATGATACGGGCGCGGCGGTCGCCGCCGTTCCTGCGGAGGGTGGCGACGATTGGGCGTATCTCTCTTCGGGGACGTGGTCGCTGCTTGGAGTCGAACTGCCTCAACCGCTGATCAACGAATCGGTCCGCGAGTGCAACTATACAAATGAGGCAGGATACGGAGATACTACCAGATTCCTGAAAAACATCGTCGGTCTATGGGTCCTGCAGGAGTCGCGACGTGAATGGGCGCGACAGGGTCAGGAACTCGACTACGATGAGCTAATGCGGGAAGCTGAAAAAGCGGAGCCTTTTCGTTCGCTGATCGACCCGCGGGCCGCACGGTTCTCGAAGCCTGGTGATATGCTGCGAAAGATTGTGACATTCTGTTCGGAGACTGGCCAGCCAACGCCAGAAACGCCCGGTCAATTCTCCCGTTGTGTTTTAGAGAGTCTTGCCCTGCTTTATCGCGTCACACTCGAGGAGATCGAGCAACTTACAGGGCGCAAAATCAGCCGGCTGCATATTGTGGGAGGGGGAAGTCAGAACGCGCTTCTTAACCAGTTTGCAGCCAATGCCATCCAGCGCCGGGTGACTGCGGGTCCAGCAGAAGCGACGGCTATTGGGAATGTGCTGATTCAAGGCATAGCGCTCGGCCATATAGAATCGGTCGCCGCCCTCCGTACAACAGTCCGGAGTTCTTTCGCATTGCGGACCTTTGAGCCGGAGCAGGGGGAGGCTGGCGGTTGGCAGGGCGCTTATAAACGATTCGCTAAAATGAACCTAGCCTGACCATCTCACAAATTTTTGAATTTGTGAGATGGTCACCCGCCGCCACGAAAGCTTCCGGAGCGAATGCGTTGGCGGTTAAACTAACCCCGATCCGGCGGCCGCCGGATCGGCACCCTGTGCGCATTTCTCACGGGGGCGTGAGAAATGCTGGGCTAGCAGCATTTGAACTATAGATTGGTGAACTATTCGTGAGACGATAGTGTAGCTCCTCTCCTCTAACGCTCGCACGTATTTTCCAACCTTGCGAGTGAACGCAAATAGTCTTGTTTCCAACGCCGATATTGCGACTCGAGCCAGAGAAATCTCCCGACGCAAGCACACACAACGATGACGTAAAAAGTATGGTAAATGGCGAAAATCACGAAATCATCGGCGAGAATCAGCGGAATGTGAATTAACGCGCCGATGCCAAAAATCAGTAAATGCACAATGATACTGATTTCCGAGGGACGCCGTTGCCACAGCCAGATTGCCCTGCGATACTCGTCGAGGTCCGGACTTCGTCGGGCGTTCCCCACAATTTGCGCCGGTTTCGCGTCGGGGAAGTTGTAGAGGACCCAGGAATCCGGCTTAGGCCACGGTTTGTTCATACCAGTTTTGGGCGGACTGGCCCACTTTACTGTTTGGCTGCCGAAATAGCATGCGTTTTGTTGCGGAGAGCTGCGGTTCCTCACAGCCGTGGAACCGATAGAGACCCCAAACACCGCTGTTGGCGAGGCTATACCGACATGGAAGATCGTTGCGAAACCGGTTCCAGGAACCGTGATGTTCGACAGGCTAAAACGTGGCGCGGGCACCCCGCCCGCCCACGGCAACGAACAACGGACAAGGACGCCCATTTTACAATTTACAGGAAGAGGCCACCGATGCTCGCTCCGACAATAACCAGGACCCATGGAGCAATTTTCCAGAACTGCGAACCACTAAATAAGATGACTGCCAGGGAAAAGCTTTTTGGGGAGTCAATCGCACTGGTCCAGATCGGCTGATACAATGCAGCCAGCAATATGCCGACGACCGTCGCGTTCGCTCCCGCCAATAAAGCTTGGGCGGCCGGCGAGGAGCGAAGACGGTTCCAGAGGGGTAGCAGGCCGTTCACCAGGAGCATCGGGGGAAGAAGGATCGCGAAGAGACACCATAATCCGGAAAACCAACCGGTCGGATTTCCGGTTTTAGCCGCGCCGAGGTACGCGGCAAACGAGAACAATGGTCCAGGCAAAGCCTGAGCGATGCCATATCCTGCCAAAAACGTGTTGTTGTCCACCCATCCCTTTGGAACGACCGCCGTCTGTAATAGCGGTAGCACAACATGACCTCCACCGAACACTAATGAACCGGCCCGGTAAAAGCTATCAAACAGCGCTAGCCATCCATCGCGTTTGCCTGCTGCCAGCACGGGTACCAAAAAGAGACACAACGCAAACAGTACAAGGGAAGAAACCGACACTCGCCAGCCAGGGAGGAACGGGAACGGCTCGGCGACTGCAGGGGCTGTTTCCGTTCGTATTAGTCTCCAGCCGGCTAACGCGCCAAGGCCAATAGCGAGAACTTGTACC
>Ga0306926_10008012_pt1 | contig 11519 bp, 18 predicted proteins | sample flu12Cox44000178_FD_203759 | JGI IMG/M metagenome (GOLD analysis project Ga0306926, IMG submission 203759) | Lab enrichment of tropical soil microbial communities from Luquillo Experimental Forest, Puerto Rico - flux8day.12C.oxic.44.000.178 (v2)... | ecosystem: Environmental > Terrestrial >...
CTTGCGTTCGGGGAGATTGCTTGCTCCAACGGTCGTAAGCAGATCCGCCAAGGTCGGGGCTGACTCGCTCCCCGTTTGTGCTATACTTCGTGATGACATAGATGTCCTCGTTATGCCAGGAGATGTCTCAGGTACAATATCGTTATTTTCTTGCATATTCAAGCTACCAGCTTGATTGCCTCAAGTAATAACGAAACGAATTGTGCAACTTTGTCTTATCATGCATTTCAAGGGCTTGCAGACGGTCACCGGTCAAGTCGGAGATTCGTCACGTGAGATGCGAACCGATCGGCCGATACGGACGAAGCGAAGACGGCCGTCCGCGATCATCCGGCGGATATGGCGCTCCGACACCTCCCAGTTTTCCGCAACTTGGCGGACGGTAAGCAGCCTCTCGGCGGCCCGAGGATCTTTATTCCTGCGACGCAGGGTTTGGTTCTCTCGTCTCATTGGATCTCACAAAGTACGATGCTTTGCTTTATATGAACATCACAGAGCGTCAATTTTCGCATTTGTAACCTCGACCGCGTGCTGGAGATCGACAACAATCCCGGCAAAGCCTGCTCCACTTCTCCTCATGAGAGCTTGGCGATCCCTGACGAAGGAAAATGTCTGCGCTGCCGCAGGACTAATCCCATCATTCGCAGCGACTTCGTCCGTCGCTTCGTCCTTCCGGTATCGGTACATGGAATGTCCCGTTATATACGCCTCAGTCGGTGATCGGCAGTAATCCTCCACGTCGATGTGCTCCAACTCGAAAAAAGTACGCAATTCATTCATCATTTTTTCTACGTAGCCAGCTCGTACTTGCCGTAACAGGGCGGCGGCGATAACGCCCTCCACTAAGTTCCATCGGGTGTAATCGCGATGGTGGCCCTGCCCCACTTCTGTGGGCGCACTGATGATCCCGCGGCGCACACACTCGCGGATTTCACCCCGGCCCAATAGGGTGACCGCTTCTAGCTCGGCAAACGTAAACGGTCCCGCCACCATAAAGCACAGTATAGTAATTTACTTTCTCGCTGTCAACTCGTTTTCGCCGAGTCCGTTTTAATGCCGGCCGTCAGAACTTCCCTAAGCTGGCTTGACACCAACCCGCTGCCAGGCGTCGGCAACAGCCTTCTGCTCGTTGCTATTCGTCCCATAGCGATGTCCGGCATCGACCACAGTGCGCCCAGCGAAGGCGGCGAAGTTGGCCGAGGGCGTGAGGCTCCTATCTCGAATTGTATCGTACCTATTCTGTCCCGCTTTTTCCCAGGCATTGCCGCCAATCGCCGTTGCGCACAGAAGCAGGCGACAGGCGCGCCGGCGGCGCGAAAATCGCGCAAGGCTTCACAAGCAATTACGTTATTGACAGCAGTGGGCGCCACATCAAACGGGAGTGATACTGGTTACTTCCGAAAGAGTGCGGCCGTCCGGTAGCGACGGCCGTCAGTCTCGATGAGCCCGTTATTGCGCAATACCGCGATCCCGGAATTCCAGTGACCGCCGCTCGGCTTCTTTCCGAGCACCACTGCCAGCTCTTCGGCGTCCATATAGGCAGCGCCATGTGCGGCCAGGGTGCGCAGCATCTCCGGCGCCGGTGACGGCAGCCGGTCGCACCACAGCGCCAACCGCTCGGCCGGCGTTGACGGGGACGGCGGCACGGGGATTGCGGCGCTTGCTGCAGGTCGCGCGCACCCGCTCATTTCCCCAGTGCCTCTGACGGAGCCGCGAGTGAAGCCGGTCGGCGCCTGGCGGGCTGTGCCGTCCGCTGATCCAGCGGCATCAGGCGGCAGCCTGGCCCCGCGTGAAGTTTCAGAGGGCGTCCATCCGGCGGCGCGCAAGCTGCTGATCGCGGCGGCCCAGCACACACCAAGCCGGTTCACTTGGGGCCAGCTCGGCGATCCTCCTCGGATCGCCCCTTTCCGGGGTCGGTCTCCGCGGCGGCGAGCGCGGCGACAATTGCGGTGAGATCCACCTCGGCGAGCGTGCGCGGTGTTGCGAGGCGCTCGCCCCGCCTTGGCGTGCGCGAGCTATCGAAGGTACGGATTTTCGGAAAGGCAACGCGGTCGAGAATGCGGTAACCCGGCGCCCATAGATAACGTTCGCCGCGCTGGAGCCGCGGCAGATCGCCGAGGATGCGCTTGCCTTCCTGCCGATCGGCCTGGCCCTCGATCCAGGCGCCGATCGCGTCGCGGTCCTGGCTCGAGGTCAGTTTCATGGCAATGAGGATGTCGGCCTGCGACAGCACGTCCTTGTGCACGACAGCCGGGCGCTGGGTGATCAGCCACGGGATAAATCCGCGCACGCGGCCGCGGCGGACGATTTCTTCGATGTGACCGAGCAGGCCTTCCCAGCCTTTGATACCGGAGGTCCCGATTTCCGGAGTCCGGCTCTCCGACTGGCTTCACCGCAAGGCACACGACGCGGCAGCGAGTGGCAGGCGTTCGAGGCGCAGCAGACCGAGTTCCCCATAGACAGTGTCGTAAGAGAACCGGCGGGTGCCGCGCCCTGCCACTTTGTGCCGTCTTGCGAGAAAGTCGCGCACGCGCTCGTAGGTATAGCGGTCAACACTGCGGAATGCGGCCGCTGCGGCGCCCAAAGATCCGCTTCGTCGAGCACGAGATGCAGCGGCTCCTCGTTCGCTTCGTAAAGCGCTTCCGAGAACGCCGCCATGAAACGCCGGCGTGCCGCGCTGCTCCCGAGCTCCGAAAGGTCGACGACGCAGACCAGCGCTTCAGTGGCGATCATCCGGCCGAGCGCGCTACCCATCTCCGCCGTGATCGCCACATCGGCATGATTGCCGCCAAACACGACGACGGGATAACCGGCCGCGCTGCCGTCGGCGCTCGCGCGCAATCCCCACCAGACACCGAGCGGATCCACAATCGTCACCCGCGCGCCGCCATCAAGCAGCTGCTCGACGAATCCCTTAGCCGTGTAAGTCTTGCCCGAGCCGGCGGTGCCGATGATCGCAATACGGTCGTCAAGCGCCTCGACGGGAAGCTGAGCAGACAGAGAATCCCGGCCGCCCGTTGTGGCAACGGCAGGCGATGCATGATTTTCGCCGACCGTCAGCACTGCCGTATTCGAGGGCTTCGAACGCATCAGCGCCCCCTCGCCGACAGACGACCGCAATCAGGTCTTCGTTCACGCTTCATTCGTCGTTCAAATACCCGAATTCCGGCATGATCTCCAGATGAGCACCGAAAGGGCGGCTCTTGCGAGCCGCCCTGGCTGCCGGACTTCGGGCAGCTTCGCCTTTGGGCCGGCGCCGCGACCAGACGAGGATAAAGCCCTGGCCGTCGCTTGGCTCGATCCGTTACTTAGTCATCGTCAACCGCGACTTTTGACGAGCTTGACCCGCGAGCGCCCCCGCGGCGGCGCGGGCGGTCCGGGCGGCGTAGGCCTCACCCTTCTCCCGCGCCTTCTGGCTTACCTTCAGCAGCATCGCAGCGGTTTCCTCCTCGCCGTGTCTGAATAGCTCCATGGCAAGCTTGCACCAGGTGAAGTCTGCCAGGCTCCTGTCCGGCCCGGTCTTTGCCTGGTTGAACGGCGCTCCGGCGAGGCAGCGCTGATAGTCGGGCCACCTGCCGCTTCTCCTGCCGGACGCGCGGGGAAGCATAACGGGGCTTGGGGGCGGGGGAGCTACCAGCCCCTGCCCTTCCAGTGCTTCCCTTGTCGTCATCCATCCCGGTGCGGCGTGCATGATCGTCACAACCGGAAAGTCCGTCTTGCCGGTGCGCTCAGGGGCATAGTCCGGCTTGAAGTTGCGGCTCCCCGCCACCCGGACGGAACCGCTCGCCATGGGATCTGATTTCGCGGCTTTCTTCACACGGCGGCGGAATTCCCGGTCGGCGTTCGCGTCGCCGGTCGCAGAAAGCGCTATCCAGGCCTGCGACTTCGCCGGGCTGGTCTTGAGCGTCAGGAAACACAGGAGGGCGAGCTGAGCGGCCCGCTCGTCCGTGAGGTCGTCCAGCTGAATGAGCGATGTGCTGCGGCAATATGGGCGGATAAACAGGTTGTAGTGGTCGCGGCCGGCTTCGGCCAGAAGCTCCGGCAGCATTCGGTGGGTATAGCGCGGCGTCCAGAATTTGCGCAGGCGGACAACATTGCCCGCTATGTTGCGCCAGGTCAGCGTGAAGCGCTCGGCGCCGATGCTGGTGAACAGCTCCAGCATTCGCCGTGCCTCGTCGCCTGGGTTACTGGTGCTTCCCTCTTGCACCCGCCCCCCGTGTGTTTCTTGTTGGTCGTTGTGAAGCATACAAATCATATGCCGTGTATGGAATGAGTGGAGAGGGCCGCGGAGCGGCGTGGTGAAGTGATGCGTCGTAGGCGCTTCTTAAGGAGACAGTCGCTTTAGGCGCGCGACGGAAGCGCCCGGAGGGCGCGCTATTGGGGGGATGCCGGGTGGGTGGGGCGAGCGGAGCGAGCGAGCCCGGCGGGGGGCGGAGCCCCCCAAGAGGGCGGTGCTGATGTTCTATGAAGTAGAGTGGGATTATCCACAGCGAAAAAATTCAAATTCAAGAAGTTCAAGTTCGTGGGCAGAAAAGGTACAGGAAAACAAGGGCATACGTAACACGAGCCCTAGGAAACGGGCGGTTATCGCCTAGGAAGAGGGCGGGTGTTCACTAGGAAGCGGGCGGCTATCCCCTAGAAAACGGGCGGGGTCCGGTGGCGGGCGGTTATCGCCTAGGAAGAGGGCGGGTGTTCACTAGGAAGCGGGCGGCTGGTGCCAAAACTGGCTGGGAGAAAGGGGAAATTTCGGCGAGGTTCACTAGAAAACGGGCGTCGGGTCGGGGAGCCGGGGTCAGAAGGGCTGGAGTTGGAGGAGGTTCACTAGAAAACGGGCTGCGGGATGACGCCTTTTCGGGGAGTGAGTCCGCCCTCTTCCTAGTGAACCTCGTGATTGGTTCACTAGAAATGGACGGTTAAATAACTAGTTGCGATAACCTACAGCTAGTGATAACGGTTGAGGGAATGAACAGTAGTCTGACCATAAGGCAGCAGTCGAACTTCGACGGGTTTCCGAAGGCGGCGGAACTCATCGAGATTGAGGGCGCGCACGCGCTGGAGGCCTCTGACCGCGCCATATTCAATCACCTGCTGCAGACGGCGCACGATAGCGGCCGGCTGGTGGAGCCGGACGCGGAGTGGGAGATTTCGCTCGCGGGGCTGCGGCGCGCCTCGACCAAGCACGAGAGCAACGACCGCCTGCGCGACAGCCTGCGGCGCCTTAGGCGCACGGAAGTGCGGGTGACGTACGTCTCGGCGCGTACTGGTCTGCCCCGTACGATGGAAACGCACTTGCTCGAATTCACGGACACCGACGACGTGGATTCGCCAACTGCGACGATGCAGTTCGGGATCCCGAAGCGGCTTCGGATCGTGCTTGCGCGCTCTAACCGGTGGGGACGTATCCGCTGCGAGGTGTCCTACGCGATGACCAGCAAATATGCCATCGCGCTCTACGAGATGGTATGTCTGCGGGCGAATCTCGACCGCTGCACGGAAATCATCGAGATGGCCCGGTTCCGCGAGCTCCTGGGCGTGCCGCCCAAGTCCTATGAACGCGCCGACAACTTCATGCGCAACGTGATTGCGCCGGCGCTGCTGGAGGTCAACGGCCTCTCCGACGTCGGCGTGCAAATTGAGATGGTGCGCAAGCACCCGCGCGCGCCGGCCCACGCGGTGGCCATCACCTGGTGGCGCAAGCGGGGCGACGAGTTCCGCAAGGCGCTGCAGGAGCGCAGCCGGCCGAAGGTCGGCCGGATGGCGCGCCTCAAGGGCCAGGTCGAGCAGCTGACGGCGGAGCGCGTTGCGCTCGTCAACGCCGAGGTAGCTGAAAAGCTCGAACAGATGCGGGCCCAGGAGCGCGCCAAGCTCGACGACGCGGCCGAATAGCCCCTCCCCTCTTCCCTTCGCTTTGCTTTCGCATATGCGCGTAAATCACGATTTCGTGCTTTGTGCTTTCGTGTAATTGGCTTCGATGCGACGGCAGGCTTGGAAACCTGGGTTCGGCCGCCCGCTGAGCTTCCCTCATTGGGGTTTCGTTCTTTCGTGCTTTCTGGCTAATCGCCTTTGGTGCGACGGTAAATGTCGAAACATTTCCGAAGCAGCTCGTTGAGTTTCATGTCGTGGCGGGCCGCGTAGGTTTTGAATTCGCGGCGGAAGGAGGCCGGGATGCGGAAATTGAGAGGCAGCAGCTCCTCCCTCCCCTCCTCTGACTGCTTGGATGGCGTTGTCGCGGCGGCGACAGGACCGGCGGCTCGGGACGGCATGTCTGCCACCGGCGCCGCCGTGCCTTTGACGGCGACCAGGCCGGCCGTGAGCTCGGGCTTCCTGCTCCTCATCCCCTAGCTACCTTTCGTGCTTTCGTGCTTTTTGTAATACGGGCTTGCACGAATTTCCATAACTCGGTCATCTCCGTCGCGCTGCGGCCCTTTGGGTCCGTTTCCTGGACGGTGCGGCCGTCTATCATCGAGCCGGCATAGTCGACGCGGTCGTGGATGATGGCCGGCGCGACGACGCCATGGGCGGAGAGCGCCGCGACGCCCGATACGGTAAGGCGGGTATTGGGCTTGGCCTGAGTGAGTGCGAAGACGAACGGCTTGCCGGTGCCTTGGACGAGCTCGACGGTTCGGCCCACGGCCCTGAGGTCGTGCGGGCTGGGGCGCACGGGGACGACGACCAGGGTAGCCTTGTCAAGAACGGCGCGGATGGCGTCGGTGATAGCCGGAGGCGTGTCGATGATGGCAACCGCATAGCCGGCCGACTCAAGGGCCCGGAGTTTGGCGGGCAGCTCCTCGATAGTTGTCGGAGAGAAGGCGGGCGTCTCGGACTCACGCGCGTTCCACCAGGCGGAGAGGGTGCCCTGCGGGTCGGTGTCAATCAGCACCGCCGGGCCTTTTCCGGCGGCTTCAGCCGCGACCGCGAGGTTCGCGGCGATGGTGCTCTTGCCGACGCCGCCCTTCTGGTTGGCTACAACAAAAACATCCATTTTGGTTCTGGTTTGCACGAAATCCACTTTCAGTTGAAAAGCACGAAAGCACAATTAAAATGTTTTCTGGCTTTTGTGCTAGCGTGAAAGCACGCTCGACTGGTGAAATGGGGCAGGCCGGCGCTTGGGGAAATTGGGTCGGAAGGGCAAGCGTTGGCACTGGTCGTGCACTGAGGGCGCGTGCAGCGCAAGCTCACGGAGGCGGCTAAGCACAGCGCGGCGGGGATGGACGATGACGGTCGCACCTTAGCCCCGGTGTAGAGCCTCCTCGGCCTTCAGCTTGGCCTTGCGGTCGCTTGGGCCTGGGCGAGCTTGGGGAAGTCCTGGAATTTGCTGTCCCTGGTGATGGCGGGCTGGGGGGTGGCGCGCGTTGTAGTCGGTGACAGGAGCGACAGCCTGGCAGACAAGCTCGGTTTCCCCGTTCCGCGCGAGGCGCTCCACCTTGCCGACGATGCTGTTCATGGGGTGTAGGGCTCGCGGCCCTCGTTAAATGCCCTGGATGACGGCGAGCGAAAACCCCAACAGGAGAGGTAAATCGGGATTGGCGGTTTCGGGAGACGGGCGAGGGCGGAATTACCGCGTCAGCGGCCCCGCCGACGGCCGCTCAGAGCCGTCATCGAGTGTCGCAGGAGAAAGGGGCAGGGAAGGCTACAGCGTGCTCCTGCGAGCCTCAGAGCGCAGCGGAGCGGCTTGGAAAAGGAAACCGGCCGCACCCAAGGGGTCAAGGCGCGGCCGGTGGCGGCCGGTGAAATCAGGCGACCGCCGCGGCGAGGGTGCCGCACTTCGCGCCAGGCTCGTTGCCGGGGCATTCAGGTTCCGGCGATTTCACGCTCGGCGAGAGCGGCCTTTTTCATCTTCGCCGAAGCGCGGGTGCGCGTGGGCCGTTTCGCCTCGGTGAGCGCTAGATCGACGATGAACGCTTGGTTCACCGGAGCAGGGCAGGGGGGCAGACGGCGTGTGCTTCTCGCGCCCCGCGTCGACGCTGTGGGCGCTCGCGACGGCGAGGGGGACTCAAGGAGCGTGTCTCGCAACTACCCGATGCACCAGCTCCACAAATCGTCGGCGTTGCCGGGCAGCCGGTCACCAAGTGCGATGCCCTTCCGGCAAGGCGAAACGGCTTGGCAACGCGTTGCAGCGCCTCTCGAAGTCAACCACGCCGAAGCCGCGCCCATGATCGGAGCCAAAAGCCGCGTAAGGCTCGCGTTAGCGCCTACGAGAGTCCTAACGTAAGCAGGTTCGCGCGGCCCCATGCAGCCGCCGGAAGATCTTGGAGAAAGGATTTTCCCCACCCACCCTGACGGCAATTTATCGTTCGGAGGCCGAGCAAAGCCGCTGTTGTCGAGGGCGGACAAGGCGGTGATGTCACCCGGCGGATATCCGGCCCCGGTACAGTCCGCGGATGTCCCCCTGATATCACCCCTGATGTCCGCCCCCGGACAATTGCTGGCTGTCCCCCGGATAATCGAGGCGCTGAAAGGCGCCGTCGACACGCTGCGAGCGCAGCTCAAGCGGGAGCACAACCGGGCCGACCGGGCCGAGCAGCGAATCGATGACCTCGAGGCGACGATTGCCGACGCGATCGGCGCCGAGCGAATCGCCGCGGGCGAGGCGGCCGCGCTGCGCGCCGAGCTCAACCGGCGCCGCGAGTGGAGATTGTTGCGGCGGCTGCGCTCGGCGTTGCGCGGTGATCGGCAATGAGTGCGACAAGACCGGTCAAGGCCGCCGCTTAACCACTGGGTGCCGCGCGCTGCAAGGCGCGTGCGGTGGAGAAGCGGACACCGCATCCGCTAGGCGAGGCGGCTCTCATTCGCCGGAGACCATTGTCGACGAATGGTCGCCGACCACATGGAGGCGCGCGCCCGTTTCGCCGTCGTAGAATACCGCCGCTGACCCGACGAGGAGGACCCGGAATGGCCCGCCGCAGCCCACCCCGGAAAGTCACGTATTTTGAGCCGGTCCCGCCACACCTTGCGCGCAACACGATCATCGAATCGACCTTCGATGTCGGCCGCCGCTTCCGCTGCACGATGCGGATCAATTGCGGTGAGCTCGATCCCGGCGCGGTGATCCGGCCGGTGCTTGGCGAATGGCGGCCACATATCCCCGAGCGCCTCGACGAAGAGGAGCTCGCCGACTGGCGTGCCGGTCGCAACGCGATCTTTCAGCTCGCCGCGCTGACGATCGGCGCACGCCTTGCGATCGCGGATGCATAAGGCTGCGGTGTGGAGGAGGGGCGGTTACCCGCCCCTCGCTCTGATTGCCGCTCAATGGGTGACAAGCGGCGTTCGGCCCCACTAAAGGGGGCCGGCCCCACTAAAGGAGCAGCCCCAAAGGGCCCGGCTATTTACGCGACGAGGAGCCGCGCCTGCAATTGGCCGAAGGCGACCTGGTCGTCCGTCGGCGACGGGAACAGGTGGCCATAGGTGTCGAAGGTCATTTGGATGGTCGAATGACCCATCAAGGCCTGCACTCGCTTCGGCGTGAAACCCTGCTCGATGAACAGCGACGCCGCGGCGTGCCGAAGGGAGTGCAGCCCGTACTTGGGGCGCGCCGGATCGGTTGTGAGGCCGGCGGCGAATTGGGCGCGAGCGAGCCCCCGCGTGTGAAGGTTGGCCTGGCGCTCGACATTGCCCTCGCCATTGGGAAAGACCAGCCATAGGCGCGGCTCGTCCTCACCGGCAAATCGGGGACACTCAAGCCGCCATGCGCGCAGCGTGTTGACCACGATCGGGGCGAGCGGGATCTCGCGCCTGGCCGCATCGCTCTTGGGAGAGCCAATCCGGTTCCAGCGATCGGCGCGCTGCCGCACGGTCAGCACCTGGCGCTCGATGTCGACAGTGTCCCAAGTCAGTCCGCGCAGCTCGCTCGCGCGGAGGCCTGTGAACACCGCAGTCAAAAGCAGTGGCCGCTTGCCGTCGGGGCCCGGCGCGAAGTAGTCGGCAACCCAGGCTGTGCGCTCGCCGGTTTTGGTCTGCCAAGTGCGCTTGCGTACCTTTGCCATCAGTGCGTTCTTTCAGACCACTCAACTACTTAAAATTGTATCACATTGTGTGCTTGTTCGCATTGAAAAGTGCGTGGTTCCCCTAGGTTTTTTCAGTGGTCACCGCGCATGGATCGCGCCATTGGCGCGAAGTCGGTCAAACGACCCCCGCGGCTGAGCAACTTGACAATCCGGCACCGCATCGTTACTTAACAGGTTGCGCAACTTGATAGGTTGCGGTTTGCGGTGACCCATCGGCCCTTCTTGAGCGTGTGACGCAGTCACATTGTTCCGCGAGCCCCCACGACTGGAGAACAGCATGGTGCAAAGGCGTAACCGACGAGGTAACGAATGGCGATCAAGACCTTCGCTCACAAAGGAGCAGAAGAAGTCTTTTATTCCGGGCGCTCACGCCGGGTCGGAGCGGAATTTCGGAAGCGCATGAGTTTGATCCTCGACGCGATCGACGGCGCCACCTGCATCGCCGACTTGCGCGGCGCCCGCGGATTTCACGCCCTCACGGGCGATCGATCCGGGACCTATGCGATGTCGGTGAGCGGCAATTGGCGGCTGACCTTCCGCTTCGAACATGGCGACAGAGGTGACGTTCTCGACGTCGATTTCGAGGATTATCACTGAGACGATGAGACGAGTAATGTGATGGCGACGACTAGGAAGCGCACGCGACGGCCGACCCTGCCGGGCGAGATCCTGGCCGAGCTCTATCTGGCGCCACACGAGATCTCGATCGCCAAATTCGCCGAGGCCTCCGGCGTCACGCGCAAGCATATGAGCGCGATCGTCAACGGCCATGCAGCGATCACCGCGGAAATGGCGACGCGGATGGCAGCGGTGCTTGGCACCACGGCGCAGTATTGGCTGAATTTGCAGAACGCGGTTGATCTCTACGACGCGCAAGAGCGGCTGGCCGCCAGCGGCGAGCGACCGCAGCCGCTGCCCGCCTTCGCATGAAGCGGTGCGGCGTCTGAAAATGGCGTTTTTGACCCGCATCGATCCCGCCCGAAACATCAACCGGTTTTATGTCGTGCAGGTCATGCCGAGCCTGTTCGGCGATCCTCAGGATTGAAAGGCGTCTCTAATGTCCCAGGCCAACGGTCACGGCCGTGCCCGCGAGCTGATCCCGGACCATGTCGAGCCGGCCGCGAAGCTCCGGCAGAAGCGCCCCAGATCACCCTTGCACCTACACCCAGTGGGGTGGTTCGAAAATGCTTGGCGTCTCGTGGTCTAAAGGTGCCGGAAGGAGGTAAGGATCAACACGATATTGGAAAACTCTTTGAATGGTGTCGAAAAAAGAAACTCCTGGGCTTAGACGATAAACATTTCAACATGAACAACCTTATCGCCTTGTTGGGTCAAGGCAATCGTTGGCAACGTTATCGCTACCCTGGTCCCAACCCCAACAATGAGCATGATCACTTCATCCCTGATTTGAGCTGGCTGCACGCGCTATCAGGCGCCGAAGCATCTCCGCGGTCGCCCCATGCGTCTGGCCGATGGCCGGCAGCTCGACATCCCGGAGCACGGCTTTTGCGAACT
>Ga0306926_10008015_pt1 | contig 11518 bp, 9 predicted proteins | sample flu12Cox44000178_FD_203759 | JGI IMG/M metagenome (GOLD analysis project Ga0306926, IMG submission 203759) | Lab enrichment of tropical soil microbial communities from Luquillo Experimental Forest, Puerto Rico - flux8day.12C.oxic.44.000.178 (v2)... | ecosystem: Environmental > Terrestrial > Soil...
TTCCGCCGGCGTCGATTTCTCGATCGCCGTGATCTTTAGCACGCCCCTCTCAAGTGTGACGTCCGGCAGCAATCCGCCTTTCGCCTTCAGTTCGACCGCCGCCAACCGCTCGTCGAGGAGAGCGCGGCGGCCCGCGATGAAGCGTTCGAAATCAGCATCGACCGCAATCGGCAAGGTGCCGCTCTGCTGCAGCTCCTGCTGAGTTTCGCGCGCGATCAGACGCTCTTCGAAGGAGCGATATCGCCGGCTGCCGATGACCCAGACGTCACCCGCACGCAGCCGGTCGCGCAGCTCGGATAGCACGCAAAGCTCATAGTATCGCCGGTCGATAGCGCCGCCAAGCAGCACATATCGCGCCCACCGCTCTCGAATGAAGCCAGTCGGAGCGGATTTCGGCAAGCTGGGCCTCGCCGCGTCATTCATGTCGTGCAGCATGTCGATGGCCCGGAGCAGCGAGGCTGAGGCCGGCACGCCCTGGAAGGTAAAGGTTGCCAAAAAGGCCGGTGTCCAGCGACGCACGCCGGCATAGTGCTCGCCCAGCAGCTGGTAGGGATCGAACTCCTCCGGACGCGCCAGGGCCGACGCCTCGGCAACGGTGGCGCGGAAGCGATCCCAGGGGATCACCGCCGTGATCGCGTCAAAGGGGTCCTGCCTGCCCTCGCGCGCCGCAATCAGGGCGGCGCCGATGCGCGCGTACAGGCGAACCTTCTCATTGATGGCACGACCATCGGCCTGGAAGGCCCGGGCATGCCGCGATTCGACCTTGCGAAACATCGTGCCGACGAGCCGGTCGAACAGATCGATGGCCTGGTCTGTCAGATCGGCGATCAGCTCGAGCGTAACAGCGACCAGGGTCGCATGACGGCGTTGACGTTCGTAGCCGGCGATATGTTGTACCGTGGTACGGCCGGCCTCGCGGGCGAGCTGGGCGAGGCGGCCCTGATGCACGCGATGTCCGCGGGCGGGATCGATGCCGATCGCGCGAACATGGTTCAGACGCTCGATCAAGCCCAGCATCGCGGCAGGCTTTGTCGCTTCCGGTATCTGGCGCAGCCAGACCAGCCAGCTTTGACCGCCTTCCGCGCGGCGCTCCGTCAGAGCATCGAGCCGGCGCCGCTGCTCGGCCAACAGCCCGCCGGTCAATCGACGTTCAATCTCTCGTCGCGCCTGATGACGCAGGTCGACGCAGAGGCGTTCGAGGGATCGAGGTGACGGGACCACGATCCCGCGCTGCCGGCATTCCAGGATAACGAGCCCGGCGAGAACAGCCAACCGGTCACTTTCCATCGCATGTGGCAACAGCGAGCTGGCCAACTCGCTGGCAGGGCGCCTGCCGAAGGGGCGTAGGCGGAGCCGGTCCTGCAGTTCTGCAGCATGACGCCGGCGGTTTTGGCCAGAGATCAGGTAGTCGTCGATGGACTCTGGCCGAACATCGATCTGTTCGGCGACAAATGAGATCAGCGCGGGCGGCGGTCGCTCATTGATGCGCAGGGGCCGTCCAGGATAGCGGAGATAGCAAAGCATCAGTGCGTAGCCGAGGCGACTGTGGTCGCCCCTACACCGCCGGATCATGGCGGTATCTGCCTCGCTCAATGTACAGTGGCGCACCAACTCACGCCGATCGGTCGGTGGATCGAACAGCGCGGCGATCTGGGCTTCGGTCAGTTGCTGTCGGCGCATCAGCCGTATCTCCCCGGAGGTTAAGACCGGCAGACCAGCCGATCCGGCCCAGGGAGTCGATGAGCGTGCTGCGCCGGAGGCCAAAGATGCGGCAAACCGTGGCCTTCATGGCGCCGCCGTCGACGCGGAGCTGAACACGCTATCCTTGGCGGATTTCCGCGGCCCGGCGCCAGCGCGTTCTCAGTTTGTCCGCTTATGCTACAAAAATTGTCCGTTCGTTAGTTCCGGCCTCGATGTAGAGAGGAGTTTGCTGATTTACGCTGGGGCCGCATGTCGCCTAGAAGCCGAGCGCATATAAAATCGACGGACCGAGGGCGTGCCCGATGGCGTCATACAATTCGGACCCAGCGATAGCAGCTCCGAAAACGATTCCGATTTGCGCTCCATGCGTTTTGCCGAGCGGAAGCCAACGCGCGCACCATGGGCAGGCGCTCTCAAGAACAACGAGCAATAGCTCGAGTGCGGTGGCTGTTGAGACTAGGATGGGCAACATTGAGATCATCGGACACACACCTCGCCATTAAATTGCGAGCGATCTCGTGTCCTGGCCTGTCACCAAACTTCCCTTCGAGAAGAATACACTCTGTTCGTCTACGACCCCCGTTCGGGTCGAAAGAATGGTCATTATCTATTTGAAGAAATTGTTGAAACTCATACTACGTTCCCGGGAACGCAATTTTTTGTCATGCCTATAATATTGGCTCTATATACCCCCTAGGAATCGAGAGAGGTCAACCGGTGCGTTCTATTAGAAGTAGATTACGCCCAGCAACAGTTAGCGAAAGGGTCGCGGTCATACCGGGATGAGCACCAATATGCTAAGATAAGTTTAGATATTCCAATTAATTACGTACACGCCATGAAAAAATTGGGCGGGTTTTTACGCCATCACCGACGATTCCCGAAAAAACTCTCTGACGTATACCCATCTTCAGCGACATGGAAGAATGGCGTATTTCAAGATGGTCTATTCCGTGCGACAGTTGTGCGATTACGACCAGAGTCGGCAAGATATGAGTATATATAATGCGTTTCTTTATAATGGATACTATAAGAATCAACATTTATTGGACGATGTGTACAAGTGGATCGTCATACACGACGACTCTCTTGTAGCTACTGGAATCGCGGATACTTCTGCGAATGCACAACAGATGGCTGTCCGGGTAATCTATCTGTTATCAACCTGACGGCCATTTTGTGTTTGAGCTCTTTCACAGCCTGCGCCGATGTTTGCGACGGCCGGGTTCGGAACATCTGTCGACAACTGCTCAGCTTGCTTGATGTCTTCCGCGGGAGCCCATTTTATAACAAGCAAATACAACTGAAATAATCCCTGGTATAAAGCGCAGAGTTTATTATGATGGTGTCTGGAATGTCTATCATAAAGGACGTTCAGATGCGGCATAATTTGCTGAAAACGCAGGATTCTGCGTTTATACATATCCCAATAAGCCGCCTGTCCGTTTCGATGCCAGTGCAGCGATCAATGCCGGATACGGTCCGAGGAAAAGATCGCCGATGGCCACACGCCGCCGGTAAGTGAGCCAGCGCTGCGCCAAGTGGTGCGACCGGTCGTGCAACATGTGGCAGCGCTGACAGAGCGCACGGAGGTTCTTCAGCCGGTTGTTGGTCGGGTCGCTGTCAAGATGCGCCGCAGCGAGCACGACACGGGTCATCCGGAACTGGGTGGCTTCCACAAGGTCGGGCCACCGGGCCGGGCGCCCTTGTCGGTCCCGCCAGGTTGCCGCTTGCTCGTCGAACCACCGCCCGTCCGGCAGGCATCGAACGAGGGAGAGGTGTGGTCGCCGACAGCGTTGGCACCTACCTCCGGCGCGCTCGAAGCGAACATGGCTGCTCAACTCACGCCAGTGCGGCGGATAGAGCGGTCGTAACTCGGGGCGTATAGGCATGGCTACGCCGCCTTCTTCCCAAGCACGCGATAGACGCTGGCGCGGCCAATGCCGAGCCGTCGTGCGATCTCGGCAGGCCCGAGCTTTTCCCCGTAGCGCAGCTTGCGAACAACTGCTGCATCGATTTTCGGCTTCCGGCCCTTGTACACGCCGCGTAACTTTGCTGCGGCAATGCCCTCGACCTGCCGTTCCTTCCGCAAGTTGGTTTCGAACTCGGCGAACACGCCAAGCATGTCGAGGAAGGCCTTGCCGGCCGCGGTGCCCGTATCGATCGGCTGCTCAGTCGCGCGCAAGGTCACGCGTCTCTCCCTCAGCTCATGAACGATGTTCTGCAGATCCCGCAATGATCGCGCGAGCCGGTCGATGCGCGTGACGACCAGGCCATCGCCTGGCCGTAGGAAATCGAGCAAGACCTGTAGCTCCGTCCGGCCATCCCGGCGTGTCCCGCTTGCTTTCTCGGCACGGATCACATCGCAACCCGCCGCCTTCAGTGCAGCGCGCTGAATGCCGAGGTTCTGGTCGAGAGTTGAAACGCGTGCCTATCCGTATAGAGCCATCGAGAAGCCGGGCAGGGAAGGGGACTCCGTCTCGTTAGCCTCTAGACCCTGTGCCCGCGTCGTCTCAAGAGGAAAATACCGACCCTAACGAGACGGATTTGCGGCTCATGCCATCGTCTCGTTGGGGGCGATCCGGTCAGCGAGCTGAAGCCCGCGGCGATAGCGGGCGCCCATTGCTTCTGGCCTGCGTTGTCCGCACTGTCGGAAATGGTACAGCGGGACGACGCAACGCGCCGACGCGTTCTGCGAAAATGGTGCTAGCGGCTTAGACCGCATTTCCGATTGCGCCAGGGTGGCCCATCCTACACTGCGCATGGTCAACGAGGGTTGCCCGGCGGAGCTTGCGACCCTTCGGGTGCGACGGGGTCTTGTCAAGTGGTCGTCATTATTTGAAACTGCGAGACTTCTTGCTGGACACGCAAGAAGGTGAGCATGTGACAGCTGACTACCGCATTTTGCTCGACGTGCCGCTGAAGCAACACCTCGCGCTCGGCTTCAACGAGCTGGCGGGGGCGTTCAGGACTGTGGTTGAGACTAGCCCGGCGCAATTCACGGTCGGCTTGTTCGGTGGCTGGGGCTCTGGCAAGACCACGCTGATGGAAGCCATCGCCGGGGGGCTCAATCGTACCAACTGCGCCGTCGTATGGTTCTCGGCTTGGCGTTACGAGAAGGAGCAGCACCTGATCATCCCGCTGCTCGACGTCGTGCGCGAGGGCCTTATGGCGTGGCACGACGAGAACACGGGAGTCTCAGAGCAGCTCAGACAGACCGCCAAGCAGGTGGCGGCTACTGTCGGTAAGGCGATTGCCAGCCTACTCGCCGGGTTCTCATTGAAGATAGGCGTGCCCAGCGGCCCAGAGTTCTCCTACGACGTTAACAAAGCGCTTACGCGAGCCGACAAATTCGACGAGGCGGACATAGCCGCGCGCGTGCCGCGTTCCTTCTATCACGCCAGTTTCCAGGCATTGCGGGAAGCCTTCGCTGAGTTCGTCGGCAAAGCTGGCGAGCGTCGCATCGTGGTCTTTATCGATGACCTGGACCGTTGTTTGCCAGATGGAACGTTGGAAGTACTGGAAGCGATCAAGCTGTTCTTCGATATGCCGGGCTTCATCTTCGTTGTTGGGCTCGATCAGCGAGTGGTGGAAGTGAGCATCGAGCGCCGCTATCGCGACGTCCTCTCTCCCAAGGGCGAGACAGCGCCGACTGATGGGGTAGTCAGCGGCGCAAACTACATCCGCAAGATCTTTCAGGTTCCCTACGCGCTAGCACCTGTTTCGAACGCGCAGATCGATGACTTCCTCAACTCTGTATTTGCTGCGTCGGCGCTGCCGGAAGCGCAAAGGAACGAGATCAGTTTAAAGGTGCGGCCACATCTGCGCTTCTTGGCTGACGCATCGGGGATGAATCCGCGCGAGGTGAAGCGTTACATCAACGCCTATACGCTCGTCCGTAAGATCAAGCCATATCTAGATGTGGACGTCGTGCTGGCGCTCCAGACAATCGCCTTTCGTACTGACTGGCGGCCAATCCAGTTTGCGCTGCTTTCATTCCGCGAAGCATTCATCAATGCATTACGGCAGCAGATTTCGGAGCCGGATGCCCGCCATCTGGAAGGTCTCTCTCCTGATCTAGCCAGCCTCCCGCAGAGCTTTTCCGCTTATGTCGACGCAGGACAGCCGGGCAACGCGCTGGTGGCAACAGGTTTCAATCTTACGGAGTATTTATTCAGCGGAGAGGCGACACGCAGCACGACTGACACCTCGTTGCTCGATCTGTTCCGCGACATCGGGGGTCTGTTCGCACTGGCCCGGAGCAAGTTCCGCGACGGAGGTCTGTCAGAACTCTCTTCAAGAATGACCAGTATCCGATCGCAGCTAGCCTCTCCTTACTTCCAACCTAGGGCTACGCGGGTAGGCGCGGAACTGAGCAATGCCATCGAGCTTGTGACGACGACGGATGCACAATCTGTGTGGATAGCCCTGGGAAAGAGAGACGATGGGGTGCCATTAGACCCGCCGCCGGAACCGGCCGAGCAGCGCAGTGCGCGCGAGCAACTTCGCCAGCTCGAGGAACAGGTTGTTTCGCACATCCGCAAGTCGATTACTCAGCTACAGGAACTCTATCAGGCCTAAGGTAGTCTGGCTGGCGGAGGCTGGTGCGGGTGCCTGACTTAGGTGTTTAGTCCCGGGCTTTGATGGTGCAGTCTGCTCACCCGAGCCGGGCTCGAGCAACGATTGGGAGGCAACTCACGGACGGGGTTGTTGCGTTAAGACCATAGTAAATCCAAGACCGCAGCGGGCCTAGCGGAAGATGATGACCGGAAGTGGCGGATAATGGATGTGGTCAAGGCGCTCGCGGAAGACGAGCGTCTATCCGGCGAGCCCGACAAGCGGTTCATCGTAAAATCCCTCCCCGGCTTGGCCCAGAAGCACAAAAGCCAACATGGCGTTTGCGCCAGCAGGCGGCGGTGACGACATGGTCAGATTACGGCGATCGGTGTCGTCTTGCTTGAATCTCTTTCCGGCCTGGGGACGGCCTACTCGCGGCAAGCGCGCAGCCGCCGTCCGGCTGTTTAACCCATTCGAGGGTGAGTTTGCGGTCCTGGGTGGACATGGCAATAGCCTGCCACTGGCCGGGCATGCTGTCAAAAATCAGCCGTGGCCGGGGGGACGCAGTGATTCTTGTTCAGCCATCAGCAACTGCGAGGCGCGCGCCGATCGTCAAGGCGGCAAGCTGGTAGACCGCGTTGCGGCCAGCGCGCCAGTCGGCGAGCTCCTCGTCATCGAGGTGCTTGGGCATATGCGGATGCCATTCGCCGAGGACCGGCCGGATCACGGCAGCGGGATCAAGCTGACAGCAATCGGATCCCGCCGGCATGTGTATTGCGCCTCGAGGGCTCGGCCGCACTTACCGCGTAAGAGAAAACCCCGGCGAGGATACCGAGGTTTTCACGAACGGACGGATCGGCATTGGGGGGATCCGGTCGCCGCGAATACCATGAACCCTGATTATATATTTATATGTATAATTGTCAAGTCCCTGGCTCGATTAATAGTGTAACATAAAGGACGTTATGTTACACTAAAGCGCGATCTGGGGGAGGTCGGCATGTGGGGAATCCTGATGTTTCGGGTGGCGGCATGAGCAGCGATCGCGTGGGCGTGCCGGCCGTCGTCGAGGTGGCGTCGCCGATGCGGGCGCCGACGATCCAGAGTTCGCTCGCGGTGCCGGTGGCGATCGCCAGTGCCGGCGATCAGGCCACGCGCCGTTTTGTGGAATTCTTTGCCGCCACGATCCGCAACAAGAACACCCGGATGGCCTATTACCGGGCCGCCTGCAATTTCTTTGGCTGGCTCGAGGAGCACCGCATCGTCGAGCTCGTCGATATCGAGCCGATCCATGTCGCCGCCTATGTCGAGACGCTGCAGGCCTCAGCCGCCAAGCCGACGGTCAAGCAGCATCTGGCGGCTGTTCGAATGCTGTTCGACTGGCTGGTCGTCGGTCAGGTCCTTGCGACCAATCCGGCGCATGCCGTGCGCGGGCCGAAGCACGTCGTGAAACGCGGCAAGACCCCGGTACTGACCGCCGAGCAGACCCGCCAGCTGCTCGACAGCATCGATGTCTCGACCGCTGTGGGGTTGCGGGACCGGGCGCTGATCGCGGTGATGACCTATGCCCTCGCTCGGGTCGGTGCGGTCGTCGCCATGCGGGTCGAGGATTACTACCCCCAGAGCAAGCGCTGGTGGGTCCGCCTGCATGAGAAAGGCGGCAAGCGTCACGAAATGCCGGCGCACCATACTCTGGAAGCCTATCTCGACGCCTATATCGATGCCGCCGGCATCCGGGAGGAAAAGAAGACCCCCCTCTTCCGCTCCGCGGCCGGCCGCACCAGCGCGCTCACGGCGACTGCGATGAACCGCATCGACGCCTGGCGCATGATCCAGCGCCGCAAGGCCGACCTCGGCATGAAGGGGCGGATCGGCTGCCACACGTTCCGGGCGACGGGGATCACCGCGTACCTAGGGGCCGGCGGCACGCTCGAGAACGCCCAGGCCATGGCGGCGCACGAGAGCCCGCGGACAACGAAACTTTACGACCGCACCGGCGACGAGATCACGCTCGACGAGGTAGAAAAGATCCAGATTTAGTATGGAGATCCCAACACGGATTCATTCAGCAAAGCCGCTAATCTACGCGAAATCCGTATTGACCAAGTACAACTCATACCTCGCTCGATCGCAAAGACGGCAGGTGGGCACCCGTGGTGCGGTTGGTTCCCGCCGCCCTTGGCCCTCCTAGCGGGCCGGACCTTTCGCCGACGCCCCTAAGGCGGGAGTCCGGCGGCCAGAAGGTGTTGCTCTAGTAATCGCCGGCGCGAGACGTCTCGGTACGGATACCGTGAGGCATGGACCGAGGCCTTGATTTGCGGATTAACGTGAAGAAGGATCTGAACGATATCGCCAGCCGCGTCCTTCTTGCCCATCGCACCGAGCGCGGCTGCGGTCGGCCATGCCGCCGCAGTGAAGCGCGGATTCTCGCTCAGGGCGATTTTCCCCCACTGAACCGCTTCCTCATAAGCGCCAACGGTATAATGAGCGATGCACAATGAGGTATGATAGTAGAAGGCAAGCAGATCGCGCGGTGATAATCGCAAAGCTCGTTCGGTCCGTTCGATGGCGCTATGCCCATCACCGATATAGCTGTGTGTGGGTGCGCTAAGTCCCCAAGTCCAAGCGTTGTTGGGACTCATGTCAAGTGCTCGCTTGAAGAGCGTCAACGCTCCATCGTAATCCTTAAACAAGAAGGACTTGTAGTGTGCCAGCAGCGTAATTGCACGGATATTTCTCGAGTCTCGATCAACCGCTGATTGTGCTAGACGCACGGCCTCGCGACTGTCACCCTCGGGGTCGTGCGACCACCCCTGCCCCACTCGCAGCCCGTGCCATTCGGCAGCCAATGCGTAGGATGTCGCGTAGCTGTCGTCGAGCGCGATGGCCCTTCGCAGCAGTCGGCCAGCGTTTGCGAAATCCGCGCGCTCCAGACGGAATAACAACGACAACGCCTGCAAGAAGTGATCATAGGCATCCATGTTCTCCGGGCGCTTCAGGAAAGCCCGCTCGATCTCCGCCGCGCGGATACGTGGCGCGATCATTCCGACGATCTGGGCAGTAATATGGTCCTGGATTTTGAACAGATCTCCTATTTCAGCATCGAAACTCTGGGCCCAGATGACACCCCCGTCGTTAGTGGTGGCAAGTTCGGCATGCACTCGCAGAAACCGGGGGCTTCGCCGCACGCTGCCCGACAGAATATAACGAACGCCCAAATCGTCCCCGATTCGGCGTATATCGAGGCCTCTGTCACGATAAGCCAACGTCGAGTTCCGAGAGATGACCAGTAAATCCTCGAGCCCGGCGATCGCCCCAATGATGTCCTCGACAAGGCCTTCGCCAAAATAGGCCTGTTCGAGTTCTTCTGGCGTGCGGAATGGTAGGACCGCTATTGAAGCCGCTCTACGGGGGTCGACCCGGTTTGTTCGCGGTTGCGAGGCATTGATCCCTGTTGCCAAGCGAAAGGCATGAACAGTCGCCTCGATATTTTTCAACGTGACGGGCCCGAGATCGATTACGGGAACAGTCGGATCAATAGTCACCTGATCGCGGACGGCCACGGAAATCACCACCGCCCCCGGTTCCGCGAGTTCCTGTAGCCGGGCGGCGATGTTTACTGCATTGCCATAGACGTCGTTTGCCTCCTCAATTATATCGCCCACGTTTAAACCGATCCGGAAGCGAATACGCCACTCGGCAGCTTCGTTTACTTCCTTTCGTTCGATTTGCTGTTGCATTGCGATAGCGCACAAAACCGCCTTCCGGACGGTTTCGAAAATAGCAATGAACCCGTCGCCGGTATGCTTAACGATACGGCCGCCATGGAGGTGAAGAGCAGGATCAATCACACTCTGACGCAGCGCCATCAACCGTGTATGGGTACCGCGTTCGGACGCTTCCATTAGGCGTCCGTAGCCCGCGATATCGGCGATCAAAACCGCCGCAATCTTGCTTTTCAAAGCCCGCACCTATCACCGGTCGCGACCAAGCTTCTGACACCTTCCAAGGCCGCTGCGGCGTTGATGATGCCATGGCCAATCTGATTATCCCACGCCCCGCTGGTGGGAGTCGCGGTCGTTGTCTTGACCAGGATTTCCTTTAACTCTGCAGGGGTGACATCTTTCGTTCGACATCGGCTTCTGAGCGCCGCGACAACACCAGCGGCAATCGCGCATGCGGCTGATGTTCCCGTATTCACTGCCGCCGCGTCATCATCTTCGCAAAACTGGCTCGCTGCGCAAAGATCGGGCTTCTTCTCCGATAGCGCCCCAGGGCCCTGGGAGGAGTAGCCTAGCCATATCCCATCGGCGCGCACCGCGCCGACTGTCAGTACGTCCGGATGAGAGTTCGCGCCAAGGATACTGTTGCCGGGTCCCACGTCATTCGCACCGCAGCGCCGGGAGGGACAGAACTGGCCGCAATTTCCAGCGGCAAATACCAGATCGAACCGCTTTGCCATGTCGGTTATCAGTCGGTTGAATTTATGGTCCACCCCGGTGGTGTAATCGCCACTTGGTTGCTCGCCTCCCGTGTTGTAGGTCGCCCAAGCATTAACGAAGACCCACGGACGCCGCGCCTGCTCCTCACCGTTTTTCTCGAGGTGGTCAATGGTTTTTAAAACTTGATTGAAGGCAGCGTGAACTGTGGACAGAAATTTCTCACTATCGTTGATATTATCGGGAACGACCGGAAGGTCATAAATCTTGGCCTCCGGAGCGACCTTCAGGATGTTACGGGCCAACATGGACCCATGGCCCAGATCATAATTCCCAGGTTGTGGTGCCCCAACCAGATGCCAACCTCCCATAAAATCGCCCCCAAGGTGGCGGATATAGTCCTGATTCAGCCCCTGATCCACGATCACGACATTCGCACCTATCCCTGGCTTTTCTTCTTCTGATATATTCATTAGTTGATGTGCGACTTTTCTAGTTGAAAATATTGGATCTATTGATTCAGCAGGGTTCCAGAAATCAGTGATATGGATCGGCAGGTCAGTGCCGATTGCGGACAGCTTGTGGACTGCTTTGTGCTTTCCAGAGTTAATGTCAGGCCAAAATTGCTCTGGCACCTTATCGAAACTGACACGACATATCCTTTTTCGATTCCCAACGTTATCGGCACGTGCCGCCGCCTCTCTAAGATCTACTTCCCAGAGCCGGCCGGGCAAAAGTCGGTAGGTGCCAGGCTCAACCATCCCTATAGTCTCGAGTACATCTCCCGCATGTTTCGACCACGCCTCCGGTGGCAAATCGGT
>Ga0306926_10008016_pt1 | contig 11517 bp, 9 predicted proteins | sample flu12Cox44000178_FD_203759 | JGI IMG/M metagenome (GOLD analysis project Ga0306926, IMG submission 203759) | Lab enrichment of tropical soil microbial communities from Luquillo Experimental Forest, Puerto Rico - flux8day.12C.oxic.44.000.178 (v2)... | ecosystem: Environmental > Terrestrial > Soil...
CCGGAGACGGGGCGCGTGTTTGAGGAGACACCGAAGCGCGGCGATGTCGTGGTGTTCCGCTGGCCCGGCGACAACTCGCAGGCCTGGGTGAAGCGCGTGGTGGGGCTGCCCGGCGACCGCATTCAGATGCGGCAGGGCCAGCTCTTCATCAACGACCATCCTGCCACGCTAAAGCCGGACGGAATCGGCGAAGCCGAGGATGACAGCGGCAATGTCGAGCCCGCCTATCGCTATGTCGAGACGCTGCCGAACGGCGTTGCCCACGCGATCTTCAAGATTCGTGACAGTGGCCGACTCGACAACACGGCGGAGGTGGTGGTGCCGCCGGGCAAGCTGTTCGTGCTTGGCGACAACCGCGACAATTCCGCCGACAGCCGCGTCCCCCTTAGCGCGGGCGGCGTCGGGCTGTTGCCGATGGACAATCTGGTCGGCCGGGCGGATGCCGTGGTCGGATCCTGGGATCTCGGCTTCCGCAGGCAGCCGGTATGGACCTGGTTATCCGGTTTTCGCGTCACGCGGTTTTTCACCGCCGTGCATTGACATCATGCGTTAGATCAGTGTGGCCTTGACGCCAGCATCCGCCGGAGGGCGCGAAGGTTACCTGACCACCCCCGAAATGAATCCGGCGCGCCGCCGCGGCGGCTTGATGTCCTTCTTCAGAAAGCAACGCGCTTCCCTGCCGACATAGCCCGCCCGGACAAAGGTCCAGGCCCGGCACTTGTTGTCGGCGGTACAGGCGGCCTTGCACGCTTCGTCGCCCTCGCCGCTTTTGGCCTCGAAGCTGCGATAGTCGCCGCCAGCACGATCGATCGAGGTTTCGACCGCTCCGCTCCTCGGTTCGACCACCCCCGCCCCGCGCACGCCGGAGACGCAGCAGCTGTCTGGCACCCGCGCCGGAACGGTGTTCTTCAACCAGCACACCGCGCCGACGGCGGGGTCGGTCGGGTAGTTGAAGCTCCATGCACGGCAACGCCGATCATGCTCGCATTGCAACGCGCAATCGGCCGGATCACCGGAAGGGATCGGCACGCTGGTGTAATCGCCGCCGGGACGATCGAAATTGGTCTGCGCCGCGGCCTGTGGTGCAGCCGACAGGGCCGCCAGGCCGGCGAGCGTCATCAACCACGCCCTGAGCTGACGGCCTATTCCCATCGGTGCTGACTTTCGAACCACGCTAGTGTGGTGGATTTGACATTCGCTTCAGTATCGCCGCGAGTCCTCAAGGCGAATGTCAAATCCAAAACCACACTAGAATCCAAGGTTTGCTAGTGTCCCTTGGTTCTGACATTCGTAAACGAACCAGCCACGCCATGATACGAATGTCAGAACCGGGACACTAGCGCGTGCTTTTTGCCTAGCTGAGGCTTGCCATTTGATCGCCATCAACCTGTACGGCGGATGAACGGCGCAAAAAAGCCTCGGCGGCGAAGGCGCTTATAGGCTTTCTGCATCACGCGCTAATGCATCACGCGCTAAAAAGCGTATTCCTCATAGGCCGGCTCGACCGAGCCGCGCCAGGGACCGTGAAATTTCTCCAGCAGCTCCTCGGCCGGGGTCTGGCCTTTGTCGATGATCTCATCGAGCGGCTCAAGATACCGGCTCTCGTCCCGCCCGGCATGATCGAGCCGGCGGCGCCGTTTCAGGCCGGCATGCGCCAAGGTGAGGCATTCCCGGGCGATTTCCAGCAAATAGCGATTTCCGATCCTGGCCTTGAAACCCAGGCGCGGGACCTGGTCGCGCAACGCCTGACGTTCGTCGGCCGTCCAGTGCCGGGCGATGTCCCAGGCGGCATCAAGGCTTTCCCCATCGTACAGCAATCCGACCCAGAGCGCGGGCAAGGCGGGCAGCCTGCCCCAAGGCCCGCCATCGGCGCCCCGCATCTCGAGATACCGCTTGAGCCGCACTTCCGGGAAAATCGTCGACAGATGATTGGCCCAATCCGACAGCCTCGGGCGCTCACCGGGAAGTGCCGGATTGCGGCCCGCGAAGAAATCGCGAAACGAGGAGCCAGCAACGTCGATGTAGGTGTCGCCGCGCTTGACGAAATACATGGGAACGTCGAGCGCATAATCGACCCAGCGCTCGAACCCCATGCCGTCCTCAAATGCGAAAGGCAACATGCCGGCGCGCGCATTGTCGGTGTCGCGCCAGATTTCGGATCGGAACGACAAAAAGCCGTTCGGCTTGCCTTCGGTGAAGGGTGAGTTCGCAAACAGGGCGGTCGCGACGGGCTGCAGCGCAAGCGAAACGCGGAGCTTCTTGACCATGTCGGCTTCGGAGGAGAAGTCGAGATTGGTCTGCACGGTGCAGGTGCGGTACATCATGTCGAGGCCATAGCGGCCGACCTTCGGCATGTAGTTGGTCATGATCCGGTAGCGGCCCTTGGGCATGACCGGCATCTGGCTGCGCGACCATGACGGCGTCATGCCGAGCCCGAGAAAGCCGATTCCGAGGGGAGCCGCGACTTCGCGCACCTGCGCCCGGTGCGCCATCAGTTCGCTCCGGGTTTGATGCACGGTCTCGACCGGCGCGCCGGACAATTCGAACTGCCCGCCCGGCTCCAACGAAATGGCGCCGCCGCCGGTGACGTCGTAGAGCCCGATGATGTTGTCGCGCTCCATGATCGGCTCCCAGCCGAGCAGGTGCTTCATGCCCTCAAGCAACGCGCCGATGCCGCGAGACCCCTCATAGGGAACCGCGTGATGTCCGGAGAGCGTGAACGGCGTCTTCTCGTGTTCGGTGCCGATCCGGAATTCCGATGGTGGTTTCACCCCGGCTTCGAGCCACGCCACGAGTTCGTCGCGCGACTGCAGCGGCGTCATATCGATCTGGTCTCGTGCCATACAAAATTCCGGATCAGTGGCGCGCCGGGCGGGCGCGCGGTGTCGGCGATGTCCGCGCAGCCGACCGGCAAGCGGACGCAAAAGACAAGGACGGGGTCATCGCGGCGCCGCGCCCTCGCCCACGGCGGGCGAGGTCATCTCGCCGCAAGAACAACCCAGCCGATCGAGCAGTGCGCAGAGCTTGGTTGCGTCCGCATCGGTCAATTTCGAGCCGACATGTTTCTCGATCGCGGCCGAATAGGCACTCCACATCTTCTTCTGCAGCTCGCGGCCAGCCTCCGTGATCTCGATAAACTGGCCGCGCTTGTCGACCTTGCACTCGCGCCGCGCCGCCAGTCCCTCCTCGACCAGGCGATCGATCAGCCGCGAGGCCGAATATTGCGGGATCAGCATCTGCCGTTCGAGCTCGACGGGACGCAACTCGCCCGACGGCGCGCGCGACAGCTCCAGCAGCGCGTCATACCAGGCAAGCGGCGGAAATCCGGCCTTTTTCAGGTCCTGCTCGACGGCATCGAGCACCCGCCCCTGCACCCGCATCAGGCGGATCCAGGCGGCGGTCGCCTCGGTCGATGGTTTTCGCTTCATGGTTTGACCCGTATTCTCGCGCCCGACCTTACCGCACTGAATGCATCTGCATCAATCTTGACTATTTCATGCAATTGCATTTAGTGATCCGTTGGTCTGCCCCAAGATGTCACAGGAGGAAATTTGCCATGAAGCTCTACTACGCACCGGGCGCCTGCTCGCTCTCCCCACATATCGCTCTCCTGGAAGCCGGCCTGCCCTTTGACCTGGTCAAGGTCGACCTGCGGGCCAAGAAGCTCGACAATGGCGACGACTATCTCAAGGTGAACCCGAAAGGCCAGGTACCGGCGCTCGCGCTCGACAATGGAGAGCTTGCGACCGAAGGTCCGGTCATCGTCCAGATGATCGCCGACAGGGCGGCGGGCAAGAATCTTGCGCCTGGCCGCGACAACGCCGAGCGCTACAAACTGTTGGAGTGGCTCAACTACATCACCAGCGAGCTGCACAAGAATCTCGGTGTGATGTTCTCGCCGGCCCTTGGCGACGACGCCAAGGCCTTCTTCAAGGACCGCGTGATGGGCAAGTTCAAGTATCTGGAAACCCAGCTTGCCGGGCGCGACTACCTGATGGGCAAGCAATTCACCGTCGCCGACGGCTATCTGTTCACGATGCTGATGTGGGCTGAGCGGCTGAAATTCGATCTCTCCGGCATGCCGAACCTCCTTGCCTACAAGGCGCGCGTCGCCGCCCGCCCGAAGGTACAGGAAGCGCTGAGCCGGGAAGGCCTTCTGAAGGCGGCGTGAGGTCGCAGCCTCAAGCCTCATCCCGAGGAGCCGCGTTTGCGCGGCGTCTCGAGGGTGAGCCACCAAGACCCACCGCGGCCGTGCTCCTCACCATGAGGGTCTGAGGCTATACCCTCCCCCACAAGGGGGAGGGTATTCACCGGGGCTAAGCCGCAGCGGCAGCGAGCTTCTTCGGCGGAAAGCGGCCGTAGAAGGTCTCGCCCTTGGCCGCCATCTCCTCCAACAGCTTCGGCGGCGTGAAGCGCGAACCGTATTTTGCCTCGAGCTTGTGGCAAAGCTCGACGAACTTCTTCGTTCCCATGAAATCGATATAGGACAGCGTGCCGCCGGTGAACGGCGCGAAACCGAAACCGAGGATGGAGCCGACGTCGGCCTCGCGTGGATCGACGATGACGTGGTCCTCGACCGTGCGTGCGGCCTCCACGGCCTGCACCACCAAAAAGCGCTGCTTCAACTCCTCGACATCGAGGGTGTCGGGATCGAGATGCCTTGGCTGCAGCGCAGCGAGGCCGTCCCACAGGCTCTTCTGGCCCTTGCCCTTCTCCGGATAGTCGTAGAAGCCCTTGCCGTTCTTGCGGCCGAAGCGGCCCTGTTTTTCGACCATCTCGACCATCAATTTCTTCTGCGCCTGGTCGACGGCGTTTGCTCCAAGATCGGCCTCGGTGGCCTTCATGATCTTCAGCACGAGATCGAGCGCCACCTCGTCAGACAGCGACAGCGGCCCGACCGGCATGCCGGCCATCCTGGCCGTGTTTTCGATCATCGCCGGCGGCACGCCTTCCATCAGCATCTCCAGGCCTTCGGCGGTAAAGCGCAGCACGCAGCGGTTGGCGAAGAAGCCGCGCGAGTCGTTCACCACGATCGGCGTCTTGCCGATCTGGCGTACATAATCGAGCGCGGTTGCCAGCGCGACATCGCCGGTGTTCCTGCCGAGAATGGTTTCCACCAGCATCATCTTCTCGACCGGCGAGAAGAAGTGGATGCCGATGAACCTGCCCTGGTCCTTGAACTCCTCGGCAAGCGAATTGATCGGCAACGTCGAGGTGTTGGAGGCGAAGATCGCGCCCGGCTTCATCAGCGGCTGCGCCTTGGCGAAGGTTTCAGCCTTTACCTTGCGATCCTCAAACACCGCTTCGATGATCAGATCGCAATCCCTGATCGCGGCAAAGTCGGCGGTAGCCGCAATGCGCGACAGCGTCGCGTCGCGGTCGCTTTCCCTGGCGCGGCCCTTCTTGATGAGGTCGTCGAGCACGCTTTGCGCATGGGCCTTGCCCTTGTCGGCGCTCGGCTGGTCGCGATCGATCAGCACCACGTCGATACCGGCGCGCGCCGAGACATAGCCGATGCTGGCACCCATGAAGCCGGCGCCGATCACGGCGAGCTTCTTCACCTTGGTCGGCGGCACGTTCTGCGGACGCCGCGCGCCCTTGTTCAATTCCTGCATCGACAGGAACAGGCTGCGGATCATCGCGGCTGCTTCCTTGGAGCGCAGAATTTGCGTGAAGTAGCGCGATTCCACCCGGAGCGCAGCATCGATCGGCAACTGCAGACCTTCGTAAACGCAACTCATGACCGCGCGCGCCGCCGGGTAATTGTCGAACGTCTCTCGGCGGAAGATCGCGTTCCCCGCCGGAAACATCATCATGCCGGCCTTGGAATAGACCGGCCCTCCCGGCAGCCTGAAATTCTTTTCGTCCCAGGGAGCCACCGCCTTGCCGCCGCCCTTGATCCAGTCCTTGGCGGACTTGATCAGGTCTGCGGGCGGAACGATGGCGTCGACCAGTTTGAGCGCCTTTGCCTTGGCAAGGTCGAGCGCCTCACCCTTGAGCAGAATCTGCATGGCATCCTGCGGCGGCACGATGCGCGGCACGCGCTGGGTCCCGCCGGCGCCGGGGAACAGGCCGACCTTGATCTCCGGCAGGCCTAGACGGGTTTTTGGATTTTCGGCGGCGACGCGGTAGTGGCAGCTCAATGTCAGTTCGAAACCGCCGCCGAGCGCAAGCCCGTTGATCGCGGCAACCCACGGCTTGCCCGAGGTCTCGATCGATCGGAACACCAGAGAGAAGCGCCGGCTCTGGTCAAACAGGATCTGGTTCGCCGCAACCTCGCCCTTCTCCTTGAGCGCCGCAGCGTAGGTGCGGCTCATGCCTTCGAGCATCGAGAGGTCGGCGCCGGCCGACAGCGCCTCCTTGCCCGAGGTGATGACGACACCCTTCACATTTGCATCGGCCGTTGTCTGCTTGACGATCTCCTCGAGCTCGTTGATCGAGGTTTCATCCAGCACGTTCATCGAACGGCCGGGAATATCCCAAGTGACGAGCGCGATGCCGTCGGCATCGATTTCGAGCTTGAAATTCTTGAAGGTCATGTGCTGCTCCCAAAATTCGTGAGGCCATTCGTGCCCGCCGAGGCGGCAGTCCGCTCCCTCCCCCCTTGTAGGGGAGGAGAGAAGCGCCAGCGCCAGACATCACACCCGTTCGATGATCGTCGCTGTCCCCATGCCGCCGCCGATGCAGAGCGTCACCAGCGCGGTCGACTTGTCGGTGCGCTCGAGCTCGTCAAGCACGGTGCCCAGAATCATCGCACCGGTCGCACCGAGCGGATGGCCGAGCGCGATCGCGCCGCCATTGACGTTGATTTTGGCGTTGTCGATGTCGAAGGCCTGGATGTAGCGCAGCACCACGGAGGCGAAGGCCTCGTTCAGCTCGAACAGATCGATATCGGACTTTTTCATCCCCGAACGCGCGAACAGCTTTTCGGTGACGTCGACCGGACCCGTCAGCATCATCGCGGGCTCCGAGCCGATATTGGCGAAGGCGCGAATCTTTGCTCGCGGCTTCAGTCCAAGCTTGACGCCCGCTTCCTTGCTACCGAGCAGCACGGCGCCCGCACCATCGACGATGCCCGACGAATTGCCGGCGTGATGCACGTAGTTGATCCGCTCGACCTCGGGGTGCGACTGGATCGCGACTGCATCGAAGCCGCCCATCTGCGCCACCTGCACAAACGACGGCTGCAACTGCGCGAGCGACTGCATCGTGGTGTTTGGCCGCATATGCTCGTCTTTGGCGAGAATGGTCAGCCCGTTGAGGTCCTTGACCGGCACCACCGATCTCTTGAAGCGGCCTTCTTCCCAGGCCTTGCCGGCACGCTGCTGGCTTTGCACCGCATAGGCGTCGACATCGTCGCGGGAGAAGCCGTATTTGGTCGCGATCAGGTCGGCGGAGACGCCCTGCGGCATGAAATAGGCGGGTACCGCTATCGACGGATCCATCGGCCAGGCGCCGCCGGAGGAGCCAATGCCGACCCGGCTCATCGATTCGGCGCCACCGCCGATCACCAGCTGATGCTGTCCGCTCATGATCTGGGCGGCTGCGAAATTCACGGCGTCGAGCCCAGAGGCGCAGAAGCGGTTGATTTGCACACCGGGCACGGCCTCTCCAAGGCCTGCCTTGATCGCTGCGAAACGCGCGATATCGGAACCGGCCTCACCAACGGGATCGACGACCCCGAGCACGACGTCGTCGACGACGTCCTCGCCGAGATTGTTGCGCTCCTTGAGCGCCTCCAGCGGCACGGTGGCAAGCCGTAGCGCCGTCACCTCGTGCAGCGCGCCATCGGCCTTGCCGCGACCGCGCGGCGTGCGAACGTGATCGTAGATATATGCCTCAGGCATGACGCCCTCCAACGATGATGACCATCATATTATAACGGATTGAGCCGAGTGGCGAAAGCGAGACCCTCTTTAGAATGCTTCAGCCGCCAGTTCCATGGTGGTGGCGCAGCCGGTCTGGATGCGCGCCAGATGTAGCGCTGTCTCCGGCAACATTCGTTCCATGAAGAAGCGGCCGGTCACGAGCTTGGTCTTCAGATAGGGCGTGGCGCCGCCGGACGCAATCTTGTCGAGCGCGACCTTGGCCATCCGTGCCCACATGTAGCCGAGCACAACAAAACCGAACAATTGCAGGTAATCGGTGGCGGCGGCACCGGCATTGTCGGGTTTCTTCAGGGCGTTCTGCATCAGCCAGGCGGTGGCCTGCTGCAGATGGCCGAGCGCGGGGCCGAGCGGGGCGACATAGGGCTTCATTGCCTCGTCCGAACCATGGTCCTTGGCGAAGCCGCCGACCTCGGCAAAGAACGACATTACTGCCCTGCCGCCGGCGCGCGGCAGCTTGCGGACGACGAGATCGAGCGCCTGGATGCCGTTGGCGCCCTCATAGATCATGGCGATGCGCGCATCGCGCACGAACTGCTCCATCCCCTGCTCGGCGATATAGCCGTGGCCGCCATACATCTGCTGCGCCTGGACCGCATTGGCAAAGCCGGTGTCGGTGAGAAAGCCTTTGAGCACCGGCGTCATCAGCCCCATATGATCGTCGGCCGCCTCGCGGTCCTTCGGATCGGAGGAGCGGTGGGCGACGTCGCTTTTCAGCGCCGTCCACACCACCATGGCCCGCGCGGCCTCGTTGAAGGCGCGAATGGTCAGAAGCGTGCGGCGCACGTCGGGATGCACGATGATCGGATCGGCCGGCTTGTCCGGCGCCTTGGCTCCAGTCAGGGCACGTCCCTGCAGGCGGTCCCGCGCATAGGCGGCCGCGTTCTGATAGGCGACCTCGGACTGCGCCAGGCCCTGGACGGCAACCCCGAGCCGGGCCTCGTTCATCATCACGAACATGCCCTGCATGCCCTTGTTCTCTTCGCCGATCAGCCAGCCGGTGGCGTTGTCGTAGTTCATCACGCAGGTGGAATTGCCGTGAATCCCCATCTTGTGCTCGATCGAGCCGCAGGTGACGCCGTTACGCGCGCCCAACGTGCCGTCGGCATTGACAAGAACCTTTGGCACCACGAACAGCGAGACGCCCTTGATGCCTGCCGGTGCGCCCTCGATGCGTGCCAGCACCAGATGGATGATATTCTCCGTAAGATCATGCTCGCCCGCGGAGATGAAGATCTTCGTGCCGGTGATCTTGAAGCTGCCATCGCCCTGCCGCACCGCCTTGGTACGCAAGAGGCCGAGATCGGTGCCACATTGCGGCTCGGTGAGGTTCATGGTGCCGGTCCACTGCCCCGCCACCATCTTCGGAACGTAGGTCTTTTTCTGTTCTGCGTTGCCGTGCACCAAGAGCGCCGCGGTGGCCCCCATGGTCAGGCCGCCATACATCGAGAACGCCATGTTGGCCGAAATCTGGAATTCGTTGACGGCCTGGCTCAGCGTGACCGGGAGCCCCTGCCCGCCATATTCGGTTGGCGCGGAAAGGCCGAGCCAGCCGCCTTCGGCCACTTGCTTGAACGCCTCCTTGAAGCCCTTGGGCGTTGTGACGCTGCCGTCGTCCTTTCGGACGCAGCCCTCGAGATCGCCGACACGATTAAGGGGCTGCAACACCTCCTCGGAGAGTTTTGCAGCCTCGCCCAGGATGGCCTCGCGAACATCGCTGGAAGCATCGGAAAAACCGGGAAGGTTGTCGTAGCGGTCGATCTGGAAAACGTCGTTGAGCAGGAAACTGACGTCTTCGACAGGTGCTTTGTAGATCGGCATGGCATTCTCCCGGCAGGCTTCAGTTCAAGGGAAGGTTGGCGACACAATCATCAAATCGGCTGCGGCGTGGACAGTAGCCTTGTTCTTCAAGTCCACAACACCGATCACGGGACGGGACGTTCAAGCGCCTGGCAAATTCGCTTACGGTTTTGCGAGCTGCTCGCCCATCAGGCGGTGCAGCAGGTTGATCGCCTTGAGCGGGCGCACCATCACCTTGAAGTGCGTGATGCGGCCGTCATTTGCGAAGGTGATGATGTCGACGCCGTTGATCCTGATGCCGTCGATTTCGTTTTCGAACTCCAGAACGGCGCCGTTCTGGCTGCGCCATTCACCGACATAGGCAAAGGTGGGATTGCCCAACACCTTCTCCGCGCTCAACAAATATTTGTATGTGATCTCGCGGCCGCGCTGCGGCGTATGCACCACCGGACTTTCGAACACGGCATCCGGATGTAGCAGGTCCCAGAGCGCCGCCTTGTCGTGCGACTTGATGTAGGCGTACCACCCCTCGAGCCCGGTCATCGTCATCGGACGGCTCCTGTGCGACCTGCTTGCTATGCACATTGACGCATATGCAACTTTATGCATAAAGTCAAGCTGGCGCGGGCTCGAACCGGAGGAAGGCTGCGTGGCGCTTGGCGAGGCGATCCTTGTCTGCCTGACCGAACATTCGATGACGGGCTATGAACTCGCCAAGACGTTCGACGCCTCGATCGGATTTTTCTGGAAAGCCGACCACCAGCAGATCTACCGCGAGCTGACGCGGCTGCGCGATCGCGGCTACGTAGAGGGCCGCGAGATCGTGCAATCGGGCAAGCCCAACAAGCTGGTCTACACGCTAACGGCCGAGGGCAAGGCGGCATTGCGGCACTGGGCGGCCCGCCCCTCCAGCCCGCCCTCGATCAAGGACGACATGCTGGTGCGGCTCTGCGCCCTCGATGCCATCGACATGGAGCCCATGCGCGCCGATCTGATGGCGAGGCTGGAATATCATCGCGACCGCCTGGCGCGCTACGAGCGCGTGCTCAAGAAGCGCTTTCCGCAAGGGTCGGCATCGCTTGCCGATACCGGCAAGCTGCTCGGACTCCGCCTGGGGCTCCGCCACGAACGCGCGGTGGTCGAATGGTGCGAAGAAGCGCTGCAGACACTTACACGCGAGACGGGCGGCGCAGACATCAGCGACGGCTAAAGTCGTCTTGGTCCCATGTCCGATCCGCACCGCCGGCTGATCCCAGCGGAAGCATAACTTTATGCGCCGCCGATCGAATTCCTTAACTGCATATTTACCGTGACGCGAAAAAGTCGGGAGCAGAGGCAGACGACCCGCGCCGAATTCGATTGTCTCCCCATCGGGGACGCGCGGGGAGGCCGAAGGCGCCAGGGGCGGCGCCGGAGCTGAACCGGACGGAATCATGAATTCACGCGTACCGTGGAGTGTTGAAGGCATCGATCCATCCGTCCGCGAAAGGGCCGAGGCCGCCGCGCGGCGCGCCGGCATGTCGCTGAACGAATGGCTCAATTCCACGATCGGCGATTCCATCCCGCCTGATCTTCGCAATCCCGTGTCGCGGACCTCGGATGTCGCCGACATCCACCAGCAGCTGGATTCGATCACCCGCCAGATCGAACAGATTTCGCGCGGCGGGCCGCGCGGCGAGGTTCCCCGTGAACAGGGTGTCGTCCGCCAACTGAGCGACGCCATCTCGCGCCTGGACGCACGGCTGTCGCAGATTTCAAACCCGCAAAACGTGAGACAAGCCCAGGAGAGGCATGCGCGCCAGGCCGAGGCAGTCGAGCGGGCGGCAACCCA
>Ga0306926_10008017_pt1 | contig 11516 bp, 16 predicted proteins | sample flu12Cox44000178_FD_203759 | JGI IMG/M metagenome (GOLD analysis project Ga0306926, IMG submission 203759) | Lab enrichment of tropical soil microbial communities from Luquillo Experimental Forest, Puerto Rico - flux8day.12C.oxic.44.000.178 (v2)... | ecosystem: Environmental > Terrestrial >...
GACCGGCCCAGGAAATCGGCAAACTTTTTGACGTGGCGGATATACTGGTAGTGCGTCTTGGGGCTGAGCCGGCGGATCGTCATGTCCTCGATCAGGCGCCGGCGTAACGGACTGATAGCCCTGTCGGTCATTGGGGGCTCCTGTCTTGGGTGAGGTCTTCAGCCCCTCGATCTCAAGACAGGACGCCTGCTTCTGCTACTCCCCGAGAGCCTTCCCTTGCTGCATATTACCGCGGGAGCGGTTTAGTCCTTCGGCGCGTTCTCGCCGTTGCCCCGCGTTCCCGCGAGTGTCCCCTGACTGAGCCGATACCGGTCGTTCGGCCTCGGCCGCACGAACGCGTCCTGATGCCCCAAAGCCGTCATTTCGATCGAGGCGCGCTCCGGGACGATCCCCGCGCTTAATTCACCTTTAGAGAACCTCTCCGCCCGCGAGCTGCCGCTCGATGAAGCTGGTGAACGCGCGGGCTTTGGCGCTGGCCTGTCGCCCGGCCGGAAAGAGCGCCCATAGATCGACAGCCGGCAGCGACCAATCCTGCAGCACGGAAATTATCGCCCCGGATTTCAGCTCCGGGGTGAACAACCATTCGGAGCCGCCAATCGAAAGGCCCAGACCGGCCAGCACCCCCTCACGAACCCCCTCCGCCGCGCTGACCCGAAGTCGACCGCGCATCGTGACGGTCGTTTCTGTTGTCCCTTGGCGAAAGGTCCAGGTACGGCCGCCGACACGCTGCTCGTAGATGACCGCTTGATGTTCGATGAGGTCGCCGGGGGCCTTCGGTCGACCGTGGGCTGCGAAATAGGAGGGCGTACCGACCACACAGCTTCGACAGTGTCCGATTTTGCGGACGGTCGTGCTTGAATCGCCGAGCCGGCCCAGGCGCAGCGCGACGTCTATCCCTGCCTCGATCAGATCAATATCCCGATCGTCGAGCACAACGTCGACGTCGAGCGATGGGTGCTCCGTCATAAAAATCGGCAGGCGCGGTATGACGTGCAGACGGGCGAAGGTCAGGGGTGCATTGACCCGCAGTCGCCCTGACAACGTTACAGCGGCGCCGCGAGCGGCGGCTTCCGCCTCCTCGACATCCTCGATCGACCGTTTAGCGCGCTCATAGAAGTCGTGGCCTGCATCGGTCGGCGTCAACCCGTGCGTCGATCGCAGCAACAGCCGCACGCCGAGCCGGTTTTCAAGCTGTGCGATGGTTTTGGAGACAGCGGGCTGGCCAACGCGAAGCTGTTTGGCTGCGCTCGAGAACGAGCCTGCCTCGATCACCCGAACAAAGGTTTCCATCGCCGCCAATCGGTCCATCTCGGCACCCCGCCGCCAGTCATTCCTGACAGGAATAATCGATAATCGGCGGTGGCGGCTACCGCGACACCGGTCAGAACGCAAGTTCACCCGCGGCGGCGGCGCACGTTGCTGGACGCCGCCATAGGCATCGCGGAATCGCAGGCGACCTCACGGAGGTAATTATGACGGAGGTAACTATGACGCAGGACGCAAGACCGAGCGGCGCATCGACCAAACAGGGCGTATTTGGTGATCAGAAGCAGGCACCAGGCGATCCGTTTATGGCGCCGTTTTTCGAGACCGCCGTCGAGCACGTCTGGGGTGGAGTGTGGAATCGGCCCGGTCTGGCGCTGAAATATCACAGCCTGGTGGTGGTGTCGGCGCTCGCCGCCATCGGACAGAACGAGGAGACTCGCGGTCGATGGCGGCATGACCGCGATTTGAAAACGGTGGCGCGGCGCAAATTTGATCAAGCGTTTTTGGGGCATCTCCAATGCAGCAGGAGGCCAAGATGAGCCAAGAAACTCGAAAGCTACGCTTCGGCCTTTGGTATGACTTCCGCAACCCAGCACAGTGGCGTCAGCCCGCCGACCGCCTGTACCGCGAAATCCTCGAGCAGATCGGGTGGGGCGAAAACAACGGTTTCGATGATGTCTGGCTGTCCGAGCACCACTTCATCGAAGACGGCTATCTTCCCTCAATCCTGCCCGCCGCCGCAGCGATCGCCGCCCGTACCAACCGGATCCGCATCGCATCCGGCGTGTTGTTGATGCCCTTTCACAATCCGATACGTCTTGCCGAGGACATTGCGACTGTTGATGTCATCTCGGGCGGCCGCTTCGAACTTGGTGTGGGGATCGGCTTCAAACGCGAAGAGTTTTCAGGCTTCGGCGTGTCTTCCAAGGAGCGCGGCGCGCGCACCGACCAATCGCTCGAAATCATCCGCCGCGCTCTTTCCGGCGAAACCGTCACCTTTAAGAGCGACTTCTTTGACTTTCAGAAGATCAAGGTGACACCGGAGCCCATCCAGAAACCGCACCCGCCGATCTGGCTAGGCGGCTTTACACCGGCGGCGCTGCGCCGCGCGGTCCGCTTCGGCGATGGCTTCACCGTGCCCGGGGCAAATCGGGATTTTTATGACCGCTATGTCTCCGAGCTGAAGAAGGAGAATCGGCCGACAGAGAACCTTCGTTTTGCAAGCGGCTTTTGGTTCCTGATCGTCTCCAACGACCCCGAAAAGACGTTTGCCGAGGCCGCCGAGCACGTCATCTATCAGGTCAACAATTACTCGATGTGGCTCGAGGCTGGCGGTCTTCAGCCTCTTGCTCCACATCTGAATGATCGAGAGGCGTTGAGGCAAAGCGGGCTGCTGCAGGTGGTCGACCCCGAGACTGCGATTCGCATGATCCACGACTTGGCGGACACCCTGCCGATCACCCACTTCTACTCCTGGACCTTGCCGCCCGGGCTGCCGCCACGCTGGGCGCAAATGCACCTGGACCTGTTCGCCTCGAAGGTGATCCCAGCGTTTCGTTAACCGCGAACGGGAGGCTAAGGGCGGCCGCTTTCGGCGCCTTGCTGCCGGTAGCGCCGGGAGCGCCGATCGTCCGTAGTTGCCCCATTCCGGCCATCGAAATCGACCTAGCTCTGTTGTGTACGCGGCAGGTTGGCGAGGCCCATATCAACGCCGGGGGCGCCCCACGCCTCCCACGTCGAAGAGGTCATAATCAGCGTAGTGACGCCGAAAGAGGGTGCTCGTCGAGGAACTAATGAGATCGCCTGCGCCGGCGCGGGTTGCGCGCGCTCTGGATGAGCCGCGGGCCCCAACGTCGCTAGGTAGCGAAGGCAACGGCCGCGACACCGAGGGTATAGGCCCCAGCCACCGCCAGCAGGGCAATGGCCAGCATGGCAAAGGTGTCGGCGCCAAGGCGGTCACCTATCGGGCGACCGGCGAGACCGCCGAGAAAGGCGAAGGGGAGCAGAATGCCAGCGGCAAGCCAGGTCGGGGCAGGAATGCCGATCGTCACAGCGTGGGAAGCGAGCGTCACCCCATAGGAGAGCGCGAAGAACGCGAGTAGCGTCGCGCGCACGGTCCTGGCAGCCGTCCCGGCAAGCAGCAGGTAGATCAGCACTGGCGGGCCCGGCTGCCCCACCAGCGCGCCCGCGATGCCAGAGAGGGCCCCGGTGGCGAGATCAAGGCCGGGGCTCATCGCAAACGCCGTCCAGCGCTTGCCCTGGCCGGGTTGACCCGACCGAAGGCGTGAGACCCCCATCAGTATGGAGAAGCCAAAGATCATCGCCCCGGCGGCCGCCCGCACCAGGATCGGATCAGCATAACGAAAAGCGACGAGGCCGAGCGGCAGCCCAACAAGACTGCCGAGCGCCAGACGCAGCAGCAGCCATGGCGCGACCGCCGGCAGCAGCCCCCGAACCACAACGATCGATACCGCCGTCGAGATGATGATGACGAGCTGAATTGCCCGTGCCGGGTCAAGAAACAACAGAAAGAGCGGTGTCGCGAGGAGGGCGATGCCGAAACCGCTTATTGCATAGAGCAGCGCCGAGCCAAAAGTCGCCGCCGCCAGCACGATGAAGATGCTGCTGGCCATCCCGAGCATCCCGCCCAATGTACTGGCGCCGAGCGACATGCCGAACAGCCAGGATCCAGAGCCGGCATTCATGTCAGGCACCTCCAGTTTGCATCGAAGCACATGTGATTTTTCTGCGCTTTGCCAGAAGGCCGTCGATCGCCAATGGTCCTGAGCCCCCCAAGACGAGGGCCGCAAGGCACGCGAGGTAAAGGAGATCGGTTTCAAAGCCGGGCGGTCCGAACTGTGCGCCGGCCGCCGTCACAGCCTGGAGCTTGATCGAACTGAACCCGTAGGGCAGATGCACGGTAAACATGGCAACCAGGAGAACTGCCGCCATCGGCATGCTGGCCAGCGGCACCAGCGCACCGAGAAGCACAGCCAAGCCGCCAAATATCTCAACCAGAATCGTAAGCCATCCCATGAGGTGCGGCGCGGGCACGCCAATTGCCTGCAAAATCGCGGCGAAAGCATCGAAGCCCCGGGCCAGCTTGGCGAAGCCATGCTCCATGAAGCCGTATCCGACGATCAGACGCAGCGGGACTGGAGCCCAACGGGCGATCGGAGATCTACTGATCAGATCGATAGAGAGGTCGTGCCACGTGGGCGATTGTCTCCGGATGTGGCTCATCGTTTTCATACCCAATCAATCTTTATAGGCTCAATGAGCCCGCCCAGCCGGGTCGGCACCGCCAGGCTCATTGAAGTCTTTTGGATAAGCTGTCTGCTAGCGGACTAGGACCCAATGGCCCCGCCATGCTCCGTGCTTATCGTATCCGTACTGATACTCGTAATGCGCGGCTGTCGTGGCAGCTTTTGCAGAGCTGGTGTCGACGCACTGGGAGATCCCGGCCCAAGTGTTCCCGCCGGAGCGCTTTGGTCCCTGCGCCATTGCGGGCGCGAAGTTTGCGGCGGTCAGCAAGGTGACAGTCGCGCCAGCGAGCAGTAGGGTTTTCATTTCAATACTCCGTGGTGATTCAGCGGACAGCGGTTTTGCCGTTGTATCGCGGGTCTGCAGATTGACCGCCGGCCGCTGCCAGCAAATTTGGCGTTGAGCCCTTGACGGCAAGACATTATGATGTCACGTTATCGTGATGTCATAATCACCCATCCACAAACTTGCCGAATCTGTTCTGGCGGGTGCTGTCGATCGGTGTAGTTCGGGGCCTGCTGCGGGAGAATCGCGCCGTGGTTGGCGTTATCGGCACTGACATAGCGGAATTCGAGAGATTCCATTCGCGACTGCATCGAGAGGAGCGCGATCGCTTCTCGTTCGGGGAGAGGTTCGCCATGACGCCGAAAAGTGTGTTGCCCGTCCATGGAGTTGAGGTGCTGTCTGACGGGCGGTTCATCAGACCGATCCCGGCGGCTTCGACCCTGACCAGCGAGCAGGCCGGGTGGGATGGAGTCGCGCTTGAATCCTACTGCAAGGTGCCCGGCTGCGAGATCGCCGAGCATGAGCACCCCACGCATCTCCTCAATCTCTTGGTCGGCGAACCGGTGCGCGCCGAGTGGACTACCGAGGGTCGATGTCATTCCGCGATCAACGAGCCCGGCACGATCTATCTGCTTCCCCGCGGGACGCGCGATAAGGTTGCCTGGATGCATCAATCGTCACGCGTCGTGCTGGCCATTGATGCGAATTTCTTGGCTCACTCCGTTGAGGAGACGGCGCATCTCGAGGATGTTGAACTCACACCTCATTGGGAATTAAAGGACCGGCATATTGCAGCGCTGATGATGGCGCTCTGTGCCGATCTGCAAGATGGGCAGCCGGCGGGGCCCCTCTATGGGGAGATGCTGGCCGCGACGCTTGCGGCATACTTGGTCAAGCGCTTCTCGCTTCGTCCCGTTGCCGGCAAGCACGCGGCCCGCGGTCTGCCCAATGCGCGTCTCAAACGCGTGCTCGAATTTATCTCGGCCCATTTGAGCGATGAAATTCGCCTCGAAACGTTGGCTTCAATTGCCGGGATGAGCCGGCACCATTTTGGCGAACTCTTCCGACGCAGCACTGGCGTTAGTCCGCACCAATACGTGATCGGGCAGCGCGTCGAGCGCGGAAAACGAATGCTGCGAGACACCGATCTGAGCATCCTCGAAATCGGGCTCGCGACCGGCTTCGCCGATCAAAGCCACTTTACCAAAACCTTCCGGCGCATGGCTCGAGTGACACCGCGAGAATACCGGATCGCCGCCTGACGCGAATTTTCCGACGAATCGACAAATTTCCGACGCGTTTGTACTAACGCGCGAGATGTTGCGGGCGCTCAATCACGGCGGCAATCCCAGCCGAACACAGGTTCACAGAGCGTCCCTTCCCGGACACTGGAACCGTCAGGAGGTGCCCCATGAAGATCTCGTCATTGCTGCTGCCCGCCTGTGTCGTGCTTACCCCGCTCTCGGCCGTCGCGGACGACACGTTGGTCACATTCGACGGCGCGATCGGCGCTATTGGCGTCTCAGCGGGCTTGGGCACGGATACGACTGCCACGACCGTGACTCGCAACATTGTTCGTGGAGTCCAGCCGCCCAACACGCCGTGGGCGATCGCCGATTTCCAGGCTCGGGTGACGGTCGACGGGCACATCACGGCCAACGGGAAAGGCCTCGTGTTCGCCGGGGGCGACACTATCGGGACTGCGATCGGCACGTCGGCTTCCGGTGGAGCGGCGATCATCAATGTTTTCGCCACACTCATTTGCGAAAACGCCAAACCATTCACCGAACGCAATACGAACGCGAAGGGCGTTCCTCTCGCTGCGAATGGCGACTTCCAGATCGACGACGTACTATCCCCTCCGCCGCCGGCGCCGTCCTCCTGCGCTACGCCCGTGCTGCTGATCCGCAATGCGGGCAACCGGAACTTCTTCGCGGCAGGTATCCAGAAGTTCGACACTAGTCAGTGATCAGGGGGGCCCGCCTTGCCGGCGCTCAATTTCTGGAGGACAAAGACATGAACCTCGTCGCTCGAACACTTGCGCCTGCCGCGCTTGTCACGGTCGGTGTCATGAGTGCCGCGCCCATTCGCGCCGAGGACAACGGTTTTTTAGGCAGCGAAACCCTATCTCGTCACCCCGCTTGTCTCCGATCTTTCAGGGAAAGCCAATGCGACGGACCCAAATCTTAAGAATGCGTGGGGTGTCGCCTCTACTACTCCGAGTGCGGGCCCTTCTGGATTTCTGACAATGCACCGGGCTATCGACGCTCTATGATGGCGAAGGCACAATCGTCAATCTTCCGAACAACGCAACCCCTGTCATGATCCCCTCCACTGAGATCGGCGACGATTGAGCTTCGCCAGGAATGCCGTTATCGGCACGACGGGCGAGCCGCAGTTCAGAGCATCATCTTTAGACCCCGAATTCGCGATCGGTAACGGCAGTAAGGTGCGGACACGGGGAAGTCTCGGATGTCGCGCGGTCGCTCTTGGCAGTGTCGCGCAACCCTTCTTTGGGTCATACCCGTACACGCCGCCGATGATGTGACCGAGCTGCTGGTGCAGGTAAAGAAGAAGCTGGAGCAGAGTCAGCGTCAAATGGAGCAAAGCCATCGCCAGTTGGAGCAGAGTCAACGCCAGCTGGAGCAAAGCCAGAGAGAGGTCAAGGCGCTGAAGCAGCAGGTAGAGGTTCTCACGAAGCGGGTAGAGCAGACGCTGGTCGCACCGGCTCGGGACGTGGCGCCCGCACCCGACGCCAAGGACGCCGTCGTCATGCGAAACGTCGATGCATTGCCGCCGGTGCCAAAGAAGTCGCCTTCGATAAGCGTCCGGAGCGTAGCGAATTCGCTAGGCGTGCGTGTTTCGTTCGCTCATCTCCGCCTCGCGGATTTCCTCCTATATACAGACGGATGAGGTGTAGAGACGGATGAGGCTCTCGCCGACCGCGCGCCCCTGCCGGCTGAGACGGTGAATAACATTGCCGTGATCGCCCCGAAACTCGGTGACTCCGGGCCGCGGTCCGAACCGCTAGCAATCTATGCCTCGATGCGACGCCCATCGGATATGAGCCTGCAGTGGCGGCGACCCTTGGCCCGGATCGGTATCGGCGGTGCGGTACGATGCGGCCCCCATTGTTGCCGTCAACAGACCCAGCAGGGCCGCGGCAATCCATAAGCGCCGCCTTCGCCGGCGCGTCCATTTCGGCCCGTGCATATCGATGAGCGCCTGATGCACTGATGGCGCCGGCGGCCGGAAGCGCTCTTCGTATTCCCTGACCGTCATGACAACCTCTTGAACCAGCGATAGGGGCCGAAGCACGCACGTCAGGGCGCGCCTCCGCCAGTGCAAATGATGCGCCGCACGCGACAGCGGCACCGGGCCTGGGGCATGGCTTTCGCCCGCTTCGCCCTGCGCCTCGGGGCGATTAGTTCGTCCCGCTCACCCAGCCGTCGGCAGGTGGCTCGGCGTGCGACACAGCAGCCCGTCAATCTCCCTGGACGGTAGCAGGAACCAGCGCCAGCAGCGGCAAACTCATTGACCGCCGCCACGCTTTGAAAAAATTTAAGCATCAAGACCTTGACGCCAAGATGTAATGATGTCACGTTGTCGTGATGTCGAGATCGCCCCTCTACGAACGTGTCGAGTCTGTTCTGGCCAGCGATATCGCTCACGGCAACTTGCCCCCAGAGACCCAACTGCCGTCGGAAGACGGTTTGGTCGAGCGGTTTAAAGTCAGCCGCACGACCATACGGAAGGCGATCCAGAATTTGGTCGAGCGCGGCCTCGTCGAGGTCCGGCGGGGCAGGGGTACATTCGTCACCCAGCCGAAGATCACGCAGGAGCTGACCGAACTGACCGGTTTTGTCGAGGACATGCAGGCTTTAGGGCGAACCCCGACCGCCCGCTTGCTCGACAAGCGCATCGTGGCAGCCGACGAAGCCGTCGCGCACCACCTTGCCTTGGCGCCAGGGACGTTGGTGGTCAGGCTTCGGCGTGTTCGCTTGGCCGACGGCGTGGCGATGTCCTTCGACGAGACATATTTGCCGCGCGACCTAGGAGAGAAGATTGCGGAGAACGATCTCGAGGCCGAGCCGGTCTTCGCGCTGCTGGAGAGCAAGTACGACACGCCTCTGGTCGAAGCTGAATACAAATTGGAAGCAGCTGCGGCCGACCCTGCTGCCGCCCAGGCGCTCCAAGTGCGGGCCGGCAGCCCGATCTTCCTGATCGAGCGCACGTCCTACACCACCGGCAATCGGCCAGTCGATTATGAGAAGCTGCACTATCGTGGCGATCTGATCCGGTTTGTAACGCGCCTTGCCCGACGCCCAAGGGCCTCGATGCAAAGCTAACGGGGCCCACCTACGCAAGCAGTCAGCGGCCGCCGCGGCCTGCCTTTCGACGAATGGCCGGTAACGGCGCGTCTTGCCCGTTGCCCCGCGTCCCCGCGAGGGTCCCCTGACAGAACAGATAGCGGGCGTTCAGCCTTGGCGGCGGGAACGTGTTCTCGTGCACCATTAGAAATCCCGTTGACACATAGCAATGTTAGGCATAGCGTAACTATGTAGTGATCGAAAAGGAGGATCGCCCGTGCCAGTCGCGAAGATTTATGTGCCCGCCGCTACGCTCACCCCGGAGCAACGGCGCGAGATCATTAAGGGCATCCACGACGTTATCAATGGCGTCGAAAAGCGTCCATCCGCGGCTCAGACCTACGTGTTGATCAACGAGATTGAGCCCGGCGGCTGGGGCAGCGCCGGCAACGTCTATCCGCCCGGGAACTAGAAAAGCGGAGGTCCTGTCATGGAGACGAATGAACAATTCCCGAGCGGTGTCGCGAGGCTGAGCCGCAGAGCGGTGCTGACAGCTGGCACTGCAGCCGCAGGTGCCGTTGCCGGCGTGCCGGCGGCGCGCGCAGAAACGGTGCCGGCCGCCGGCGACTTCGGCGCGCCGCTCGTGGAGTTGCACTTCCCCGCGGGCGCGCTCAGCGTGGAGCAAAAGGCGGCGATGATCAAAGGTGTCACCGAGGTCCTCATCAAAACCACCAAACTGGCGCCGGACCATGCCAACAAGCTCTGGGTCCAGATCTTCGAGACCGCGGAGGGCGGCTGGGGCGGCGGCGGTCAGGTTTTCGTGCCGCGCCGCCAATAGCCGAGGGGGCAGAGCCGCCGCTTGACCGGCCACGCGGGGAACCATAGCATCGCGAGGTATGGAAGGCGAGATGCTCAAAGGGCACCTCGACATGATTGTGCTCGCCGCATTGTCGTCGGGGCCGGCCCATGGCTATGCCGTGATCGAGGAGATCAGGCGCAAGAGCGGCCAGGCCTTTGACCTGCCGGAAGGAACCATCTACCCGGTGCTCCACCGGCTTGAGCAGGCGGGCTTGTTGTCGAGTCGGTGGGTCACGGCCGATACGGGGCGGCGCCGCCGCATCTATGCGCTGACCCGACGTGGCGCGCGCGCGCTGATCGAGCGCCGCGCAGTCTGGCAGCGGTTCTCGGAGGCGATCGGCGGGCTCCTCGCGGACGCTGGGCCGCGTGGCAGCCCGGCATGATTTCGGACTATCTCGACCGGCTCGGGGGCGCGCTCAGTTTCGATCGCGCGCTCGCACACCGCGTCCGCGTAGAAATCGAAGATCATCTGCGTGAAGGAACGGCGGCCGACCCCAGCCCGGATCGGCGCGGGGCGGAAAAGCGCGCAATTGCCGCTTGCGGCGACCCTCGAGCCCTTGCCGCCGAGTTCGCCGTCATCGCGCTTGCGAAACGGACGAGACGACTTGGCGTCGGCGTCTTTCTGGGAATCGTCGGCGTCCTCATTGCGATGAAAGCTCGCGTCGCGTGGTACGCGCTGATGCAATGCGCGATGAGCGACGACGTGAGGTCCGTCGCTGCGTTCGTCGGTTCGATCGACGCGGGTGCGTTCTGGGCCTCGCTCGTCCTCGGGATCGCCGGCGCGGCTTATCTCGGCGGCGGTCGCGCGCCCACGCCCCTTGCGCGGACGCGTCGGTTCCGCTTGCTCTGCGCGGCGGCGACGGCGGCGCTCACAGTATCGGTGATCAGCGATGGCGTGCTGACATCGATCCGGCTGGCGACGGCCGACGAGTCCGCGCCATACTTTCCCGTCTTCTCGATCCTGTTCGAAATATCCTGCACCGTCGTGCTGATCGCTATGATCCGCGACCTTGCGCAGCGAGCGACGTTCACGGCGGCGTTGCAAAAAATGTGAGGCGACGGGGCAGCGTCAGCTGTCCGCCGCGTGCCCCACTCGCCTCGACGGTTTTGCTCCCGCGAGATGTCGCGGTTGGTGTAGTCCGGCTAATTTCGTTTCAAATGTGCAGTTCTGGACTGTGCCCCGAAGCGGTCACTGAGGCCCTGGCCTGTTCCATAGGCGGGGAAAAACGTCGCGTCCGATGCCTAAAGATCGCAAATATCAATCTGCTGTTGAAATTCTTACGCGCCCGGCGATGCCCTGGCCCGTCAGATATTCGAGAGGTTCACGCTTGCTAGTGATAACGTCCTTTATCACCAACAAATATTTGGAGCAGGGCAGGGTCGACCGCGCGCACCTGAGGGTTCACCGGAGTAATGCCATTCAACGCTTTTCGCCCGAATTGAACCGCGCTGGCGGTCGTGGCATTTGTCTCCGAAGCGACGGCCGAACGGGAGTGGGGTCTGATGGAAATTGCCTCCTTTGAGGACGTGTTG
>Ga0306926_10008018_pt1 | contig 11516 bp, 10 predicted proteins | sample flu12Cox44000178_FD_203759 | JGI IMG/M metagenome (GOLD analysis project Ga0306926, IMG submission 203759) | Lab enrichment of tropical soil microbial communities from Luquillo Experimental Forest, Puerto Rico - flux8day.12C.oxic.44.000.178 (v2)... | ecosystem: Environmental > Terrestrial >...
GGATATTCTCAGGCCTCGGCTGGTCCGGGAAAGCCCCCGGCCACAATGTCCAGGCGACCTCGCCGACATAGAGGTCGCCGCGCGAATCGGCGCACATGCCGTGCGGGCCGATGAAACCGGTCGGACCGAGGCTCGCGTGCGGATCACCGAACCGGCTCAAAAGCCTGCCCTGGTAGTCTACGATGCTGACCCGCGGCCCCAAGTTGGGACTCTTGAGGTTGACAGCCATCGACGGCCCGAGCTCACCGATATAGCAGACCGGATGGCGGGCATAGTCCATGTAGAGCCCGCACGGCCGGTGCAGGTTGTTCCACTGCGTCTCGTATTTGCCGTTGCCATCGAACACCTGGACGCGATGGTTCTCGCGGTCCGCGACATAGACCCAGCCCTCGGCATCGGCGCAGATGTTGTGCACGATATTGAACTCGCCGGGGCCGGTGCCGGGCTCGCCCCACGACATCAGCAGCTTGCCGTCGGGTGAGTATTTGTGCACCCGGGCGTTGCCGTAGCCGTCGGACACGTAAATCTCGCCCTTCGGCGACAGCGCCGTGTGGGTGCAGCGGTGGAACGGCTCGCCGCTCATATACTCGGCCGGTTTGCCGGGAACACCGATCTCGAGCAGCAGCTTGCCCTCGGGCGAGCATTTGCGCACGAAATGGCCGCCGTCATCGGTCAGATAAAGCGAATCTTCGGGCCCCACATGGACGCCATGCGCCCGCGGGTATTGGCCTTCGCCCCAGGAGCGCAGGAAATTGCCGTCGCGGTCGAACACGATGATCGGGTGCTCGCCGCGCGTGAAGCAGTAGACGTTGTCCTTGCTGTCGATCCCGACTGCCGCGACCTCCTTGAACGACCAGCCGTCCGGGAGCTTCGCCCAGTTCTCGACGACGCGGTATTTGAAGTCGCCGGTGCCGACGATCTCTGCCATTTGCGCTCTCCTCAGTGCACACGCTCGTATTTCTGCAGCGAGCGAATGTAAGCCGGCCGCGGCGTGTCGGGATAGAATTGCGGCCACTGCGTCCACGAAACCTCACCGACATAGAGATCGCCGCGCGAATCGACGGTGAGCCCGTGGGGCCCGAGGAACGCGGTCGGCGCCGTGCCGGCATGCAAGTCGCCAAACCGCGACAGCAGATTGCCGCGGTGATCGACAATGCTGACCCGCGGGCCGAGATTTGGGCTGTTGCGGTTAACAGGCTGCACCGGCCCGAGCTCGCCGATATAGCAGACCGGGTGGCGAATATAGTCCATATAGAGGCCGCACGGCCGGTGCAGGTTGTTCCACTGCGTCTCGTACTTGCCGTTGCCGTCGAACACCTGGACGCGGTGGTTCTCACGATCGGCGACGTAGACCCAGCCTTCGGCATCGGTGCAGATATTGTGCACGATGTTGAACTCGCCGGGGTTGGTGCCGGGGCCGCCCCACGACATCAGCAATTTGCCGTCCGGCGAGTATTTGTGCACCTTGGCGTTGCCGTAGCCGTCGGAAACGTAAATCTCGCCCTTGGGCGACAGCGCCGTATGGGTGCAGCGATGGAACGGCTCGCCGCTCATATAGGGGGTGGGCTTGCCGGGGACGCCGAGTTCGAGCAGCACCTTGCCGTCGAGCGAGCACTTGCGGACGAAATGCCCGCCATCATCCGTCAGATAGATCGAATCGTCCGGCCCCATATGGACGCCGTGCGCCCGCGGATACTGCCCCTCGCCCCAAGAGCGCAGGAAATTACCGTCACGATCGAACACTGTGACAGGGTGCTCACCGCGATTGAAGACATAGACATTGTCCTTTTGGTCGACGCCAACGGCCCCAACCTCCTTGAACGACCAGCCATGCGGCAGCTTCGCCCAATTCTCTACGATCCGGTATTTGAAATCGCCGGTGCCAACGATAATTGCCATGCCGGGGCCTCCTTGATGCGCTGAGGCCAGCGTATCGAAGCCCCCGGCTCGAAACAATCCTCTGAGCTTTCAATAGGGTTCAGAAAAGCGCAGGGCGGAAAGCGAAAGCGCATTCCGCCTTAAAGTCTGCGCCCGCAAGTATTACCGCCGTTGGCCCGTCCGGATTGGCTCGTGGCTCTTATTAGTCCAACCGGCGGGTAAAGCCACCAATAGCTCCGAGCCGCGGTCGAGCAGGTTCACGTGAAAAAGAACGTTCCGCCCGGGACCCAGTTGCGCCAATAGTGCGGCATCGGCCGACTATGCCCGATCTCGAAGAAAGGCGGAATGCTCTGCGAGGCTGGGCAGGAATGCCGGACAGCTGAAAAAATGTCGTGCGTCCTTCGAGGCCTCGCTTCGCGAGGCACCTCAGGATGACGAATTTCCTTAACGCCATAATAGGCTTACCTCATGGTGAGGAGCGCTTCGGCGAAGCTGAAGCGCGTCTCGAACCACGCACGTTGCCGATACAACGCAATTCTTGCTCAACCTTTGCGCTTTTACGCCCTACGTTTCCCGCCCCTGGGTCCGATTACGCCGCCCGGCGGCGTCTCAGCTGGCGCAGCGACAACACGTGCAGCAGGATCGAGCTCGGCACCGCAAAGGCCGGGGTCAGGACGGTCGGATAGAGCCCTATCCCTGTGTTGGGAATGCTCGGCACAATCACTTGCAGCGCACCCGGGGCGGTCGCCAGCCCGATCCCGACGGCGATCGTAAAATCAAGCAAACCAAAGATATTCCAGGCGATTGCCGAGCGCACTCCATCGCCGTTCCGCGACGCCAGCAAATAGGCGACCGGCAAGGCGAGCAGCCCGGTGGTCACATCGCCGATACCCGCCGGCAAGGCAAAAATCCCGGGTACAACGCCGCGCGCCCAGCCGACCAGAAAGATGCCTCCGAATATCCGGTAGACTTGCAGGCCGACCAGCCAGCTCGCCGGCATCGCGTCGAGCACTTCGCCGATCCGCTTCGACCGCAACAGGATCGGCGCGCCGATGATAACCGGCAGGAAGATTGCCAGCGGCACCAGCGGCAGGATGTTATTGCCGGGACGGAACGCGCCGTTGACCGCCCCGCTCCAAATCACCGCGAGCCACAGCGTATACGGCACGACGACCGCCAGCCATATACCGAGGCGCCGGCGCTGGGTGAGCCCGGTGCGTTCGAGCGCCAGCCATAGCCCGAGGACGATCGCGATATGGATCGCCAAGCGAGACGCCGTGGTCGGCACGCCGCTCGCCTGCAGCCCGGGCAGCCAGTAATTGAGGCCAATCCAAAACGCCGTCAGCGGCGCCAACCACAGGAGCACCCGCCAGGGCTGTCTCCGGCCAGCTGAGGCGATGGCGATATCGGTTGCAACGGTCATGGGCACGACCCTTTCCAGTTAACTCCTTTGATAGTACTAACTTCGTAATTAGGAGTCACTATGCCGGCGATCACATCTAGGCTACCGTGATCGCGATGGCTGATCCGCGCGCCAATTTCACGCTTTACGGCATGCGTTGCCCGATTGCGCGCACGCTCGACATCATCGGCGAGCGGTGGACGATTCTGATCCTGCGCGATCTCGTCGTCGGCGGGCCGCGCAAGTTTCAGGATTTCGAGCGCTCGTTGGCCATGATCAGCCCCAACACGCTCTCGGCTCGACTAAAGCGGCTCGAGGAAGCCGGAATCGTCGAGCGGCGCTTCTACGAGCAGCATCCGCCGCGCGCCGAATATTTGCTGACCAAGAAGGGCGAGGAGCTGCGCCCGGTGCTGCGGGCACTATACGACTGGGGCCAGCACCACACGCGATACCGCGGCTCGAACAAATAACTCCGAAAATGTGCTCGTGACGCCGCTGCAAAGCGTTTCAGAGCGTCTCGGCCCCCGTCATGCGGAAGCTCGTCCAGGATGATTTGCGCGCCTGGAGACGGTCTGCCGCGTGCAATTGGCGAAAGCAAGACTTGGGAGGGGTAGGGTCAAATGGCCGCTGCCTCGTTAGTCATATTCGACCAGCGATGAGATCTCGGTTGCGGCCTTTTCGTTATTACCTCGAGGGACCCTGTTATGCTCGGGGCAGCCCATGAGATGCGTCGTCGCTCTAAACGTCAGGAGCGGGGCTGGAACTCGCGCTATCCGCCTTCTCAGCTATCTCGATACCCTAAACCCGGACACCGTCCTCCTGACCGAATGGCGCGACAATGCGGCTGCCCCTACCTTCGCGAATTGGGCTGCAGGCCGAGGCATGGTCCATGCTACCCTGACCGATGGGCACACGGCCAACGGAGTCTTCCTCGCTTCGTTGGATCACTTTGTGATCGAGAGCGCGACGCCTCCTGGACAGGGTGCCGGTTGCCTCATGCTTGCGAGGTTCCGGCGGGTGACGCTCTTGGCGTGCTATTTCCCTCAGCTCAAGGCTAAGGCTGCGTTTTTTGATCGGTGCCTGGAGCTGGCCCGCGGGCATCAGGCAGCGCCATTTCTGCTGTCCGGCGACCTCAATACAGGCAATCAGCTTGCCGATCGAAGCGAGGGAGCTGGAAAATATTACTGCTCCGATCATTTCGATCGGCTCACATCAAGCGGCGAACTGCAGGATCTCTGGCGGCTAACGAATGGTGTGAATCGCGAATGGACCTGGCTATCTCCCCAAAAGAAGAATGGGTTCCGCATCGACCATGCGTTTGGCAATCAGGCATTCGTTGCGGCGGCTGGGCCAGTTTGCACTTACGACCATTCGCCGCGCGAGAGCCGGCTGACGGACCACAGCGCTGTCGTGGTTCGCACTTCCGGAGGTCAGCTATGAGACCGAAGGTGGCGCTGGCGATGCAGGCAAGGATAGGCGGATGCGCCCCTAGGTCAATAACGCCCGCAGAAAAGCCGCAATCGGCTTGTAGTATAAACTTCAACATCGCGGGTAGGCGCCCACCGCGGCGGAGCCAAATTACAATCAAAAGGCGATTTTGCTGCAGATTCGCTGCAGATTGCACAAAGGGTAAAGGGCGACTCTCTGATTAGTTGTGCCAATGCGGACGGGCCAAGATGGAGAGCAAATGTGGCCGCGACCGGGACGGGAACGCTCGGCGTGATGTTTCACGAGGCGCGCACCTTCACACGGTGGCAGCCGTCTCTGGTGTCGGAGGCGCTCGTCGAGGCCGCGTTCGAGTTCGCCGGCGTCGAGCGGCAATTGCCAGCCTTTGCGGCTCATGCTCGTGCGCAGCCCGGCCGCCAAGGAGGGGCTGCTGCGTTGCGGCTATGGCGAGCGCAACACGCTGCGGCCACGGCTGCCGCGCCTGCGTTTTTGACGAAGCCGCGCGATGGCAATGAGGCTGTGCTCAGCGGGCGCGGCGCGCGGCAAAGAAGCGGTTCTCAGGGCGCGGCAGGCCGAGATTTTCGCGCAAGGTCTTGCCTTCGTACTCGCGGCGAAAGAGACCGCGCCGCTGCAGTTCAGGCACGACCTGGTCGACAAAATCGTCGAGGCCGCCCGGCACATAAGGGAACATGATGTTGAACCCGTCGCAGGCGTCGGCGTAGAGCCACTCTTCCATCTGATCGCCGATCATCTCGGGGGTGCCGACCAGCGCCAGGCCGCCATAGCTGCCGGCGATGCGTGCGAGGTCCCGAACCGTCAGGTTCTCGCGCCGGGCACGCGCGATGATCCGCTGCCGGCCGCTCTTGCTGGCATTGCTTTCCGGAATCTCCGGCAGCGGAGCGTCGAGATCGAACCGCGACGAGTCGTGACCGAGGGCGATCGACAGCGATGCGATGCCACTGTCGGGATGCACGAGACTGTCGAGCCGCGCCCGCTTTTCGCGCGCCTCGGCGGCGGTTTCGCCGACGACAACGAGAGCGCCGGGCAATATTTTCAGATGGTCGGGCGAGCGCCCGAGCTTCGTCATCCGGCCTTTGACGTCGGCATAGAAAGATTGCGCATCGGAGAGTTTTCCGCCGCTCGCGAAAATCACCTCGGCGGTTTCGGCGGCGATCTGGCGGCCGGCTTCCGACGCGCCGGCCTGCACGATGACCGGCCAGCCCTGGATCGGCCGGGCGATGTTGAGGGGCCCGCGCACCGAGAAGAACTCTCCCTGATGGTCGAGCACGTGCAGCCGCGCGGGATCGAAATAGACGCCGTTCTCGACATCGCGGATGAAGGCGTCGTCGGCCCAGCTGTCCCACAGGCCGGTGACGACATCGAAGAATTCGCGGGCCCGCCGGTAGCGTTCGCCATGCTCCATATGCTCGGTGAGCCCGAAGTTCAGCGCCGCATCGGGGTTGGAGGTCGTGACCAGGTTCCAGCCGGCACGGCCGCCGCTGATGTGGTCGAGCGATGCGAACCGTCGGGCGATCAGGTAGGGCGGCTCAAACGTCGTCGATGCAGTCGCGATCAGCCCGAGATGTTTCGTCACCATCGCGAGCGCCGGCAGCAAAGTCAGCGGATCGAACGAGGTGGCGGTGGCGCTGCGCTTCAACGCGGCCATCGGCATATTGAGCACGGCCAGATGGTCGGCCATGAAAAAGGCGTCAAACCGGCCACGTTCGAGGGTCTGCGCAAAGTCGATCAGGTGCCGGAGGTTGAAGTTGGCATCGGGGTAGGCGCCGGGGTAACGCCACCAGGCGGTATGGATGCTGACCGGGCGCATAAACGCCCCAAGATGCAGGTGGCGTGCTGCGGTCATCGCTGCCGCTGTTCCTCGCTGCGACCGATACGGAGCGGATTGTGAACGGCCACCTTGGCGGCGACAAGCAAATCGGTGGGCGTCGTCACGATCGAGCTGAGCTCGCCTGTGCCGTTATACATCATGGGACATCTGCTACTTTAACGCTTGAGGACGCGACGGTGCGAAGCTAGTATGCGCTGCACTCAAGCGGAGGATGATCTGGAAAAAGTCGCCTGACCGGGAACATGGCGGCCTGTTTCAGCGTTTACCATGCGTGGCGTGCCGTCTCCTTAGGGCCCGGAAGGGTATGTAACGAATACCGCAAACCATGGGCTTCAACCGGGTAAATTGCAGCTGCAGCAAAGGATGACATCATGAAACATCTGCTGACCGGCGTGGCGGTCGTTGCCGCGCTCGCATTCGGCGCGCCTATCTGGGCGCAACCAGTTAGTCCGTCAGGTGGGAACCCGATGGGCATGCCGGGCCCGAACCCCGGCGGGCCGGGGCTGACGCCGTACAGCGGAGGCGCGCCCGGGCCGAAACCATCGGGGTCAAACTACATCCCATCGTCGAGGCCGCCCGCGGCAATGGCGCCTGGGGCAATGGCGCCCGCGACTGGGGCGCCGATGTCGGAGAGCACCTCGGCCACACCGCCGAGCCACCGCCATGCGCGTCATATGGCACACGCCAAGCCCTCGCATCACCCTAGCCGTTTCCCGAATTTGCAGGGCAACGTGGCCAACCAGCTGAACCAAGCAGAGCTGTCGCGTTTGCAGTCGGGCAACACGGCCATGCCCCCGGCCCCGCCGCCACCCGGCGCAATGCCGCCCCCGCAGCCAATGGGAACGAGCGGAGGCGGGGCGCCGTATCGCCCGTAACCGGCGCCGAGAAAGCAAAAGGGGGGCGAGAGCCCCCGTTTGCTCTATTAACGGGAATTTCGCGAGTTCGTGGCGGCTCAGCTATGGCCCACCGCATCGCGTCGGCGGGCGAGGCGTTCCATTTCTTCGAGCAAATCGTGTAAGGCCTGGTCCGCAACATAGGCCATCTTGGCGAAGGCTCGCAGGAAGCTGTCGGTGCGGGGCAGCTGGAAGAGCGTCTCTTCGCCGCCCTTGCCCTTGCCGGCGCTGACCAGAACGACGTTATCGTGGGGCTGCAGCATCAGTTCTTCGAGGGCTTTGCCTGGACCGGTGACGTACTCGACAACCCGGCATCGTTCGGTGGAGTGCGTTTCCTGCGAGATCGTCATCCGATAGGCGGCGCGGGTCGTCGCCGCGTCGATCAAGGCCCGCGCGAACGGGCGCAGAAACGTCTCGTCGAAGCCGAGTATCGCGGTCGGACGCTCATCGGTTACCGACGAGCGCATTTCCAGCGCCGCCCACAGCGATGCGCGGCCCCCGAAATAGTCGGCCGAGGCCAGATCGAGGTTGATCGAATCGATCGGCATCGGCGGCGAGATCGACCGCGGCGACAGAAAGGCGAAGCAAGCCGGCTCCCGCTTCAGGGAAATATTCGTCGTCGCTTCGAGATTCCGATCGGTGAGCGCGGGAGTGTCGGCCATGGCAAACCCGGTTCGAGGAGGTGCTTCGGATGTTGGATAGGCCGGTTCCGCCGAGTTTGTCAAAGTGTAACAAAGAATTAACGTAATCTGCGGCCTTTGGCCGCGAGCTTTCCGGCTGATCTGGCTTTATCCAGAATGCGGCAATTGTGGCTGAAGAATCGCAGTGACCAGGCGCGCAGCTTCACGGCCGAATATTACCGCTCGCTCGGACAAGCTGCGCCAGCGCCCTATCTCACTTGGCTTCCCGCTCGATCGACTGTTCGGCGGCGAGCCACTCCCTCTCTGCCCTCTCGATCGACCGCACGAGTTCGGCGCGGCGTTTCAGTGCAGCGGAGAGCTCAAACCGGTCGGATCTGGCGCCCCGCGGCTCGGCCAAAGTGCGGTCGAGCGCCTCTCGCTCTTCTGTCAGCCGCGCGATCGTCTCCTCGGCCTGCCGTGCAACCCGCCGCAATGGGTCGAGTTCTAGCCGGCGTTCTGCGGCCAGGCGCCGCGTAGTGCGGCGGCCGCGGGGTGCGGCGGCGGTCGAACGGCCAGCGGCCCGCGAGGCGTCGGTGTCCAGCACCAGCCGCTCGTAATCGTCGAGATCCCCGTCAAACGGCCGAACCGTCCCACCGGCGACCAGCCAAAGCCGGTCGGCGATCAACTCGACCAGGTGGCGGTCGTGGCTCACCAGCACCACCGCACCAGCGAAATCGTTGATCGCCTGGACGAGCGCCTCGCGGGCCTCGATGTCGAGGTGATTGGTCGGCTCGTCGAGGATCAGCAGCGCCGGAGCGTTATGCGTGATGAGAGCCAGGTTCAAGCGCGCCCGCTCGCCACCCGACAAGTCGCCGGCGGCGACAAAGGCCTTTTCCTGGCTGAAGCCGAACCGGCCGAGCCGCGCCCGTACGGCTTCGGGCGGGCCGCCGGACATCAGCGCCGACAATTGATCGAAAGCCGGAGCGTCGGGCGGCATCTGGTCGATCTGGTGCTGGGCAAAAAAGCCGCAGGCGAGCTTCGCGGAGCGTACCACTTTTCCGGCCATCGGCTCGAGCTGCCCCGCGAGCAACCGGGCGAGCGTCGTCTTGCCGTTGCCGTTGGCGCCGAGCAGCGCAATCCGGTCGTCGGGATCAAGCCGCAAATCGAGCCGCGACAATACCGGTTTGCCCGCGACGTAGCCGGCCGCGGCGCGTTCGAGAGTGATCAGCGGCGGGCGCAGATGCGCCGGTTCCGGGAATGCAATGCGCGGCTGCGCCTCCTCGGTCGACAGCACAATTGGCTCCAAGCGCGTCAGCGCCTTGAGGCGGCTCTGCGCCTGGCGCGCTTTCGACGCCTTGGCCCGAAAGCGATCTATAAAGGTCTGCAATCTCTCCCTTTGGTCGGACTGCCGGCGGGCCAAGGTTTCGACGCGCCGAGCAGCCTCGGTGCGCGCCCGCAGAAAGGCGTCGAAGCCGCCGGAGTAGGTGGTCAATTTGCCGCGTTCGAGATGCAGCGTGAGCGTCGTTACTGCATTCAAAAAGCGGCGATCGTGGCTGACGAGGACTAGCGTTCTGCGATAATTGCACAGAAAGCGCTCGAGCCACAGCGCCGCTTCGAGGTCGAGATGATTGGTCGGCTCGTCGAGCAGCAGCAGGTCGGGTTCGGCAAACAGGATCGCGGCGAGCGCGACGCGCATCCGCCAGCCGCCCGACAGCTCGTTGAGGGGCCGGCGCTGCATCGCCTCGTCAAGCCCGAGGCCGGCGAGGATACGCGCCGCCCGGCTCGGCGCCGAATGGGCCTCGATCTCGACGAGGCGCGTCTCGATCTCGGCGGCACGCGTCGGCTCCGCCCCGGCATCCCGTTCGGCCAGCAGCATCGTGCGCTCGCTATCGGCGGCGAGCACCGCAGCGAGCGGGGACGTTTGCCCGTCCGGCGCCTCCTGCGCAAGAAAGCCGATCCGATGCCTCCGCGGCAATTCGATGGTTCCGCCATCCGGCTGCAAGGCACCGCGGACCAGGTCGAGCAATGTCGACTTGCCGACGCCGTTCCGGCCGACCAGCCCGACCTTGCCGCCCTCGGCAATCTGCGCACTTGCTTGATCGAGCAAAATCCGCCCGCCGATGCGGTAGGTCAGGCCGGAAATCGTCAGCACGCCGGTCTCTTACCACAGACCCGCAAGACCCAGCGATGAGTCGCGGAGGGCAGGTGCGGATCGGCATTTCCGGCTGGAACTACGGCGGCTGGCGCGGCACGTTCTATCCGCGCGGAATGCGCCAATCCGACGAGCTGTCCTACGCCAGCCGCCAAGTCGGCACGATCGAGATCAACGGCACGCATTACTCCCTGCAGCGACCCGATTCCTTTGCGCGGTGGTACAAGGATACCCCGGAAGGCTTCGTCTTCGCGGTCAAGGGCAGCCGATATATCACGCACCTGAAGCAGCTGCATGACATCGAGACGCCGCTCGCTAATTTCTTTGCCTCGAGTGTATTGCGGCTCGAGGAGAAACTGGGCCCGTCTCTGTGGCAATTCTCGCCGAGGTTCAGGTTCGATGCCGAACGCCTGGACCATTTCCTCACGTTGTTGCCGCGCGATACCGAGGAGGCCGCAGCGCTTGCCGAACGTCACGACTGGCGTTTGGCCGGCCACGCCTGGGTGCAAACCAATCACAAGCGGGCTCTGCGGCACGCAATAGAAATACGCCATCGGAGCTTTCTCGACCCGGCTTTCATCGCGCTGTTGCGCCGCCATAGCGTGGCGCTCGTCTTCACCGATTCGGTCGAATGGCCCTATGCCGAGGATGTGACTGCAGACTTCGTCTATCTCCGCCTGCACGGCTCAGCAGAGCTCTACGCGAGCGGCTATTCGGACGAGGCTCTCGATCATTGGGCGGCGCGGATCAAGTTATGGGCGAACGGAAGGCAGCCCAATGATGCGCGCCTCGCCGCACCCGATTTGCCGCCGCCGCCGCACAGTGCTCGCGCCGTCTTTGTCTATTTCGACAACGACGCCAAGGTCCGCGCGCCATTCGATGCGCGTGCGTTGCGAGCAAAGCTGAGTTAGCCTCGCGAGAACAATCGAGAAGGACTGCGATGAACACCCGCCCGCCGGCCGAGATCGGCATGACCCTCGACGAGGTCGACACCCCCGCGCTGGTGATCGATCTCGATGCATTCGAGCGCAATCTGCGCCGGCTGCCGGAACGCATCGCCGGCACCGGCGTTCGGGCGCGGCCGCATGCCAAGACCCACAAATGCCCGGTCATCGCCTTGAAGCAGGTCGCCCTCGGCGCGGTCGGCGTGTGCGTGCAGAAGGTGAGCGAAGCCGAGGCAATGGTCCAGGGCGGAGTCCCGGATGTACTCGTCACGAACGAGATCGTCGGCCGGCAGAAATTGCGGCGGCTGGCCGCGCTCGCGCACAATGCGCGG
>Ga0306926_10008019_pt1 | contig 11515 bp, 13 predicted proteins | sample flu12Cox44000178_FD_203759 | JGI IMG/M metagenome (GOLD analysis project Ga0306926, IMG submission 203759) | Lab enrichment of tropical soil microbial communities from Luquillo Experimental Forest, Puerto Rico - flux8day.12C.oxic.44.000.178 (v2)... | ecosystem: Environmental > Terrestrial >...
TTACGCAGCGGCTGAAGCGTTCGTGGGCGGCCTTCACGTCCGCGAGGAATTTTTCCAACACGAACACGCGTTCAGGCAGATAGATCAGATGCGGACCATCGTCGGGATATTTCCTGGCCAGCGCCGAGGCGGCAGTCAAGAAGCCCGCATGCCGGCCCATGACGACCGCGAGGTAGACGCCTGGCATTGCCGCGTTGTCGAGATTGGTGCCCGCAAATGCCAGGGTGACGAAGCGCGCCGCCGACGGGAATCCTGGCGTGTGATCGTTGCACATCAGGTCATTGTCGACGGTCTTCGGGACGTGGATACAGCGCAGCGGGTAACTTGCCTTACGTGCCTCCTCGCTGACGATGCGCAGAGTATCGGCGGTATCATTGCCGCCGATATAGAAGAAGTAGCCGATTCCGTGTGCCTGCAAGACCCTGAGGATCTCTTGGCAGTACCTGGTGTCTGGTTTGTCACGCGTCGAACCGAGTGCCGACCCCGGCATGGCCGCGACCAGCTCGATCTGCTGCGTTGTCTCCTGCCCCAAGTCGACAATGTTTTCGGGGGAGATACCGGCAACGCCGTTGCAGGCGCCGTAGACAGACTCGATATTACTGAAGCGACGCGCTTCGAGTACAACGCCGGCTAGCGACTGATTGATGACAGCCGTTGGGCCGCCACCTTGAGCGACCAAAGCTTTCACATGGTCTCCTTAGGGGATGCCCCAGATTTGTTGAAGTAGGCGAAATAGGCATCGCCGTTGATGATGCTATGCGACATCAGCGTTGTCTTCAACTCGTTTGCTAAAGCATTTGGATTGATGAGCCGCAAGCTCAGCTCTGAGAGCCGGCAAATGCTTGTAAGCTTTCAATCGAGGAAATCCTTTGGCCGCCTCCAATATGCCGGACTACCTATAGATCGTCTAGCTATTGATTTCTTGAAATCAAGCACCGTATTTTGTTTTAGTTCTGCCACAGCAGCAGAGATGGGACGAGCGATGCACGCAAGGAGTCATTGACACGGCGGTGTCGTGGCACGTGGTCCGAAACATGATCCTTTGAGCGCTGTAATGAGGGTCGGGAAGCTATGCTGGCTTCAACACTCGTCGCGCCTGACGGCTGAGAGTGGTTGTCCACCACCAAGACCGAAACGCCGCCCTCTCTCCTGCGGTTTGCGGCGATCCAAATTGTCGAGCGCAAACAGAATCTGCCCGGCTTGGGGCCAAAGGATAGCTTCATAGCGACTGAGGCGGTCAAGGGCATAATTGGGCAGATTGCAGAGCCGCAAGAAACAACGTGCAAGCTCGACATCGGGAGCAACTTGGCCTTGGGCCGAATGCAGTCCTGAAGCCGGTGGCCGATCGGAGTTTGCATTGAAAAGCGCATAAACGATCTCACGCGAGGCAGGCGAGATTTGGTGCGTCTTTCTGAAGTTACTGAGATGGTCCGCTTGGATTTCGAAAAGACCGGTCTCGATGGTGGTTGCTCGTCGTAGCCGCCACAGCAGACTGGCCAGTCGGAGCACCAGCTCTCGCTCCACAGCCGATTGCGCATCGTAATCGGCGGTAATGGCTGTTTCGAAGCCCTTGTAATCGTCAGCATCTTCCAACGCCCCAATGACTGTTTCGGCCGTCAGCCCATGGCGGACGGCGTTGCAGCGAGCAGCCTGCTTTCCAGCTTCCGTTTTGGGACCCGTGCTCTTGAGAGAGTTGCGACGGTTGGCCTCGATCTGTTTGATGGAGGTCATGGCGGACCGACTTCAAAAATTGGCTTCGTTTTGTCAATCGGACCCCGGTTGATTCTGCTTTGGTCGTCACCGCCCGTTGTGGGTAGTGGATGGCTTTCCAGCCACAGGGCACGGGCGGGAAGGGTCGGATCAATGCCGGTCTTATTCCACCATGCCGCTTCATCGCCACAGCGGTGAACCTCGCGATGATGGCCACGACACAGCGGCACAGTGAACTCATCGCTGACTTTGCGGCCAAGCGCTTTTGATTGGGCAAATCGCAGATGGTGTGCGTCTGCCGGGCGGCGGCCGCAGACCAGACATGGCTGCTTGGCAACCAATCTGACGTGATCCCGGTCGCGAATCCGGCGCGACGTCGGCAACGACAGCGCGCTTTTATCGATAACAGCGGCTTGCCGTCGCCTTTTGCGTCGAACCGCTCGCAGAGCCGACGATCGAGCTTCTGGCGGCACCGGCCGGCCATCGGATGCTTCGCTCACAATGCTCGCCAGCCTGGCCTGGAAAGCCTGCTCGACACGCTCGGCATCAGCCGTCGTCAGAGTGTCTTTGGTAGCAAGGACCCGCCGCGCCCAATTTGCAGCGTCCTCGGCCGAGTTAAGGTCCTTCAGTTCGGCTGTCAGTTGATCGCGCAAAGCGGTCGAAGCCTCCGGCGCGAGGGTGGACTTGGGAGGATTTGAGACTGCTTTGGCGCGTCGACCGGTTGAGAACTGCGGAGGTGAATGTACTTGGCCCCGACTGAGCCGCCCATTTTGATTTCCGCGCGGTCTCTCTGCTTTCGATGGCGGTGTCGTCTGCGCAATTAGATCCGGAGCATCAAGGTCATCTTCACCGGCAATGCCGACCAGCGTGAACAAGGCGTAGCGCCGGGCATAGGTCAGTGCCGCTCCCATCCGGTGCGGGACTGCCATTTCGCCGATGGCACACACGGGCCAGTCTGAGGCGATCCACTCTCCGGAGGCATGAGCAAGAACTGTAATGAGTCGGACAATGCCCGCGGGCTCGTCAATCGAAGTCGTTTGCACGGTCGCGATCTGATGCTGGCTCAACGTCTTGCGCACGATCTCCAAGCCGCTCGACAGGGTGCATAACGGAATGAGCGCTCAGTCGCGCCAGAAGCATCCGATCGGATGGTGCCCACGAGAGATTTCTCCGGATTGACAAGCTCGGCCTGTGCCTTGGCCAAGGCTGCAGCAATGCTGCCAATCGACTCACTGGAGCGCTGCACGACCACCCTCCGCTTCGAGCAGATCAAAGCTAATGGCGCCTGACTTGGAGCGCTTAGCTCGGACTCCATGTCCAACCGCCTCTTTGGCGTCGTCTGGCATCAAGGCCTTGAGCTCCACCTTCGAGCGCTCGTGGTCCAGGAAGGCTTGCCGTGTGTTACGGAATAGACCGGCAAATTCCGCCCACGAATTCGATCCACTCATGTCGACGATCCGGATCGCCTCGATCCTTGGCTTCGGTGGTTCGACGCCAAAGAGGCGAGGGGGCTCGCCGCTCTCGACACAGCGCCAGAACTTCCGCTCGGCCGTAACGATGAGGTGCTGATAGAGCGGATCGGCATGGGTAGTGATCTCGACCCATTTGCCGCCTCCGGTGATCACCGAGAGGACCGCGCTTCTAGCCGCAACCACCCACATATTGTGCTGCAGTTGCGGCATGTACTTCGCGGCCGCCATCTCTTCCGAGAACGACCAAGGCAACATGAACTTGGCTTCGAAGACCGCGCCGGTCGCTTCGACGCGGCCGTCGAGCGTGGCCGCCATCCAGCGTAGAATCGGATGCCGAATTTGTCGCTGCACATCCGTGAGAACCTGGCCGGTATTGGCCTCGTACCAGCGCCGGTTAAGATCCTCGGTCACAACGCCAAGCTGAACTATGAGATTGCCGGACAGGTCTTCTGACTCAACCTCTCCACGCTTCTCGCGCCACAGACGGAGGAGGGCGGTTTCATCGTCGCCCATGATGATCCGGGCATCCGAGCCACCGATAAAGTAGCGCCGGTCTTTCCACAGCTTCGAGATCATGGCTTCTCCAAAACGGTGTCTGAAGGTTAGATTTAATGTGATCCATCTCTTGTGTAAAATATACGATATTGTATAAATGATATCAAGTCCTCGAAGCAGAAAAATCTCGAGTGCTCAAATGCGAGCAGCCCGCGCAATGCTTCGGTGGAGCGCGCTTGATTTAGCGCGGCTATCTAAAGTCGGAGTAGCAACGATCCGCCGCGTCGAAGTGATAGATGGCGAAATTCCAGTCACGGCTGCGAATGAGGCCGCCATTCGCCAGACCCTTGAATTGGCGGGAATTGAGTTCGTTGAGGAAAATGGGAAAGGCGAGGGGGTCCGCTTTCGAAGGCCGCGACGAGCAACCCGAAAATAAATGGCAAAGTGTAAACAGGCGTCGAATTCATCGACAAAACGACTGAGGATCAGGAGTGCGACTGAAAAAGCGACAGCAGAAGAAAAAGACCTAGGTTGACAGTGGTCCCAAATTAAAAAACGAACCCAATTTGATTAGTAGCTACGCATTCCGCCGTGAATCCGCTCTCGGGATCTGAGCGGCGGCAAGGACCTGCCTCTGGACAGGGCTGGCACGACCTGTTGCGATGCGTAGCCCACTCAAGAATCGAGGAGCTTCCCCGATGACGATCATCGATTCCCAGGTCCACGCCTATGAGGCGAACACCCCGAAGCGACCCTGGCACAGTGTGCCGAACTGGCCCGATCACGTTACCGGTGACGAGATGGTAGCGGCGATGGACAAGGTCGGGGTCGACGGTGCGATCTTCATCTCCGCCTTTTCCATGTACCGTTACGATGCGAGTTATGCGGTGGAAGTGCAACGGGCCCATCCCGATCGGTTCGCGATCGTCAAGCCGGTCGACCCAGACGATCCAGCCGTGGGCGATGTGATCGCTGATTGGAAACAGACGCCCGGCGCAGTCGGTATCCGCATCATGCTGACGAAGGAGCCGGGGCGGGACCGCGACCCGACTGACCCAGGCCTCGACCGGATCGCGCGCGCGGCCGTAAAGCACGACTTTCCAGTCAATATCCTGTTCTGGGGCAACCTGGATGCGGGGACGGCGGTAATCGATCGCCACCCCGACACGCGCTTCATCATCGACCATCTGGCTGTCCTGCAGCCCCGCAGGCCACCGGCCCCACCGCAGCCTTGGGCCGACCTGCCGAAGGTGCTCGACCTGGCCAAGCGCAAGAACGCAGTGATCAAGGTGAGCGGTGCCTGCACGCTGTCCCGGGAACCATATCCATTTCCCGACATCTGGGATCCACTCGCCCGCGTGTTCGACGCCTGGGGTTTTGACCGCTGCCTCTGGGGCACGGACTGGACGCGCGCATACGCCGTCGTCAAATACGAGCAGGCGGTCGAGCCTTTCCTCAAGACTGACCGCCTAAGTGACAGCGAGCGAGCGATGCTGATGGGCGGCGCGTGCGCCAAAGCTTATCGGTGGGCGCCGAAGAAAAGTTAGGTTAGACCGCAAATGATCGGACCGACTGATCCGCTCGCATTGGTGGGTCGCGCCGACGGGCTCACCGAATAGCGAGGCTCACGAAAATGTCGATCGGCGCAGTGAACGTTCTGATATCCGGCGGATTCAGTGGCGCGTACGAGCAGCTGTTGCCGGAATTCGAGCGGACGAGCGGCATCAAAGTCACGACCAGATCGGGTGCGTCGCAAGGAACAGGGCCGCAAACAATTGCCGCGCAGCTTGCCCGCGGCGTGCCTGCTGACGTGGTGATCCTCTCCCGGGAAGGCCTTGGCGAGCTGATGGCCGCGAACGGGATTGTCGCGGGAACGGACGTGGATCTCGCCCGCGTACCGCTTGGTGTGGCCGTGCGGGCGGGCACTCCAAAGCCCGACGTCAGCACTGTGGTTGCTGTCAAACAACTCCTGCTCAAGGCGAAAACCGTCGCTGTCCCTGGAAGCACCAGTGGTATCTGGCTTAGGACCGAGCTTTTTCCGCGGCTCGGCATCGCGGAAAAGATCAATGCCAAGGCCACGCCGCGCGGCACACACGCAACCGAAATGATCGCCGTAGGAGGCGCCGATCTTGCTGTCATGCCGGTGAGCGAAATTTTGCACGCTGCAGGCGTCGATTTCGCAGGCAGCCTCCCACCAGAGATCCAGTTCATCCAAGTGTTTTCAGCCGCCGTCGTGGCCGGCTCCAAAGAGCTTGAAGGTTCTAAACGACTAATCGAATTTCTTGCCTCGGCGCGTGCTTGCGAGACAATCAGGAAAAGTGGAATGGAGCCGCTCGCGACCTCCAGGTAATGGGGTTCGTCTGATCGAAGACGTGGAATTCAATCCCGGCTCCAGCAGTCACCCTCACAATCTCTGGCACAAAACAGAGACCAGCTGAGCCACAATCGGCTTAGGGCGCCGGGTTGATCTTTGCGAAATACGACGCCACGGCGCCGGGCGTTGTTACCCAAATCTCATTCCGGAACTCGGAGATGTGCTGGAGCGCGCGCCGCAACGCCCTGAGGCGGAACGGATAGCCGATAATGAAAGGATGAATGACGAGCGTGCAGACGAGCGGCCATTTCTTCGACTGCAGCAGCATCTCGTCGAATTGATCAATCATCATCCTTTCGTATTCCGACGCGCCGTGCTGGCGGAAGACAATTGCGGGTGAATCGTTCACCTCGAGCGAATACGGCACCGAGAGGAGCGGGCCGGACCGGGTTTTGAGCCAGAACGGCTGTAATCGGCGAATACGCGTAGCGATTATGCCTGTTGAGTTTGACCAGCGACATGTCGGTCTCCAGCGGACTTGGTCCATAAGCGGCTCAGCGCGGAAGCGGCCTCAGTGCATAAGCGCCACAACACATAAGCGGCCCGGTACATAAGCGCGTCAAATACATAGGCGCCCACATAAGCGAGCTTTGCACATAAGAAGTCCATGCCAGCGAAGTTTTCGAATATGACTTTAAGGAAACCGAACGCCTCGAGGCGAGGATTGCTAAGCAAACAAGATATTGTGCTGAATTAAAAGCCATGGAGGAAATGCGCAGCAGGACATAGCGCTGTTTCTGGTACGGCTTTTTCTTCGCTAAGGATCTCGATTTTTACATAACAAAGCGCTGTTTTCTCACAGCGCTTTTTTATTTGAACGCATCTGCACATCGATCAACAGCTAGAGACGTCTAGGCATGTGAACGCGCCCTTCGGGCGATAGCAAATGAAACGGAATTGCATGCTGGGTTAACGTACACGTTCGGGTAGTATAGTTTGAAAAATGAAGTCAAAAAAACTGCTTGGAAATCAGCCAATTACAAATTGAGATACAGTCCAATAACGCGCCCGCACAAACTGTTATTCGCGATAATCGACGGCACGTGCTCAGTCGCCGTGATACCCAGCAGGCCGCCAATATCCCCAATATCGGGGATGCCCGCGCCCCCATTGACCGGGGGCATAATCATAAAAGCCGGGCCACCACAGGCCCGACGCGGCGTAGACCGGGGCCGGCGCCACAACACCATAGGCGGGAGCTGCGTAGCCGTATAACGCCGACGGATAGACACGAAAACAAGGTGAATAGCCGCAATAATAAGATCCTAGCGTTGATTCCGCGAAGCGGCCTCGGTGACGATGGACGGCGCGCGTTTTTGCAACAGACTTTCGCTCAGATCGAGCGGTTGTATTCTGGGACTGTTCATTCGCAGGCGACGTAACTTCACTACTTGGAGCCGTGCTTGGTGATGAAGGTGTTGCGCTTGGTGTCGCAGGCGCGAGCGGTGTATAGCTCGGCTGCCGCACGGTATTGGGACTAGATGGATTGAAGACCGGCGCTTGCGTCGGTGGCATCACCGGTGGAGGGGGCGGCGCAGGCTGCTGTGCTTGGGCATGACTCATCAGACCGCAGTTGCCGAACACGACCGCGCAGCCGAAAAGTAACGCCGGTGCTATCCGCTCAAATCGCCTTGCGGGCATTGCTGCCTCCTTTGAGCCCGTTCCCCAGGTCCATAATTGACCACATCGGCTCTATCTTGTCCTTCACGACGTAGCGTGCAGACCGCTTTGCGTCAGAAGAGTTAACGAGCATCGCGGGGTTTTGGTTCGGCAAGAGCCGGTGCAATAAAACCCGTTTCCGCCAGATCCCCCGACTGATCCAATCAGGTTTTTTCCTCGTCTTGGGACTCTCAACTTGGCGTTCTCAAAGCGGTCTGGCTCGGTCGTAATTGCATCTTTTACTTCACCCGTCACATCACCGACATCAAGGCGGGCCCGCACCATGCCTTCTGTCGCTGATCAGTGTCGGACGTTGGGGTAAGAGCGGACATCGCTTGAGCGCAAACGCATGCCGCCTTCTGATATTTAGGCGACATTGGATGCCATAATACGCAACAGCGGCAATTTGAGATATGATGAGGAGGCTGACCACCGGGGGTTCGCGTATGAGGTCGAGATGTCGCAAACGGTGGCAGAGGTTTTGGTCAATGCGCTCGAACGCATCGGCGTCAGGCACATATTCGGACTGATTGGCGACTCGCTGAATCCGCTCGCCGACGCAGTGCGCCGGAGTGAGATTGAGTGGATTGGTGTTCGTCATGAAGAAGGCGGCGCATTGGCTGCCGCCGGCCAAGCCAAGCTGACCGGTCAGCTAGGCGTCTGCTGCGGCACCACCGGCCCCGGAAGTACGCATCTCGTCGCCGGCCTTTACGAAGCGGCCCGAGATCACGCGCCTGTGCTCGCGATCTCTGGCGACATGCCGCGAAAAGTGCACGGTACGGATTTTATTCAGACCACCGAACCCGATCTGTTGTTTCGCGACGTTTCACTTTACACCGAAACGATTTCGTCTCCGGCGCAGGCACCGGCGGTCATTCATCAGGCTATTGCCGCATCCTATGGTGGGCGAGGCGTCGCGCATCTGACGATTCCACAAGACGTCTTTGAAACGAAAGCCGAAGGCGGCGTCTCGAGTATCGCGACCTTGAAGCCTCGCCCCGAGATCGTTCCGAGCGAAGATGAGCTAAACGAGCTCGCCGGGCAGATCGACGCTGCCCGAACCGTGGTGATCATGTGTGGGGCGGGCTGCCGCGGAGCTGCCGACGAATTGCGAACGCTCTCTGGTCGTCTCAAGGCGCCGCTTATTCATTCGGTCAAGGGCCAAGACATCATGGCTTACGACGATCCGCACTGGATTGGCGGAATCGGCATGATCGGGACCAAGCCTTCGTATAACGCCGCCGTGGATTGCGAACTGTTTTTAATGCTGGGTACCGATTACCCGTACTCCGAGTTTTTGCCGCACAAAGGCGCGGTCGCGCAAATAGACGACCGGGCGGAAGTGCTCGGACGCCGGGCGCCGACAGCGTTAGGGGTATTCGGTTCCGTGCGGCCATCGATAAAACTGTTGCTCGATCGCGTCTCACCCAAAAGTGACATGAGATTTTGGGACCAGGTGAATGCCGAGCGGCGCAAATGGGACGCAATGCTCGACAAACAGGCCGATACGAACCGGAGCAAGGATCGCATTCATCCGCAAGCTGTAGCGCGGACAGTCAGCGACTTGGCCAAGAAGGATGCGGTCTTTGTTTTTGACACCGGCCTAAACACGCTGTGGTCGGCCAATTGGCTGCGTCAGAGTGGATCGCAGCGGATCATCGGCTCGTTCAATAATGCGGCGGTCGGGACGGCGCTGGCCCAGGCCAATGGCATTCAAGCGCTTGATCGGTCGCGTCAAGTCATCGCGTTGTGCGGCGATGGCGGCTTTAACATGCTCATAAGCGAGTTCCTAACCGCTGTGCATCACAAGTTGCCGGTGAAAGCTGTGGTCTACAACAACTCGGCCTTTGGGTTGATCACACTGGAGGCAGAGAGCATAGGCCTGCCCGCGTACCGTGAGGGCATCGAATTCCCCAATCCGGACTACGTTGCCCTCGCGAACGCCTGCGGTGGTCAAGGATTTCGCGCCGCGCGACCCGGCGACTTGCGTGCTGCGATCGGTCAAGCGCTTGCGGCCGACGGACCAGCGATCGTCGATTGCGTTGTGGCATCAAACGAAATACCGAACTTTCCGCACCTCGAACTCGATAAGATCGGTAACTACGCTGTGGCAAAGATCAAAGAAGCTATGCTTGCATTCTGTGGTCGCTGAGCCAGGCCCCGTGACGGATGAACGCTTAGCAGGTCATCCGAGAAATCTAGCTAATGCCGAGAGCAAGGCGGTTACGCCCATCAATCCTGCGGCCCAAAAATTCCATCTGCTCATTCTGTGCAAGGCTCCGGATAATTCCGTTCGTTCATTCCCGGCTTAATGCTCGGCACGCGGCACATCGCAGCCGCGAACCAAAATACTGCCGAACCACACGCTGTGATAATTGCCCCGGTCTCAATGTACGATCGCATAACCGCTCCGAAATTCGCGTTGGTTTGCGATTATACGCTTTTTCGCTATCCCGTAATTATTTTGGCTGTTGATAAAAAGTCGACATCCCGGTCGCCGTGACGAATGTCTACTTTCGGGGGTAAAACGGACCGCGGCCGTTCTCAGCGAAAACGTCTGCTTATGATTGTAGGCTAGGGCTGTACCAACGGTAATCGAAGTTTCCGATAAAGTTGTCGTGCTGATGGCGAAGAGGCTTGCGTTATGTGACCAGAGCTAAAATTGAGATGTGGGAATAACATGTCTATAGGGAGTGCAAGTTATGCCGGTAGACGGATTGATTACGCTACGAAGCAGTCACGCGCCGAAGGATACGATGAACAGGCTCGAGACCGAGGTGAAGTCGAAGGGCATGACGGTATTTGCCCGCGTAGACCATGCCGCCGGAGCGGTGGAGGTTGGTTTGTCGCTGCGGCCGACCGAGCTTCTGATCTTTGGCAATGCCAATGGCGGCACACCGCTCATGCAATCGATTCAGACGATCGGGATTGATCTGCCGCTTAAGGCACTGGTCTGGCAGGATGGATCCGGGAGCACATGGCTTTCCTACAATGCCCCCAATTGGCTAGCAAAACGACATGGGCTGGGCCATGAAGTTGACCAGACGACTAATGCTATGGCAACGGCGCTTGCTACGATTGCGAAAGCGGCAACTGCACCGCAGATCGCCTAAGTCGCAGAAATGGATCCAAAGTCCGCTTTTGGCGCACTGCGGATATTCGCCGTTGGCGATCCTGATCGGTACTTCCGTGTTTGGCCCGACGCGGAACGCGTAGAGTGTCGGCCGAAATGGCACCGTGCGCCCTGTCTTTAACTGAACGCCTGGCCCGGGCGCAGACCAAGTTTCACGCTTTTATTAGAATCGGAAGATAAGCCCGGCTGTGGGATCGATCGTGTTGCGATTGAGGTAGCCGTTAGCGAGTCCATTATTGACTTGCGAGAACATGAACCCGGCGTAAGCCTCAAACTTCGCTGCAAATCTTCAATCGACGGCGAATGAAACGGCGTCGAACGTCCCACTGCAAGTCGCCTTTAGAGCATCCAAGCGCAAAAAGGCGGTTTGTTCCATAACATTTTGATTTAGATCAAGTTCTGTTCGTGAGGGCGCTGCTGAGATATATACGTCGTAGCGAGTATCGAAACGCCAGTCGGACGCATCCGACGTAACGAAAACGAAAAGTTCATTACGACGCCCGTTTCCCTTAAGTCAGAGAACGAGAGCTCGTTTGGCGTTTGCATAGTATATTATTTGCACCGTTATCCTTTCTGAGCGGTATGCTGAAGCCGTATATTGAAATTCTCCAATGGGCGGAGGCTCGTCATGAATTTAAAAATCAATGGCGAAGACCGAAGTTTCGACGCGCC
>Ga0306926_10008022_pt1 | contig 11514 bp, 9 predicted proteins | sample flu12Cox44000178_FD_203759 | JGI IMG/M metagenome (GOLD analysis project Ga0306926, IMG submission 203759) | Lab enrichment of tropical soil microbial communities from Luquillo Experimental Forest, Puerto Rico - flux8day.12C.oxic.44.000.178 (v2)... | ecosystem: Environmental > Terrestrial > Soil...
CGGTGTAGAAAAGGATGCGCTCGGTCGTGGTCGTCTTCCCCGCGTCGATGTGCGCGGAGATGCCGATGTTCCGATAGCGCTCGATGGGCGTCGCGCGTGCCACTTCAGTGTTCCTCGTTGGGCTCTTACCAGCGGTAGTGGGCGAAGGCCTTGTTGGCTTCCGCCATGCGGTGCGTGTCCTCGCGCTTGCGCACGGCCGCGCCGCGGTTCTCCGAGGCGTCCATCAGCTCGTGCGCCAGGCGAAAGGCCATGGACTTCTCGCTGCGGTCCCGAGCGGCCTCGATCATCCAGCGCATAGCCAATGTCTGGCGGCGGGTGGCCCGAACTTCAACCGGCACCTGGTAAGTCGCGCCACCGACGCGGCGCGATTTCACTTCGACCACGGGTTTCACGTTATCGAGCGCCGTCGACAGCACCTCGATCGCCTCGCCCCCCTGCTTACCGGTCTTCTCGGCGATGCGGTCGAGCGCGCCGTAGATGATGCGCTCGGCGGCGGACTTGTTGCCGTTCTTCATGACGACGTTCATGAACTTGGCGAGCATCTCGTTGTTGTACTTGGGATCCGGGAGGATGGTCCGGACCGGAGCTTGGGCACGTCGCGACATGGATTGCTACTCCTTACTTCTTCGGGCGCTTGGCGCCGTACTTGGAGCGACCCTGCTTGCGCTCGCCGACGCCGGCACAGTCGAGCGTGCCGCGCACGGTGTGATAGCGAACGCCCGGCAGGTCCTTGACGCGGCCGCCGCGGATGAGCACTACCGAGTGCTCCTGCAGGTTGTGACCCTCGCCGCCAATGTAGCTCGTCACTTCGTAGCCGTTGGTGAGGCGTACGCGGCAGACTTTGCGCAGCGCCGAGTTGGGCTTCTTCGGCGTAGTGGTGTAGACGCGCGTACACACGCCGCGCTTCTGCGGGGATGCACCCAGCGCGGGTACCTTGGTTTTTTCCGCTCCCGTCCGGCGTGGTTGCCGGATGAGCTGACCTGTGGTCGCCATCGTTTCCTCGTTTCCTCACACGATTAAGCGACCTCAGAGAAACACCGGGCCGCCTTTGTTGAGGCGGCCCGGTACTCGTAAGTCGCTGTTTCCGGGCCGGCATGTCTGGGGGCCGCCCGACAAAGGCCGGCGATTCTAGGTACGGACCCCAGGAGTGTCAACCGCCCGGGAAAGACCCATGGCGGGTGCGTAAATTGGCGTGTCGCCGGGCGCCTCATTAGGATAGCCCCAAAGGGGGTCGGGCAGCCTGCGGGACCCCGAAGCTTAGGAAAACCACAATAATGCCTCGGTGGAGGCCCAGGGATTCGGTGCATAAGCCAGCGCGGACGAGCTGGTTTCTCGCGCTGGCGGCCTGCCTGCCGCTGGGCACCCTCGCAGCGCCGACGCTGGTTCCCGAGCTTCCGCCGGTCGCTCAGCTCACCCCCGGCAATGGCGCACCCCTCGAGGTTCGCGTCCTTGATCCCTCGCTCGGTGACCCCGCGGCCGCCACTGTCTCCGCCGGTACCCTCGATGGTCACTTCGTGCCCTTTGACGCACACGGCTCGCACTTTCTGACGGCTCCGCTATGGTTTCGGCTGCCGGCGCTGACCCGATCGCCGGTCGAGCGCTCCGGCGAGATTCCGGTGCTCCTCGCCCGCGCGGGAATGGATCAAAGCGTCGAGGTATTCGCACGCCGCGGCGGGGAGCATCTGTCTCTCAGCCCCGCGACGGTCGTGCCGCAGTTTGGCGGCGCCGAGGACACGGTGTTCGTGCTGCCACCGGGGTTGGATGCCCGCCAGCCGCTCTATGCCCGTGTCGTGCGCCAGGGCCGTGCCACCACCGATGTGCATTTCACCACCTCGACACTCGATCGCACGCTCGAAGCCGCGGCAGCGCACCAGCGCCTGATCGCGCTCGCCTTCGGCGGGCTCATGGCCATGGCGCTTTCGACGCTCCTGGTGCGCTTCGTGCTCACCGACCGCCTGTACCCGCTCTACGGCACGCTGTTCTCGCTGCAGGCGATCTACCTGGCCTACTTCTCGGGCCAGGGCTTCTACTGGCCGATTCTTTCGCTCGCCCGGCCCGTCTCCTCGTATGCCTGGAACGTCCCCGTCGCGATCTCAGGCGCCGCGGCGTCGCTGTTCGTGCGCGAGTTCGCGAACCTGCGCCTGTTTTCGCCCAAGGTCTACCGCGTCTTCGGCTGGCTCGCGGTCGCTTTCGTGGTTCTCGCCGTTGCCAACCTGCTGCGCGTCGTGCCGGGCCTCTCGCCGCTGGTCGCGGCGGTCGGCAACGTCATGTTCCTCGGCAGCGCGGTCTTCACACTCATCGTGTCGTATCTCGCATGGCGCAGCGGCAATCGCGCCGCGGGCTGGTTTCTCATTGCCTATGCGCTGCTGTGCACCTTCCAGATCCTCACGGCGCTGCGGCTGCTGTACGCCCGCGCCGACGACGCAGAAGGACTCTTCTATTATGGGCTCGCGCCCTCGATGGTGGCGGCGGCGGTACTGATCGCGCTCGGCACCTCGGACCGCGTGCGCGCGCAGTCGCTGGCGCTCACCGATGCCGAGCGGCGTGCGCAGACCGATCCGCTCACCGGCGTGCTCAACCGCCGCTCACTCATCGAGCGGCTCGATGCCGCCTGCATGCGTGCCCAGGCCCGCGGCCTGCCAGTCTCGGTACTCTTCATCGACCTCGATCACTTCAAGCAGATCAACGACACCCACGGCCACGCGGCGGGCGATGCCTGCCTCTCGGGCATCATTGCTCCGATCCAGGCGGAGCTGCGCCTCTCGGACGTGATCGGTCGTTACGGCGGCGAGGAATTCGTCGTCATCCTGAGCGGCGCGGATTCGGCCGCCGCGCACGCGATCGCCGAGCGCATCTGCCGCCGGGTGTCCGAAGTGCGCATTACGGGGTTCGGCTCCCCCATCAATCTCACCTGCAGCATCGGGGTCGCCTCGAGCGACACCCTCGGGGTGTGGGGACAACATCTCATCGCTCACGCCGACACCGCGCAGTACGCCGCAAAGCGCTCGGGCCGTAACCAGGTGCAGCTCGCTGCAGCCCTGGCGGCGTAGTGAGATGGAGGTCCGCCGCGCCCGGCCGGGCGACATTCCGCAGCTGCTGGCTCTCATTCGACGTTACTGGGATTTCGAAGGCATCGAGGACTTCGCAGCCCTGCGCATCGAGTTGGTGCTGAAGGAGCTGCTCGAGGGGCGGGCAGAGCGCGGGTCGGTCTGGGTCGCGGAGTCGCGGGGCACGCTCGCGGGTTATCTCATCGTCGTGCTCCTGATGAGTGTCGAGCATCAGGGCCTGATGGGCGAGATCGATGAGCTCTTCGTGCTGCCCGAGGAACGCGGGCAGGGCGCCGGGAGGCGGCTGCTGGCTGCCGCGGAGGCGTACCTCGCGCAGCGCGGCTGCGTTCGGCTGCAACTGCAGCTCGCGATCGGCAACCGACGGGCACGAGCGTTCTATGAGCGGCTGGGGTTCGGCACGCGCCCGGGATATGAGCTTCTCGACAAGCCGCTGGGGTGAGCCACCGCACGGCGCGGTTCGCGCTCCATCCATCGCAAGGATGCCGCTGCGGCGCTGCGGCGGGTTCATACTGATTTCCAGTCACAACAAGAAGCACGGGAGTCGTGACATGTCAGTGCTCAGCCTTCGACTGACCCCGGTGTTACTCGCCGTGGCTGCCCTCACGGTTGCGGCGCTGGCACCCCCGCCCGCCCGGGCGGATCGCTACAGCGATGCGGTCGCACACGAAGGACGCCCGGCGGGCGATAAGCAGCGCGATCAGATCGATCACCCGGCCGAGGTGCTGCGGCTCTCGGGCATCGGCCCATCCATGGTGGTGGCGGACTTCCTCGCCGCCGACGGCTACTACAGCGAGCTCCTCAGCTACCTGGTCGGTCCAAAAGGCCGGGTGTACCTGCTCAACAACGAAGCCTACGACAAGTGGAGCGAGAACCAGTGGCAGGGTCGTGTCGAGCGGCTGCCGAACGTGGTGCATGAGACGGTCCCCGTCGAGCACCTCGGTGTCCCGGCGCGCTCGCTCGATGCGATCCTCCTCATCAAGGTCTATCACGATCTGTACTGGCATCCGCAGGAGGGGCCGTGGCCGAAGGATATCGATCCGGACGCCGTGCTCACCGGGATTTCACGCGTCGTCAAGCCCGGCGGCATCCTGCTGCTGGTCGATCATTCCGCCAGACCCGGTACCGGCAGCGCCGACGCGGGCACGCTGCACCGCATCGACGAGCAGTACGCGCGGCGCGATTTCGAGAAGCACGGCTTCGAGCTGGTTGACACGAGCGATGTGCTGCGCCGGCCCGATGATCCCCGCGAGCTGATCACCTACAAGGGTGAGATGGTCGGCAAGACGGATCGCTTCGTGATGGTGTTCCGCAAACGCGGGTAACACCTGACGCATCGATGGATGACCCGTACGACCTCGAGCGTTACCTGCGGGCGCAGGAACCGGTGTTCGCGCAGGTGTGCGCCGAGCTGGCCGCCGGTCGCAAGCAAAGCCACTGGATGTGGTTCATCTTCCCGCAGCTTCGCGGCCTCGGGTCGAGCCCCATGGCGGAGCGCTACGCCATCGGCTCACTCGCCGAGGCGCGCGCCTACCTGGCGCATCCGCTGCTCGGTGAGCGGCTGCGCCGCTGTACGCAGCTCGTGAACCGCGTCGAAGGCCGCACCGCGCAGGCGATCTTCGGCTACCCGGATTACCTGAAGTTCCGCTCCGCGATGACGCTGTTTGCGCGCGCCGCCGCGGGCAGCAGCGAGCCCTTCCGTGAAGCGCTCGCCAAGTATTTCGCGGGTGAGGAAGATCCCCTCACCCGCGAGCTGCTCGGCGCGAACTAACCACTTCGGGCTCGGAAGGCGTCGTCTTCACCGGGGTCCCCAAGAAATCACGCGTCTTGAGCACCGGCTGATATCTCGCCGATCGAGTCAAGCGTGATTTTTTGGGGTGGTGTTTCAGGGCTTCTTGAATATCAGCACGAACTGGTCGGTGTGCCCGCGGATCTCCGCATCGAAGACCTTGGCGGTGTGCGGATCGTTCTTGCTGCGCAGGATGCTGCTCTCGCCCGCGAGCTTGAAGCCGGCCGCGGTCACCTCCTTCTTCACCGTCTCCTCATCGATGCGATGCAGGGTGTTGGTGTCACGCGCCCCGGAGCCGGCCTCCGCGGCATGGTCGAGCACGAAGTAGGTCCCACCGGGCTTGAGCGCCGCGAATACGTCGCGGTTGATGGTGGCCACGTCCACATCCGGGATGTTGTGGAAGTCATGGTAGTTCAGCGACGTCCACACCAGATCCACGCCCTCCGGGAGCTTCACTTCCTTGATCGGCTGCATGATCACCATCACGTTGCCGTAGTGTGGGTCGGCGGCTATCGCCTGCACGGGCGGCGCGGGCTTGTCCGGCTTCGGTGGCGAGGTGACGGCGTAAACCTTGCCCTGAGGACCAACCACCGCGCTCAACAGCCGCGTGTAGTACCCCCTGCCGGGCGCGAGCTCGACCACCGTCTCACCGGGCTTCACCTTGGCGACCGCCAGTGTCTCGGCCGGTTTGCGCTCGGCGTCCCGTTGTTTGTCCTCCTCAGGCCGCGCGCTGTCGGCGACCGCAGCGGTGACATACGCAGGTATCGAGGGGGCGGCCCAGGCGAGCGAGGCTGCCAGAGCCGCAATCGCCGGGGCGGCCATCGCGCCGATCGTTGCTCGTTGCATGGATTTCCTCCTGCTGGCTGTTGACCTGACAGCGGCGCGACACTCTATCAGGAGCGACAGGCGCTCCGACATCGTCTCGCCGCGCAGGGCCATCGCCGCAACGCTCGTCACCGGCGGCAGTCCGGCACCGTGCATGCGCGGCAACCGCCGGCTGCGCGCCGGGCACCCCGCGGGCCGCGGCAAGCTTGAGCTTCTGTGTCAGAATCGCCGGCGCCCACAAGTCCCTGGAAGGAAGCGCAGTTCATGACGCCCGCTCTCCGCTTGGTATTCTGCGGCTGGCTCCTCGCCGGCACGCTCGCTCCCGCCGCCCGCGCCGCACCCCAGTCCGCCGCCGAGCCAAGTCCGACGATCGCGCACGAAGCCGAGAGCGCCGTGGTCAAGGTCTTCTCGACCATGCGCCGGCCCGATGTGGCACGGCCCTGGAGCAAAGCCGCGCCGATCGATGCGACTGGCTCGGGGGTGGTCATCGAGGGCAAGCGAATCCTCACCAATGCACACGTGATCGCCTATGCCAGCCAGATCCAGGTGCAGGGCAACCAGTCCGGGGACAAGGTCTCGGCGACCGTCGAGTCGGTTGACCCGGGCATCGATCTGGCCATCCTCAAGCTGGACGACGACTCGTTCTTCGACAAGCGCCCGCCGCTGCCGCGCGCCAGCATCCTGCCGCAGATCAAGGACCCGGTGCTCGCGTATGGCTTTCCGACCGGGGGAACCACGCTCTCGATCACGCGCGGCATCGTCTCGCGCACCGAGTTCGTCGGCTACGGCGTCTCGACATCGGGGCTGCGCATCCAGATCGATGCCGCCATCAACCCCGGCAACAGCGGCGGCCCCGCAATTTCCAACGACCGGATGATCGGTCTCGCGTTCAGCCACCTCGCGAACGCGGAGAACATCAGCTACATCATCCCGAACGAGGAGATCGAGCTGTTCCTCAAAGGCACGAGTGGCGGCCACTACGGGGGCAAGCCCGGCATGTACGACGAGCTGCAGACGCTCGAGAATCCCGCGCTGCGCGGTTTCCTCAAGCTCGACCCCGCGGTGCGCGGGATGATCGTGCACCGGCCGGACGACAGCAGCCCGGACTATCCACTGAAGCAGTGGGACGTGATCACGCGCATCGGCGACCAGCCGATCGACGATGAAGGCATGGTCTCGATCCGCAACAACCTGCGCGTGGGGTTCGCCTACCTCATCCAGCATTCGGCGCGTAACGGCAGCGTGCCGCTCACCATCGTGCGTGGCGGCAAGACCCGGCAGATCCAGCTGCCAGTGCCGACGCGCCGGCCGCTGCTCATCGATGCCCTGCAGGGAGAGTATCCGTCCTACTTCATTCTCGGACCCGTGGTGTTCGAGCGCGCCACCATCGACTCGCTGCAACTCATCCGCGCGCGCGGCCAGGCGATCCTCGGCAATCCGATGGTCGCGCGGCTCGGCGACCGGCCCGACGCGGAACGCCAGGAGCTGGTGATCGTGCCCTCGCCGCTCTTCCCGCACGCCCTTTCCAAGGGCTACTCCGACCCGACTGGCGCGGTGGTGAAGTCGGTGAACGGCACCCCGGTGCGAAGCCTCGCGCATCTGGTAGCGCTGCTGCGCGACCTGAAGGACGAGTACGTCACGCTGGACTTCGACAATCGCGCCAGTGAAGCCATGGTGTTTCCGCGCGCACAGCTGGTGTCCTCGACCGACGCGATCCTCACCGACAACGGCGTGCGCGCGCAGGGCTCACCCGACATGATGAAGATCTGGGAGGGCAAGTAGCCGCCGCGGAGCGCACGCCGCGGCGCGGTGTACCTACCGCCGGGCGGTGAGCCGCTCCTGCAGGCGCTGCCTCACCGCTGGCCACTCCGCCGCCACGATCGAATAGCGCGCCGAATCGCGCGGGGCGAGGTCGGTCGCCAGGCGGTGAGCGCGCAACGCCCCCTCGAACTGCGCGCCGATGCGCTCGAGGGCCGCGCGTGAGCGCTCGTTGCGCACATCGGTATGAAAGCAGACGCGGTGCACGCCCCACGCCTCGAACGCGTGCGCGAGCATCAGCAGCTTCGCCTCGGTGTTCGCCGCGCTGCGGGTGGCGGACGCCGCCAACCAGGTGTAGCCGATCTCGCAACCATCGAAACCGCCGCGCCGGGCCAGTGGGTGACCCGCGGGCCAGCTCCAGCGCTCGAGCAGGAAAAAGCGCGTCGAGCCAATGACGAGATCGTCCTCGACGCGCACGGTGGCAAAAGGCAGCGCAGTGCCCGCCTCGCGCCAACCGAGCGCCGTATCGACGTACTGTGCCATCTCCATGACGCCCTGCGGGATGGTGCTCCAGCGGTAGAGCGTCGGGTCCTCGCGCGCCGCCGCCACCAGTCCTGGGATGTGCGTGTGCGACAGCGGCTCGAGGCGCACGTGCCGGCCGGCGAGGATGGTCGGTGCGATGACCAGCGTCGTGTCAGTCATCGCACCGGACCCGCCGGGGCCCCCAAAAATTCACGCATCTCGATTATCGCGACGTACTCACCGACCGCGGCGAGCGTGAATTTTTGGGGTGGCCATCAGCCCGCAGCACTCTCCGACTCCTCGCCGACACTCGATTCCTCGGTGTCCGGGAGTCCACCGCCCACATCCATGAAGCTGCGGCGGTCAGTGCCTTCCATCTTCTTGCGCCGCGAGGCATGGGCTGCGAAGCCCGTACCCGCCGGGATGAGCCGGCCGACGATGACGTTCTCCTTGAGTCCGCGCAGATCGTCCTTGAGCCCGCGTACCGCGGCTTCGGTGAGCACGCGGGTGGTCTCCTGGAACGAGGCGGCGGAGATGAACGACTCGGTCGCGAGTGACGCCTTGGTGATGCCGAGCAGTACCGGCTGCAGGCGGGCAGTCTTCTTGCCGTCGCTCTGCGCCCGATCGTTGATGTCGAGCGCCCGCGAGCGGTCGAGCTGCTCGCCACGCAGCAGCGCGGTCTCGCCGACCTCCTGCACCTCCGTCTTGCGCAGCATCTGGCGGATGATCACCTCGATGTGCTTGTCGTTGATCTTCACGCCCTGCAGGCGATAGACATCCTGGATCTCGCGCACCAGGTAGTTGGCCAGTGCCTCGACGCCCTGGAGCCTCAGGATGTCATGCGGGTTCGGCTCGCCATCCGCGATCACCTCGCCGCGCTCTACCGTCTCGCCCTCGAAGACGTTCAGCTGACGCCACTTCGGAATCAGCTCCTCGTACTTCTCGCCGTCATCGGAGGTGATGATCAAGCGCCGCTTGCCCTTGGTCTCCTTACCGAAGCTGACGGTGCCCGAGCGCTCCGCCAGGATGGCGGGATCCTTGGGCTTGCGCGCCTCGAACAGGTCAGCGACACGCGGCAGACCGCCGGTGATGTCGCGCGTCTTGGACGACTCCTGTGGGATGCGCGCGATGACATCGCCGACCGACACGCGCGCGCCGTCCTCGAGCGACACCAGCGCGCCCGGCGGCAGCGTGTACACCGCCGGGATCTCGGTATTGGCGAAGGTGACCTCCTTGCCCTTGCCGCTCACCAGCTTGATGGTGGCGCGCAGGTCCTTACCGCCACGCTGCTTGGTGTCGAGCACCACCGTGCTCGAGAGCCCGGTGACCTCGTCCACCTGCGAGGTGACCGTGAGGCCGTCGACGAAGTCCTGGAATTTGACGAAGCCCGCGACCTCGGTGACCACCGGGTGCGTGTGCGGATCCCAGGTCGCGATCACCTGGCCAGCGGCCACGGTGGCGCCTTCCTTGACGCTGATCACCGCACCGTAGGGGATCTTGTAGCGCTCGCGCTCGCGGCCGAAGTCATCGACCACGCCGAGCTCGCCCGAGCGCGACACCGCCACCAGGTGCCCCTTCTCGTGCTGCACGGTCTTCACGTGATGGAAACGGATCACGCCCTTGTTGCGCACTTCGACGCTGCTCGCCGCCGCGGCCCGCGAGGCCGCGCCGCCTATGTGGAACGTGCGCATGGTGAGCTGCGTGCCCGGCTCGCCGATCGACTGCGCGGCGATGACCCCGACGGCCTCGCCGATCGAGATCGGCCGGCCGCGTGCCAGATCGCGCCCGTAACAGTGCGAGCAGACGCCGTAGCGCGTCTCGCAGGTGATCGGTGAGCGCACCTTGATCTGGTCGACGCCCTCGGTCTCGAGCAGCCGCACCAGCTTCTCATCGAGCAGCGTACCGGTCGTAATGAGCACATCCGTGCTGCCGGGCTTGACGATGTCCTCCGCCAGCACGCGCCCCAGCACACGCTCACCGAGCGCCTCGACCACATCGCCGCCTTCGACGAGCGGTGTCATGGCGAGGCCGTTGGAGGTGCCGCAGTCAACCTCGGTCACCACCAGATCCTGCGCCACATCGACCAGGCGGCGGGTGAGGTAACCCGAGTTCGCAGTCTTCAGCGCCGTGTCGGCGAGACCCTTACGGGCGCCGTGCGTGGAGATGAAGTACTGCAGAACGTTCAGACCCTCGCGGAAGTTCGCCGTGATCGGCGTCTCGATGATCGAGCCGTCGGGCTTCGCCATCAGACCGCGCATGCCGGCGAGCTGCCGGATCTGAGCTGCCGAGCCGCGCGCGCCCGAATCCGCCATCATGAAGATCGAGTTGAACGACTTCTGCTTCTGCCGTACGCCCCTGGAATCAGTGGCCTCTTCCGAGCCGAGCTTCTCCATCATGGCCTTTGCGACCTGGTCGTTGGCGCGCGACCAGATATCCACCACCTTGTTGTAGCGCTCGCCGTTGGTGACGAGGCCCGAGGCATACTGGTCCTGGATCTCCTTCACCTCGTTGTCGGCGGAGGTCACGATGCGGGTCTTCTGCTCCGGAATGACGATGTCGTCGATGCCGAAGGAGACGCCCGCGCGCGTGGCGTAGTGAAAGCCGGTGTACATCAGCTGGTCCGCGAACACCACGGTCTCCTTGAGGCCGAGCGCGCGGTAGCAGGCGTTGATGGTCGCCGAGATCGCCTTCTTGGTCATGTCCTGGTTGATGAGATCGAAGGACAGACCCCGGGGGAGGATCTCGAACAACAGCGCACGCCCCACGGTCGTGTCGACGTTGCGGGTGCGCTCGGTCAGCGTGCCGCCCTCGCCGCGCACGTACTCACGCAGCCGTACCCGGCAGCGCGCCTGCAGCTCGACGCCGCGGCTCTCGTAGGCGCGGTGCACCTCGTGCACGTCGGCGAACGCCATGCCCTCGCCCTGCGCGCCAATGCGCTCACGGGTCATGTAGTAGAGGCCGAGCACCACGTCCTGGGAGGGCACGATGATCGGATCACCGTTCGCGGGCGAGAGGATGTTGTTGGACGACATCATGAGCGCACGCGCTTCGAGCTGCGCTTCCAGCGACAGCGGCACGTGCACCGCCATCTGGTCGCCGTCGAAGTCGGCGTTGAACGCGGTGCACACCAGCGGATGCAGCTGAATGGCCTTGCCCTCGACCAGCAGCGGCTCGAAAGCCTGGATGCCGAGGCGGTGCAGCGTCGGGGCGCGATTGAGCAGCACCGGATGCTCGCGGATCACCTCTTCCAGGATGTCCCACACTTCCGGACCCTCGCGCTCGACCAGGCGCTTGGCGGCCTTGATGGTCGAGGCCTCGCCGCGCAGCTGCAGCTTCTGGAAGATGAAGGGCTTGAAGAGCTCGAGCGCCATCTTCTTCGGCAGGCCGCACTGGTGCAGGCGCAGCTGCGGGCCGACCACGATGACCGAGCGGCCGGAGTAGTCGACACGCTTGCCGAGCAGGTTCTGGCGGAAGCGGCCCTGCTTGCCCTTGATCATGTCGGCGAGCGACTTCAGTGGCCGCTTGTTGGTGCCGGTGATGGCGCGGCCGCGGCGG
>Ga0306926_10008026_pt1 | contig 11511 bp, 12 predicted proteins | sample flu12Cox44000178_FD_203759 | JGI IMG/M metagenome (GOLD analysis project Ga0306926, IMG submission 203759) | Lab enrichment of tropical soil microbial communities from Luquillo Experimental Forest, Puerto Rico - flux8day.12C.oxic.44.000.178 (v2)... | ecosystem: Environmental > Terrestrial >...
GCCGTGTCCAGCTTCGGCGCATTGAATCGGCGACAGCCAGGCGCATCGGGGAAGCCTTCCTGAAAGAGCGTTGGCTCAGATGATCCAGATAAGCTTCGAAATCCGCGCTGGTGACGCGACCGCCGGCACCACTTCCCGCTATGACGCCCAGGTCGGTTGGGTGAATGCCGAGTTCCTGGATTCGCGCCCTTAGGCGCGCTGATACGAAAGATGATCCTGCATAGCCAACCGGGACCTCTCTGGCACGAGCAGCATTCGACTCGGCGGTCTCGGCGGGTTGATCGAGCAGCTCGTCTGTCCGGATTTGATCCGTGGAGACCGTCGCTGCCTGGGCTAGGCGGGCGGCATCTTCTTCCGAAGCCTCCACATAACCGAGAGTACTTCCAACCGGATACGTCTCGTTGACTTCTGCCGAAAAGCTTTGGATCACACCCTGGCAAGGTGTTATGACGCTCATCACCGCTTTGTTCGTTTCCACCTCGATGACTTCCTGGTCGGTAGCGACGTGATCGCCAACTTTCACACTGAGTTGAACGACGGTAGCTTCGGCGATTGATTCGCCGAGTTGCGGCATGATGATAGGCACTTTCGGCATACGATAAAAGGACTCAAATTACCAATCAAAGAGCCGGCGCGCCGCAGCGGCTATCACCTGGCTCGACGGTTTGTGGACGCTCCAGAGGTTTGGGCTGAATGGAATTGGGGTGTCTTTACTGTTGATCCGTTGCGGCGGCGCATCCAGGAGATGGAACCCATGGGTGGCCACGCTGGCAATGACTTCGGCGTTTACGCCGCCCCAAGGCCACGATTCTCCTACGCAGAGAAGGCGAGACGTCCGCGCCACAGAAGCCAAAACAGTATCGACGTCCAACGGTTTGACCGTGCGCAGATCGACGATCTCAGCTTCAATATTTCCGCGCTTCAACTGCTCTGCGGCAGAAAGCGACTCGTGAACCATCGCGCTGTAGGATACAATAGTCAGGTCTCGCCCGATCCTCGCAACCCGCGCCTTGTGAGGTGGAAGTCCAGCTTCGGTGAGAGCGTCAACTTTCAAACGGTTGTATAAGTATTTGTGCTCACAGTAAATAACCGGGTCGTCGATCGCGATCGCCTCTAAGAGCATGGTATACGCATCGTCAACCGTAGCAGGAGTCATGACGACCAGACCCGGAAAATGTGCGTACAGCGACTCCAGATTCTGACTGTGAAACGGTCCGCTCCCGGGGTTTCCGCCCGAAGGAAGACGGATCGTGATGGGGCAAGCCACCTGCGTTCGCCAAAAAAGGGTTGCGGCCTGGTTGACAATCTGATTGATCGCAACGCTCGAAAAATCCGCAAATTGCATCTCGACGATCGGCCGCATTCCTTCGATCGCTGCCCCAATTGCGCTCCCCACCATTGCATCCTCGCTGATGGGTGCATCAATGACCCTGCCAGGAAATTCTCTCGCCAGGTTCTTGGTCGCCTTGAATGCTCCGCCGAAGGTGGCGATATCCTGCCCATAGATATACACGCGCGGGTCGTCCCGCAGAGCCCTTCTCTGTGCTTCCCGAATCGCTTCGAGATAGGTGATAGTCATCGAACGGAATGTGCTTCTGCGACTGATTCAGTTGCGTAAGGGCACCAGGTCTCCTCGCTGGGATCCGCTTGAGGTTCGCACTGAGCAATTGCCACCGACTCTTCGACCTGCTGCTTGGCAACTTTTTTCCAGCTTTCAATTTGAGTTTCGTCTGCCCATTTCTGCTTGCACAAATAAGATTCTGCGACCTTGAGGCAATCGCGACCAACAGGAGATTCGAGCAACCGCTTGTCCAGATAGAACGCGTCGTCGTGTTCGGCATGGCCCGTCAGGCGAAGGCAATGTCCTACTACCATTTGAGGGCCGTATCCGGAGCGCGCGCGCTCCATCGCATTTCCCACAACTTCAAGGCAATCGGCGAGATCGGTTCCATCCATCGTGTGACCTTCAAGCCCATAACCGAGAGCACGATCAACAAGGTCGCTGCACGCAAATTGGCGACTGTTGGGTGTGGAATAAGCGTACCGGTTATTCGTGATGACCACTACGAGTGGCAACTTCTCCACGGCGGCCATGTTCATAGCTTCGTGAAAGGCTCCCGTTGAGGTGCCTCCGTCCCCGATCGACGTTGCTCCGATAGCAGTTCTATCCCCCTTAAAACGTCTTGCGATCAACGCCCCTGCCACAACGGAAACAAGCGCTCCCAAATGACTGATCATCGGGAAATATCCTTGGCGAGGTCTTCCGCGATGCACATTTCCGTCCCGTCCCATCGTTGGCCCGGTCCTTGATCCAAAATGTGTCCGGAAAACGTCGATAATAGGTTCACCAAATGCCAGGCGTCCTGCCTGGTCTCGAATCAAGGGGCCGAAGAGGTCTCCTGGTTTGAGCATCGTTCCAACCGCCGAACTGATCGCTTCCTGTCCTTTACCCAGATAGACGCCGCCTGCAATTTTGCCAGCCCGCCACAGACTTCCCAATTTTTCTTCGACTGTCCGCGCAAGGAGCATCCATTTAAACGCCGTTATGTAGAGATCCGGAAATAGCGATGGAGCAACCTCCCCTCGATGCTCCTTGAGGGTATCTAGCATACGCGATCATTATCAGCTTTCGCCAAAGGCATGCAACGCTTTCTTACCCGCGGCGGTCTCCCGGGCGCCGAGCGTTGGAGATTCACCGTTTCGCTCGTCGAGGGAGCCAGGTCCTGGGTGCTGGAGCCGGCGAAACGAGCAACGAATAAGCTCTCCCAAAATCCTAACATCCCATGAATACGTTCCGACCGAATTCCGTCGAGATACTCAAGTCCTGGTTTGCTCCGAATTCCGAATCCGTTTATAGTCTAGCGGCGGAGTGATTAAGAAGTACAGATGAACGAAGAGAAAGCGCCCGAATACGGTGGTTTTAGTTCTGAGCCCGCAACTCCTCTCGAAGCATTAGAGAGAATCATTGCCAGTCTACCTCCAGGCAACCCTGCTAGAAGGGAACTGATCGACCTGCGGTCCAGTGTGGCTGAGCAAGAGGAGATGATAAATGAAGCTCGGCATACCATCGAGAAACTTGACGAGGTTATTAAGAAGGTAACGTCTCCTGCGAATCGCATCGGGACGTTTCTCGGCAGTCCCAATAAGGAGACTGCCCAGATTGTTGTGGGGGGGTCGGACTATTACTGCAATGTTGACCCAAGAATCAGCATAGCGAAGTTGAAGAAGGGTACACGCGTCCTGGTGAACGAGGCATACGTTATCGTCGGGGATCTGGGGTACGATATGTCGGGGCCTGTGACGAAGATTACCGAAATTCTAGGTCCCGATCGGCTCAGGGTCGGCATGGAGCATGGCGTTCAGTCGATCGTGCTTCAGCGGTCGCAAGATTTGATGAAAGAAACGTTGAAGGTAGGGGATGAAATCAGAGTCGATCCCAACTACCGAATCGCGGTCGAAGTGCTAAGCCATACGAAAACCGAAGAATATTATTTGGAAACGGTTCCCGAGTTGCCATGGGAAAAGGTCGGCGGTCAGGAAGACGCGTTAAGCGCAATCAAGGATGCGATCGAACTACCGCTCCTGCATGCAGATTTGTTTGCAAAATTTCAACATCAAACGCCAAAGGGATTTCTACTCTACGGGCCGCCTGGGTGTGGAAAAACCCTGATTGGAAAAGCCACGGCGTATAATCTGACGAAGCAACTCACAGAAAAGACCGGTGAGGACATGCAGCAGTTTTTCATGCATATCAAGGGCCCCGAAATCCTTAATATGTGGGTTGGCGAATCCGAAAGGATGGTTCGCGAGATCTTTGCAACTGCTCGGGAGAAGCGAAAGGAAGGCTTTTTGCCCTTTATATTTATCGATGAAGCCGAGAGCATTTTGGGAACTCGCCGGGCCGGCCGATATTCCAGCATCCTCTCGACGTTAGTGCCGATGTTCTGCACGGAGATGGATGGCATCGAGTCGTTGAACGAGGTTGTCATCATTCTAGCGTCTAATCGGGCTGATTTGATCGACCCGGCAATTCTGCGGCCAGGCCGGATCGACCGTAAAATCAAGGTGAGTCGTCCGGATCGCGAAGCCGCCCGAGAGATTTACGGGATCTATCTCTCAGAAGACTTACCCTACGACCCGGATCTGGTCCAGAGGACGGGCGGAGTATCCGATGCTGTCGCATATTTGATCGATAAGGTGGTCGAAACTCAATTTTCCCACAAAGACGAGAACCGTTTTCTCGACGTTATCTTGAGGAGCGGAAAACGAGACACTCTCTACCGAGGCGACCTGGTGAGCGGTGCGATCATTGCTTCGGTTGTGGAACGGGCGAAAGAATTGGCGATCAAGCGCGCGATCAGCACGATGCTGGAAGAGGGGATCAGTGAATCGGATCTCCTTGTTTCTCTTAATACTGAGTATGTGGAGAATGATATCTTTCCACCGACAGACATTGTCGAAGATTGGCTGAAGCTGATCGACTACGATTCAGAGAATGTCGTCAAGGTTTCTCCGGTCAGGGGTAACGAGAAACCGGCGGGCCCATCTCATGTCATTTAATTTCGGCCCGTCCCCTGACGCACCTTCAGTTTGAATGAAGCGGGTTTTTGGCATCGAAACGGAATACGGGATAACAGTAAACGGGGTCGAAACGGTCGATGTAGTGGCCGAGTCGATCGAACTTGTCCGGTGCTACACCGAGCATGGGGCTTTGATGAAGTGGGACTATGAATTGGAAGATCCCCACCTCGATGCGCGCGGATTCCGCGCTCAAACCCTGATGCAGGATACCGACGAGTCGGCCTATTACGAGCTCGACAAAAATCGTCCGCTGAGTTTTGAGGAGATCAAAAGCGACTTGGTGCTCAGCAACGGAGCGCGATTCTACAATGATCATGCGCATCCGGAGTACTCGACGCCGGAGTGCACGCGGCTCCGCGATATCGTCGCCCAAGACAAAGCGGGAGAACGTATTCTGAGCGAGTGTGTGCGCCGCAGGAACAAGAAGATCGCCCCGGAACGGGAGGTGCGGCTTTACAAGAACAACACCGACTTCATCGGTCATAGTTATGGGTGCCATGACAACTACCTGATGAATCGATCCGTGCCTTGGGATCGGCTTGTGACTGACGTCATTCCCTTCCTGATCACCCGCCAGATTTTTGCGGGCGCTGGAAAAATGGGAATCGAAGGGGAGGGGTCTTCGGGTCAGCCCGGGATTTTCCAGATATCGCAAAGGTCGGATTTCTTCAGCGTCCTAGTGAGCATCGACACGATGAATCGGCGGCCGATTGTCAATACGCGGGACGAACCGCACGCCGATCCGGGGAAATATCGACGTTTCCATGTGATTCTCGGGGACGCAAACATGAGTGAATTTGCGACTGCGATGAAGATTGGCACGACGTCTCTTGTTCTCGAGCTCATCGAGAAGCGTGAGGCGCCGCAGTTGGAGGTTGCACAACCAATCGACGCGACCAAGTCGATTAGCCGCGACCAGACCTATGATTGGATTATTGAGCTGAAGGATGGGCGAAAGATTTCAGCCATTGAGATCCAGCGAATGTATCTTGAAAAAGCGCTGAAATATTGTGACCGAACAGATCAGGAATCGGCGTGGCTTTTGCAGGAGTGGGAAAGCATCCTGAACGATTTGGAAATCGATGCCATGAGGTGCGTAGATCGAATTGACTGGGTGGCAAAAAAATATTTGCTCAACACATTTCAGGAAAATGAGGGGCTCTCCTGGACAGATCCTTGGCTGCAATCGATTGATCTCGAGTATCACAATGTTGCGTGGGAACAGGGGCTTTATTACGAAATGGTCCGCCAAAATCAGATTCGGCGGATCCTGAAGGAGGACGAAATCAAAACGGCTATCTTTATGCCGCCGGAGACGACGCGCGCCTATTTCCGGGGCCGCGCTGTGGCGCGGTTTACACCGCAAATTCACACCATTCACTGGGACGAGGTCGTGTTTGGCCAGGATTCGGGCCAACGCAGAGTCTCTTTCAATCATGCCTCGGATGACGAACGCGTCGATCGTATGAACACCCTGATCCGGGAAGCAAACAATTACGAAGACTTTCTGTGTAGATTGGGCAAGTTTGCCTAGCGAGGCCGCTTCACCCAAGCGATGCTACTCCCACGTGGCCTTGCTAACCGCTAGACCTCGCCGGTCAGAGGCGCGGCCTCGCTAGCAGGTTAGGCCTAGACAGCGCGAGAAAAGAGGTTCTTGTTACGCTATGAAATCGGCTTACGATCTCGCAATGGAAAAACTGGAGAAGCAATCTCCCTCTGTCAAACTAACGGACGAGCAACGTTTGCAACTTGCCGAAGTTGATTCGCTATACAAATCTCGAATTGCCGAGAAGGAATTACTCCTGAACGATCAGATGCGTCGGGAACAGGCAGCCGGCAGGGCCTCTGAGGTGGAGAGTCTGCAAAAACAGCTCGCTTCGGAAATTCGACGATTGACGCAGGAATGCGAGTCTAAAAAGGAGCGTATTCGACAAGGTTCTACTGCATGAAATGGCCGTGACTTACAACAATCGATTGGCCGGTTAGCGCTTTGGTTGAAAAAGAAGCTAGAAAAACAGCGGTCGCGGCGACATCTTCCAGGGACGTGAATTCACCATCAACAGTCTCACGAAGCATGACATCCCTAACAACTTCTTCTTCGGTTATTCCAAGCTGTTGCGCCTGTTGCGGGATTTGCTTTTCAACTAGAGCGGTCCTAACAAAACCCGGACAAATCACATTTGATCGGATGCCGCTTTTGGCGCCCTCTTTCGCAACGGCTTTTGCCAATCCGACAATCGCGTGCTTCGCCGCCACGTAAGCCGATTTGTTCGGGGAGGCGATATGTGAGTGAATCGAGCCGAGATAAAGAATACATCCTCCGCGTCCATGCGATATCATTGCACGCATAGCTGCTCGGGTTGTCAGGAAAGCTCCGTCCAGATGGATGGCCAGCAGCTTTTGCCAATCGGAAAATAAAAAATTGACGATCGGGTTGATGATCTGAATTCCAGCGTTGCTTACCAGAATGTCCAGCCCATCCAGGGAATCGGAGGCAACCTCGATTCCTGCATCCACCTGATTTTCATTAGTCACGTCCATCTCGATGGCAATTGCGATGCCGCCGCTTGACTGAATTTCTCCAGCCGCTTGCGTGGCCGCCGCAAGATCAATGTCGGCAAGCGCCACCTTGGCTCCTTCCCGGGCGAATTCTTGAGCAATCGCCCTGCCGATGCCCCTGCCGGCTCCCGTGACTAAAGCCGACTTGTTATGAAGTCTCATTTTCCTCTGCAATCATTTTGCTTTTCAAGGATTGTAAAATAATGATTTGGACATGCCTGATCCATCAGCAAATCCCGCAGATCCTTCTTCCTATCCGCCATGCGTGGAGCATGGCGTTTGGACGCCTATTCCCAAGGCCTCCCCGGGAGACGCTCATCACCTGAAGCTCAGGGATGTTGATCCCGATGAGTCGCACCGTGTTAAGCAAACAGGCGTCATGAGCTTTCATACGGTTGGTTGTTCCGGTCATTTCGGGAATCATCTTCCCGGGTTGGAAGTCGCTAAAGCCATGGCCGCGCAAGTCTCCGATCCGCAGGTCGGAGGCGGGCGGAGAAACGGCGCGCCGGCCTCGTTTTTGTTTCATCTGGGCGATATCGTCTACAAAGATGAGGATCCGAAAGACCCGGATGCAAAGGATCAATCGTTGATGTATAACTCGCAGTTTTATTTGCAATACACTTCATATCCGCGCCAGATTTTTGCGATCCCAGGGAATCACGACGCAAAGAGTTCAGCTCATCGGAAAAAGTCGGGTATCGATCATTTCCTGCAAAATTTCTGCGCCGACTCAAGGAGGAAAAGCGATGACAACCAAACCGATGGGCGGCTGGCGATGGTTCAGCCCTATCCCTATTGGTTATTGGAGACGGCCGTTGCGTGGATCATCGGCCTTGCCACAAACGATATTAATGGCGGCCAGCTTGACGATCCGATGGAAACCAAGAACCCGCAGTATCAGTGGCTTGTGAGTACATTGAAAGGTATCAAGCAAGCAGCGGACAACAAAGTCGTCTTTCTTGCTCTGCACTACCCTCCTTATTCAGGTGCGCAGAATTTCGCGGAACGCGGAAATCCCAATCTGGGACCGACTCCGCGGCGGCCGGCTCCGGCGGGCGTTCTTCAACCGCTCGGGAACATTCTACAGCAAGCCTTTCACGAGAGCGGACAATACCCTGACGTCGTGCTTTCAGCCCATGCCCATCATTACCAGAGAATTACCTACACTCAAGCCGGAGGGTGGCAAATACCGTTTTTAATCGCCGGCAGCGGCGGGCACGATCCGATCGAAAAACTTTCCAAGACATGCTCTGATGAAACAGTTTCGGTTCCAGATTTGCCATTTGACGCCGTCCAACCTCCTGCTATCGCGGTGCCGAGGGGAGATTCGGTCAAGGTTGTGGCCTATAATGAGAATGACTTTGGCTTCTTGCGCATGACGGTGGATAGCAATGATAAAATCGTCTTTGGCGAGTTCTTTTTGGCGTACAGCGAATCCAATCCAAAAGCCGCAATGCCCAAATTGTCGGATTCATTCGTTCTCCACCTTCAAGAACACAAAGTCGAGTGATGGGATGCAGCCCTCTTATGCTACAATCGGTCAAAATCTTGTTTTCCTGCGAGGATTTTCCGGGAATAGCTTTGCTTCCCTGAGCAATCGTGCTCGTGCTCGTCGTCGTGCTCGTGCTCGAATGGCAAGCCAGGCCTGCTGCGCTTTTGTGGAGGCGGTATTGTTCAGGATGGAAGTCCATGAGCAGTTTGGTGCATCGCTACGATGCAAACCAACATTTCTTTGCCGGCTTGAATTCGATCCAAAGAGGCAAATCCTTTGGCCACCGAAGCAGCCAGTTGGCAAGCATCGAGTTTTTCGTGGTCGAAGTGAGGCGGCGAAACCTCGCGAAAACCGCTTGCCGAGCGACAGGACTTGCACTAGTTATCCGTCCTCAAAATGTTGGGGGTATAGCTCAGCTGGTAGAGCGTCTCGTTCGCAATGAGAAGGCCAGGGGTTCGAATCCCCTTACCTCCATTTTGTGCATCTAACTGCTTGATATACAATGGATTATCGATGTGCCATGTATCCTGTGCCCCACAGTGCTGGTAACAAACTCCCAAGGATGCTGGTAACATGTCCATAAATCGCCATTGGCGTCCGGCGATTACGGGAAACTGCATCAAGCAAATCGCTGTCCATTCGTAACGCGTTGCGCGCTTTGCCTGGTACGCTGTGATACGGGATATGGGTCATCCAGTCCGATATTGATATTGCGACCCGTGATTTTTTAACATGCTGTAGCGAGACGACGAACGGTTTAGGATGTGAGAGGTGGATCCGCCCTCAGGGCTGGGCGCTTCCTCCTCTACGCGGTAAAGGCGGGCGGGAACTGGTTCGTAAGCTAAGCTCGACCTAATGTCCCCCGGAATAATCAACCAACGAGCGTTTTCGCCATAGCCGTAAGTCACAGGATAAATTAACAACTCGAGGATTGCGGAAGTAATCACTCCGCCGATCATCGGCGTAGCAATTCGCTTCATTACGTCCGCGCCTGCCTGGGGTAGCCGGCGATCACATTATCGGAAGCAGGCCAAAGAGAATGGCGGTCATGATCTTCGGTCGGATTCGTTGCACCGCTCCCTCCTTGACGGCGGCATATAGATCTGAAGTGGACCGCATTTCTTCGGATCTTCCCATGCGGCTTCTTGTGGAATGCGCTCACCGGCCATTCGCCATCGAGCAGTAGCCGCAGCCACCTTAGGATTTTTCGCAAGGGCTTTTTGTGTTGGAACTTGTCGCCATTGGCAGGGTGCTGTGCGATCCCACCCGGATTCGCATCATAGCGGCATTGCGAAACGGTGAGCTTTGCGTGTGTGAACTGGTAGACGCCTTGGAGATTAGCCAGTCTTCGCTGTCGACCCATCTTCAAATTTGCCGTCAAGCCGGTGTGGTGACTACGCGCAGACAGAGCCGCTGGATTTACTACGCGCTCTCGAGACAGTACGTGCCGTTGATTGAAGGGATTTTCTCCGAACTGCCGACGGTTCGTAGCGACGAACGGCTTCGCCAAGACGCCAGGCGAATCAAAAAGAGGTTGCAGATGAGGGAAGGAGGCCGATGCGTCGTAGGCTTCGGTCAACTTAAACGTGAACGGGAGCCAGCGGATGTCGTTGATTAAGACAGCTGTACCTGAACGAGCGGCTCCCGCTTTGCATGAAATCGAGAGGGGAATGGCGCTTCGCAAATGCCGCAAATGCGGTTGCATGAAGGAAGCCTTGGATGCCGCCAGTCGCACTTTTCGGAATGCCGAAGATCCGGAAATCCGTGAGCTTCTGCCAAAGATCGAAGGTCACCAGAACTCGATGGCGGCGATTGCTTATGATTGCATCGGTTGCAAAAAATGTTGGGGTGCCGATGCCATCATTCAGCTGGCTATTTCTTTTGAGGAGGTTGCGCCAGGTGAATGTCATGGCGGGAAGCCTCTCCCTCCCAAACGAGAGCACGTGCCCAGTGCCACGAGTAGTCAGCAGGGGTGTTCCTGGCCGCCTCATCCAGGCGAATACATCGTGGGCAATCCGACCGCTTCGGTCGCGATCTGTACTCTCTCTAGTCGGGAACTGCCGCCAAAGCTTATCGCGGCGGTCGGATCCGATTTAGCAATTGCAGGTCGATGCGACATAGAAAACATCGGTGTCGAAAAGGTGGTTCTCAATCTGCTGGCAAACTAATATTCGTTGGCTTGTACTTTGTGGAGTTGAAGCCCCGGCACATCGAGCTGCAGATGCTTTTCTGCGGCTGAAAGAACGGGGCGTTGACGCGAATATGCGGGTCCTGGAGGCGGCTTCGTGGCGGCCCGTTCTGAAGAATTTGACTCTGTTGCACGTAGCCCGGTTCCGGGAGCAAATCGAAATCGTAAATCTGATCGGAGTGACGGCGGTCAGCGAAATTGTTATAGCTGCGCGCGAAGCCGCGAAAAGGCTCCCGACGCCGCTGAGTGTTCAAGGCCAAAACGGCTCTCAGACCGCCTCGCATGTCGAACGGCTGCGAGCCCGCGCCCCGAAGACCTTGCATCTGGACAAGGCGGGATTTTTTGTTGTCCTGCCACAAGCTGCGACCGGTTTGATCATTTGTGAGCATTATGAGAATAGCGGTCGCCTGGCGCACGTGATTGAAGGACGGCAAGCGGCGGTAATAGCTGCAACAGCAATCCAGGAAGGATTGGTAACACAGCTTGATCACGCAGCCTACCTCGGTCGGGAGTTAGCAAAAGCAGAAATCGCGCTGCAGACTAGGTCGCACTACGAACAAGATGCCGGCTTGGGCATCCTTCCTTCTAAGAAAAGTACGAGTACCGAGTTGTGCGACGATTTGGCCTGTTCCTGCCATGAGACATAGCTCCTTCCTCGGATTATGAAGAAAGAAATTGCAACGATCGCCAC
>Ga0306926_10008028_pt1 | contig 11510 bp, 7 predicted proteins | sample flu12Cox44000178_FD_203759 | JGI IMG/M metagenome (GOLD analysis project Ga0306926, IMG submission 203759) | Lab enrichment of tropical soil microbial communities from Luquillo Experimental Forest, Puerto Rico - flux8day.12C.oxic.44.000.178 (v2)... | ecosystem: Environmental > Terrestrial > Soil...
CCCGCTGATCGCGCCGATGCCCTGAAAGGCGGGACCGGGGCGGGCGCCGTTGACGATGACCGTGGCCCGATACGGCGCGAAAGCGGCGGCCGCCGCCGGACCGTTGTCGAGCTCAGCGGCTGGTGTGACGGTAACCGTCGTGCCGAACGAGGCCGCCAGCGCCAGCGCCGCGGTCACCCCCATCGCGGCCCCTGCTATCGCCGTGCGGCTCCACGTCACGTCCAGTCCCCCCGCCCGATAACGGCGCATCCGGGTAACGAGTTCCAGCAGCGTAAGGTCATCTCGGCGGGGTGGCCGGGACGGTGACTCCGTCCCCTTCCGGTGAAGCGTCGGTGGCCACCAGCGCGGTCGTGATCCGCCCGAGCAGCCGGCGCAACTCCGGGGCCTTGTCGGGCTCCCAGTCCGTCACCAGCCGGTCAATGCCCGCCTCCCGGGCGGCGACCAGGCGGCCGGCGGCCTGCTCGCCCGCGGAGGTGAACGCCACGCTGGCACTGGCGCCGGCGCCGGCCTGGGCGCCGTCCCCGTCCGCCGTGCGGGCGGGGGCGGCCACGGAGACATAGCCGGCGGCCACGGGTTCGGTCATGCGCTGCTCTAGATCGGAAACGTCGATGCCGAGCAGGCGGGCCAGTTCCGCCTCGCTGATCGGGGCGTGGTCGGCGATGCGGTACATCAACCAGGTGCCGCGAGGACCCAGCCGCACGTCAGCATTCTGCGCGAGGCGCCGATAGGTCTCCGCCCGCCGCTCGCGCCCGAACAGCGCCATCAGCGCGCGCTCCATCTCCTGCGCGGAGTCGCGCGTGGCGGGAATGACCGTGGGGGCGGTGCTGTGGGCCCGGTCCACCGCCTTTACCGTGTCCCGCAGCGGCACCTCCTTCAGGAACAGGCTCAGCACGAAACCCAGCGCGCTCAGGGGCGTCGCCCATAGGAACACCGTGTGCAGCGCCTGCGCGTACCCGGCGATGTAACCGTCCCGGACCGCCGCGGGCAGGTGCGCGAGCACGGCCGGGCTGGCTCCAGCCGACGCGCTGATCCCGCTGGGCAGCGGGACGCCGTGCAGCGCCGCGGCGATGTCGCCGGCCAGCACGCCGGAGAAGATCGCGCCGAAGACCGAGGTGCCGAACGAGCCGCCGATGGAGCGGAAGAACGTGGCGCCGGACGTAGCGGCGCCGAGGTCTTTGTAGTCGACCGCATTCTGCACCGCGATGATCAGCACCTGCAGTGACCCGCCGATGCCCACGCCGAGGATGAACAGGTACAGCGACACGATCCAGAAGTTCGTCTGAATACCCAGCCGCGACAGCAGGAACAGGCCGAGGGTCATCAGCGCCGTGCCGAGCACCGGGTAGATCTTGTACCGGCCCCACTTGGTGACCAGGAAGCCGGTGATGGTCGAGGTCAGCAGCAGCCCCACCAGCAGGGGCAGCAGCCGCAGCCCGGACAGCGTCGGTGAGACCCCCCGGACGACCTGCATGTACTGCGGCAGGTAGGCGAGCGCGCCGAACATGGAGAAGCCGACCGCGAAACCCACCACGCTGGCGGAGGTGAACACCCCGTTCGCGAACAGGCGCGGCGGTATGACGGGCTCGGCCGCCCGCCGCTCCACCACCACGAAACCAGCCGCGCAGACCACGGCCAGGACCGCGAGCAGGTAGATCGGGAACGAGTTCCAGGCGAAGGTGTTGCCGCCGAGCGAGGTGAGCAGGACCAGGCAGACCGCTGATGCGCCGATGAGCGCGGTGCCTGCGTAGTCGATCGCGTGGCGGGTCTTGCTCAGCCGGCCGGGCAGCACCGCCGCGGTCACCACCAGGGCCACGGCACCGATCGGGAGGTTGATGTAGAAGACCCACCGCCAGGACAGGTTGTCTACGAAGAAGCCGCCGATCAGCGGGCCGAGCACGCTGGCGACCCCGAACGTGGCACCGAAGATTCCCTGATAACGGCCGCGCTGGCGAGGCGGGACGACGTCCCCGACGATGGTCTGAGCGCCGACGATCAGGCCGCCGCCGCCGAGCCCCTGGATGGCGCGGAACGCGATCAGCTCGACCATCGACTGCGACAGGCCGGACAGCGCGGAACCGATCAGGAAAATCACGATCGAGGCCTGGAAGAACATCTTCCGGCCGTACATGTCGCCGAGCTTGCCCCACAGCGGCGTCGACACCGTGGAGGCGAGCAGGTAGGCCGTGACGACCCAGGACAGGTGCGACAGCCCGTGGAGGTCGCCCGCGATCGTCGGCAGCGCCGTCGCGACGATCGTCTGGTCCAGCGCGGCCAGCAGCATTCCGAGCAGCAGCGCACCGATGATTATCAGCACCCGCCGCTGGCCCAGAGGCTGCAGCCCATCGGGCGCCATCGTGGCATCGGCCTCAACGGTCATGGCACGCTCACCTCTCCCCTGGCATCCCAGGGTGCCGTATGCCGCGGAGCGCCCTTGAGCCGTCGACGGTGGTGGGTCCCATCGTGGCATAGCGGCCAGTCAGCGGCGCCGTCAGGGCGGCCGCCAAGTGGCTCCTACGCTGCGGCGGCTATCCGCCGCGTCCTCGGGCCGGACGATCGGCGTTCCAAGGTGGCTACCGCGGTCCGGGCCCAGCGCATCCGGGCGGCCGCGGTCTCCGGGTGATCGCCGAACTCCTGCGCGACCCGTCCGGCGCAGCCCGTGACACCGTACCCATCGAGGGCGGCGGTGATGGCGCGCCGGATCTGGCTGACGGTCAGTTCGTCGCTCCGCTGCAGCGCCGACGCGAACAAGGCGTCGGCCTGGAGGGCATGAACGCTGCGGGGGTACATCACAGTCCTCCCCTACCGGCTCGCCGGTCCCGTCCCTTGCCGGGACCGCATGGGACAAGCCTGCTCCTGGCCGGGCGGCTTTCCCATGAGGCGAACGTGAGTCTTGGCAGTGAGGCTCACCCGAACCCGGTTCGGGGGTTAACCGGAATCGGCCTGACCGAGGCACGCGGCGGCGCAGGTGGGTGACGCCTGGCGCCCGGGTTCCGGGCGTGTCACCGTGACCAGCTACACACCTCGTCGGAGGGCCGCTACCGAATCTGGGTAGTCGGCAAGCTGATAGGCCCTGTGTCCTGGCTCAGGTGGCCCGGAATAGGACTTGATCGCCGGAGGGTTCGGGACCATCGGCACGCTCAGGATCAACCGGTAACCCGCGTGCTGCCACGGGGCGAGCACGGGCTGATCGATTCTCTCCGAGAACCACGTGCCGTCAGGCAGGTAAACCCCGGCGTACTGCAAGCGGCCACCCATCAGCTTCCCCATGCCGTTGACGTAGTCAGGGGCGTTTTGCTGCGCCGATGCGCCCTGGTTGACCAGCAACGGGCCGCTGGCTGTCGGAACCGCGGGGGCGTGCCCTCCCGCCCAGTAGAGCCCGATCGCATGATGGGCCTTCATCCACGCCATCATGTTCGTGATGAACATCGGGTTGTCTTGACCGCCGAACGTATGGAAGTCGAGTCCCCACTCGGGGATGATGATCCGTTTACCCGTGGCGCGTGAAAATGCGGCCATCCAGTTCAGGCCGGCGGGCTCGGCGGTGAGGATTTGCTGCCACTTCTGCTCGTGATCAAGGGCGCCGGACGCCGTGTGCGGGTAGGTGCCGTGAGGGCCGCCGTACCAGTCGAAGATATCGGTTCCGATGTAATCAACGTAAGCGCTGCCGGGCCAGCTTTCGGCTACCCTCGTACCGGTCGGATACGCGGTCCACACGAACTTGAAATGCTGACCGGGTACTGACCGCATAGTCATGACTATCTGCCGCCAGGCGTGAATGTAGGCATCTGGCTGGGACGATGGCGCGCGATGCTGGCTCCATTCGTACCACTTGCCGTTCATCTCGCGACCGAGGTCGATAATGGTATTGCCGAGTCCGTCCTTGACCAGCAATTTGCCAAGGTAGTAGAACCTCGAGTTGTAGTGGCCCGCCGCTGCCGCAGCAAGGGTCGAACTGGTCCTCTCGAAGTAGCCCGCGTCAGCGGGGCCGCTGCCCACGTTCAGAAGGGGACCGATATCGGTCGCCACCGGGGGATATGTCGGCCCCCTGGTAGTCGTTGACGAATCCCCGGATGATGGCGTCAAACCCAGTACGCCACCAAAGACCACAAGTATGACGATCAGGGTAGGAAGACCTATCCATAGGACCTTCTTCCTCCGTGACATGCGGTTCCTTACTGGCACCGTTAAGCTCTCGTCTCCTTGGTCTCTACCCACTGTCGATCATACGTAAGTCTTCGGATGCCTTGTGATCCTAGGCCCTGCGGAACCGGCTCGCAGCGATGCTGTGATACGGCGCCTGCGGCCTCGGCCCGCCCGTCCATGCGACATGGTTGCCCCGTTCCTGCAGTCTTACGACATCAACGCGGCAACCATGCAGAAAGGTCCCGACACCACTGCGCCAGGGGCGAGCCCGCAGGCGCTCAGAGGCGGCGGTGGCCGATGTCCCCGGACGGGGCACGGCCGGTAACCGCGGCCCTACAGGCCGATGGCCGCGGGCTCGCGCTCGTGCTCGTGCTCGCCGGTCCGGGCCGGGGCCAGCGGGGCAACGCGGTCCGCAGCGTCAAAGAGGATCTGCTGAAGCGGGCGGGGCAGGTCGTCGTTCCACACCACGGCCGCCGTCGCGGTTAGCGGGTGATGCTCAAGACCGGCCAGGACCATGTCGTGAGTGACCATGGCCCGGGGCAGCCGGATCAGCCCGGGCTGGCTTTGGGCCATGACGCCGGGGCCGGTCAGCACCGCGGTGGGCCGGTCCGCGGCCGCGGCGAAGGCCAGGGCCATCGGCAGCGAATGCCGCAACGGGGGATCGGTAAATTCAAAGCGCTGATTCACGGTGCGCAGCACCCGCGTCCAGGCGTCGTAGATCCCTGGCTCGGCGCGGCGCGGCCCGTGGATGACGTCCATCCGGCCCAGCTCGTCCAGGCTGATCGTGCCGCGGCGCGCCGCCGGGTGCGCCGCGGGAATCCACACGTCGGGTTCGAACTCCCCCAGGCTCATGACCTCCAGCGGGGCAGGCAGCGCCGCATCGCGGTCCGTCAGCCAGCCCAGGCCAGCGTCGGCCCGGCGCTGCCGGATCAGCGAGAACTCCGCGTCGAGAGGGGTTTCCATCCAGGTGATCTCCACCTCAGCGGCGGAAGCCGCCGAGCGCAGCGCGCACGCGGTCCCGACCGCCAGGGCGTCGGGCAGCCGGGGTGGCACCACCATGCGCAGCCGCGGCCGACCCAGCCCGGCCGCCTGCCGGGTCCGGTCCACCTCGTGGTCCACCAGCGACAGCACGGTGCGCGAGGCGTCCAGCAGCACGGTGCCAGCCGGGGTGAGCCGCAGGCCCTCGCGGCGGCGCTGCAGCAACGGCGCGCCGACGAACTCCTCCAGCCGCCGGATCTGCTGGCTCAGCGTCGGCTGGGCGATGAACATCCGCTCTGCGGCGTGCGTGAAGCTGCCCGCGTCGGCGAGCGCCACGAAGTACCGCAGGTGCCTCAACTCGAGTGCCTGCGGCGCCCCTGCCGCCCCGGGCAGCCCGGCCGGCTCCGCCGGTCCCCGGTTCACGCTGGCCCGCTGGTCCCCACCCGGAGGAAGATCGTCGGACACCAGCTTCGCCGGTGCCACCTGCACCGGGTACTCCACCTGTGCCATTGCCACGCCCTTCATCGGTTGACAGGGTGCCGCCCCACGTGAACAGCATCGCCCTCCCGGCCGGACGGACGCACCCTTGAAGGCCCTGGACAGCACCCTGGCAATGCGCTGACGCCACCTGCTTCGCCCAAGCGGCCCGCAGCTCGCAAGCCGCTCCGGCCGCCCGGCCGTCACGGGCGGACAGCGCCTAGCCGGCGGGGCCGCTGGACGCCAAGAACAGGGCGCTGACCAGGGGTTTCGGCAGACACCTCACGACGGGAGGCGGACAACACCGAGCCACCACCACGACAACCGGACCACCACAACGACCACGAAGCCCGACGATCCGGGCCGGCCATCGTGTCCGGCGCCGCTGCAGGCCGCCGGTGGCGACCCGGTGAACACCCTGGCCAGTACCCTGGTCAGCCCACCGAACCGAACTCCGGCGCCCGGGACGAGCTCGGCTCGGCCAAGATCCGGACCACCGCGCAGAGCTAACACTTGTTACGCCGCGGCGCGGTCGAGCCGCCGGGTCTCGTCCTGGATCTCGACGGCGATCTCCGCCAGGGCGCGCGCGTGCTCTCTGTTGTGGTGCGCGCAGAACAGCAGCTCCAGACGGCTGGGCAGCAGCACTCGCACGTAGGCCTGAGCGCCGCAGCGGTCGCAGCGGTCCATGGCGGTCAACTTCCCGGTGCGGGCCGGGACCCCGGCCGCGGCCGCGTTCTCGCCCTCGTCCCGCCTGGCCCGGCTTCTGGCCCAGAATCCGCTTGCGCTCATGACGTTCCCCTTCCTGCGCCAGTGGCCTCAGCTTCAGTCCACTCCGGGTGACCGGGAAAGGGAAGGCGATGGCACCTTTGGTGAAATAGCCCGGAGCAATGGCAGCTGCCGGCGCTTCTCACTGCCTGCCGCGCCCGGCCCAGCCGAGGTCGGCGCGCCAGATACAGGCGGCGTGACGGGAGACACGGCAACTGACGGCGAGCACGCGCCTGGGTATGATCTTGATCGGCACCAGCCATACGTGGCACCTGAGGTGCTCGTCACGGCCGGTCCTAACCCGATCGGGCCGGTGATCTGGACCAGCCGGGAGGCCGTGTGACTACCCACGCTCAGCCAGCCGGCCAGGACGCGGCGTAGCGACGGGCTGATGACCGTGCATCCCGGGCGGCGGAGCCGCGCGATCGAGCTGAAGGACCGGCGCCGCGAGCGCGACGCGCTCGATCGGCTGATCGAGGCGGTCCGAGCTGGTCAGAGCCAGGCTCTGGTGGTGCGTGGCGATCCTGGCGTGGGCAAGACCGTGCTGCTGGACTACCTGGCCGGGCGGGCGTCGGGGGCGGGGTGCCGGGTGGCACACGCAGTAGGCGTGCAGTCGGAGATGGAACTGGCGTACGCCGGGGTGCATCAGCTGTGCGCGCCCATGCTGGGCCGCGCGCAGCGGCTGCCGGTGCCGCAGCATGATGCGCTTCAAACCGCGTTGGGTCTCAGCGCGGGCCCGCCGCCGGACCGGTTCTTCGTGGGCCTTGCGGTGCTGAGCCTGCTGTCGGGCGGGGCTGGGGAACGCCCGCTGGTCTGCCTGGTCGACGACGCGCAGTGGCTGGACCGGGCCTCGGCGCAGGCGCTGGGGTTCGTAGCGCGGCGGCTGGATGCCGACCCGGTCGGGCTGGTGTTCGCGGCCCGCGATCCGGGCGCAGAGCTGGCCGGGCTGCCCGAGCTGGAAGTTGGAGGGCTGCGGGACCACGACGCCCGGGCACTGCTGGAGGCGGCGCTGGCCGGGCCGCTGGACGCGCGGATCCGGGACCAGATCATCGCCGAGACCCGCGGCAATCCGCTGGCGCTGCTGGAGCTGCCGCGCGGGCTGAGCCCGGCCGAGCTGGCGGGTGGTTTCGGGCTGCCTGGCACCGTGCCGCTGACCGGCCGGATCGAGGAAAGCTTCTCCCGCCAGCTGGACGCTCTGCCCGCCGAAACCCGGCGGCTGCTGCAGCTGGCGGCAGCCGATCCATCCGGCGATTCGTCGCTGGTGTGGCGGGCGGCTGGGCGGCTGGGTATTCCACTCCCGGTGGGGACGCCGGCGGTAGAGGCCGGGCTGGTCGAGTTCGGCGGCCAGGTCCGGTTCCGGCATCCGCTGGCGCGCTCGGCGGTGTACCGGTCGGCGTCGTTGTCCGACCGGCGGCAGCTGCACGCGGCGCTGGCCGAGGCGACCGACCCGCGGGTCGATCCGGATCGCCGAGCATGGCACCGAGCCCAGGCGGCGGCTGGCCCGGACGAGACGGTCGCCGCCGAGCTTGAACGCTCGGCCGCGCGGGCGCAGGCCCGCGGCGGAGTCGCGGCCGCGGCCGCGTTCTTGCAGCGCTCGGCCGCGCTTTCCGCTGATCCGGCGCAGCGGACCGGGCGGGCGCTGGCCGCGGCTGAGGCCAGCCTGAGCGCGGGGGCGTACGATCCGGCGCTGACCATGCTGGCGGTGGCCGGGTCTGGCCCGCTGGATGAACTCCAGCGCGGCCGCATCGAGCTACTGCACGGCATGGCGGCCTATGCCCGGCGCCGTGGCAGCGACGCTCCGCCGCTGTTGCTCCGGGCCGCCAAGACCCTCGAGGCGCTCGATCCCAAACTCGCCCGCGAGACTTACCTGGACGCCTGGTGTGCAGCCCTCTTCGCCGGGAAACTGGCCAGCGCCGGCAGTCTCTACCACATCTCGGCGGAGGTGCGTCGGGCCCCGCCAGCCGCCGAGCCCGCACGTCCGTCGGATCTGCTGCTCGATGGATGTGCTCTGCTGTTGACGGAGGGCCGCCATGCGGCGACGCCGTTCCTGCAACGAGCGTCGGCGGGCTTCGCCGGCGAAGACGCGGCCGTCGAGGAGGTACTCCGCTGGGGGTGGCTGGCGACGGTAGGGGCCGCGGTCGTGTGGGATTACGAGAGCTGCGTGGCCATCGGCAGCCGCGGCGTCCAGCTAGCTCGCGACCTGGGCGCCCTCACCGTCCTTGCGGTTGCCCTGAACATCCTGACCGAAGCGGTGGCTATGGGCGGCGATTTCGGGTGGGCTGAGCGGTTGATCGCGGAAGCCGACGCGGTCACGGAGGCGACGGGAACCCAGGTCCTGCAGTACGGGGCGCTCTTTCTCAGGGCGTTTCAGGGCCGGGAAGCCGACGTGTCGAGACTCAGCGAGGTCACGGTTCGTGATGCGACGGCTGGCGGCCAGGGAACCGCTATCGAGTTCGTCGACCATGCCCGGGCGGTCATCCTGAACGGTCTTGGGCGCTACCGGGAGGCGTTGCCATCAGCCCAGGATGCCGCCGATGCCACACCCGAATTGGTCGTCGCCGGGTGGGGGCTTATCGAGCTGGTCGAGGCCGCGGCGAAATGCGGGGAAATAAACGTGGCCGCCAGGGCCCTCGAGCGTATCGAGGAGCGCAACAGCGTCACGGTCACCGACTGGGGGCTCGGGATCGCGGCCCGCTCGCGTGCGCTGGTGTCCACCGGGGACACGGCCGAGAGCCTCTACCGTGAGGCGATCGACCGCCTCGGACGCACGCGGCTGCGTCCAGAACTGGCGCGAGCCCACCTGCTCTTTGGCGAGTGGCTGCGCAGCGAGAACCGGCGCCGGGACGCGCGGGAGGAGCTCCGCGCCGCGCATGACCAGCTCACAGCGATCGGGATGGACGGGTTCGCCGAGCGCGCCCGCAGAGAACTTGCGGCCACGGGCGAGAAGGTTGTCGACCGGACCGCCGACACCAGCGACGACCTGAGGCCGCAGGAGCGGCAGATCGCCGAACTGGCTCGTGACGGGCTGTCGAATCCGGAGATCGGTGCTCGCCTGTTTCTTAGCCCGCGCACCGTGGAGTGGCATCTCGGCCACGTCTTCACCAAGCTCGGTATCCGCTCTCGGCGAGAACTGGAAAAGGCTCTGCCTGAAGCCGGCGCGTAGCGGCATCCGCGCAGTCACGACCCCTGCCTCGTGTTTATCACCCGGTAAGGTGATCGTGCCGCCGACGTAGAAGCCGTGATGAATGGGGCCGCATGCGACGGGCATCATGCCGGTGACTGCTTCCCGGAGGTAAGCTGGGGGACGATCGCAAGCCACCTGGACAGGCTGTCGAATTCCTGACGATGCTGCTGGCCGAAGCGGCGATCGACCGGAGGCGTGATGGCCGCGGTGACCGTCAGCCTGGAATGGCTGCTCGCCCAGGACGACCTCGGCCTGCGCCTGGTCGCCGGGGTGCCAGCGCGTGAACAGCTGACGTGGGCGCACGCCAGCGACCTCGTCGATCCCACCCCCTGGCTGACCGGCGGTGAACTGGTCCTGACGACCGGGATCGGGCTGCCCCGGGCCGTCGGCGAGCAGCGCGCCTACGTGAACAGACTCGCCGATGCCGGGGTCGCGGGCCTCGGCTTCGGCGTTGGCGTGCGACACGCCGCGATCCCCGCCCCGATCGTCGCTGCCTGCTCGGAGCGGAAGTTCCCGCTGCTGGAGGTGCCGCTACCCACGCCGTTCCTCGCGATCACGCAGGCGGTTGCGCGAAGGATCGCGCAGCAGGAGGTCGCATCGCTGCAGCAGGCGCTCACCTACCAGCGCCGTATCTCCCGCTCGGCGCTCCGGACCGGCCTGGCCGGCGTCGTCAGCGAACTCAGCAAGGAACTGCGGTGCGAGGCCGTCGTACTCGACGAGTACGCGGCCGTGATGGCGTCGTCGGTCAAGCAGGGCGAGCTGCTGGACCTGGTGACTCACAGGTGGGACGAGTTCGTTCCCGACGCCCGGCGGGGAATCGTCGGGGTAACAACCGAGCACGGCATACTCGAGATTCAGACCCTGCGTGGCCGGGCCGCCGTCGTGGGCTGGCTGGCACTCCAGCGCGGCACTCCCCTGTCACCGACCGACCGCCTGCTGCTCAACCAGGCGGTCAGCCTGATCACTCTGCAGCTGGACTGGCCGGCGGAGCTTATCTCGGCGTACCACTCGCTCGGCGGTACTCTCCTGGACCTGTTGCTCGACCCGGCCCAGGACGCCGCGACGCTCGTTCGTCACCTGCGTCACTTCGGCTTCGAGGCCGGCCGTCCGGTGGTGGTCGCGGTGGTCACGGCGCCCCGTGGGCACAAGCGGCTGCTCGGCATCGTGGCGGACACGCTCGAGCGTGCGTCGCGTCCGCACGTCGTCTCCCTGGTCGAGAGCGGGGTCGCCGTGATGCTGATGACCCGCGACGCCGCCGACCTGATCGAGGTGCTGAACCATGCGCTCCACGGCGTCGGCAAGGTCGCTATCGGCGTCAGCGGATCGATTCCGCAGACCGCGGCCGCGCGAGGAGTAGTACCAGCCGAGCTGGCGGCGGCCGCCGCGCGGCGCGAGCAACACCGCGTCGGCTGGTTCGACGACCTGACGCTCAGCGCGGTGCTCGCCGACGAGGCAGTCCGGTCACGTGTCTGGACCCTGGCCCGGCCGGCCCTGGACGCGCTGATGCGCGACTCGACCCCGCGAGAGACAGACCTGGTGGCCTCGCTGGAGGCCTTCTTGCACCACAACGGGTCGTGGGAGGCGGCCGCCCGCGCGCTGGGCGTGCACCGGCACACGCTGCGCGCCCGCATCTCCCGGATAGAAGAGCTTACGGGGCTGTCTCTCGACGTGGCTGAGAACCGCGTCATGCTGCTACTGGGACTGATGAGTCGGCCGAACGGACTGAGGACTTCGTAGCTTCTGGCCGGTCGACAGTTCGTCCAGGCGAGGATCGAGAAATTCGACAATTCGTCCATATATCGCCGACGCGCCGAAATTTACCCTGGTCTCACCAACACGGCGAAACGCCACGGCGATAGCCCAGCTAGGAAGCGTGTCCGTCGCCGCGTGCTGGTGAACCCCTGGCTCCTGAAAGGAACTCCCGATGTCCCAAAGCGGTGGACTCAAGCGGTCCCTCGGCCTG
>Ga0306926_10008030_pt1 | contig 11509 bp, 8 predicted proteins | sample flu12Cox44000178_FD_203759 | JGI IMG/M metagenome (GOLD analysis project Ga0306926, IMG submission 203759) | Lab enrichment of tropical soil microbial communities from Luquillo Experimental Forest, Puerto Rico - flux8day.12C.oxic.44.000.178 (v2)... | ecosystem: Environmental > Terrestrial > Soil...
GAGGGTGCCATCCTGACTCCTCTCGATCTCCACGGCGAGGCGTTTGAACCCGGCCTTGGCCACGATGGCCTTGTTCGGCCAGTCGAAATCGACGTCGACCAGGTCCATGCGCTCGATGGCGATGAGGGCGTGATCGGCGTCGGGCATCCGGGCTTCGAACTGCTCTGCCCAGTTCGTGCCCTTGGAGGCGATGATGGTCTTCCCGCCCTTGAAGGCGAGGCGGTTCTTGCTGTCGCCGTTGAAGCGGCCCTTGAAGCGCACCGGCAGCGGGATGTACGGCTGGTACGGCTCGATGGCCGCGTCGCGGACGGCGATGGCGAGCTGCGCATCGAAGGGATCGAGGACCACCGGCCCCTTTACCTTGAGGGTACCGCTGCCGGGCAGCGTAGCCGCGAGCGTGAGCGCAGCCGGCCCACGCACCGGCCACGTGAGATTGTCGACGCCCACGTCGAGCTTGGTCACGTTGAGCTGCGCGGCGGGGTTCGTCGTCTCGTCGACGAAGGCGGCCTTGGCGCCGCCGATCCTCGTCTGCTCGATGGTGATCTTCCAAGGTTTCGCCGCGGGCTGGGACCGCGCGGGACTCGGTGCGGCCGCCGGTCGCGGTGTTTCGGCCTTGGTGGGCGGAGCCGCCGCCGTTCCCCCGCCCTTGGCGATGGTGACGATGTCGAGGTCACCCGTCTTGACGCGACGGATGCGCGCGTCGAGCCCGGTCAGCTCCACGCGGCTCAGGGTCACCTCGCGTCCCGCCAGATCGAAACGCTTGAGCTCGACGCCGAGGCTCGTCAGGGACACCAGCGTCTCCTTGTTGCCGGGGCGATCGAGGGCGACGCTGCTCACCGTGACACTACCGTTCGCCGCCACCGTCGACTCGCCTTCCGCGGTGGGGGCGTACTCCACGGCAAGGTCCGTCCCCAAGACCGCCGCGAAACGCACGGCGGGCTGCACGCTCTCGTCGGTGAGCGCGAGCTTGGCGCCATCGATCTTGATCTTCTCCACGCGCACCTTCCAGGGCTTCGGGGCCGCCTCGGCGGGTGGCGGCGCGGCAGGAGTCGCGGGCGCGGGCTCGGCCGTCGGGGGCGCGCTGGCCGGGGGAGGAGGCTCCGTCTTCGTCGCGTCCGCCTCGTCCGCTGGCTTCGAGAAGATGGCGAGCAGATCGATCTGGCCGTTCTTGTCTCGGCGGAGCCGCGCGTCGAATCCCGTCAGCTCCACGAGGCTCAGGGCAATCTCACGGCTTTCGAGGTCGAACTGCTTGAGCCCCACCCCGAGTCGAGTGAGCCCGACCAGCGTCTCCGTGGTGCCGGGCGCGACGAGTGCGGCATTCTCTACCGCCGCTTCCCCGCTCGCTCTCGCGCTCTGAAGACCTTGTTCCGTGCGCGTGTACGCGACCTTGAGATCGATGCCGAGCGTGCCGGAGGCGGCCGAAGAGAACGTCGCCGGCAGGTAGGGTCGGAGCCGGGTCAGGTTGAAGCCGGTGAACTTCACCGTACCCGCTACGCGCACGGGCGCCTGCTGGAAGCTGTCCCATTTGACCGCGAGGGCGGCGGCACCGAGGCGCAGCGAGCCCTTGAGCCAGCCGGGCGGCGAGTTGGGACGGGTCGACACGCCGGAAGTCTCGAGGGCGAAATCCTGGATCGACCAGTCGGCGGCGGGAGTCACGGCCCGATCCTCGACGATGACCCGACCGCCCTCGATCGCGGCATGGTCGAGGCTGAAGGTCCACTTGGTCGGCTCGCGCGCCAGGGGCCTCTCCTGGACGTGAGGCATCAGGTCATCGAGGTTCAGTTTCCCGTCCTCATTCCGCACGATGCGTACAACGGGGGCGACGAGGCGGAGATCCCTGAGATGGATGTTCTTGTGCACGAGAGACAGAAGGGCCAGACGCGCCTCCAACCGCTCGAACGCGACGAAGGCCTGCGACCCCGTCCGCTCGGCCAGGCGGAGCTTCTTGATGGTGAGGTTGCCCGTGAAGAGGTTGAGGTCGATGTCCTCGATGGTGATCTGGCGCCCCATGGCCTTGGGCACCTGGCGGACCACGACCTGGCGCACGATCTCGGGAAGCGAGGCGAAGAACCCCACGATCAGCAACACGACCACCACGACGATCGCGAGGCCCAGCGTGCCGAGCCGGGCGAGCCAGCGACGAGGCCAATCCATGCGGGCTATACGGGCGCCGTGCCGGCGGAAGGCTTGAGGAAGGTGTAGACGCTGGTGAAATCCTTCCGCGCGAGACCGTGGGAGGAGGCGAGCCGGTACACTTGCTGGGCGGCGGGGGCCACGAAGAGCGGAATGCGGAGGTTCCGCGCGGCGTCGACAGCGAGGCCGACGTCTTTGCACATGAGGTCCGTCATGAAGCCGGGCGCGTAGCCGTTGGTGGAGGCGGCACGCGGGACGAGGCCGGGCACGGGGTGCATGTTCTCCATCACCCAGGTGTTCCCCGAGGACTTGGCGATGACATCGGTCACCACCTTGGAATCGACGCCGAAGCCTTCGGCGATGCGGAACGCCTCGCTCACCGCCACCGCGGCCACGCCCGCGATGAGGTTGTTGCAGAGCTTGGCCACCTCGCCGCTCCCCACGGGGCCGACGTGGATCACGTTGGCGCCCATCGCATCGAGCGCGGGCTTGGCGGCCTGGAAGTCCTCGGCGGAGGCGCCCACCATGATGGCGAGCGTGCCGTCGATGGCCCGCGGCGTGCCTCCCGAGACCGGCGCGTCCACGAAGCGCACCCCGCGCTCCGCCGCCGCGGCGGCCACCCGTCGCGAGGCCGCGGGGTCGATCGTGGACATGTCGATACAGAGAGTGCCCCGGCGGGCCGCGTTGATGATCCCGCCGTCACCGCCGTAGACCTGCTCCACGTGGGGCGAGGACGGCAGCATGGTCACCACGATGTCCGCGCCCGTCACCGCCTCCGCCGCGGAGGCCGCCGCCGCCATGCCTGCCGACGTGGCGGCCTTCAAGGCCTCTGCGTTGACGTCGTAGGCGGTGACGGTGAAGCCCTTCTTGACGAGATTGGTCGCCATGGGCAGCCCCATGGTGCCGACGCCGATGAAGCCGATGCGTGTCATGCAGGATCTCCCGGCTTGGACCGCAGTTCGATGCCCGCCCACTCCTCGATGAGTCGCGCCACCGCGGTATGGTCGAGCTCGCCCATGCCGCGCGCCACCGCCATGCGATAGATCTCGCTCGCCGCCCGTCCCACGAACGAGGGCACGCCGCCCTCCTGGGCGAGGCGGGCGTAGCCGTCCACGTCCTTCAGCATGAGCCGGATGGCGAAGCCGGCGTCGAAGCCCCCGTTGAGGATGAACCGGGGAAACTTGTAGTCGCTGGCGTTGGAGCGGCCGGACGAGGCCTGGATGATTTCCACCGCCCGCATCGGATCCACGCCGGCCTTGGCGGCCACCGCCACCGCCTCGATGGTCAGAGCGAGGATGCCCGCCGAGCACATGTTGTTGACCAGCTTGATGGCGTGCCCGGACCCGATGGGCCCCGTGTGGAAGACGTTCTTGCCGATGCGCTCGAGCAGGGGCCGCGCGCGCTCCACGAGGGCGGCGGGACCACCCACCATGATGGCGAGCGTTCCCTCGGTGGCGCCCTTCACGCCGCCGGAGACGGGCGCGTCGATGAGGTGCGCGCCGCGCGCCTCGACCCTTGGGGCGAGCTCGCGGGTCGCCGACGGGTCCGCGGTGGTCATCTCGAGGCAGAGGCTGTCGGGTACCAGAGCGGAGAGGAGACCGCGCTCCCCCTCGAACACCAGCCGCACCTCACGCGACGAGGGCACGATGGTGATGATTGTTCTCGTGGCCGTGGCCACGGCGGCCGGCGAGTCGGCCCACGTCGCTCCCCGCGCTCGCAGCGGCTCCGCGGCGGCCGGGCGCGCGTCGTGCACGACGAGCGGATGCCCTGCCTCCAGGAGCCGGCGCGCCATGGGCGCTCCCATGTTCCCCAGACCGATGAATCCGATGGTCTCCACGATGGGTCCTCCTGTCGCTCTCGTATACTACCGAAGCGATGCTTTTCGGGCTCGCCCTCGTTTGCCTAGCTGCGGTGACGTGGGGCACCACGGGAAGCGTGATGGCCCTCCTCGCGCGAGAGGGCGCGCCGAGCCCGCTCGTCGTGGGCTGGGCGCGCATGGCGGGCGCCGCGCCCTGCCTGCTCCTCGCCACCGCGCTGGCGCGTCCCACGGAGCGGCGCGCCGTTCACTGGCCTCCGCGCGATGTCGCCAAGGCGGCCATGCTCGGGATCGCCATGGCCGCGTACCAGCTCTGCTACTTCTGGGCGGTGCCGCGAACCGGGGTGGCGCTGACCGCGCTCCTTGCCATCTGCTCGGCGCCCATCATGATCACCGCCGGCGCCGCCCTCGCGCTCAAAGAGCGCCCGTCGCGCTCCACCCTCGTGACGCTGTTGCTGGCCGTGGGAGGCACCGCCATGGTGCTCGTGGGCCCTCGCGTCTCGGGGGACACGCGACAAGAGTTCGTGGCAGGCGCCGCTGCGGCGATCGGAGCGGGACTATCTTACGCGGTGTACGCGGTGACCGCCAAGGGGCTGCTCCATCGCATCGCGCCGCTGCCCCTCGCTGCCGTCACCTTCACCCTCGCCGCGCTCCTCCTCTCTCCCGCCCTCGCCGTGGCGCCACACGCGGGCGCACAGCTCGCCGCGGGCTGGCCCCTTCTCCTCTATCTCGGCGTGGTGCCCACGGCCGCCGCCTACGTCATCTTCGGCGCGGGACTGCGTCGCGTCACCGCCACCGCCGCAGGCATCGCCACGCTACTGGAGCCGCTGACGGCGGCTACCCTCGGTGTCCTCGTCTTCGGCGAGCGCCTGGGCAGCCTGGGCTGGCTCGGTGCTGCCCTCCTCCTGGCCGCCCTGGCCTTGCTGACGCGTGCCGGCTCAGGCCGCCAGTGAAGGCGCGGAGGTGGCGAGACGGAAAACGCGCACGGGCTCTTCCACGTTCTTGAGCTCGCGGTCGCCCAGATCTTCGAGATCGAACCAGCCGGTGATGCGACGGGCCGTCTCCGGGCCGATGAAGGCGCTGTCTCCCGCTCCGAGCGACGCGAGACGTGCCGCCACGTTGGTCACGGGGCCGGAGGCGGTGTAGGTCAGCCGGGTCGCCGCGCTGCCCTCGATTTTGGTCGCGCCCACCGCGGCCAGCCCCGAGTTGACCCCCACGTGGAGCCGGATCGGCTCGTCGATGGCGCCCGCCTCGTTGATCTCGTCGGCGCGGCGGAGGATGGCCAGGGCCGTTTGTACGGCGTTACGCGCGTGGCGCTCGTGATCCTCGTCCTGGAAGATGACCATGAGGCCGTCGCCTGCCGTCTCGTTGACATCACCGCCATTGCGCAGGATCTCGTCGAGGAAGGCCCCGAAGTAGCGCTCGATCATCACGTTGACCCGATCGGCATCATGGCGCTCCGACAGGCTCGTATAGCCCGCCACGTCCACGAAGAGCACGGACACGTCCATCTCGCGCTTGGCAAACTCGGGCGCCTCCGGCGCCTCTTCGATGAGCTCCTGCACGCGACGGGGCACGAACTTCGACAGGCTCACGCGGATGGCTTCGAGGATCTCCACGCGGCGCAGGGTGTCAGCGAGGCGGCGGTTGACCTCCTCGAGCGTGGAGTAAGCGCGGGCGTTCTCCACCGCCACCGCGCTTTGGTTCACCATCACGCGCAGGAGGCGCAGGTCCTCCGTGGTGTAGGCGGCGCCCGACCGCTTCTCGCCCAGAGCGAGGAGGCCGGTGACGCGGTCGCCGAAGAGCATGGGCATCACCAGCTCGGCACCGAGAGCGCGCACTTGGGCGAGGCAGGCGTCCCGGCACGGCGCGAGGTCGGGATCGGCTTCGTGCTGTACGCGCGTGACGGGCTGGCGGTGCGCGGCAAGATGCCGGGGCAGCGAGGAGCCCGCCGCGATGAGACCGCTCGCCCCCATCGGCCCCGCGCTCCCCACCACCACGCGGAACCGCCCCTGCTCCTCCTCCAGCACGGCGAGAGTGAGGCGCAAGGGATGGAAGGACTCGTCCACCGTGCGCGCTATGAGCCCCGCGATGCGATCGAGGTCGAGCACGGTGGTCATGGTGCCGGCCAGCCGCTCGAGCGAGCGCTGGAGATCGAGGCGCTGACGGAAGAAGAGGCGGTCGACCACGCGCTGAGCGCGCGCGTAGAGCGGGTTGAGGAAGAGCACTACGGCGAGGCCGAGGACCACTGCGGTGGCGAGAGGGCTCGTGCCCATGCCGAGGCGGGTGAAGACGACGTTGAGGAGGGTAATGGCGGCCACGTACGCGGCGATGACCACGCCGGTGACCACGACATAGATGCTGCCGAGCCGGACCACCGCGCGCATGTCGAAGAGCTCGTAGCGCACCATGGCGTAGGCCACGGCGAGGGGGAAGATGAGGTTGAGCTTCCAGAGGAGCGAGAGATAGGGCACCGTCATGCCCGTCACCGCCTCTAGGGCTGTGCCGAGGACCGGAGCGAGCTGCCCCACCACGAAGCCCGCGAGGAGCACGCGAGCCCGCTGGCGTCCGAGCGCGCTCGTCCCGCGCAGGGAGGTGATGGTGAGGGCGGCGATGAGCACGAGGAGCGCGGCGACCCAGTACACGGCGCTCGTGATGGGAATGACCAGGAGCTCGCTGGGCGCATGCCCCCGGATCGGCGTTTGGAGCAACACGGCAAGCGCGGCAGAGAGCGCGTAGGCGAGCCAGATCACCCGCGGATGCCGCACCGCCCACGCTCGCCGCTCCGGAAAGGTCTGCGCGAGATGCAGGTAGAGCGCGGGGGAGAAGGCCCACGCGGTGAGGAAGAGCCAGTAGAAGCGGTAGCTGCTGACCGCGTCGTGGTAGAGGGCGGCGATCACGAACCAGTTGAGGCAATAGAGAAGGAAGACACGCGCCCCCGGCGCCCCCGGCTTGAGCACGAGCACGGCCGCGCCCAGCCCCAGGAAGAGCAGGCCAGGTAGGAGGCCTTCGAGGAGGAAGCGGTCGAAGTCGCGAGCCGGCTCTTCCTTCGTCCGGATGTCCGCCTCGACGAGACGACCCCGCCGATTGACCAGGTAGTGAAACGTCGTTCCCGAGGGATGGCGGCGCACCTCGGCCTGGATTTGACGGGCCGAATGGAGTAGGTGCCCATCCATGGCGCGCAGGTAGTCGAAGGGCTCGAGGCCTCCCCGCTCGACGCCGAGCCCCACGAGGAGGTTGCGCATGACGGAGAACCCTGCATAGGGCTGGCCGATGAGCCGATAGGCGTCGACGGTCGTCCAACCCCCGATCACGAGGGCCAGAGTCAGGAGCGCCCACCACAGCTGCTTCTCGCGCAGAGGAAATCCCTCCCTTGATGCCTTTAGACGCGGAGAGCTAGCGCGTCGACTCCACGACCTTGCTCACGGCCCGGCTGAACGTGCAATTGGGCACCACGCAGGAGTGCTTGCCCGATCCGCCCGCGACCATGACGTAGATGTCCTCAGGCGCGGGGAACCTGGGGAGCATCGTCTCCTCGTCGGTGACCTTCTGCATCCAGAGCGGCCAGTCGTGCATGCCCCACATTCCACCGAGCTTGAGTCGCCCGAGAGGCATTCGGGCGTGCTCGAAGACGAAGCGCTGGATGTCGGGCGGGGTCAGGCCGTCAGCCGCGATGGTCTGCGCGTGCTCAGGGCCCAGCACCACGAGGAGCTGGCTCTGCGGCATGTACCAGCCGACGTTGGAGCCAAGGGTGGTAGCGACGCTCGAGACATTGTTGAGCACGCCCGCCGCAGTAGTGGAGACATGATCGTTGACGTTGTGCGGTCCCTCACCACCGAACACGGTGACCACGCTCTGATCCGCGGAGAAGCCGAGCCGCTCACGCAGCGACGGCCAGGGCGCGCCGTTATCCCGCTCGGCGATGCAGTAGGTGAACTTGGCCGGACTCCCCTGCGTCGCCATGTCGTGACGGCCCGGCCAGCCACCACCCACGTTCATGAGGATCAACCGCAGGGCGCGGCCGATGGTGGCGTTGGCGCGGAAGCCTGGACCGAAGAGGCCCGCGCCCGAGTGCATGCCGATGGCCGCGGCCACCGAACCGCTCACGATGACGAGCGGCGCCACGGGATGCGTGGTCGCCTGCACGCCGTAGAGATTGAAGGCGGGCTCGAGGACGGCCTTGACCGCCGCCACCACGACGGGAAAGTACGCGGGCTCGCAACCCGCCATGACCGCGTTGACGGCGAGCTTCTCGATGCTCGCCTCGCGCCAGATGGGCGGCATCACGCCCAGCACGCGCGCGGGATCCTCCGGACAGGCCGCGAGCATGGCGCGGACACGCTCGGGAGTGGGCGGCACGATGGGCAGGCCGTCGCACCACTCGCGCTTCACGAATTCCGTGTAGACGTCTTCCTCGGGCACGCGCAGTTCCCTGATCACCGCATCCGCCACGATGTGCCTCCTCGATTCGACGAGAGATGAAAGATTCGTCGGACCAGTGTACCGCCCCGCCGCCGCGCGAGCGTTCCGCGGCCTCCGTGTTTTCGAACTGACGCGCGACCGCACGCTCTAGGTCGCGCTCCGCCTCGTTCAGCTCCGAAGCAGAAGAGGCTCCCGAGGCGCCGAGCCTACGGAAGGTGAGTTCCGGGAAGGAACGAGCAAGACCAAACCTCGCCCGTCGAGAGCCGCGACGGGTGACGCCGATGAGCGGGGCGTGGGCGGGAGAATGCGGCTCGGACGCCTCACCCAGACCCGAGGAGGCTCGCCAGCTGCTCGATCGCCTGCAGGGCGCGGCGGCTCACCGACTCGGGCTTTTCGCCCCCGAGCGGATGCTGGATCACCAGGAACGGCAGGGCCATGGCCCCAAGCGAAGCCATCTCACTCACCGCGAGCCCTTGAAACACGGTGGTGCCGATGAGCCCGGACGGCGTCCCACGCTTGGCCACTTCCAGTGCGTCGTGGAGACTCCACGACGTGCAGGAGCCTCAGTCTCCAGAGCCGGCGAAGACGAGGTCGCAATCCTTCGCGAGGCCTTCGATGATCTCGTCGGCGGCGGCGGTGGCAGCATTGGCCTTCCGGCGATGCACCACCGCCTTCACACCGAAGCGCTCCTTGAGCAGCGCTCCCATGTCCTCGATCAGAAGATCGAAGTTGTGCTTGGTGTTGTCCACGAACCCTACGGTGAGACCGCGGAGATTTCCCGGCAGCGGCGGCACGGTCAGGGTCGCCTGGCGTCGCTCGCCGATCGGGCTCAGCACTGTGATGGTGGCCATGTGACTCCTCGTCGGGGATCAGGGTGCGCCACGTAAACTTCGCCCGCGCCTGCCGGGCATCGATGAGAATATACCGCACTCAATGTGGATCCTGGCGCTCGATGTGGGAACCAGCTCGGTTCGCGCCATCGGCTACGACGAGGCGGGCCGGCCACTTCCGGGCGTGGACGCCCGCACCGCCTGGGAGCCCGCAACCACCACGGACGGCGGCGCCGAGCTCGATCCGGAGGCACTCGTGGTCGCCACGGCCTCCGCCATCGATCGCTCTCTGGCGGCCGCGCCGGGCCCGCCCGCCGCCGTGGGCGCCTCTGTTTTCTGGCACAGCCTCCTCGGGCTCGATGCAGAGCAACGTCCCCTCACCGGCGTCATCACGTGGGCGGACACCCGGAGCGCGCGCGTCGCCGAGAGCCTCCGGTCGCGGCTCGACGAGACCGCGGTGCATGCGCGGACGGGCGCGCCCCTTCACGCCACGTTCTTTCCCGCCAAGCTCACGTGGCTGCGCGAGACGCAGCCCTCGCTCTTCGGCCGCGCGGCGATGTGGTGCGGCTTCGCCGAGTATCTGCTCCTCCGTCTCACCGGCCGGCTGCGAGCAAGCGTCAGCATGGCCTCAGGCACGGGCCTCCTCGAGCAGTCCCGCGCCGTCTGGGATGACGAGATGCTCGCCGTCTGTGGCATCGACCCTGAGCGATTGCCGCCCATCGACGACGCGCCGGTGAGCGGCCTCGAACCGAGGTTTCGCGCGCGATGGCCCACGCTCGGCGCCGTGCCGTGGCTACCGGGGGCGGGTGATGGCGCCTGCTCCAATCTAGGTCTCGACTGCGCCACCCCCGATCGCGTCGCCCTCAACGTCGGCACCTCCGCCGCGCTCCGTCTCGTCTCGACCACGCCCGCGGCCACCCCGTGGGGCCTCTGGCACTATCGGGTCGACGCCCGACGCCATCTCGTGGGCGGTGCGACCTCGGAGGGCGGCAACGTGCTGGCATGGGCCCGGCGGACGCTCGCTCTGCCCGTGGACCCCGCCGAGCTCGAGCGTGCGCTGGGGAGCGTGCCGGCCGACGGGCATGGGCTCACCGCCCTGCCCTTTCTCGCCGGGGAGCGGAGCCCGGGCTGGCGTGGCGATGCCCGGGCCGCGGTGACGGGCATCGGCCTCTCGACCACGGGCCCCGAGATTCTCCGCGCCCTCCTCGAGGGCGTGGCCTTTCGTCTCGCCGACGTTTACGAGCGGCTCCGCCCGCTGGCGGCACCGGAGCACGCCGTCATCGCCTCGGGAGGCGCCCTGCACGGCTCCCGGCTCTGGAGCCAGATCGTGGTCGACGCCCTCCGCGTGCCGGTCGATCTACGCGAGAGCATCGAGGCCTCGAGTCGAGGGGCAGCGCTCCTCGGCCTGGCCGCGGTGGGCGCTCCGGCTCCTGCGCCCGAGCAGCCCGGCGAGTTACTCAGGCCCGATCCGCGCCGCGGGGAGGTCTATGCCAGGGCCCGCCAGCGCCAAGCACGGCTCTACGGAAGCGTTGTCGCTCCGAGGGGATCTTGAGAGAGAATAGGGCCTGCTGAGCCATGCGGATCGCCATAGGCTGTGACGACACCGGGTTTCTGCTCAAGGAACACGTGTCGGCAGCGCTCGAGGCCCACGGCCACGATCTCCTCGATCTCGGCACCTTCTCGCCCGACCCCGTCGACTATCCCGACTATGCCCGGGCTGTAGGACAGGCGTTGCTCCGCGGCTTCGTGGACGCTGGCATGTTCATCTGCGGCAGCGGAGCGAGCGCGGCCATCGCCGCGAACAAGATCAGAGGCATCCGTGCCTCGCTTTGCCACGATCCGGAAGCCGCCCGGCTCGCCCGCGTGGAGGACGACGCTAACGTGCTCTGTCTCGGCGCGCGCGACGTCGCCCCCGACCGCGCGGTGGCCATCGCCATGGCGTGGCTCGGCGCCTCCTTCTCGGGCGAGGAGCGCTTCGCGCGCAGAGTGTCCAAGATCGCCCTGCTCGAGGGCAGTCTGCCCAGCGCGGAGAAGACGCCGTCACGACCGAACGCCGTCCCCACTTCTTCCGCGGTGCCTTCGGCTCAGATCGCCTCGGCGGCGGCACCTCCGGCTTCCGTCGCTCCGGCTCCGCCTGCCTCTGCTCCGCCTGCTCCTGCTCCGCCTGCTCCTGCTCCGCCTGCCTCTGCGTCGCCTGCTCCTGCTCCGCCCGCTCCTGCTTCGCCCGCTCCTGCTTCGCCTGCCTCTGCTCCGCCTGCTCCTGCTCTGCCTGCTCCTGCTCCGCCTGCTCCTGCTCCGCCTGCTCCTG
>Ga0306926_10008033_pt1 | contig 11508 bp, 7 predicted proteins | sample flu12Cox44000178_FD_203759 | JGI IMG/M metagenome (GOLD analysis project Ga0306926, IMG submission 203759) | Lab enrichment of tropical soil microbial communities from Luquillo Experimental Forest, Puerto Rico - flux8day.12C.oxic.44.000.178 (v2)... | ecosystem: Environmental > Terrestrial > Soil...
ACGTAAAATGCAGCGCCATTGTCCGGGAAATCAACCTTCGGAAGGCGAACACCCCGTTTGGGAGCTGGGTCAGAATGCCGCATTCGTATGCTGAACCTGTGGCAAGTCTGTCGCACAGCCTAGTCGCGGGTTATCCCGGCGCGGTTCGGCGGAACCTGGCCATTGTCGATCACAGCCAATTGCGTTGCGACTGTCTCAAATTGGCTCTTGATCATCAGCCGAAACGCTGGCGCATCACCGATGTGGCGGCGGCTTCCGAGCTCACTGCGCTGCTCCGCCGCGGCGAGGAATTCGATGTCATTCTTCTTGGTGGTTCCACCTCCACTCATATTGATCTCGCCGACATAGCCTTGTTGGCAGCGGCGGCACCGCAAACCCCGATTCTCGTGGCCGCGGAATGCGACGATCCGGAGCGGGCACTAGCCATCCTCAGCGCCGGGGCGCGCGGGTTTTTGCCGACAAGCCACAGCCTGAAAGTGCTCATCGGCGCCCTCGAGCGCGTCCGCGCGGGCGGAACCTACGTCCCCCTAGTGTTGAGCGAGGCTGCGCCAGCCCTAAATTCCGAGCGGGCCCGGCACAGCCCCTGGAGCGAGCTGACGCGCCGCCAGTGCGATGTGCTTGCGTTGATTGCCCAGGGTAAGGCGAACAAATTGATCGCAGACTCGCTCAAAATGAGCGAAAGCACCGTCAAAGCGCACGTCAAGCAGATCATCCGGCGCCTCAATGTCGCCAACCGGACCCAAGCCGCGTTGCTTGCGACGCGGACCGGTGCCGATCATTGAGAAGCCCCGCCGCCCGACAGGTATTGTAAGCGCTTAGCAGCGCGGAATATCCTCGGCAAACATCACGGCGCGGCCAGCGCCGGCAGTCGAGGAGGAAACGCGCCATGTCCGGGCGGACCGTCATACCAATCTCAGCCTATCCGCAAGCGGGCAAGATCAGTGAGGCCGAATACTTTCGGCTCTATAAACAATCGCTCCTCGATCCGGATCGCTTTTGGGCCGAGCACGGCAATCGCATCGATTGGATCAAGCCGTTCACCAAGGTAAGGAACGCCGAGTTCCGGGGCGACGTGCATATTGCCTGGTATGAGGACGGGACGCTCAACGCGTCATACAACTGCATCGATCGCCATTTGCCACGGCGTGCCGAGCAAACCGCGATCCTTTGGGAGGGCGACGACCCGGACGAGAGCCGGCGCGTCACCTATCGCGAGCTGCACGAGGCCGTATGCCGGCTCGCCAACGTCCTCAAGGCCCGGGGCGTCCGCAAGGGAGACCGGGTCACAATTTACCTGCCGATGATCCCAGAGGCCGCGATTGCGATGCTCGCTTGCGCCCGCATTGGCGCGATTCATTCCGTCGTTTTCGGCGGCTTCTCCCCCGACAGCCTCGTCGGCCGCATTCAGGACTGCCGCTCGACCGTCCTGATCACCGCGGATGAGGGCCGCCGCGGCGCCCGAGCGATTCCCTTGAAGCGCAATGCAGACAATGCGTTGCGGCATTGCCCGGAGGTGCGCAACGTCATCGTCGTGCGGCATACCGGCGGCGACATCGACTGGGTGGAAAGGCGCGACATCTGGTACCACGACGCGTGCGCCGCCGCTTCGGCCGACTGCCCGCCGGAGGAGATGTCGGCCGAGGACCCGTTGTTTATCCTTTATACCTCGGGCTCGACCGGACAGCCAAAGGGAGTACTGCATACGACCGGCGGCTACCTTGTCTATACGGCCATGACGCACGAATACATCTTCGATTACCGCGAGGGCGAAGTTTATTGGTGTACGGCGGACGTCGGCTGGGTCACTGGCCACAGCTACATCGTCTACGGTCCTCTCGCTAACGGCGCGACCACCTTGATGTTCGAGGGCGTGCCCAACTATCCGGACCCGTCGCGGTTCTGGCAGGTGGTGGACAAGCACGATGTCCGGATTTTCTACACTGCGCCGACGGCGATACGAGCACTGATGCGCGAGGGCGAAGACTATGTCCGGCGCACCAGTCGGCGGTCACTGCGGATTCTCGGAACGGTCGGCGAACCGATCAACCCCGAGGCGTGGCTCTGGTACTACGACCACGTCGGGGAGCGGCGCTGCCCGATCGTCGATACCTGGTGGCAGACGGAAACCGGCGGCATCCTGATCACGCCGATACCCGGCGCGACGCCGCTGAAACCGGGCTCGGCGACGCGGCCTTTCTTTGGCGTCGAGCCGGTCATCGTCGATAACGACGGCAAGGTCGTCGAAGGTCCCGGTGAAGGAAATCTCTGTATTGCCCATGCCTGGCCTGGGATCATGCGCACGGTCTTCGGCGATCACCAACGGTTCGTCCAGACCTACTTCTCGACGTTTCCGGGGCTTTATTTTACCGGCGACGGTGCACGCCGGGATGAGGACGGTTTTTACTGGCTGACTGGGCGGGTTGATGACGTAATCAATGTCGCGGGCCATCGCCTCGGCACCGCCGAAATCGAGAGCGCGCTGGTTGCCCATCCGAAGGTAGCCGAAGCCGCCGTCGTCGGATATCCACATGAGATTAAAGGCCAAGGCATCTACGCCTATGTGACCCTAAGGGTCACGGAAACCCCAAACGAGGAACTGCGGCGCGAGCTCGTCGCGTGGGTGCGTCAGGAGATCAGCCCGATTGCGGCTCCCGACCTGTTGCAATGGGCGCCGGGTCTGCCGAAGACCCGGTCCGGTAAGATCATGCGGCGAATTCTTCGCAAGATCGCCGCCAACGAGCACGACGCTCTCGGGGACGTCACGACCCTGGCCGATCCCAACGTCGTCGACGAGCTGGTCGACAACCGGATGAATCGGGCCACATAAGCTTTCGCGTTTCTTACCCCAGGGCATGGCGGAGTTGTCGTGCGGCGACAACGAGCATTGCCAGATCGGGAGAGGCGGTAACCCGCAGCTCACGGATCAGCGGCTCGGCCGGTGCGAGCACCGCCGCGTGGGTGGCAGACCACGCGGCGATCGGATCTGGTTCCGTCGAGCTGTTGGCTGTCAATATGTGTGCGGCCATATCGGTCTGGAGCGCAAACAAATCATCGATCGTCGCTTCGACCGCCTGTTTCTGCCACGGGGTTTCGGCGTGCAAGCGGCGCGCAGCTATTCGCATTTCGTCGAGTGCGAACTGCGCGCCAGTCGCGAAATACACTCGGGCAACCCTGTCTATGCCTTGCGCAGAACGCTCCGCCAGATCGGCTATATCGAACGCGGCAGCGACATACATGGCCCCGCCCAGGCGGATGGCGAGCGCCTCCGGCGCGCCCGCCTCGGCGAAGCGATGACTGCGCTCGGAAACGAGATCGCGGTCGCTTGGCGGTAGCAGATCGAGGAGAGCGCCCGCGATGCCGCGCACTGTCGGCGCAAGCCGGGCAATCTCGGGGCCCACAGCCAAACGCTTGCGATGGAGCAGCCAACCCGCTGCGCGTTCTATCAGATCGACAATCTCGAGGAGCATTTCGCTCTGGACCAGAGCCGCAACTTTGTTGTCCAGCGCCTCGATTTCAGTCCACGGATCGTGCAGTTCAAACACATCACGCACGATCATGTATGCTTGCGCGATCTCGGCGGGTGACCGGCCAGTGCGCGCGCGCATGTCGTGAATAAAGGTAATTCGCGCCCGGTTAACGATCTCGTTCGTCAGGACCGTCGCGCCAATCTCCCGGTGCAGAGGATGGGTTGCGATCTGCGCCGCGAGCCGGTTTTGGACGGCGGTCGGAAAATAGCTGCGCAGCTCTCGGACGAGTTCTGTCGCGTCTGGCAGGGTCGAGGCGAGCAGAGCCTCGTATAAAGTCATCTTCGCGTAAGCGAGCAGCACCGCCAGCTCCGGGCGCACCAGCCCGCGTCCTTGCGCGGCTCGCGCCGCCAGGCTCTCGTCGTCAGGTAGGAATTCGATCGCCCGGTCAAGCCGACCGTCGCGCTCGAGGTCCCGGATCATCCGCAGTTGCCGATCGAGCGAGACGGCGCCGCGAGCCTCCGCGGCCGACAGCGCGTCGCCCTGCAAGTAATTGTCGCGCAGCACCAGTGAAGCGACCTCGCCTGACATCTCGACGAGCAGCGGCTGCCGCTGCTCGGCCGCGAGAACGCCCGACGCGATCGCCTGATCCAGCAAGATTTTGATGTTGACCTCATGATCCGAGGTGTCCACCCCGGCCGAATTGTCGATGGCATCGGTATCGATGCGCCCGCCGGAAAGGGCGAACGCTACGCGTCCCCGTTGGGTCACCGCCAGGTTGGCCCCTTCGCCGACGACCTTTGCCCGCATCTCGTCGCCATCGATACGAAGCGCATCATTGGCACGGTCGCCGACCTCCGCATGGGTCTCGTTCGGGGCCTTGACGTAAGTTCCGATCCCCCCGAACCACAAGAGATCGACCGGCGCGGTCAACATCTTGCGTATCAGCTCGGCGGGCGTGAGGTGATCCGCCTCGATTTGGAAGACGCGCTTCATCTCGAGGGTGATCGGGATGGATTTGGCCCCCCGTTCGAAAATGCCACCGCCGGGTGAAATCAGTGCGTGGTCATAATCGGCCCAACTCGACCGCGCCTGGCGGAACAGGCGCAGCCGCTCGGCAAAACTTCTCTCGGGATCGGGCTCGGGGTCGACAAAGACCTGGCGGTGGTCAAAGGCACCCAGTAGTCTGAGGTGCTGCGACATCAGCATGCCGTTCCCGAAGACATCGCCCGACATGTCGCCGACACCAATGACTGTGATCTCACTGCTCTCGATATTGCGCCCGAGTTCGCGAAAATGGCGTTTGACAAGCTCCCAAGCGCCCCGGGCGGTGATGCCCATCTCCTTGTGGTCGTAGCCGGCCGAGCCGCCCGACGCGAAAGCGTCGCCAAGCCAGAACCCGTACTCCTCGGAGATGGCGTTCGCAAAATCGGAGAAGGTGGCAGTGCCCTTATCGGCTGCGACTACCAAGTAGGGGTCGTCATCGTCGTGCCGGACGACACTGGGCGGCGGTATGATGCGATGTCGTCCCGGTCCATCCGCGACGATGTTGTCGGTCAGGTCGAGCAGGCCGCGGATCAGTATCTTGTAACATTCCACGGCCTCGGCCCCCAGCTTGTCGCGCGATGTAGGCGGCTGCTTGACGACGAAGCCGCCTTTCGAGCCGACCGGCACGATCACTGCATTCTTGACCGTCTGCGCCTTCATCAGGCCGAGGATTTCGGTACGAAAATCCTCCTTTCGATCGGACCAGCGGATGCCGCCGCGGGCGACTTTACCGGCGCGCATGTGCACGGCCTCGACCCGGGGGCTGTAGACATAAATCTCAAAAAGAGGCCGCGGCATCGGCAGCAGATCGATCGCGCTGCTCGCGAGCTTGACGGCCAAATAGGGCTTTGCCTCTCCCGACGGTAATTTTTGGTAATAGTTCGTGCGCACGGTCCTCAAAACGAGGGTCAGAAAAGCGCGCAGGATGCGGTCCTCGTCGAGGCTTTCGACCGCATCGAGCTGATGGTCGATCGCCTGTATCTCGGCGACTGCGGTCAATGGGGAGCCGGTGCGGGCCGGGTCGAAGCGCATCTCGAACAGCTGAACGAGGCGGCGAGCAATGCCTGGATGGCTGCCCAGCGCCTCCTCCATGTAGGCCTGGCTGAAGCTGGTCCCTGCCTGCCGCAAAAATTTCGCGTAAAGGCGCAACACAGTCACCTGGCATGCCGATAGGCCGGCAGCTAGGACGAGGCGGTTAAATCCGTCGTTCTCGATCCGACCGGTCCACACTGCGACAAGCGCCTCTTCGAAGCGCGCTCTGATGGCCGACGAGACCGAGGCCAGTAGCGCGATCCCGGACAGCGCAAATTCGTGGATCCATACGGGCGTACCATCGGTGCGGTCGATCCGGAATGGTTCTTCGGCAACGACGCGCAGACCAAGGTTCTCGAGCATCGGCAGCACATCGGATAGCGCCACTGGTTCATTCGCTCGATACAGCCGCAGTCCGGGCAGCTGCGCATCAGGGGTGGGGTGGAGCGCAACCTCGAGAGGAGAGCCGACGCACACAGCATCGATAGAACGCAGATCTGCCACCGCCTGAGCGGCATCCGTCCGTGCCTGATAGCCGATCGGGAAGGGCTGGAGACGCCGCAGCCTGGCGCGCGCCTCCTCCTCGCCGAAAGCGGTTGCGGCCGCCTGGTTAAGCCGATCCGTCCAACTTCGTCCGGCCTCGGCGAGGCGCCCCTCCAGGGTTGCCGTATCGACCCTCGGGACCGCGCCGCGGGTCGTGCGGATAATGAAATGGATCCGCGCCAATGCTGATTCGTCGAGGTGGGTGTCGAACGCCGAAATCTGTCCGGCGAACGCCTCTTCGAGGATCGCTCCGAAACGGCCCCGCAGCTGGCTGTCATAGCGCTCGCGCGGCACATAGACGAAACATGAAACGAAGCGCTCCAGCGGGTCGCGGCGGACAAACACGGCGATGCGTTGGCGTTCTTGCAGGTTGAGGATACCGGTTACGGTGTCGAACAGCTCGTCTTCAGCGGCTTGGAACAACTCGTCGCGCGGGAAGGTGTCGAGCACATGCAACAGGGCTTTGCCGTCGTGGCTTGTTGGCGGCAAACCAGACCGCTCCACGATCCTACGGACCTTGAGCCGCAAGACCGGGATCGAGCGCGGATTACGGCTGTAGGCTAGGGACGTGAAGAGGCCGAGAAAAACACGAACGCTCGTGACTTCGCCGTTTGCACCGAACCGCCGCACTCCGATAGCATCCATATGCGCGGTTCGGTGAACCGTTGCCCGTCGGTTGGACTTTGTGATGACCAGCAGTTCGCGGCGGCGCACAAAATCTTGGACGTCTGCGGGTAACGATGAAAGCTCTCGCAGACCCCCAAAGACGGGATGCGTTTCGTCACGCAGAATGCCGAGCGGCCCGTGTTCGGGTTTGGCGGCTCCATTGAAAAGGTATTCGCGGTAACCGAGAAACGTAAAATTATCGTCGTCGAGCCAATGCAGGAATTCCTGGGCTTCCGCAAGTTCGGCGACGGGAACCGGGGCTGGCTGCGCGGATAATTCGGCTACAACGCCACGCAACACCTCGCGCATCGGCTGCCAGTCGGTGACCGCCGACCGCACGTCGGCGAGCACGCTCGACAATGTTTGCGTCAACCCAGCGAGGTCGGCCGGATCCGCTTCGGACGTGATCTCGATTTGTATCCACGACTCGCGGGTTCCGGAAACGACTGGTTCGAAAATATCGAGCAGCCGTCCGTCCGGGGCGCGGGCCACAGTCAGTATCGGATGAATGATCAGATGGACAACGCGGTTGCTCGCGTTGATTGCTGCGGTCACGGAGTCGACGAGGAACGGCATGTCGTCGTTGACGATCTCGACGATCGTGTGCGGCGAGGACCAGCCGTCCACCGCTGAATCCGGGTTGTGGATGCGGATTTTGGGTTGGCCAAGCCGGCGCCGCTCGCCGAAGCGCCATAGTGACAGCGCGGCGCCGTATAGATCGCGGGGCGTCCGTTCGGCAACGTCGGCCGGTGGCACGTGCTCATAGAATTGCGCAATCAACCGGTTGGCGATCGCCTGATCTGCCGGATCGAATAGCTGGCCTGCGAGCACCGCAACCTTGCTGACCAGTGTCGCTTTTTTAGCTTCGACAGTGCTCACCATCCGCCTTTCAATTCCCTAGACACGCCGATTGTGCACACGGAAGTCGTCGGCCGACAAAAAATGCAGTAATGAAACTCCAGGTCTGTCGGGGCGTCATGCTCGGCGACCGAATTTACGGCGCCTATATCGATGGCGAGCAGGCGCCGCTCGATCCTGTGGACGCGGCCCACGACGCGATGCAGTCTGGTCGCGACCGCCCAAATTGGGGGTCCGAAAACGGTCGACCCGCCGCGCGCATGCTCTAGCTCATCGACCGCATCTCGGCCGACGAAGCTTCAAAAACCGGGTGGATTGATCCGAGCAGTGAAGTCGCGGGTCGCTCGCGCTTCGCGATCGTGCTGGAGCGCCCAGCCTATCGACGGGAATGCAAGCTCGTTCCACGGAATGTCTTCCCAGCGAAAGAGTTTAACCTCAAGGCTCTCCGATCCCGCCTGGATGGCCTCGTCGAGAAGCCGTGCGCGGTAGATTAGCTGCACTTGGCTGATCCGGGGAATGTCGTAGATTGCCAGCAGCCCCTCGATCTCGATCCGGGCGCGGGCTTCTTCCCAAGCCTCGCGTTCGGCCCCGGCGCTGGCCGCTTCATTGAGCTCGAGGTAGCCCGCAGGCAACGTCCAGCAACCATAGCGCGGCTCGATCGAACGGCGAACCAGAAGGATACGGTTGTTCCACCGCGCGACGGAGCCGACGACGATTTTCGGGTTGTCATACAGGATATAGCCGCATTCGGCGCAGATCATGCGCTCGCGGTTGTCGCCTTCGGGAATGCCGCGGACCGACGGGCCGCGAAGGGGGTTATCGTCCGACATCGGGTCTTTAGTCGGCCTTTGCTAGATTAAGGCCATCTTCGTAATTCTCGGCCAGCGATCCGCGATGATCACCCAGCGCCATGTCGATCGATTTATCGGTCCGTTAAGCGATGGATAATAGCAGCACCCCGATGCGGGGCAACATCGCTGGCTTCGTCCCCTTGCAAAGCCGAGGCTTAACGATAATTCGTCCTTAGATGATGCCCCCTCTAGACAGGCTTGCTTTTAATACGACGCAGGCCGCGCGCATCGGCTGGTTCTTTGGTCAAAAGCTGCTCGCCGCGCGGATGAGTCGTCCGGTTTCAATGCCTGAAGAGCTGCGCGGGCGCTCGATGCCTGGTCGGCAACGCCTGCTGGAGGACCTGCGCTTGCTGTTGGAGCAGGACTGGCGCAACATCCAGGCCGGCTTCTACGCGCCTCCAGCCGACGGGATCGGCAAACCACTCGACGAGATCCGCCGCGCCCTCGATTTCTTTGCCGATCTGAGCGCGGTTGAACGGAGGCGCCACGGCGGGCGCGACGAGCGGATACTGTCGGGTATGCCCGGTCGATATCCGCCATACTATCTGCAAAAGTTTCATTTTCAGACAGACGGCTATTTGAGCGACGGCTCCGCCGAGCGCTACGACCATCAGGTCGAGGTGTTGTTTGGCGGCGGCGCGGCGGCAATGCGGCGCCACGCGCTGGTTCCTCTAAAGCGCGTGTTCGCCGAAAATCTTCCCGTGCGGGAAGGGTCTCGATTACTCGACGTCGCCTGCGGAACCGGCCGATTTCTCCGCGCGGTAAAAGCGAATTATCCACGTCTCCATGTGACCGGTCTCGACCTGTCGCCGAATTATCTGTCCGTCGCACAGCGCGAGCTGGCGGCGTGGTCGCGCACTCGGTTTGTCGAGGGCATGGCTGAGGCGATGCCCTTCGCCGACGCGGAATTCGACATCGTCACTTGCATCTATTTGTTTCACGAGTTGCCGCCCCGCATTCGACGCGCCGCCGTGGCCGAGATCCGCCGTGTATTGCGGCCCGGCGGCACTCTGATCTTCGAGGACTCGCTGCAGACCGGCGACGAACCCGATTACGACGCAACGCTGGAGTTCTTCCCGCTCGCCTTTCACGAGCCGTACTACAAGAGCTATCTGCGTGAAGATCTCGATCGGCTGTGGAGCCCGGGGTTCACCGCGCTTGAGCGCATTCCGGCATATTTCTCCAAAGTGCTGAGCTATCGCCGCGATCGAGATAGCTCTTGACCAAGATATAGATACCTCTTGCCACGGTACCACAACCATGGTACCGTATGTTGTAGGGTGGACTGGGGGGTCCACAGTATACGGGGGAAATCGATGGAAATGACCTGGACGCCCGAGCGCGTCGAGACGCTGAATCGTCTGTTTGAGGAGGGTTTGCCGACTTCCGAGATTGGACGTCGCATGGGTTTGACAAAAAATACGATAATCGGCCGGCTGCACCGCAATGGGATGAGCCGGCGGGAGACCGGGCCGAAATTCGTGCCACAGCGAAATTTCTTCGAATTCAACGGGCCGGGCTGCCTGTGGCCGCATGGCCATCCGGACGATCCGCAATTCCACTTCTGCGGCGGCCATCCGTTGCCTGGCAAGCCGTACTGCGCCGCGCATACGGCAGTCGCCTATGTCCGGCCCAAGGAGGAGAAGCAGGCCGCGTAGCGCGCACCCTCAGCGAGTGAGGCGGCGCATTGCCCGGTCGAGCCCGTCGAGTGTCAGCGGGAACATCCGGTCTTCGATAATTTGGCGGATCATTCCGATGCTGGCGGTGCTGCTCCAGTATTTCTCCGGCAACGGGTTGAGCCATACCGCCTTCGGGTAGCTGTCGAGCAGGCGGCGGAGCCAGGTTTCTCCGGGTTCGTCGTTCCACCGCTCGACGCTGCCACCCTCTTTCTTGATCTCGTAAGGGCTCATGCTGGCGTCGCCGACGAGCACGACGCGCCAGCTCGCATCGTAGGTGTGGATCATTTCCATCACCGGCGTCTGCTCGACCTGGCGCCGCCGCGAGTCGCGCCACACCGAATCATAGATGCAGTTGTGGAAATAGAAGTGGACCAGGTGCTTGAACTCCGAGCGCGTCGCCGAGAACAGCTCCTCGCAAATGCGGACGTGATCCTCCATCGATCCGCCCACATCGACGAACAGCAGCAATTTGATGGTGTTGTGCCGCTCCGGGACGAGCTTTAGATCAAGCCAGCCGGCATTGTGCGCGGTCGATTTGACCGTGCCAGCGAGATCGAGCTCTTCGGCCGCTCCCTCGCGAGCAAATTGCCGTAACCGGCGTAGCGCCAGCTTGATGTTGCGGGTGCCAAGCTCGACCGTGTCGTCGAGATTACGAAACTCGCGCTTGTCCCAGACCTTGACCGCGCTGCGGTTCCTCCCTTCCTCCTGACCGATACGAATGCCCTCGGGGTGGGAACCGTAAGCCCCAAAGGGCGAGGTGCCGGCAGTGCCGATCCATTTGTTGCCGCCCTGATGGCGGGTCTTTTGCTCAGCCAGGCGCTCGCGCAAAGTCTCCATCAGCTTTTCCCAGCCCACGGCCTCGATCAGCTTTCTCTCCTCCTCGGTCAAAAAGCGCTCTGCGAGCTTCTGCAACCATTCATCGGGAAGTTCGGCTTTCGGGTCGGCCAAGGTCTCGATGCCTTTGAAGCAATGCCCGAATACGCGATCGAAGCGATCGAGATGCCGCTCGTCTTTGACCAGCGAGCTGCGCGCGAGAAAATAGAAACCCTCGATGTCGAACGCGACGACGCGCCGCTCCATCGCCTCCATCAGGGTCAGATATTCGCGCAGCGAGACCGGTACTTTGGCCTCGCGCAATTCTGCAAAGAACGAAAAGAACACAGCTGGCGCTTGCGTTTCTAAAGCTGCGATCAGCCGCGTTCGCGACGGTGCAGGAAGGCGAGCCGCTCGAACAGATGGACATCCTGCTCGTTCTTCAGCAGAGCGCCGTGCAAGGGCGGGATCAGCTTGGCCGGGTCACGCGTTCGCAGCACGTCGGGCGTCACGTCTTCGACCAGCAACAGTTTGATCCAGTCGAGGAGCTCGGAG
>Ga0306926_10008036_pt1 | contig 11507 bp, 13 predicted proteins | sample flu12Cox44000178_FD_203759 | JGI IMG/M metagenome (GOLD analysis project Ga0306926, IMG submission 203759) | Lab enrichment of tropical soil microbial communities from Luquillo Experimental Forest, Puerto Rico - flux8day.12C.oxic.44.000.178 (v2)... | ecosystem: Environmental > Terrestrial >...
TGCTTATCCGGCCTATGGCGTGCCAAGCCAAGAGACCAACGATGCCATACGCTTCGCAGCCCGCACCGAGGCCATGATTACCGATCCAGTCTACGAGGGTAAATCAATGCAGGGCATGATGGACCTTGTGAAGAAGGGATTCTTTCCGGAGGGCTCCAACGTCCTTTACGCCCATCTCGGCGGGGCACCCGCGATCAACGGTTACAGCTACATCTATCGGAACGGCTAGAGTCGAGCGGCACTTCTACAGTTGGCCACCAATGGCATCGAAATGTAGCTGGACTGCTGGTCGATTGGTCTTGCCAACCTAACCACTAGGGCGCTGATGTACTCTTGGCGCCTCATGCGCGCGCCCCACGTCTGCGCCCTGACGATGCCAGACTTAGACCGTCTTGCACGAGCTGCAATAGCTGGGGCGATTACGCGTGCTCTAAGCGCGGCGATCATCGCATCAGAGCAGTCGCGCCTTGGCCAATCGGTCGGAAGATCTCGGAGAGTGGGAGGCCTACCAAAGCGGGATGAGGCACATGTCCGCCTGCGATGCAAATACGATTGGCGATGCTCTTCGCTACTTCCAGCAGGCCATCGACCTGGATCCCCGATTGGGACCGAGCTATTGCGCTTGGGCATGGGCGCAAATGATGGCCGCCTCGATCTACCAAGGCGTAGGCCGACGTTGCAGCTCTCGGGTCGGGTCGGCGTGCTTGGGGAACGGGAGCCACCCCGGCAACCACTGGCACCGGCGCAGCCGTTTCTCCGGCGCATTGCTCATGAAGTAGGCCGGAACTTGCAGTGTAGACGGGGCTGCCTAACCCCGTGCGCGAGGGCGCCGGGCACTCCCACCGTGCGCAACGGCTAGCTTGAGCCGGCTGGTTTTGAGCGGCCTAGTCCGGCGGCGAAGAGCCCAGCGGCGATGTTGCGGCACACAACGAATGACGGCTCATGGGACGCCATTGAGCGAATAGGAAAGCAGATGGGGTGACGATGCCGTTTGGGTCCAACGCCGATTGCGGCTTGGCCGATTTTTCAATCGCAACTGCGCCGATCCCGTCGACATTATTTTCGCGTTCGGCCGTTGTCTTCACAGAGTAGCTGCCGCTGGCGCTGCAGATAGGTACTCGCGCATCGCACCACTGGCGGAGCGTAGAGGATCTTGCGATGGCCCACGCCGTCGAAGCCAATGAGCTCTGCAGGCAATCGTTGCGCTATCTGTTCCGCATTAGCAAAGGGAATCTCCGCATCATCGCGGGCGTGCAAGAGGAGCGCTGGGCGCCCCGTTGCTGCCAATAGGTTGGCCCCCGTGAATCGGGTGATCGAGCGGTGCGCCAGTTGCTCGAGCCGGTGCTCGTAGCTGCGCTGTGCTGCCGGACGCAGACGCAACCGCTCACCGAAGGCGCGCGTCACATCGGCGAATTTATTGGGCATCGACACCAACACGAACGCCCGGAACGGGTAGGCGCGTGGCATGGGAGGTCCGCCACCACCCGCGAGCAATGCGGCAAGGCCGCCCAGAGAGTGCGCGACCACAAAATGAATGGGCCCGAGCTTCTCGGCAACTTCACGTGTCGCGTGCGCGCATGCGATGAGGTTGGTATGCCTGCCTGCGCTCCTCCCATGGGCCGGGAAATCAAAGAGCACCACGCGAAACCCTCGCCGCCGAAGTTGCTCGGCAAATGCGCTCATGAAGGAAGCCTCGCCGGTCCAGCCGTGCACCATGAGCACGCTCGCCGCCTGCTCGGAGCCGTCCGGCTCAAACACGTAGGCTTGGAGATTGCCCTCTTGGGTCGTGACCGATACCGGGTGGGCATCGCGCAAGTGAAAGCGCGATCGCTCGATCAAGAGATCATGATCGGCGGTTCGATAGCCGGAAAGGGCCGGCGTGCAGAACCGTCGATAGGCAAGGGCTCCCGAAAGGGAGCCGGACGCATCATCTATGTAGCGTCGTGCGCGCTGCAATACGACCTCGACGACCTCGGCGCGCTTTGGGATTGCTGCCACCGCGCCAGTGTCCCTCGACTAGCAACAGAGGTACACGCAGAAAAGTCGTGATCTTGGTTTGCGACTTCAATCCTGTGTGAAGCGTAAAGGCGGACACCAATTTCGCACGCGGAAGGCCCACGCTCCGCTGCACCAGTGCGGCTGAGAAGGACAGTGGCTAAGAGGCGACCTCCTCGATCGACAGATGCCATTTTGGCCTCCCGCCAGGCTTATTGCTGACCAAAATCGAGGCAAAACCAGCCCCAGCGAGGCAACGCATCGGGGAGGGAGGACCCAAGCATCTGCGCTTGCCTTGAAAAAGGACGGTATGCGGGTGCCCACAGCGCAGCGACTTCTGCTCTGGAAAAAAGACAGCGGAACTCGCGAGCCTGCAGCGCGTTTTCGGCCAGATCCGATCGATACCGGTTCGCAGGCGTGCTGCGCCGCCAGGGCAGCGGACCGCGGCGCGAGCAGGAGTGCATGACCGACCTCGGGGAGCTTTCGTCACGGGCCCCTCGTGACGCTCCCCGTTTGGATCGCTGTGCGGCGAACGCAAATGCGCGTTTGCCGGCTGAGAGATAGCATTTGCCACGGCAGCGACCCGGTGGGCGTCATCTATCCGCACGCGGTCCGGCAATCATTTGCGTTGCCCACAATGTTTTGCCAACGTCACCCTTTGGCAGGGCAGTGGGGACGTCCCTCGCCACGGATCAACGGTGAACGTGCTGTTTTGCTGATTGGTGCGGACGGGCGGGAAAGGAACGAGGAATGGCCTTCGAAGACAAGGAAGCGGAACTTGGCTTGCTGCTCGGCAAGATGCAGGCGGCACCGCACGATGTGCATGAGCTCTATCAACAGATCCGCCAGAAGCTTGCGGAGCTGCGAGCCTATGGCATGCCGCTCCCCGACGATCTCGTGGAATTCGAGCGCGACTTGGAGGCGGAATTCACGGCGGAGGCCGCCAGCGACAGCGCAGACCAGATGCGGCGTGAGCGCTTGCAGCAGGTCATCTCACGACGCGGGCGACGTTGAATTAAAGTGCCAGCTTGCGCCTTGTGCGCGGCGGCGCGTTTGCCGCTCGACGTGCCGGCTGCGCGGGTGACGCCTCGCGCGGAGCTGAGGCCTCGCGTTGAGATGCTGTCACGAGTTGGCGCTGAACGCGGAACCCCGCGTTGGCAGACGGCGTTCCCAACAAGGAGACCCATAAGAGGAAAGGGCGCGATCATGAACTGGGACCGCATCCAAGGCAATTGGAAGCAGATGACAGGCAAGGTCAAGGAACAGTGGGGGAAGCTTACCGATGATGACGTCGCTCAGGTTAACGGAAATCGCGAGCAGCTCGAGGGCAAGATCCAGGCGCGGTACGGGTACGGAAAGGATCAAGTAAAGAAGGAGATCGACGACTGGCTTGGGCGCATGTAGGCCCATGCCAGCGGTCGGGTCGCGCCGGCCACAGCATGACACCTTTACTCGTTCAGCCCCTTGCCCTTCGTTTGATTCGAACGGCATGATGCCCGGTGAAGCCATTGGGGGGCTGACATGCCGAAAAAATTTGCCGCGCAGTCACTCGTGGAGACGCGGGTGAGCCATGATCAACGTTGCCTGGAATTGACGCTCACGGATACCAAGGGCGGCCGACAGATACTGAGCCTGCCGATGTCGTTGGCGACGGATCTCGCATCCGTGCTGCTTGCCGCGGCGAAGAATTCGAAAGGAGTCGCAGCTCGCCTTACCAAAATGCCGAGCACCTTTTACGTTGGCCATGCCACACACCAACGTTTGGTGCTCGTCAAGTTCGATGATGATCCTCCCTATGCGCTCAACCTCGATGATGCGCGAATGCTGTCGCGCCAGATGCTCGACGAGAGCGAGACCGCCGCACGCAGCAAGGTGCCGGCACTGCAATAGTAGGACGCGGGCACAGTGTGGCGGGCATAGTGTGGCGGGCAAGTGTGTAAGAGTGCCGGCCACTATGGGGCGGCCGCCGTCATCTCTCGGTCGCCAATTCTTGCCCTGCGCAGGTTTCCTTATCCCTCGCCCGATGGGCGAGCGATACTCAAACTCAATGGGCTATGGTATGGCGACGTTCACCGTGCAGCAGGGTAAGCGCTATCGCGCGACGATTTCCCTGGGAATGCTCGAGCGCCTCGCGGGCAATGAGACAATCGCGGACAAGTTGCGTGCCGCCGGCTTTTCGGATGTGACGGTGACCGGGAGCGGGGCCGTTCGTATTGCCGAGGCGCTGTGGCCCAACCCGGATGCCACTGCAGATATGCCCACACAGATCGCCGCGGTGACCGAAGTCTAGCGCTTGGTGCTGAGCCAATCGTGCAGGCATGCGTCCCTTCGACGGCGAGCGCGTACGCCCCTTGCATGTTGACGGCGAGCCGTTGCACCTTGCAAAGCTCATGAGCCGATCATCTGCCGAAGGGGGGCCCGGAGCGACCAACGCAGGCCCGTCTCGGTGAATTCGAGCGCGGCAGAGCCGTCCACCGCGCGTGGGACCAGCACCGTCAACACCAGCGATCCAAAGCCGTCGTGCTCGTGCTTCGTCAAGCGAACGCCACAGCCGGCGAGCTCCCCCCACGAAAGCTCGAGCATGGTGCCTCGCTCGCCGCCGCGCAAGCGCCATTGCACCGTGATGGTTCCCTCATCGACCGCGAGCGCACCATACTTCGCTGCGTTCGTTGCCAATTCGTGCAGGGCAAGACCGAGGTTGCGCACGGCGTCGGCATGCAAGAACAAGGGTGGACCGTCGAGTGTAAGTCGGCTGCTGCCGGGGTCGATAAAGGGCCGAAGCTGCGTGCGTACCAGCTGCGCCAGATCGGCGCCCTTCCACTCGCCGGCGATGAGCAGATCCTTCGACCGGCCAAGCGCATGCAGTCGTGCCGCCAGGCGCTCACGAAACTCCTCGACGCTACCGCTTTGCCGGGCGATTTGGTTTGCAAGCGAAATCACGACCGCGAGCAGGTTCTTGGAGCGATGCGTAACCTCGCGCGTCAGGAGGGCCGCGTGTGCGGCACGAGCCGCCAGTTCCTTTGATGCGGCGCTGAGGGCCGAGTTAAGAGCATTGGCTTCCCTGAGAGGCGATGTGCGAGCTTCGAGGACGGCACCGCTGCCAAGGTCCCTGGCCGCCGCGGTGGCCTGGGCGAGAGGCTGCTCGATGAGTGCGGCGAAGAAATACGCCAGTATGCCCCCGCAGACGAGACCCGCCAGGGCGAGAATGAAGAGCCACAGGTGCCACTGCCACCGCGCCGCGTCGGCATACCACTGCGGTACCGTCGCAGATACCAGCCATCCTGCATTGCGCGAGCGCGACGTTACCCGCACGATCGCCTCGCCCGCGGTGCTTACACCGCGCAAGGCGCCGGTTTCCTGTCGGCTTTGATGAAATAGCGGGTCCTGCAACGGCTTGCCCGAGAACTCCTCATGGTGCTCTGATCGCGCAACGGTGAGGCCGTTGAGATCGGTGATATCGACGACCCAAATGGCGTCGGGCGCGTTCGCGCGCAGCACGTTGGCAAAAAACGACGTCTCGACGGCCATCCCCAAGATGTAGCGCACCTCACTTTCCGCAATGACCGGCACCTCCACGTACACCACCGGCCGCTTGGTGAGGACATCGGGCACGACCCCCGAAACCTGGGGAGTTAGCGACATGATCACGGCCTTGGGTGTCTCGAGGTCCGTTATCGCCGGCAATGGCGTGCCCTCGGTCACGCGCGCATTCATGATCGGATTGAAGTCCCGGTCGAGCAGAAAGATGGTCGAGCGCGCATTGGGAAGCGCCTTCTGGGAGCGGTCGAGAAAGACAGCAAGGTTCTCGGCCGCAAGTCCCCGTGAGCTGGCGAGTGTCTGGAGGGTCGAAATCGCATGATCGAGCTCGCGATCGATCATGCGTGTCAAGTCCTGCGCAACCGACTGAATGCGAAGCTCGAGCTGCTCCCGCTCCAGCGTCGCCATACGGCTGAGCGAAACTGCCGCCAAGAGGAGCAAGGGAAGCCACAAGGCCGCGGCAAAGAGGACAAGAAAATTGCGAAGCGACCTCGGTGCGCCCAGTCGCGAGGCGATATGCGTCCACCAGACCGGGCGGTATGAGCCATCCGACAAGGCGTTCTCGCTTCCCGTTGGCATCTCCCACCAACTACAAGCGCACGAAGCCGCGCGACCTTGAGGTCCCAAGTCCAGGGCCCTCGGGGTCTCAATCTAGCTCGCGTTCGGGTTGGGGTCACCCGAGGCTCAGCCCAATGGGGAATGGCGCAGCGCGCCCGGCTCGGGCTCATGGCCGGGCCAGATCGCAGTCCAATGCGCCAATCCCCCAAAATCCTGTGGCTCCTTGACGCCAAACCAAGGGGCCTTTCCACGGCGCGCGCGATCCCGGGACCACCCCAAAGGCGCTCCTGGCCGCTGCAGGCCTCCCCATGGATTGCGAGCCGGCCTGCGCGTCTCCTCAAGTGGGCATTTGATCTCCGGGCTCTCGGCGCCTATCTTTGGGAGCAGTACCGCCAGGCAGCTACCTCGGTCCCGTGCCGATGCGCGCTCGATATCAACCTTTGCGCGGCACGCAACCTGCGCCTTCTGTTTCGCCCGAACGCTTGGCGCGTGTCCGGCGATGGTGGAATGGCTTGCTCAATGCCGGCAGCATGCTGCCGTTCGATGGTCCGATCGAAAGTCGCGCGCTCGAGCTGCTCAAGCAAAATCTTTCATCCTCGCAGCGCGAGCAGTTCGACGGGCATCGTTTCTTTGATGTGATTGGCGGCACCACCGGCACGCGCTATCGCATCCATCAGGCCTATCAGATGAACGTTGAAGAGCTCTCGCCCGCCGGCAAACGCGCCCGCCTCTTGTGCTTTGCTCCGCACGGGCGCCTGCCCATGTGCGACGTGTTGTTGGCGCAGAAGATCGCGCTTGAGTGCTTCGAGCTTGACGCGCTCGCCGTCGCGAACGCCATCCTCTCCGAGCCCCGCCGCTGGACGTATTTGACGCCCCCGTGACGCTCAACGAGTGACGCGCGTACTTGGGCGTGGTGGTGGGTGAGCCCGATGGGTCGCGCTGTGCGCTAGAGCGGCCGCTCCGTCACATAGCGCCGTTTGTCGACCGCGACCGTTTCAGGTTTTAGCTGTCCCCCCGCCAGAAGCGTGTTCCAGAAGGTGTAGTCGGCTTGATGCACGATCATACAGGCGAGGCTGCGCACAAGAAGCTCACCCTCGCCGGAATGCGCCATAGCGATATGCGCGATCTCCTCCGGCAAACCCACCGAGAGGCAAATGTGGGCGCCGTAGGCGGGATGGCGTATGGAGGGCCGGCCGAACCGATCCTGTTCGACCCTCCACCGCTTGCGATTGGCAGGATCAAACTCCCAGGCCTTGCCCACATCGTGGACGAGCCCACCGGCAACGATGACGTCCATGTCGATTGAGAGCTCCGGATAGGCTGCGCCCATCTCCCGGGCGATCGCCACGGCCAGCCGCGTCACGCCGCGCAAATGGTCCGTCTGATCGCCGCGCTTTGCCTCGTTGATGTCCGGATTGCCGGCGGGAGGAATTTCGCGAATGGACCTGAAACTCGAATGTGACAGCGCGTAGACCCACGCCTCGACGGTCTTGGCCTGCAGGATCTGATCGGAGATCTGCGCTACCTCGGGGAGTTCCTCGCGCACTTGGCGCCGCAGGACATCCGTTGCCGGGGACAAGCTCACCCGATCGCCGATGGGGTCTTGGTTTGTCGCCATCATCACCTCCCCTTCACCTCGTTGGCATTGTACCTGGCGCCAGCTCCCCCTCATCCGTCTCTTGGCAGGATAGGACGCCAGACAAAATTGTGCCGACACTCTACCCAAGATCGCGCCTTCGACCGAGAAACGTAAGAACCCCCTGAAGATTTTCGGCCAGCTGGGCACTGAGGCCATGGGGATCATGGCCTCCCGATGATTGCGGTGGCAAGACAATGAGGGCGGCGGCTGTGGAGCCGAGCCGGCCATGCGCCGTCCCGCTCGGTCGCGACGGGACCATTGAATGAGCCGGCTCGCCTGTTTGTTACTCCGCCGCTACCGCCGCCGAGGCGTTGGCCTTGAGGCGCTCAATCAGAAAGGCCGTATCCATGACGTCGCCGAAGATGGCGTAGAATGTGGCGAGGGTGGCGTTGTGCTCTGCGTCGGTGCGGGCTGCATTGGCATCACTCACCATGATGGTCTTGAAGTTGAGCATCATGGCGTCGCGTGCAGAGGATTCGCAGCAGACATTGGTGACCGTGCCGGTGATGAGAACGGTGTCGTACCCCTGCGCGCGCAGGCGGTGGGGCAGATCGCAGGAGCCTTGCACGAACGCGCTGAAGCGCCTTTTCTCGACGATCTCGTCTTCGGGCTTGACATCGAGCTCGGCAAAAATCGCATGACCGCGTGACCCTGGAGCAAGGTTTCGCACGACGCCGTCGCGAACATCAGGCCGCATCATGTTCAGCCACTCGGACCAGGCGAGGCAACTTGCATCATCCACGGTCTGCTTGATCCAGAAGACCTTGCCGCCGGTATGTCGAACCGCGGCCGCCAGTTTGTTCACGTTGGACACGATCTCGACGGCAAATGGCACGTAGGCGACCGCGACCTCCTCGATCATGAAGGCGTTCTGCAAATCGACGACGATCAGCGCAGTTTTTGCGGGATCGAGGTTCTGGTGCACGTGCAGTTTGCCACGCCGCGCCAGCGCGAGTTCGGTTGCCCACTGCGGGATCTCGACTTTGTGCATGGTCGCAAGCCTTCTTGAGGGTTTAGGCGATTATATTTGGAGCCTTAGTCCGTGTCAGCCGATCGGCCTTGAAGCAGCACGACATGTGGTCCGGCGCGATGCCCGTCGGCAGCGGCACGGACAGGGTGCATTCGGGTTCGGCATGGCGGCAGCGTGGGGCGAAGCTGCACCCCGGCGGCAGCCACCGCAAATCGGGTGGGCTGCCGGGGATGACTTCGATCTCAGCTTCGCGCAGACGGCCGCCGTGGATGGTGGACGCCAGCATGCCCACCGTATAGGGATGGCTCGGGCGCAACAGCACGTCGCGTATACTGCCCAATTCCACGATCCGCCCGGCATACATCACGGCTACCCTGTCGGCGATCTGCGCCGCCACGCTGAGATCGTGGGTGACAAAGATGACGCCCATGCCCAGCTCTTTCTGCAGCCTGCGCAGCAGGATCAGGACCTGGATCTGGACGGTGGCATCGAGTGCGGTGGTGGGCTCGTCGGCCAGCAGAAGGCTTGGCCGGCAGGATAGGGCGAGCGCGATCATTGCCCGCTGTCGCAGGCCGCCAGACAGCTCGTGCGGATAGGCCTTCAAGCGACGCTCGGGTAAGGGGATTTTGACGAGGCGCAAAAGGTCCAAAGCGCGCTTCATGGCGGCCCGGTGCGAGCAAGCCTCATGGCGCACGACGGTCTCCGCGATTTGGTCGCCAATGGTGTAGACGGGATCGAGCGCCGTCATCGGTTCCTGGAAAATCATGGACACGGTCGAGCCGCGCACCTCGGTGAGTTGCCGCTCCGTCAGGGCTTGGATGTCGTGGTCGCCGACGCGAATCGAGCCCGATAGCTGTGCCCGACGCTTGGGCAATAACCGCATGAGTGCGCGCAATGTGACCGACTTGCCTGACCCGGACTCACCGATGATGCAGAGCACCTCACCAGGCGCCATGGCGAACGATACGCCATTGACGGCCCTCACGGTGGCCTCGCGGGTGACGAACTTCACCGCAAGGTCCTGTACCTCAACCAGGGGTCGCGGTGCCTTGTCGTTGCCAGGAGCGGGCGTCATCGAGCCCCTTCATGAGAGGTTTGGCGCCACGGCGAAGCTGGGTTCGGGGCGACCCCGGCCGGCAGAGGCCCGGCACCACTATGCCCGGAGGCGGCATCCAGCATGTGACATGCGGCGAGATGAGACGAGCGATCGATCCAATTTCCGATCGCTGGGGTTCTCGCAGCGCACACCTCTTGCGCAAAGGGGCAGCGTATGCGGAAACGGCAGCCGGACGGTGGATTGACGGGATTGGGCGGCTCGCCGGTGAGCGGCGCTTCATCGACACGGTCATCGGGATTCATGCTGAGCCGCGAGTTGAGCAGCGCCCGGGTATAGGGGTGCTTTGCGCGGTCGTAGATGGCCTCCACGGGACCGATTTCCACGACCTGACCCAGGTACATCACCAGGACGCGGTCGGACACATATTGCACCACGTTGAGATCGTGCGAAATGAACACATAGGTGAGATTGAAGTGTCGCTTGAGGTAGCGGAGCTGGTTCAAGACTTGCGCCTCGATCGATTTGTCGAGTGCGGAGACAGCTTCGTCCAAGATCAACATGCGCGGGTTCAACGCAAGGGCGCGCGCCACGTTCACGCGCTGCTTTTGGCCGCCAGACAGCTCATGCGGATAGCGCGATCCGAACAGGCTCGGGTCCAACCCGACCTTTTCCAGGAGCTCGCGCGCGATCTTCTTGCCTTGCGCGCGTGATGCGCCATGCGCCCGCGGCGCGTAGGCGATCGAATCCTCCACCGGCAGCCGCGGGTTGAGCGAGGAGGAGCTGTCCTGAAAGACCATTTGCATGTTGCGGCGCAATTCGCGCAGCGTGAGGCCGTGCGCCTCCTCCACACCCTCGCCATCGAAGATGAGCTCACCGGCGTCCCTGGGGATCAAGTGCATGAGCAGGCGTGCCAGCGTCGACTTACCGCACCCCGATTCCCCGACAATACCCAGCGTCTCGCCCTTCAGCACGACGAACGACACATCATCGACAGCACGCACGCTGCCGATGCGTCGATTGAATAGTCCGCCGCGGATGGGAAAGTGCTTCTTGAGACCGTTGACCGCGAGCATTGGCTGAATTTTTCCCCCGCGATCGCGCGCATCGCCGGGCGGCACGGTGTCGAGCTTTGGGCGCCCTCGCGCCAAGCCTTCCGCCGCAGTCACTGCCGCACCTTCGGTCGGCTTCATATGCGCACGTCCATGGCCTGTCGCAGCCCGTCACTGACAAGGTTGAAGGAGAGCGATGTAATGAAGATCGCCAACCCCGGCAGGGCGCAGACGTAGGGCTGCACGTAGATTGCCTGCCGTAGAGTGGAGAGCATCAAACCCCAATCGGGCGTCGGCGGTTCCACACCGAGGCCCAGGAAGGACAACCCCGCGGCGAGCAAGATGGCGACGGAGATGAGGCTTGAGGCATAGATGAAGACGGGGGCAAGCACGTTGCCAAGGACGTGGGTTAGGATGATCGACCGCGTCGACGCGCCGCTGGCGCGAGCCGCCTCGACAAAGTCGAGGCCGCTCACCTGTGTTGCCGCGGTTTCTGCGATGCGGCAGAGGGGCGGAATAAAAACCAACGTCAGCGCGATCAACCCATTGCTCATGCCGCCACCCATTGTGCCCGAGATCGCCACTGCAAGAAGAACCGACGGGAAGGCATAAAAAATGTCGATAGCGCGCATGATCAGCATGTTGATGCTGCCCCCGACAAAGCCTGCCACGACACCCAGCGTGCCGCCGATGATCGTTGCC
>Ga0306926_10008043_pt1 | contig 11504 bp, 22 predicted proteins | sample flu12Cox44000178_FD_203759 | JGI IMG/M metagenome (GOLD analysis project Ga0306926, IMG submission 203759) | Lab enrichment of tropical soil microbial communities from Luquillo Experimental Forest, Puerto Rico - flux8day.12C.oxic.44.000.178 (v2)... | ecosystem: Environmental > Terrestrial >...
TCCCGTCACCGCGACAACAGCCTAGGTCCGCACGCCGAAGTTGCAAGTGAAGGTTTGATAAAACGGGAACCGGAGCGACCGCGAGATGAACGCGGCCCGGCATGTCCCCCCGTCGGCACATGCCGGGCCTTCGGTCCAGTCTCTACGCCTGACCGACAGCTAAAATCTGGGCCTTGCTCCGTTCTTGCGACCCGGTTCTATGCCGTCGCTTATTCGGAAATACTTGAGGGCGAGCTTTCCCTCTCGGTTGTTGAGCGGACCACCGCAGCTAAGGCAGGTCAATTGTTTGTCGTGCGTTGGCGGCGCTTCAATGCGGACAACTCTGTATTCCGCATCGCAGCTCTGGCATCGGAAAATAAAGGTCGCGAAGTCTGACATGGGCGGAACCATAGCGCCAGTTTGGGGCAGGAAAAGGCGATCTTTGCGCCCACAGGTGGTCTGCTCCGTAGCCTCAAGGCGGGATGAACGGCGCCACAATGACCGCCAGTGAGAAGAGCCAGACTAGTGAAATAGCCAAATACAATTTGCCACCTGACATGATGGCGAGCGTCGCGCCCGACATCATTCTCGCGGCTTGATCCAGATCAAGCGAAGCCAGGTTTATCGAGGCTCAGGCGCGGCGTACTGCGCTTGATCCTCTTGACCTGATCTTCGAGGCAAGATGTGGCGTCCGCCCGCCGGGCTCTGCACATCAAATCGGTTCTCTCTGGGCCGTGGGGAAGACGCGAAGCCAACTCGCGCGCCACCTTCGCATAAAGCGCGAACTCATCTTGCAATGAAACTATCGGTTTGAAATGCATGTCGTACTCCAACTGAACGCGATCAATTTCAGTGATCTACCGCACGGCGGACGCAATGTCGTTCCGGGGAATTACGGCGTGCAGCTCACGCCGCCGTGGGCCGCCGACGGTTTTCCCCATCAGCGGTTGCGTCCGCGCGATGCGGTCAACCGGCGATAGGAAAAATCCCCGCGTAGCCTTACCTCCTTGGCTGCTCTCGAAGAGCGCGGTCGATTGCGCGCCTTGCGCGTCGGATGGCCATGCCACGCAGCCTGGTCTTCGTCCTTCGCCGCACCGTCTTCTTGTTGAGCACAAACCGGAACAAATAAAATCCATCATCGCGATCTGGCTCCACGAAAAGCACCGCCCCCTTGTGCACGAATCTCTCCATGAAGTGCGTCCCCGATACTTCATGAACAGGGGACCGATGATCTCGCTATTTCTCTATGCAAATTCGGCGAGAGAGCTGCACAAACAAAGGACAGATTCCGAACGAGCACGCTCTGCCGGATGGCACCATCGGGGATATGCCGACACCTATCGCCGAGTGCCGGATGGGACCCTGCGCCGCAGGCAGGTGCGTCGACCTCCGCGAAAGCGAATGCGGAAATGAGGCTCCAAACGGGGAAGGCCCGGGTAACACTAAAATCCGGCAGTGATCGTATTCGGCCCTCCCACTCCCGGTCAGGAACTCGCCCGGCCCGCGGGGAGCCTCCTTTTTCGGCCGGATGGTCAGTCGATCCGCGATCGATGCGTCGCGCGAAGGATCGGACACGGACGGCAACGATCGCATGCGGATACATTATCCGATTTCTATCCAACAATATCAATCACTTACGCCAGTTTTCAGAACCAACCCGCTCTTTTACCCACTCAAGCGATTCGAAACAGGGCGACTTCTCCTTCGTCTCGATCGGCGGAATCATGGGGGATACGCCTAATTTAGCCCTTCGCCCCACTACCATCTCCGGTCGGCTTGTCTCTCGGTCCGGCAAAGCCATGGAGCGCGTCGAGTTGCCGTTGCGCGATCGCGGCCCTCCGCATCTCGTCGGGCTCGGCGTGATACTTGCGGGAGGTCCGGCCTATGCGCCAGCAGGTGAGATCAATCACCAGCTTCGGGTGATGTCGCTTTTTTCGGTCGGCCGAGCTTCGGTCGGGGTGGCGTAGGTCTTGGGACCCAGGGCACGGCGACAAACCGAATGTTCAACGCACCAAGCAGATTCAGCACTCGCCCTAGGGTGGGGTCAACTTTTCCATTGAACGTGTGGTACAGCCTATCTCTCCTCATACCGGCTTCGCGTGCCAGAGCTTGCACGTTTTGGCCGCGAAGAACCTTATCAAAAGCGGCTAAGACCAATTCCAGCTGGTTTTTCTCCAACGATTGGTTGAGGTATCGAGCAATTGCCTCCGGATTGTCCCGGAATCTCACCTTTAGGTCGGCTTTGTCCTGCGAAACGGGCATCTAACTATCCCTGCAAGTGTGTCTTCTCAGATACATCCTTTTTGAGGAATCGCGGGTATTTTTCTTAAACCTTATGACCTGGTGGCGCTCCGGTGCCCTCATGGAGTTTATTAATGAAGAAGCTCATTCTCGCACTGGCGTCAGTGGTAGCATTCTCGGGATCGGCGCTTGCTGCGGACCTCGCTGCGAAACCATATGTCAAAGCCCCGCCCCCAGTAGCTCCCGTTTATAACTGGACCGGTTTCTACATCTTCGGCGGCGCTGGTGGCGGCGTCTGGGATGCCAATACCTTTGATCGGGCCACAGGCGTGGGCACAGCGCTCAGCATCGGGCAGCGCCAGGGCGGCGATGGCTGGTTTGGTACAGTGGGTGCTGGCTACGATTGGCAGTTCAACAACTCTTGGGTTGTTGGCGTATTCGGCGACGGTCAATTCGGTAGCCTGAGGGGCACCATTCAGGACCCGCTAGCGCAGATCACTGGCACGATCAAGGATCAGGACAACTATGCGGCTGGTGTACGGGTGGGCTATCTGGTGGCCCCGAATGTTCTCTCCTATATCAACGGCGGTTACACCGGGTCACACTGGTCCGGCACCACCGAGCTCACTCTCGCTGGCTTTCCGACGGCAATTCACACCAACTCATTTAACCTCAACGGCGTGTTTTTCGGCGGTGGCGTCGAGAACAGCCTTGATATCTTCGGCATCCATTTTCCCGGCCTGTTCATGAAGACCGAATATCGTGGTTCTTGGTACAACAGCAAGAACATCAACGAGCTGACCCCGATCAACGGCTTCGTTGGCACAGACATCGCCTTCAAGCCGTTTGTGAACACGGTCGAGACCTCGCTGGTCTACCGTTTCAACTGGACCGGTCCGGCCATCAATCACTACTGATCTCCTCCCTGCGTAACATACTGAAAAGCCCCGACATCGTGCGGGGCTTTTCTTTATTTGCATAAAGTCAGGCTCGACGTCGGCGTCCCCAAGGTCAAGCTGAACGAGTAGCGCTTCACCCTGACGATGCCGCTATGGCTCCGCACGTGGATCGGCTTGGTGCTGTTCTCACCGGCCGCAATCAGCACGCCTGACGATGATAGCTCCAGCCTTTCGGTGATGCTGCCAGGAATGATCCTCTCGCCCTCCGGCGGATCGTTATCGCTCTCGCTCTCGCTTCGCGAGCCGGATCAAGGGCTGGATGATCTGGCTGCACAGGCGGACCAATGACCCAAAGAACATAGCCGTAGTTCGGATGCTTGGCCCTGAAATCGCGCAAGTGTCTGCGAAGCTCATGCTCCAGTGCCGCATCAACCTCGATGATTGCTTTGACGGTTTTGTAGCTCATGATCACTGACCTCGCTGAATCGGCGCAAGGATTGCGATCTCGTCGCTGGGAAAGCACGAACATCGCTGTCCAGCTCTCCTTCCATCCGCTCCGCCGATGCCGCTCTCCTCAAACGCCATGGGCGAACCTATGCCGCCAAGCTGACTGGAGCCTTACGCGCGCGAACGCATGGCGCGGCAAATGCAGCCCGGCGCGATGGCATCACAGCACGAAAAGCGCGAGCATGCCCGCGACGACGATGCAGAGCCACGCGATCGAAATGCCAATAAAAAAATCGTTTCTCGACATTAGCGCGAGCGTGGCGACCAGCGCCGCTTGCGGCGGTTGATCTGGATCAAGGCGATGCGTATTTCCGCATGACGGCGCACAACCGCTTCATGCCGTTTATCCGGCGACCGTCACGAAGAGCAGCCAGCCCAGCACAATCGCGACCCATATGGGCGCGAAGAGAAAGTACGGGATATCGCGCCTCATGATCGTGTCAGCCAGACAAAGACGAGCCACACCACGACGACCGCGAGCGCAAGCAGCATCCAGTTCTCAAACGGGATGACGCCCAGTATCGCGTGCTGCCTGACCAGCCAATCCCCCACGAAGCCTCCATCCTGTATTGGAATGGAGGATCGATCAGTCGGCTGACGCAGGCCTTACGTCGTCAAAATCACGGCCGGTCAAATCGGAATTGAAAATCGTGGACGACGAGGGGGATGCTCTACTCGCGAACCAGAAAGCTCACGACAACGCACGCAAGTCGGAAGCACCTGACTGACCACATTTTTGCGCTGATAGAAATAGCCGAACTTCGAAAGCTGATCGGCCGCGACTGCTGCGCAAAGCACGAACATCGCTGTCCAGCTCTCCTTCCAGCCCGCTCCGCCCACGCCGCTCTCCTCGAACGCCATGGGCGAACCTATGCCACCAAGCTGACAGGAGCCTTACGCGCGCGACAGGCATTTCCCAAACTGGTAAACTGGCTCTCCATCCCTCAGGTTCCTTACCAGTTTGTTAGTTGCCCCAAATCCTGTGATGCTGCATTAGCGGCAAGCTTCGCCAGGGAGGAGGAAATGGATTTCTTTGGACGTAAGCGGCGTGCAGCCGAACGAGCCCAATTAGAGCACACACTGATACATCTATCGTCCCGAACCTCCCTAACGGAGGCGGTAACATTTGGCTTGCTGGAAACATTCTCGCCCCAGCAACGGGATGAGATTATGGCCACCGTGCATGGACTAATCGTCAGAACGGGTGAAATGCCCCTGCCAGACTATATCGACCAAAGATTAGCCCAAGCGTATCGAGACGAGCAAAGCCGAGTGATGCAGCTTTTCGATAATCTGGTGCACCGCCTCTATCAAGCTGAGGCAGGCCAAATTTCAAACTGAGGCGGCTACCAAAACACCGGGTTTAGATCGACCGGCCCCCCGATTTCAGATTTATGTTCGTCCGTTGTTCGCCTATAGGCGATCAAGCACCCTTCGCACCAACTCAGCATTCCATTGGCCCTTGCCCGAGGCGGTAGGCACATCCTTGTGTAGAGCCCGCCGAGTGCGCTTGCTACTCGACGCATGAAGACAGCGCACGAGCCAGACAAGCGCACCCAGCGCCTAAACGCGGGGCGCAGCGGTGGCATCAGGGCGGAATAAACAGCGCGAGCACAATGACCGCTGCTGAGAAAAACCAGACAAGCCCAATGACCAAAAAGTACATACTGCGTGACATGATAGCGAGCGTCGTGCCCGACACCGTTTTGCACGCTTGATCCAGATCAAGCAGGATCATTTGTCGCAGTGTCGGTGCCATCACTTTGGCGACCTCAAAATTCGGACGAGGAAAGCCATCGGATAGTGATTTCCGCCTGACGCGCTTGTTTTAGTAGAGCATCGCGTTCAATGCCGGGCGGCAATTTTTTTGCGCGCTGGCGGGCTTGCTCGACCACACGGATGAGACGTTCGTTCACCTGTCGGATTTCGTGATCCGTGCAGCCGCTTCCTTCGCGGTTGGACGGGAGCGCGACCGGTCTCTCAGTCACAAGCAATCAATAGCCAACAACGGCATGGTGATGAGCTATCCTGCCCCATTAGCAGCCGCGAGCTCTAACCCATGTTGGGCATTTGCCAAAAAAACCTTTCGCGGTCCGCCGCTCGCGCGTAGCCTTACCGTCCTCGCTGCTCTCGAAGAGCGCGGTCGATTGCGTGCCTTGCGCGTCGGATGGCCATGCCACGCAGCTTGGTCTTCGTCCTTCGCTGCACCGTCTTTTTGTTGAGTTTAAACCGGATCAAATAGAATCCCTCATCGCGATCTAGCTCGACGAAGAACACCACCCCTTTGTGCACGAGTCTCTCCATGAAGTGCGTCCCCGATACTTCATGAAAAGGGGAAGGATAATTTCACTATTTCTCTATGCACTTTCGGCGAGAGCGCTGCACAAACAAAGAGCGGATTCCGAACGAAACCGGATAGCACCGCGCAGACATGTCGGGACCCAGTTGGCTCACGCGGCAATACGGGTCGCCCCGGGAATGGAGCCGACCTCAGTAGATCGCGAGCACGAAAAGCAACACCACCAAAATACCAGCGCAAATGACAAACGCCGTATAAACCTTGTCGCCCATGGCGTGGGTTGTTAGCGACAACGCATCGCAATTAGATGCGCTTATTCCGCGTAGCTATTTGCGAAATACCGCCCCGTTTTTCCACACGGCGAAACATTAAAGCGCGGCGAGCAGCGTGGTGCGCGGCAACGCATCGTCAACCGCAGCAACGCCGTTTGTGACCGGCGTGACATCGCTCACCATTGCCGCATGGCGGTTGACCGTCAATAGCCCATCGTCGGCCGGTGCCAAAGTCACGCTCATCGGACTTCAGACGGGGATCGGTTAAATGCGCCAGTTCTGGGCCATGGCAGATCGCATCATCGCCTCGACGAGACATGGATACGAGGACCAATGCAATGACGCCATGCGCGCTCGCATTGCCACGGATTTTCAGGCGCAGCGCTCGTACCTGATGCAGCAAGACGCGCTTGGGACAAAGGCCAGCTCATGACCGAGGACATCGTCAATGCTGGCAAGGCGGCGTGGCAACAGGTCCACCGCGCAACAAGCTTTGACCGCTGGAAGACCATCGCCCTTGCGGTGTCGGTTGGCAGGCAGCAGGCGCTCCGCACGGCCGGAGTGAACGCCCCACACGGGGCGAAGTACTCGCGGGCCTTCCATGCGTGGTTGGACCAAAACGGCTTTGGCGAAATGGCGTATGGGCTGCGCGCCAAATGCTGCACGCTTGCCGAGAACCTGCCTTCCATTGAGCAATGGCGCTCGACCTTGTCCGAGGTCAAGCGCTCGACGCTCAACAACCCCGGAGACCGTCATCAAGCATTGGCGCAAGACCAGAAGCCCGAAGGCGCCGCCCCGCCGTCGCGTCACGGCGCATGCCAACAAGGCAGGGCATGACCGACCGCTCCAGGTGACCGGCGAAATGATCCGGCGCGACGACGATGCAGAGCCACGCGATGGAAATGCTAAACAACACTATCACGTCTGTCAGACAGCAGCGGCGCTGCCCACGATCAATTAATCAACTGATCGGTTGAATGTGGATATCAGAAAACGCTCTTTTGCCATTTTTCGGTAATTTTGGACGGCGCTTCCTTCGCGCTTGCGACAAATGGCGGCGCTCACCTTTCAAACCACTCCATTTATTATTCCAACACTGATCGATCACGTTTTCTTTTTTTAATTCACAAAAATAACGTGTTTGGCCACAGTTGTGGCATAAGGAGGTATTTTGTTGCAGTGCAGTGATATGAGTGAGTGGAGGTGGGAAAATGAGTAGCGTCACCCAGTTTTATGATTGTTCGCTCGCTCTCCGCCTCAGCGTCGAGACGCTGACTCAACAATTTGAGGAGCTAAAGCAGCTTCGAGACAGGATACGAAGGGTCGAAGCGAAAGCGATTTATGCTTCTCGCTATCGGCGCTCACGCTGGCGCAAACAAACGGCACATTGCCGCTCGCTGCGACGCAGCGCGAGGAGGGTACGTTAAAGGCGCTTCCTTTCGATCATCACGGCAATTTGTTGTCACCGGGACGCTTGTTGTCACCGGGGAGCAACCTCATTTTGCTCTGATTAATGACATTTTTCGTGGTTTTGAATCAGAATTAGAGTTTGAAAATCGAAGCCCAATGGGGGATGGGCCGGTTGTAGTGCGCGGGATGGTGTGCCTTGGCGACAACGATGAAAGGCAATGATTTCCACTCCATGGGCATCGATGAGCTCTGGAGTTTGCACGAGCGGGTGAGTTCGATACTGGCTCGCAAGATAGCGCAGGAGAAGGCGAAGCTCGAAGAACGTCTGCGTAGGCTTCAAAACTCCAGTCTTGAAGATTCAAATAACGCGATTGGCCCCAGTCGGCCTCGCCGTCCTTATCCGAAAGTCCTCCCGAAATATCAGAACCCGAAAAATCCCGCCGAGAAATGGTCCGGTCGAGGAAAGCAACCGCATTGGGTCAAGGCGCAGCTAAAGGCTGGAAAAAAGCTCGAAGGCTTTCTCATCGCTCGGTAAGAAGCGCTTCAACTTTGATAGCGTTGCCGCCGTTGCGAGAAACGGCGATGTAAAACCAAAGACAAGGTTCATTGTGTGCGCAGATGGTACCAAAATGCGCAGGCACGGGTCCTCTCTGGGGTAAGGCTAAATGACGCCGTCATCCTATTAGCGCCCCGCACCGGGGGTGAGGCTCTCGTCCGGCGCGATCGGGAGCCTCCTTTTTTCGCCCGGATGGTCGGTTGATCCGCGTTGATCAATGCGCGGCGCAAAAGATCGGACACGGACGGAAACGATCGCAAACGGAAATGCCTTCCGCCACGGACGCTCAACTTGCGCCCATTTTACAGGGGTTTCTGAGATCGATCGAGCGCTACCCACTCAGCCGCCCACTCACTCGACCGGTCGCGCCCGATCCGCCGCGCGCTTCAAAATCGCTGCGCGCACCGTGTCGAGGAAAGCCAGGGTCTCATGCGGATCGTCACCGATATCGTCGAGCAGCACCTCGATGATCTCGTCGACGCTATCGCACGCATGGAAGATGGTGCTGCCCGCGCCTGCGATCTTGGCCTCGGCTTCCTTGGGCAAAAGATCGGAAACGATTTTTAACCAAATTGCCGGTTGCTCGACGCGGACCCGCTCGATCACCCCCTCGCCGTGCAAACTGAAATCGTGCGCAATGACGGCGACGAAGCTCTCGCCGAGCCGATTTTTCAATCCGGGCTTACGTCCGCCATTTCCGCTATTGCCCGCTAGAAACCGGCCGGTCCGACCATCGCGTTGCTCGATGATGTCACTCATGCCGACGTTCTTCGCCTTGTTTGCACCCGCGCCAAGGTTTCCGATGTTTCCGGAAACAGGCATTTATCGCTCCATACGCGCGCGTATTTAAATTCATAATAGATAACAGCAAATGAAGTTTTATGCCTAATTAGCAGGGATAACTCGGCTCACTGCGGCTTGTTGCGGACGAAGGCGGACAGTGACGGCATTTCTTGAAAACAGATACACCATCCGCCCTCGCCGCGATCAGGTTTTGGGCATAGCCTGACCGCTTGAGAAGCCCACCGGGGACGATCCATGGCCTACGACGAAGCAACCGCCGAACGGGTGCGCCGCGTGCTGGCGCGGCGTAAGGGCATCGTGGAGAAGCCCCTGATGGGTGGGCTGGCGTTCATGGCCGATGACGTCATGTGCTGCTCGGTCAGTGGCCAAGGTGGCTTATTGGTACGCGTCGATCCGGAAACGCGCGAGGCGCTCCTGCGCGAGGAGCATGCGCAAGCAGCCGACATGCGCGGACGCCAGATGACGGGTTTCATTCGCGTGCAGCCCAAGGGCTACCGGACCGAGGCAGCTTTAAAGAAATGGGTCGGTCGCGGGCTTACCGCGGCCGCGGCAAAACCCGCAGCAAAACCCAAGAAGGCGGCGGCTCCGAAAAAGGCCGCGGCGGCGAAGCGCAGGCGGAGCTAACCAAGGCCGCGAGGAACCGCCTGTCCGGATTGCCCCGCCGCACGCTCGCGTGTTAGCGAGGGACATCTCCGGCCGTTCCTTGCGAGAGCGCACATGTCCCAACCCTTCGTCCCCCGTCCGCTTGTGATTGCGCCCTCGATCCTGGCGTCGGATTTTTCCAAGCTCGGCGACGAGGTCCGCGCGGTCGATGCTGCCGGCGCCGACTGGATTCATCTCGACGTGATGGACGGGCATTTCGTCCCGAACATTTCCTACGGCCCCGATGTCATCAAGGCGCTGCGCCCGCACACGAAGAAGATTTTCGACGCGCATCTGATGATCGCGCCCTGCGATCCCTACCTCGAGGCGTTTGCGAAAGCGGGCTGCGACCACATCACGGTGCACGCGGAGGCCGGTCCTCACCTGCATCGCTCGTTGCAGGCGATCAAGGCGCTCGGCAAGAAGGCCGGCGTCTCGCTCAATCCGGCGACTCCGATCTCGGCGATCGAATATGTCATCGACATGATCGATCTCGTGCTGATCATGTCGGTCAATCCGGGTTTTGGCGGTCAGGCCTTCATCCCCTCCGCGCTCGGCAAGATCCAGGACCTGCGCGCAATGACCGCGGGACGCACCATCGACATCGAGGTCGATGGCGGCGTCGGCCCCGACGTCGCCGGCCCCCTTGCCGCCGCCGGCGCCAACGCCTTTGTCGCGGGCTCAGCCGTGTTCAAGGGCGGCACGATGGAGGCCTACAAGGCCAATATCTCGTCGATCCGAAGCGCCGCGGCGTCAGCGCGGGGCGAAGCGATCTGACGTTAGCGGATGTTCGCCTCCTTGCGTTGACGACGCTTGTAGTGATCTCCGACAACTAGCACGGTTGCGAAGGTCAGCCAGAAGGTCGCGATGGTGGCGAGGCCAAACCAGCCCCACCCGGCGCGCCCAGAGAATACGAGGGTCAACACAGCCAGCAGAAGGCCGACAGCCGACAGCGACCCCTTCGGCTTCCGCGCGAGCGCCAGCCGCATTGGAATAAACACCCAGGTCGCCACAGCGAAGACCAGCGCGGCAATGGCAAGAACGTCGGAAAATGCAAGCATGAGTTTTGATACAGCTCTTGGGGTTGCCGGCTACCAGAAGCCCCCGGGGCTGCTCGGGAGCTTGCGACCGCGCTGGTCGTATTCGAACTCGATGGCGCGCCCGTCATAGCGTGACACCTTTGCGAGCTTCAGTTTGCCGTTGGGATGGTAGGTATACTCGAAGCGGAAGAACAGCTCGCCCTCGTTGATCTTGTCGACACGCGCGAGTCGGTTGTCGGCATTGAAGAAAGCAATGATATAGGCATAGCCCCTCGCCGCCTGGGCATAAGCTTCGCCGCGTGTGATTTTCTTGCTCAGTCCGATCGGGTGCCCGTAGCCGCCCCAGCTCGCGTAGTACTCGACCCTTTCGTGCCGCTGGCCCGTCTTGAAATAGAGCCACAACGCCGCCAGCACCAAAAGACCTGTGGCGGAGATGATCATGAGCAGGATCGGTAAGTTCATTGGCCAGCAGCTGCCTGGTTATGCCTCCTTGGAGCCGCCGAGGCCGATTCCCGTTCAAAATGCCCTCATCTCGTGCGGCAACGCACCATAAGCACGCTCGTGGAGCGGATTTGACGTTCGCCGCCCTTCTGCCGCGAGTCCCTCATGCGAACGTCAAATCCAAAGCTCCACTAGGATCAATAATTTGCTGGTGGTCCTTTGACGCTAACATTCGCAAAGGCGCCTGCCGGGAAGGGATGCGAATGTTAGCGTCGGACCACTAGCCGCCATTTCTCAACGTATTAGGCGCATCGGGGCGCCGAATCAGCGAAAGTTGTTGTGCGAGAACGACTTTCCGATGATTCGAGGAGCGCCCCGATGCCGACAGAGTGTAGCGCGGAACGATTTGATTTT
>Ga0306926_10008044_pt1 | contig 11503 bp, 10 predicted proteins | sample flu12Cox44000178_FD_203759 | JGI IMG/M metagenome (GOLD analysis project Ga0306926, IMG submission 203759) | Lab enrichment of tropical soil microbial communities from Luquillo Experimental Forest, Puerto Rico - flux8day.12C.oxic.44.000.178 (v2)... | ecosystem: Environmental > Terrestrial >...
CGAGGTGGCCGCGCGCCGCATGCAGTTCCGCCGGCGGCAGGCCGCCGAGCATCGTGCGCAGGCCGAAATGCCGACCGAGCGTGCCGCTGGCCACATTGGCCAACACGCTACGGCGGCGCACGAGGCTCGCGTGCTGCCAGATCATCGCCAGCGCAAGTCGTGCGCGCCGCAGCTTTTCGCCCTCCAGCGCGCACAGATTGGTGTCGCCGAGCCAAATCTCGCCTGCCTTCGGTTTGACGGTACGTGTGATGCAGCGTAGCAGCGTCGTCTTGCCGCTACCGTTGCCGCCGAGGATGGTGACCAGCTCCCCGGCCTCGACCGTCAAGGAAAAGTCGGTCAATGCCAGCTTACCGTTCGGATAGCGCAGCGAGAGGCCGCAGACGCGCAGCATCGGCTCTCCTTTCCGAACGCGTTACAGTTTCTCCAGATCGATATTCAGGGTCTTCACCAGATCGCGGATCAGGTCATAGGCATGATCGGTCTGCGCCACGAGCTGGGTGATGCCGGCGCCGACGAGAATCTTGCGGTCGGCCGGATCGAGGCTCATCAGATCGAGATGCTGCAGCGCGTCGGTGAGCTTCGCCTTGAGCGCGGCCGGTAGATCGCCGCGCACTGCGAAGGGATCGGTCGGAATCGGATCGGACTTCCACAGGAAAACGAGGTCGCCGTCCTTGTAGTGGCCGCGCTGCGTCGCCGACTCCAGCTGCTCGCTGTTCAATTCGCCGGCGTCGACCTTGTGATTGTAAAGCGCCTCGAACGCAGCCGTGTGGCTGCCGGCATAGATCGCCTTAATGTCCTTCTCCGGGTCGAGTGCGGCCTTGCGCAGACCGTAGGCCGGGAATAGGTGGCCGGACGTCGAGGCGGCGTCGGAGAATGCAAACGAATGGCTGCGGATGTCGCCAACGGTTTTGATTCCCGAGGACGGATAAGTGACGATACTGGCCCAGTAGCTGACGGGCTTGTTCTCGGCGTTACCGAAGGCCGCGACGGCTTCGGCCTTGGCCACCTGGTGCGCCAACACGTAGCCGAGCGGACCGAATTCGGCGATTTCGAGCTTGCCATTGCGCATCGCTTCGATCTCGGCGTTGTAGCCGGTGGCGACAAACACCTCGACCTTGCAGCTGATCTTGTCGCCGATCATCTTGCCGATCTTTTCGTAGATCGGTACCAGCCGCGCCGCGGTGTCGTAGGGCTCGACGCCGAAGCGCACGGTGCCGCCGTTCGGGCAGTCGTCGGCAACCGCCGCAGGCGGCAAAGCCGTGAGTCCGGCGGCGATTGTCAGCGCGGCCGTCGATGCCCCGATCGCGGCTGCCGCGAATGTCCAACGAGATTTCCCGTTCATCCAAAGCTCCTTTTGTCGCCAAGCGGGCGGGACGCGTCTACTTGCCTTTCGAGGATGCCGGTGTGTCGTCTCTATCGCGGAATTTTCTATCGCGGAATTTTTTCGGTCCTGAGCGACGGAAACGACAGGATGATTTAGGCTAGATTGCCGATATGACGGTTGCGTGAATGCCGCGCGGACTTGGCGCGGCGCGTTGCCACGAAGTGCCCCGTCACAAAACCGTCATCGCTCCATCACATCTGGCGCAATCAATTCGAGCCCGACGCTCAATTCGCCGGAGACCAACTTGGCACAGCAGGCCGCAAGAACCCATCAGGCCGCAGACATCGTCGTAGAGGTCAACGGACGCACCTATGCGGCGCCGAAGCGACCGACCGCGGTCATCGTCGTCGACGGTTTCGATCCGGCCTATCTCGACCATGGCTTTGCCAACGGTACATTGCCGACGATGCAGTCGTTTACGAAGGCGGGCTTTGTCGGAATAGCCGATTGCTCGATGCCGAGCACGACCAACACTAACAACACGTCGATCGTGACCGGCGTCCCGCCCGCCGTGCACGGCATCAACGGCAACTACTATCTCGATGCCGAGACCGGCAAGGAGATCATGATCACCGACGCGAGCCGGCTGCGCTGCGGCACCATTCTCGGTGCGCTGAGTGAGGCCGGGGTACCGACCGCGGTAGTCACCGCCAAGGACAAGCTTCTCAAGGTGCTGGCTTATCGAATGACCGGCATCGCGTTTTCGTCCGAATATGCGCATAAGGCCAATCTTGCTGACAACGCCATAGACAACGTCGAAGCGATGGTCGGCCGGCCGCAGCCCGATCAATATTCGGCGGACCTGTCGCTGTTCGTGCTCGATGCCGGTGTGAAAATCCTGTCGGCCTTTGGCCCAAGCCTGATGTATCTGTCGACCTCCGATTACGTGCAGCACAAGCACGCGCCGGGCGAGCCCGAGGCCGATGCTTATCATCGAGCCGTAGACACGGTGGTCGGTAAGCTGATCGCGCTCGGTGCGACCGTCGCCATCACCGCCGACCACGGCATGAACGACAAATCCGCCGCCGATGGCACGGCGAATGTAATTTATCTCGAAGATCAGTTGAATGGGCGGTTCGGCGCCGGGACGGTGCGCGTGATTTGTCCTATCGCCGATCCGTTCGTGAAGCATCACGGCGCGCTGGGCTCGTTCGTGCGCGTGCATCTGCGCAAGCCCGCCGACGTAGCTGCCATGATGGCGTTCAGCGGCACGCTGTCGGGCGTCGAACTGGTGCTCGACAAGGCGGATGTGTGCCGCGGGTTCGATCTGCCGCTCGATCGCGAGGGCGACTTCGCCGTCTTCGGCGATCGCCGCACCGTGATCGGCGCCCGCCGCGAAGATCACGATTTGACCCAGTTGGCCGGGCACCGCCTGCGCTCCCACGGCGGGCTGGGTGAACAGAAGGTGCCGTTCCTGATTTCTCGGCCGCTCAATGCCGCTTATCGCCAGCGCGCCAAGGATCGACCGCTGCACAACTATGATATCTTCGACTTCGCCTTGAACGGGGTCGAGTAGACCATGCGCAGCGCCAAGGCCGCGGTCTACGAAGCTCCGAACGCGCCATTCGTGCTCAAGGAGTTTCCGCTGCGCCCGGTCAAGCGCGGCGAGGTTTTGGTGCGCGTGACGATGTCGACCATCTGCCGCTCGGACATTCATTCCTATGAAGGTCGCCGGCCCAATCCATGTCCCGGCATCCTCGGCCACGAGATCATCGGCACCGTCGAGGAGATCGGCGCGGGCATCGACAACGACATGCGCGGCGAGGTGCTCAAGGTCGGTGACCGCGTCACCTGGAGCGAATATTTCTTTGACGGCCAATGCTACTACCGTGACGTCCTCGACATGCCGCAAAAGTGTCAGGGGTTGCGCAAATACGGCCACGATCTGGCCGAGGAGGACCCGCACTTCCTCGGCGGCTTCGCCGAATATTGCTACATCCTGCCCGGCACCTTCATTCTCAAGCTGCCGGCGGACCTGAGCGACGAGGAGGCAACGCCGCTCAATTGCGGCGTCGCCACCATGGCGTCGGTGACTGAAGCTGCCGCCATCGCGCTAGGCGACGCCGTCGTCATTCAGGGCCTCGGCCTGCTCGGCCTTTATGGTGCCGCCATGGCGAAAGCGCGCGGCGCCCGCTGCGTCATCGGGCTCGACGCGGTGCCGGCTCGCCTCGAAGCGGCGAAGAAATTCGGCGCCGATCATGTCATCGACGTCGGCGCGGTGCCGCCGAAGGCCGTCGTCGACCTGGTTCGCGCCTTATGCCGCCCCGACGGCGCAGATGCGGTGATCGAGGTGTGCGGCGTGCCCGACGTCATCCCGCAGGGCTTGGCGATGCTGCGCACCGGCGGCCGCTACGTGCTCGGCGGCCTGGTCAATCCCGACGCCGATGTGGTGATCGACGCCAATATGTTGGTCCGACGCTGGATCACCATGCGCGGCATCCACAACTATCATCCGCGGCATCTGATCCAGGCGCTCGATTTCGTCATGGCTAACCGCGCGCGGTTTCCGTTCAAGGACATTGTCGATGCCAAATTCACCTTGCAGGATCTCGACGCGGCGTTCAGGAAGGCGTCGGAACGCGCCGTGTTGCGCGCCGCGATCGTTCCCCAGCTCGCATGACAATGCAGACGCCGTCGCTCAATTTCACGCCCCGCGGCTTCTATATCGGCGGCCGCTGGGTTGAGCCGGCGGAAGGCAAATCATTCGCCTCGATCAATCCGTCGAACATGGAGACGCTGGCCGAGGTCCCGAGCGCCGGCGATGTCGACGTCGACACGGCGGTGCAGGCGGCGAAGGCTGCGTTCAAGGACTGGTCGCGCGTTCCGATCAAGGAGCGCGCGTGCTGCCTTGAATTGCTCGCCGACCGCATCGAGAACAATGCCGACGCGCTCGCGCTGATCGACGCGGTGGATTCCGGCAACGCCATCGTCGGCATGCGCGGCGACATGATCTGGACCGCCGAGTGGCTGCGCTACTGCGCCGGGCTCGTCACCGAGATCAAGGGCGAGACCTTCTCGCAGGGTCCGCGCCATTTGAATCTGACCCGTCGTCAGCCGTTCGGCGTCGTCGCCAAGATCAATCCGTTCAATCATCCATTCCGGTTCTGCGCCGAGAAGGCAGCGGCGCCGCTCGCTGCCGGCAATACAGTGGTGATTAAAGGCTCAGAGCAGGCGCCGCTGTCGAGCTTGCGCCTCGGCGAATTGTGCGAGGGAATTTTCCCCGACGGCGTCGTCAATATCGTCACCGGCGATGGCGCCGTGGGGGCAGCGCTGGTGCGCCATCCCGACGTGCGGCGCATCGGCTTCGTCGGCTCAGTGCCGACCGGCCGCGCCATCGCCAAGGAGGCAGCGGCGGGATTGAAGCGCGTCAGCCTGGAGCTCGGCGGCAAGAACCCGATCATCATTTTCCCCGACGCCGATCCAAAGAAAGCGGCGGGCGCCGCGATCAGAGGCATGAACATGAATCGGCAGGGGCAGTCGTGTAGCTCGACGTCGCGGGTGTTCGTGCATACGTCGCTGCACGAGCCCGTGGTCGCGGAGCTCGTGCGGCTCGCACAAGCGCTGCCGGTCGGCGTGCCATGGCTCAAGGAGAACGAAGTCGGTCCGATCGTGTCGCAACGGCAGTACGATCGCGTCGTGGGCTTCATCGCCTCAGCCAAGCAGGAGGGCGCGCAACTCCTCACCGGCGGCGCTAAACCGGCCGATCCGTCGCTTACCGCCGGTCTATTCATCGCGCCGACCGTGTTCGACGCCGTGACGTCGCAAATGCGCATCGCCCGCGAGGAGATTTTCGGCCCGGTGATGTCGGTGATGGTCTGGCACGACTACGACGACATGCTGGAGCGGGTGAACGGCGTCGAATACGGCCTCACCGCGGCCATTGTCACCAATGACCTTGGCGCCGCCATGGAAACCGCCGAGCGGGTCGAGGCGGGCTATGTCTGGATCAACTCCTCAGGCCGCTATATCGGCGCGCCCTACGGTGGCTGGAAGCAAAGCGGCATCGGCGAAGAAGAATGCTTTGATGAGATCCTCAGCTACACGCAAGTGAAGAATATCAACATGCGATGGTAGGTCTTCCGTGTTATGATTTTGCCCTGATGGTTCTTGTCGAAAGTCAAGTGTTCATGCTCGCTGCGTAGCAGAGAGCACCGGCCGGGGAAATCATCCTTCCGCCAAAGGACTGAGCAATGCGGCAGCGCCCCCGAACAACTTTCAATAGTAGCCGTTTGCCTTCCTTGTCATTGAACTGCAATATTATCGGCGCTTGTTGGGTAACACACGGCATTTGGGGGGACGTCGATGCGCAAGAATTCTCTCTTTGTCATTAGCGTAGCACTGACGCTAGTCGCCGCCCAATTGCCGGCGAGCGCTGCCGACGTCATTTGTTACAACTGCCCGCCGCAATGGGCCGACTTCGCCACCATGCTTAAATCGATCAAGGCGGACCTCGGCTATGACATACCGTTCGACAATAAGAACTCAGGCCAGGCGCTGTCGCAGCTGATCGCGGAGAAAAACAGTCCGGTCGCGGACGTCGTATATTACGGCGTCAATTTCGGCATGAAGGCCAAGACTGCCGGCGTGATCGAGCCGTATCAGCCGAAGGGCTGGGACCAAGTCCCGGTCGGGCTCAAGGATTCCGACGGGGCCTGGACCACCATCCATTCCGGCACACTCGGCCTCTTCATTAATAAAGACGCGCTCGCCGGCAAGCCGGTGCCGGCGTGCTGGAAGGATCTGCTCAAGCCCGACTATAAGGGCATGGTCGGCTATCTCGACCCATCGTCGGCAGCGGTCGGATACGTCGGAGCGGTCGCGGTCAATATCGCGCTCGGTGGCAGCGACACCGACATGTCTCCGGCGGTTAAATACTTCGCCGATCTGCACAAGAATCAACCTATCGTGCCCAAACAAACGTCCTATGCCCGCGTCGTGTCGGGCGAAATTCCGATCCTGTTCGACTACGATTTCAACGCGTACCGCGCCAAATACGGCGAGACAGGCAGTTTCGCGTTCGTTATTCCCTGCGAGGGCACCGTAGTTTTCCCCTACGTGACGAGCCTGGTGAAGAACGCGCCCGACAAGGACAAGGCGCAGAAGGTGCTCGACTATTTTCTGTCCGATAAAGGTCAAGCGATGTGGGCCAACGCCTATTTGCGACCTGCACGGCCGATCGAGCTGCCGCTAGTCGTCAAGGAGAAGTTCCTGGCCGATACCGATTATGCCCGCGCCAAGAGTGTCGACTGGGCCAAGATGGAGTCGGTGCAGAACGGCTTCACCGAGCGCTACCTCGCCGAAGTCAGATGATGCATGATCGTGTTCCGGCGATCCCGCCGGAGCACGCGCGCCGCCATCGTCATGACCAAGCGAGCGTTTGCCGGCCTTTGCCTGATCCCGCTCGCCATCCTGGTCGCGGCGTTCTTCGTGCTGCCGCTGGCGCGCCTCGTCGCCACCGGCGCCTCGGGCGAGCTCGGCATCAAGGCCTACGCGGCAATCCTGCTCAACGAGCGCTATCGCACGACGCTGACCAACACGGTGCTGCTAGCGGCTGCGACCACCATCGCGACGCTCGCCATCGCGACCGTCACCGGACTGTTCCTGCAGCGTCACAAATTCCCCGGTCGCGCGCTCGTCGTCGCCATGCTGACGTTTCCGCTGGCGTTTCCCGGCGTGGTCGTCGGGTTCATGATCATCCTGCTGGCCGGCCGCCAGGGGCTAATCGGCGAGGCGACGCTGCGCCTTTTCGGCGACAAGGAAGTGTTTGCCTATTCGATGGGTGGCTTGTTCCTCGGGTATCTCTACTTCTCGATTCCGCGCGTCATTCTCACCATCATGGCGGCGGTGGAAAAGCTCGACCCGAGCCTGGAGGAAGCCGCGCGTGCGCTAGGCGCCGGACCGTGGGCGGTCTATCGCGACGTCGTGCTGCCGGGGCTCAACCCGGCCTTCATCGCCTCAGGCGCCATCGCGTTTGCCACCGCGATGGGCGCGTTCGGCACGGCGTTCACGCTCGCGACCGACGTCGCAGTGCTGCCGATGCTGATCTACACCGAGTTCACCCTGTCGGCGAATTTCGCCGTGGCGGCGGCGCTTTCGGTTGGTCTCGGCCTCGTCACTTGGGCCATTCTCGCGCTCGCCCGGACCTATGGCGGCGCCACCGTGGCGGCCGCCGGATGAGCGCCATGCGCGACCGCGCGATCTTTGCCGGGCAGCTCATATTCACGCTGCTGGTGGCCGCGTTTCTCATCGTACCGGCTTTGCTCTCTATGCTGGCGGGCGTCACCGCGAATTATTTCCGCGGCATTCGATCAGGCTTGACGTTGCAGTGGGTGCTCCAAGTCTGGGAGCTCTATTCCGACACGATCTTCCGCTCGTTCCTGATTGCGTTTGCGGCACTCGCCGTGACGCTCGTCGTTGGCGTTCCGGCGGCTTATGCATTGCATATCCGCAACGATCGCCTCTCTCGCGCCGTCGAAGAGATCATCACGCTGCCGCTTGCCATTCCCGGCCTCGCCATCGCGCTGGCGCTGATCCTGACCTATGGCGGCTTTGCCGGCTTCCGCGGCTCGTGGCTGTTCATTCTCGCCGGCCACGCGGTCTTTACGCTGCCATTTATGGTGCGGGCCGTGTTGGCGGTGTTTGCGACGATCGACATCAAGACCCTCGACGAGGGCGCCGCTTCGCTTGGCGCCGCGCCATGGCGTCGCTTCCGCGACGTCATCGTGCCCAATGCGCGGCCCGGCATTCTCGCCGGATCGCTGATGGTGGTGACGCTGTCGCTCGGCGAATTCAATCTGACCTGGATGCTGAGCACGCCACTGACCAAGACTTTGCCGGTGGGCCTCGCCGACAGCTACGCCTCGATGCGGCTCGAAGTGGCGTCAGCCTATACGCTGGTGTTCTTTGTCATGATCATACCGCTGCTAATCGCCATGCAGATATTTGCCGGCACCCGTGGCAGTGCCGTGGGCGCAGCGCGATGAGAGCCCACGGTGTCGCGTTGCGGCTCGAAAGCTGCGGCAAGACTTTTGCCGACGGCACCCGCGCGCTCGAGCCGGTGACGCTTGACGTAGCACGTGGCGAAACGCTGGTGCTGCTCGGCCCGTCCGGCTGCGGCAAGACCACCTTGCTGCGATTGATCGCGGGTCTCGAAACGCCGGACACCTGCGGTCGTATCCTATTTAACAACGCCGACGTCACCGCCGTACCGATCGAGCGGCGCAATGTCGGGATGGTGTTCCAATCCTACGCGCTGTTTCCCAATATGAACGTCGCCGAAAACATCGGCTATGGCCTGAAGATCCGCGGCACGCCGGAAAGCGAGCGCAAAGCGCGCATTGCCGAGCTGCTGGCGCTGACCGGAATCGAGGGGCTTGAACACCGCCGCGTCGATCAGTTATCAGGCGGCCAGCGTCAGCGCGTGGCGCTGGCCCGCGCGGTCGCGGCGCAGCCGAGCGTGCTGTTGCTCGATGAGCCGCTCACCGCCCTCGATGCGGCGCTGCGCGAAAGACTGCGCGGCGAATTGAATCGGCTCCTTCGCACGCTCGGCATCACCGCGATCTACGTGACCCACGATCAAAGCGAGGCCATGGCGCTCGGCGACCGCATCGCGGTGATGCGCAATGGGGCCATCGCGCAGATCGGCACGCCGCGCGACATCTATTTCGCACCGGCAAGCCGATTCGTCGCCGAATTCGTCGGCGCCGCCAATATCGTCGAGGCACAATGCAAGGCGGGCGCGCTGACGCTGCCGGGCGGCACACTGCGGGTGGTCAACGGCGCGGAAAGCGGCATAGTGTTGGCAATGATCCGTCCGGAATCAATCAATGTCGTCGCCGCCGACGGCGCGGCATTCGCTGGGCTCGTCGACAGCGTGAGCTTTGTCGGTGATCGGCAACGGGCATTGGTCAGCGGCGCAGCGAAGAACCCGATCACGGTCGACGTGCCGCATTCGATTCCTCTGAAGGCCGGCGACCGGATCGGCTTGGCGATCGATCCCGCCGCCATTCGCCTGCTGCCCCGGGAAGGTGCGTGAGCGCTCGGCCGCTACTCGTCGCGCAAATCTCCGACCTGCACATCAAGCGGCCGGGCGAGCTCGCCTATGGCCGCGTAGATACGGCCGCGGCACTGACGCGCTGCGTCGATGCGCTCAACCGCTTCACGCCGCGGCCCGACCTGGTGGTGATCACGGGTGACCTCGTCGATGTGCCGTCTGTGTCGGCTTACGGCCATCTCAAGCGGCTGTTGACGCCGCTGCGAATTCCTTTCGCGGTCGTACCGGGTAATCACGACGGGCGAGGAATGCTGCGCGATGTCTGGCCAGATCGCGCCGGGGCGGCGGCAACCAAGGCGCACAATTTGATCCGCCACATCGACGATCTGGATATCGTTCTCGTCGATTCGACGGTGCCGGGAGCGGCCCATGGCGAACTTGATGCGGAAACTTTGGTGTGGCTCGACAGCGTACTCGGTAAGTCGACCACCCGTTCGGCGTTGGTGTTTCTGCATCATCCGCCGTTTGCGACCGGCATCGCCCACATGGACGCGCAGAACTTGCGCAACGCACCTGCGCTGGGAGCGATCCTGAGTCGACATAAAAGAGTGCGGCTGGTTGCGGCGGGGCATGTCCATCGCGCGACTGTGACGACCTTCGCGGGCGTGACGGCTACTATTTGCCCCGCGCCCAACCACGCCGTCACGCTCGATCTCGACGCAGGCCTGCCGCCGTCATTCATGGTCGAGCCGCCAGGATTTCACCTCCATGCCTGGTTTCCGGGCGACGGCTTCGGCCGCGTCGTGACGCATTTTGTGCCGATCGGTGATTTTGACGGCCCGCATCCATTCTTCGACAGCCGCGGCCAATTACTCTAGCAATGATGACAGACTTCAAATTTAGTGAGCCGCAGACAGCCGCGCTACTTTCAGCCGACGCTCGGCGCCTTGCATCATGATCATCCGCAGCAGCTCCGGCAGCTTGGCGATGTTGGCGACGTCGCGGATCGTCCCGTCACAATTTGTATTTGCTGCGAGCTGTGATCTAACGGCAACACATTTTCTTTTTGCACGCCATTCTCGCGCGCGTCGCATTGCAGCCAACATCGGTGCCGAAAAGCAGTGCCGGGCGGGGGGCCGGATTGTATCCGTACCGCCCATCGCCCGGTGGCCCCGCGGAGAATCGCCCCTTCCCAGGGTCCGCGGGGTCACTCCTACCATCATCGGTTGCTTAAGGCTGTAACTGCGATCACACAGTCACATGAAAAGTTCCCGACGCGCGCTTGCTCGCGGCTCGGTGACGCCTCATGCTGCATGTCCCAACACGAGGGTCGCAATCTTAGGGTTGGGCGGCGGCCTTGATTGAACCGAAGTAGCTCCTAGGCACCTACTCGGTCGCGGTCTGCTCGCCGCGTACTCCCCGACGAGGCGGGCGCGGGTGAAGGCGGGCGCGGAGCTTGCCGATCTCCAGAACGAGATCGCTGCCATGGTCGCGCCGCACGAGTATCGCGGCCCGTCGCGACGTGGGGCTGATTGAGCCAGCCACTCAATCATCTGTCTGCTTCGCCTCTGCTCGCAGGGTAGCCCGGATTGTCGCGGTGAGTTCGTTTTCGGCATGTGTGATATAGACGCGCAACGTCGATGATAGGGGGACGACCATGATGGATATTTGGAACGATTGCGTCGATTGGTTGGATAAGCCTGCATCGAACTGGATCGTTCTGCTTGCAGTGGTGGTGATGATCTGGGCTGCCGAAATAATGAGGCGGGACGCACTTAGCAGGTTGGGACACTTAGCAGGTACCCTAGGCGCTATCGACCAAACGATGAGAAACATCCTAGGCATCCTAGGCAGGAGGGAAAAATGAATACTAATGGATCGAATCTAACATTTGGTACCCACGTCTGGCGGCGGCGATGTTTGGACTTGTTGGTGGCGGCAGTGTCGAATTGAATCTCGGTTTAATCTGTTCAGCGGCGGATGCCGGACTCATAGAATAGCGAAGACATCAGACTATAATTAGCGAGTGAACTATACATGGAGCATTGTCGATCTGTCTTATCCCAATCAAATGCCTTGCATGAAACATTTTTCGCGCAACTTAGTGTGCAACCGTCTGCGGAATC
>Ga0306926_10008049_pt1 | contig 11501 bp, 7 predicted proteins | sample flu12Cox44000178_FD_203759 | JGI IMG/M metagenome (GOLD analysis project Ga0306926, IMG submission 203759) | Lab enrichment of tropical soil microbial communities from Luquillo Experimental Forest, Puerto Rico - flux8day.12C.oxic.44.000.178 (v2)... | ecosystem: Environmental > Terrestrial > Soil...
CCCTGAGTCGGATAGCAACCATACCGACCTCCCTCTCGGGACCGGCCTCGCGGCCGGAAGACCAAAAAGGACGCGTTACGTCGTTGCATAACCACCATGGGCCATAGGCACGTGCGAGTGCGTCGAGGCCTGGATAGATACGCCTATCGCCCCGGAACGCAAGGGTAAATTCGAAAAATTGACAATTTGATGACACCCGGTCAGCCGCGAGCCGACCGGGATTTGCCATGATGTGCGGCCGCTGCCTGCCTGTTAGCCGCGGTGGACGACGAAATGCTGAGAGCGATGCTCGGCGAAAGAGACGACGAGGCCCGGGTGCTGCGCGGCGACCCGATCCTGCGCACCCTCGATGATCAGCTTGAGGAGATCCGAATAGCGCAGTCCCGCCATTTGGGCCATCAGGTTGAGCTTGCCGTCCCAGCACCAGCCCGGGTTCGGATTGACCTCGAGCAGCTTGATCTCGCCGTCGGCATCGGCGCGAAAGTCAAACCGCGCATAATCGCGACAGCCGAGGCGCTCAAACAGAATATTTGAATAGTCAATGATCTTGCGACGAGTTTCCTCGTCCAGCCTCGCCTCACGGTAGCCTATCTGCGACCAATAGGGGGAATCGGGGATCCACTTCGATTCATAAGGCAAGAGCTGCGGCAATGCGGGGTCAAGGCCCGAATAGTCAACCTCCAACGGCGGCAGCACCCGGTAGCCGAGCCCCGGATTGCCGATAATTCCAATCGAGTATTCGGGTCCCGTCAGAAATTCCTGAATAAGGATGGGGCAACGCGGCATCTCCTCGCGCAACCGCCCGAGGCAGGTGATCGCCTCTTCCCAGGTGTGGACCACCGCGTCCTTTGTGATGCCGATCGAGGAATCGCCAAAGTTCGGCTTGATCAGGGCCGGGAATACCGACGGGATGGTGGCAGCCAGGTCATCCGAATTGAAGTATGTCTCCGCCGGCACCGGCACGTCGACCGCCTGGGCCACACCGCGGACCAGCGACTTATTATAGCACAGGCCGAGGCAGGAGGGTCCGGCGCCGCTATAGGGAATGTCGAGCATCTCCAAAAGCGCCGGCACGTGCATTTCCATGAACGCGTCGTTGTTGAAACCCTCGTCGCAAAAGTTCAAGACAAAATGCGGGCGGCTCGTCCGTAGCTCGGTATAGAGCGAAGCGTGATTGTCGAGAAAGCGAAAGCGGTAATCGGGCAGCTCATACAGCGCCGCCCTGAGGCGCTCGATCGTCTCGATATCCTCTTCATTCCAGCGCCCGTTGCGCTTGACCGGATCGGGAAGACGCGGATCACCGAGCACGACAGTGACGTCGGAAAACAGGACGGCTCGGTGTGGCAGCCGCCTTGCGCGCGGCGGCGCCTCGCAAGTTAGAAACAGCCGGTGCGCCACCATCCCGAGGTCCTGGTTTCGTTGTGAATCTGGCGCCAACAACGGGTGAAAGCGGACATTGGTGAAGCCGGCGCCGGTCAGCAGCGTCTCGAGGCGCTCTTTCGAATAGAGTCGTTCCGCATAGAATTGATCGGCAATAACACCGCGCTCCGCATGGACCACCACCTCTCGGCTGATTAGCCGGTCGCCATCTCCAGCGAGGTCTCGCTCGCGACAGACGAAATGGTTTTGGTCGATCCATTCCCACGAACGTGGATCGAAATGACAGCGCATCCACTCGCCATCCATTAGATCCATAACGAGCGAACCACGGGAGGAGAGGGCCTGCTTGACTGCTTCGAGTACGGCGAGATCGTCCTCGGGACGCTCGAAGTAGCCGAATGAGTTGCCCAGCAGGCAAACGCAATGAAACTCGGCCTCGCCGAGGCGAAACCGCCGGGCATCGCCCTCATGAAACGACACCGATAGGTTGCTCTGTCTGGCGCGTTTGCGAGCGAGGCGAATCAGATAACGCGAACGGTCGAGCCCCGTAACGTGTGGAAAGCCGCGCCGGGCGAGCTCGAGCGAATGACGCCCCTGGCCACAACACAAATCGAGAATGCGGTCGTTGCGCTCGAGCCCGACCGTGCGGATTAGCAGGTCGACTTCTTCGCTGGTGTTGCGGTCATTCTCGATCACATCGCCGTCGGTTTCGAGATAAAGCGAGTTGAACAAGGTGCGCCACCAGTCCGAGGGCAGATGACGCTCAAGGTCCGATACCGGCCCCAGGGTGCGGGCAGCTGCTCGCCTTCCCTGGTCGGCTCCACCGCATTCGGAGCTCGTCGGGGCGCCGCGGGTAGGCTGGGGCTTGACCGCCGGTCTCGCACCACTCGTCTTCCTACTCATTGTTAATAGCCCCCGGTCTCTCAAATACAAAAAAGGCGGCCTCCCCCTTGGGGAACCGCTGAGACGCTGCGTTTTCCCGAACCGGTGCCAACGGGCGTCGGAGCCGGCCGACAGCGCGTTGCGGATACGGGGCGAACAGGTTTGTCGCCAATGCACAATTACCGAGAGACTCAGGCATTGGAGCCAGAGGTTGCGAGAGGTACATAATCGCTCGGTTTCGGGTTCTTCCTAGACCAACGACGCGCGTTGGCACAAGTTCGGAATATCCCGCGCAGCTTTCAAGACGAGTTTTTGGGGCCCAGCGAGTATTCATGCAATGAGACAAAATCAGCAAGCGGCCGAGCTGGCCGCGTCACCCGCATGCCCTCCGCAATGCCGAATCACCAGCGGACCTCCAGCGTTTAGGGCGCAGCGCGCAGTTCGATCGTGCCGAGATGAGCGCCCGTCGCTAAATCGATGACCACAAGCTGTCGCCCGCCCCCGGGCAATACCAGCTCCAGCACAAGACGATCGGGCCCGGCCGTCATCAACTCGATCCGAGAGTCGCGTGGAATATCGATCGGAGGAGCGGCGAAAATGCGAGCAGCACTGCCGCTGCGTGACAGCCTGCCGGCGATGACCGCAACCAAACTCGCGAAACCGCCGATCAGCATGACACCCATTACGACGACAAGGACTTTGAGAGAGCGCATTCTCCCCGGCCCAAAGAAACCCCTGCTGTTATGCTACGGAAATGCTTTGTCATGATGGCTGAACCCGGCGCGCTTGGCTGGGACTCGACGACCGTTCTCGCCGACTCCGGCGACGCTGGGCAGCGCCTTGATCGCGCGCTTGCCCTCCACCTCCCGGCGCTATCCCGCACCCGACTCAAACAGCTGATCGAATCGGGTCACGTCACTTGCGACGGGACGGCGGTGCGCGACCCTGCGCTGCGAGTCCGCTCCGGACAGAATTTCGTCGTAATCATTCCCGAAAATAAAGAAGCAGCGCCGATTGCACAGCCGATCGCGCTCGATATCCGCTTCGAGGATGCACATCTGATTGTTATCGACAAGCCGGCAGGCATGGTTGTCCACCCGGCACCAGGAAATCCAGACGGAACACTTGTCAACGCTCTGATCAACCACTGTGGCGTGAGCCTCTCTGGGATCGGGGGGGTTCGCCGGCCCGGTATCGTCCATCGTCTCGACAAGGGCACGAGCGGGCTTATGGTTGTCGCCAAGACGGGAGCCGCCCATCACGCATTGTCTCATGATTTTGCCCTCCGCCGGGTCGACCGTGCCTATGTCGCAATCGTTTGGGGCCTGCTGTCTCCGCCTGCCGGCGAGATCGTCGAGAACATCGGTCGCAGCATTGCCAATCGCAAGAAGATGGCCGTCGTCGGCGAGGGCAAAGGAAAACCTGCGGTCACGCGATACCGTGTCGAGCGCTCCTTCCGGACGGAGGCGGCTCTCGTGGAGTGCCGGCTCGCGACAGGGCGAACGCATCAGATCCGAGTACACCTCGCTCATCGCGGTCATCCGCTGATCGGCGATCCGCTTTACGGCACGCGCGCCGGACGCGGCGTCGCGCGCAACAGTAGAATTGGGGCCCGGATCGCCGCCTTTTCCCGTCAGGCCCTACATGCGGGTTTGCTCGGCTTCACGCATCCAGCCGGGCGCGGCCGTCTCACCTTTGTCAGCCCGCTGCCGGGTGATCTTTGCGAACTGATCGGTAATTTAGAGCAACTTTAAACTGGACGAAATCCCACTATTTTAGTAGGATACCAATCAGGCCTTTCGGAGGAGGGATCGAGGCTACCCCTCAGGCGTTTATCTATCGCCAACTCGGAGCAATGATCGTCGATGGCCACCCTTTCGGTACCTTCCATTTCGTCGGAAGGAAACCTGACGCGGTATCTTCAGGAGATCCGCAAATTTCCGATGCTGGAGCCGGAGCAAGAGTACATGCTTGCCAAGCGCTGGAAGGAACATGCGGACCCTGAGGCGGCGCACCGGCTGGTGACCAGTCATTTGCGCCTCGTCGCCAAGATCGCCATGGGCTATCGCGGCTACGGCCTGCCGCTCTCGGAGCTGATCTCCGAGGGCAATGTCGGAATGATGCAAGCGGTCAAACGCTTTGATCCGGATCGCGGCTTCCGCCTGGCAACCTATGCCATGTGGTGGATCCGCGCCGCGATCCAGGAATACATCCTCCACTCGTGGTCGCTTGTCAAAATGGGCACGACGGCGGCGCAAAAGAAGCTTTTCTTCAATCTACGCAAGCTGAAGGGTCAGCTACAGGCGATGGAGGAGGGCGACCTTTCACCCGAAAATCTGAAGAAAATAGCTACCGAGCTCGATGTCCCGGAGGCCGATGTCATCAGCATGAACCGGAGGCTGGCGAGCCCCGACCACTCCCTCAATGCGCCGCTCAGGAGTGACAGCGAGGGCGAGTGGCAGGACTGGCTGGTCGACGAAACTGAGAGCCAAGAGACGCGATTGGGTGAGCGGCAGGAACTCGGGTTGCGCCGCGACCTCCTCGAAAAAGCGATGACACATCTGAACGACCGCGAGCGCCATATCCTGACCGAACGTCGACTCCGCGACAACCCGACCACCCTCGAGGAACTGTCGCAACAATACGGGATTTCACGCGAGCGGGTACGTCAGATCGAAGTGCGGGCATTTGAAAAGCTGCAGAAGGCGATCAAGGCCGCGGCCGTCGAACCACGTCTCGTTACCCACTAACTTTCTGTGCCTCTTTTGACTTTCCTGGAGCATCGCCGGCCGCCAGCCGCAGGCCCGACAGGTATAGCTCGCGGTGCTCGGCTTTCCGCAAATTGCTGGCATCTGGGATCACAACGGAGCTGGTCGCGCGCAGTCGCGTGACGATCACTCTCGCCTCGGCGAGGCGTCCTATATGGGCATAGCAGGCGGCGAGATAGCGATAGGTTAGGGGAAGCCCGGATCCTCTTGGATAGCGACAAGTCGCTTCGACGCTGCCTCATCGAACCGATATCGGGCCGGCCTGCATTCATTCTCAGCGCGCCCCTAATGTGCCATCCGCTCGCCCGGACCGCTATGAAGCAATTCTGAGCGCGCACGGTCGCGTCGGCCGGCGAAACGCGCTCCAACTGTAGGAGATACCTGGCTCCAAATTTCCTGCCGATGCAGCCGGCACGCCTCCGAACCACAAATTATGGTTGCGGCCGGGTAGTCGTTGGGGCGGCTTTGAATAGCCGCCCGCCGCGGATCGGCTCTGGCGCGCCGGTGGTTGAAGGCAGGCTCAGCGGCAGACCTCGCACCGCACGGACGGCTAAATAGGCAAAAGCTTGCGCCTCTAAGGCATCGCCGTTCCAGCCGACTGCTTCCACCGGGCACACAATGCCGCCAACTCGCCGGCCGAGCGCTTCCATCAGTGCCGGGTTGCGCCTGCCGCCACCACATACCAGCCATTTGCGTACCGGCGACCGGAAATGTCGAATCGCAGCAGCGGCGGCTGCCGCTGTCATCTCTGTCAGGGTGGCGGCGCCGTCTTCGAACGAGAGACCCTCGGGCACGATTTGACGGAAATCGTTCCGATCGAGCGATTTTGGCGGCGGGCGTTCGAAAAACGGGGCCGCGAGAAATTGCGCGATATGCACAGCCGAGGCGTGTCCGGCCCGGGCGGCTGCACCATCGATATCCGCCACGGTACCGGTGTGCCGCCGCACCCAATCGTCGATCAGCGCATTGCCGGGGCCGGTGTCGAAGGCAAGAATTTCCGTGCCCTCGCCGATCCAGGTGACATTGGCGACTCCGCCGATGTTGAGGACTGCAAGCGGTTTTGGCAGCGCCTTGGCAAGAGCGGCATGGAACAGTGGAGCGAGAGGTGCTCCCTGGCCTCCGGCGGCGACGTCGGCCGAGCGAAAATCGGCGACAACGTCGCGTACGAGCAGCTGCGCAAGCAGCGCCCCGTCGCCAAGCTGCCAGGTGCGCCGCTCGGCCGGGCGATGCAGGATGGTGTGACCATGCAAGCCGACCATGTCGATACGCATCCCGGGGTAGCGTGCAACAAATTGTTCGACCGCTTCGGCATGAAGCCGGGTGAGCCGACCTTCAACCTCGCCGACGGGGCCGATGCCGCCCAAGACCGATCGCAGTCTTTCGCGAAACGCGTCCTGGTAAGCGATTGTCAGCGCAGGGCCCGGAATCACCCGTTCTTCGCCATCGGTCTCGATCATCGCGACGTCGATGCCATCGAGCGACGTGCCGCTCATCAGCCCAAGTGCACGCCAAATTTGCTGCTCCTGCATCCGCGAGTGTTGTGGTTCGTCCCACGCGCCTATGTTAGATGACGTTGCCATGTCGACACCTCGCTCCACGTTTCTTTCGACCGCGATCGAACGCGGCTTTGTCCACCAGTGCACCGACCTCGAAACGCTCGATGCGCGGCTCAACGGCGGGCGCGTCACCGCTTATATCGGCTATGACTGCACAGCGGACAGTTTGCACGTCGGCAGCCTAGTCGGCATTATGCTGCTGAGGCTGTTCCAGAAATGCGGGCATAAGCCGATCGTGCTGATGGGGGGTGGCACTACAAGGATCGGCGATCCCTCGGGCAAGGACGAAGCGCGGCGACTGCTCGACGACGCCGAGATCGCCCGCAACATGACGGGAATCCGCACAGTCTTCGCCAAATTCATCGAGTTCGGTGATGGGCCGGGCGACGCAATAATGGTCAATAATGCCGATTGGCTTGACGAGCTCCGCTACATACCCCTTCTACGCGATATCGGGCGTCATTTCTCGGTCAACCGAATGCTGACCCAGGATAGCGTGCGGCTGCGGCTCGAACGCGATCAGCCGCTCAGCTTTCTCGAATTCAACTATCCAATCCTGCAGGCCTACGACTTTGTCGAGCTGGCACGGCGCTTTGGCTGTGAGCTGCAAATCGGCGGTTCCGACCAGTGGGGCAATATCGTCGGCGGTGTCGAGCTCGGCCGACGGAGCGACCGCCGCACCCTGTTCGGCCTGACAACGCCGCTGATCGCGACCGCCTCCGGTGCAAAAATGGGCAAGAGCGTCGGAGGTGCCATCTGGCTAAACGCTGAAAAGTTTTCCCCCTACGAGTATTGGCAGTTCTGGCGTAACACCGAGGATGCCGATGTTGGACGCTTTTTGCGCCGTTTCACTGAACTTCCGATTGATGAGATCACCCAGCTCGAGCGGCTCAAAGGCAGCGAGATCAACGAAGCCAAAAAGGTCTTGGCGACCGAAGCGACGGCGCTCTGTCACGGCCGGGAAGCGGCCGAAGCAGCAGCCGCAACAGCGCTGGACGTCTTCGAGAGCGGGGGAAGTGGTAGTGAGCTGCCGCAGGTAGCATTGCCGTGTGAGCTGCTTACTCGTGGCGTTGCTGCATTCGAGCTGTTTTGCCGCGCCGGGCTCGCCGCTTCCAATGGCGAGGCGCGGCGGCTTATCCGCGGCGGCGGCGCGCGCATCAACGATCAGGTGATCGAAAACGAGGTGCAACTGATCTCGCTCGCCGACTTTGGTTCACAGGACATCATTAAGCTCAGTGCCGGCCGCAAGCGGCACGTGCTCGTGCGCCCTGTCTGAGTTAATGCGCGCCCAGCGACTCCTTGAATGAGGGCGGGATACCAAAGTTGGGTTGGAGCAGGCGGCGCAGGAAACCGGGGGTAAGCGCACTCAACGGATTGACCGAGACCTGAGGATCGGCGGCTGATCCAGTGGCCCGATAGTTTGCCGCGAACACGCCTTGCCCCTCGCCGCCGAGCAGTAACGAGCCGAACACAGGGATGTTGCCGATGATCGAGTTGAGAGCGTAGGCGGGGACGATCGTTCCCTGGATATCGAGGCTGTGGGGGCCCAATTCGAGCACGCCGTTGGCGGTCACGCCGATCGCACCGCCATAGGCAAGGAGGTTTTCGACAACGAGGTGATTCTCGCTATACGCAAAATCGCCGCGTAATGTGCTGAACGGGATGCCCGATCCGGCAAGCATGCTGCCGATGGCGTTCAACGACGTGAGCGAGAGAACCTTTGCAAATCCCGGTGCACGGATCAGGTTGTAGTCGTCGCCGTCGAGATGTCCGCGCAGAACACGTTTGCCTGTCGCGTCCGAGACCCGACCAGTGACGGCTACCCGACCACCGACGATGTTGTCGGTGACGTCGAGAAGGCCCAAGGTCGAACCGAGGTCGTCGGACACAAAATTGAGGACTGGCTTTCCTCCTTCGCCGCCGAACCGCAGAGAAAGCTCATGGCCGTTGACAAAGCGCGCGTCGATCCGCGCGTTCTGCCAGTTATCGCCCTCGCGGAGAAGCTGCGCTGACAGGTCGCGAAGCTGCCGGTGCGGTCCCAGGATCAAACGGCCGAGGCGGGCCTCGATCAATAGCGGCGGGTCCGCAGCGGAATGCTGCGACAGACTGTCGTTGCCGGAATCATTCAACCAGTGGGTCAGATCGAGGGTTGGGCCGCGAAGTTCGACCCGCCAGCCACCCTCGGCCCTGCGAGCAATGTGACCGGCGATGTCGTCATCACCGATCAAGAGCCGTTCGACGTCGACGCGCTGGATGTATTCGCGGTCCGGTGTGAACGAGAGCGAAAATTTTCCATAGAGGCCTGCCGCCTTCACCTCGATCTCGCGCAGCCGAGTAATCTGCTCGTTGGCGAGATCGAGGATCAGTCTGCCGCTGCCCGGAACATCGGGCGCCTTCTTCCAGCCTGCCTCCGCAACGGACAGGCTTGCCGCGTGAAGGTCGAGCCGGGCATCGGCTTCGGCTCGGCCTGCGTCAAAGGCTGAATAGGTTAGATCAACGCCGATGGGTCCGGTGATCCGGTCAGGCAAAAAGTCGAATGCAAGCTGGCGTCGCTGACGGTCATCTAGTGTCAACGACACGCGGTATCGGGCGCGGGCCCCGTCCTTCGGTTTGAAGAAGACGCCACCATTTAGGCTTATCGGAATGTTGTCGAAACGCGCGTTTCCGCGCAGATGTGCGCCGAGCCGACCGATTTCGAGCATTAAGTTGCCGTGGCTCAGGTCGCGATCCATCGCTATCTTGGATATCGCGGCTTCGGTCATGCTCGCCCTAACGCCGTATTCGATCTCCTCCAATTTCAGGCTGCGGAGCAGCGGAAACTTGAAATGGAGGTTGAACTCGGTGCGCCCCGAGACACGTGCGGGATCGACCCCGATATCATGGGCGTAGCGTAGGGGCTTGACGTCGATAACTTCGAGCACATCGCGGATCGGGCCGGCCAGCGTTAGATCGATCGTCTGCCACTCCACCGGTGCGCCAAGATTGGTGATGTCGAGCAATCCGCCCGTAATCTGGACGGACTTGACGACTCCTCCGGTGGGTCTGAACTCGAGTCGCTTGTCTGCGAGTGTTGCGGTGCCTCTGACTTTTCGTACCGGAGTCAATCCGTTAAAGTAGCTGATCGTCAGATCATGGTACTGCATCGATCCGCGGGACGAGACGATCTCGGCCGAACGTGTGGCCGGATCGATTATGAGGTCGAGCTGGACGGCGGCCTGATCGAGAATGCCGTCATGGACGTTGGCCAGCACCCAACGGCGCCCCCCGCTAATGAGGGCGGGCGGCCACAAGGTCCCGAACTTCGTGATTGGCACATCGGCGAGCACGATGCCGAGCGTGCCAAACAAATGGGAGGGCTCCCGATCGGTTCCTGCGATCAGCCCCGTTGTGACGGCATCGAGGCTTCCATTGGCGGTGAGAGCCGAGCCGCCGCCGAGATCGAGCCCAAGCTTGGTCAGGCGCAGCTGACCGGTTTCCGGAGCGTAGACGGCGTGCAGTTCGCCCTGGCGCAGCGCGAGCTCACCGGCCGCCAACAATTCGCTTTTGAGCGACCCCGCACCGAAGCCGAGATCCAGGCGCGCCCCCTCGGTGGACAATCGGTCAAAGTCAACCCGCACTTCGAGGGTTCCGGAAACCGGCAAGTTGACGGCGGCCAAGGGTGCCAGTTCGGGGGCGAGCGGCGCCAGGGTAATGGGTTTGACGGATCTGACCTCCAGAGCCAGATCGAGTGTCCCGCAAGAGGAAGAGCACCGATATCTCCCGTGGAGTTCCGGCGCCGGGGTCCCGATCGCGAGCGCCATCGATAAATCGCCCGAAAATCCCTCGGCATCGCCGGCCATTGTGGCGTCGACACGGTCGGCCTGCCAATGACGCCCGGTTTGCTCGTCGTCAAGTATCAGGGTGGCGTTACGAACGACCACTCGCCGCATCAACGCGTACGATGCCTTTGGCTTTGGCGCACCGACGATTTGTTTGAGGATCTCTGGCCCGAGGGGCGGTTCGGCGACATTTTGATCGCCAAAACGAATTCCGATCTTACCGCTCTGGTCACGAGTGAAATGCACAACCGGATGCTTGACGACAACATTGGTCGGCGCCGGGTTGCCGCGCAGCAACGAGCCGAGATCGAAATTTGCCGACACCTCGGAAAAGGCGGCGAGCGGCTCGCCGTCCAGGCGCGACAGATTAACGCCTTCGAGCCGAAGGTCGAGACGGCGCTGGTTGCGGTCGATGGCGATGCGCACACCGGAAATGGCGATCCGGAGCCCGTCAGTCGACCGGTTGAAAGCTTCCTCGACATAGGGGGTCAGGCGATCGAGCTCGATGGGACCTAGCATCAGACGCGATAGGCCGAACCCGATGATGATTATCAGCGCCGCTGCGACCGAGCCGAGCCATACCAGAACCCGGTGCGCGCCGCGCCAAATCCGCAAGATCGCCGCGCCATGGGGCTTGCGTGGACCAGCCGGCCCGGCCGGCGGCCCGCCTTGTCTTCCGGCATCTGCCATGGTCGCGAACTCGTCTTGACCCGAGACCGCGAACCGACGAGTGTCCGGGATCGGCATCCGGGATGAAGCTCTTATCTCACCTCTCCCCCAATGGTGAGCGGTTGCCCGAACCGGCTGATGAACGCCGTCTCGCCCTCGGGCTTGCGGCTTGGCATGAAGCGCTCGCCGTCGCCCAAGACGATCCGACCGGCGGCACCGCGCGCCGGTGGAGCGTGACCCCTCGCGGAAAAGGCCTGCTCGGGTCGATTTTTGGCAACAGTCCGTTCTTGAGCGACGTCGCAGTCAAGGAGTGGGCATTCTTGACCAGGCTCGTCGAGGAAGGTGCCGACTCTGTTTTCGCCAGGACTATTGCGGGCGTCGAACGGTTTACAGGTCCTGGCGAAGATACGGCCGGTGTGATGCGGTGC
>Ga0306926_10008050_pt1 | contig 11501 bp, 10 predicted proteins | sample flu12Cox44000178_FD_203759 | JGI IMG/M metagenome (GOLD analysis project Ga0306926, IMG submission 203759) | Lab enrichment of tropical soil microbial communities from Luquillo Experimental Forest, Puerto Rico - flux8day.12C.oxic.44.000.178 (v2)... | ecosystem: Environmental > Terrestrial >...
CCGGGGCGCCGCCTGCCGTGCACGGCATCGCCGGCAACTACTATCTCGACCGCGAGAGCGGCCGGGAGATCATGATGACCGACGAGCGCCTGATGCGCAGCGAGACAATTCTCGCGTTGATGGCGCAGGCCGGCGTCCGGGTAGCCGCCGTCACCGCCAAGGACAAATTGCGCAAATTGCTCGGCCGCAACCTCGACGGCATCTGCTTTTCGTCCGAATGCGCCGGGCCGGAGATCGAAGCGCTGGTCGGGCGCGCCAAACCCGACATGTATTCAGCCGATCTGTCGCTGTTCGTGCTCGATGCAGGGGTTGCGCTGCTCGAGCGCGGCAGGGCCCGGCTGCTCTACCTCTCGCTGTCGGATTATGTGCAGCACGCGCACGCGCCGGGGACGCCAGAGGCGGACGCCTTCAACCGGGCGATCGACGACCGCGTGCGACGCTTTGTCGAATTAGGTGCCGTCGTCGGTCTCGTAGCCGACCATGGCATGAACGAAAAGGCACTGCCGGACGGGCAACCTAATGTGATTTTCCTCGAAGACGAGCTGAACCGCCGCTTTGGCCGCGACGCGGTGCGGGTGATCTGCCCGATTACTGACCCGTTCGTGCGCCATCACGGCGCCCTCGGGTCTTTCGTCCGCGTCTACGCAAGAGGCGCCGTTAAGAGTCCTGCTCTGATGGCGGCGAGCGGGGAGTTGGCCGGCGTGGCTCTGGTGCTCGATGGCCCGGACGCGGCGCAGCGGTTCGAATTGCCGCTCGACCGGGAGGGCGACTTCGTCGTCCTCGGCGACGCCAATACCGCGATCGGCGCTACCCGGGACGAGCACGACCTTTCGGGCCTCACCGGCCATCGCCTGCGATCGCATGGCGGACTCGGCGAGCAGCAGGTACCGTTTGTTCTGTCGCGGCCGCTGACCTACGAGTACCGCGACATCGCCGCGACCCGCCGGCTGCGCAATTACGACATCTTCGATTTCGCCTTGAACGGCGTCGTATAAATTACATTGGCGGCTTGACGCCGTCCTTTTCTGCGGTCACCCTGGCGGCCGACAGGCTGCCATCGTCTTTTTTCTTCTGGGCGACCATGAAAATCGCGGCACCGGGTTTGAGCAGCCCGGCATCGGCCGGCACATAGCCGACGATCGGGATGCCGGGCGGGATGGTGACCTCGGCCTCGCCGCCGCCCTTGTAAGTGACTTTGATGACCTGGCCCTCCGGGGCGGCTGCGACTTGCGCCACAGTCGCGTTGGTCATCACGCTGTCCGGGACCAGATCCCACGGAAATTGCCCTTCCGCGACACCCCGCATGTTCTCGGGAAAGATGTGCACCTCGATGGCCTTGAGCTCTCCCTCCGGACCTTTGACTGAGGTCGAGGCGACATAATCTCCGGGCTTGATGTCGGACACGCTCTTGGCGACCACTCCGAGCACGGCGAAATTCGGCGCTAACGCGATCGACAAGGATTGGCCGTCGCGCGATTTGACCAGCAAGGTCTGGCCATCGAGCTTGTCGACCGTGCCGCGAATGCGGGTGGGAGTCGTGTCCGGCGGATTCTGGGCCGCCGCCGGCAAAGCTAGCGCCGCAGCGAACACGGCAGCGAGAAACGGTGTCGAGCGCATGACGAGCCTCCTCCCCGTGGCGTTCGTTTGATGTGGGATGCAACATGACTTCAGATGACAGGGTCCCGCACCTCACATTTCGGTGACCGCCCGCTGATGGCTTCCTTTCCACGTAGGGATTAAGCTCAACCGGCCGTCCGCAAGCACCAGCGAGGAAACCAGTGTACGCTCCCCCGCCGGTCATCAAGGCCGAGATCTTCGCCCGCGTCCCGGACCAGTTTCGCGCGAAGCAGAACGTCCGGCTGCAGAGCGGCATCGCCCGCGACTGCTTTCTCGAAGGGCCCTCTTTCGACCGCGACGGCAACCTTTATCTGACCAACATACCCTATGGTCAGATCTTCAAAATCTCGCCCACTGGCGAATTCGCGCTCGTCGCCGAATATGACGGCGAGCCCAACGGCCTCAAGATCCACAAGGATGGCCGGATCTTTATCGCCGACCACAAGCAGGGGCTATTGCTGCTCGATCCGCGCTCGGGGAAGGTCGAGGCCTATCTCGAACGGCCGCATGGCGAGCGCTTCAAGGGTCTCAACGATCTGGTCTTTGCCAGAAACGGCGACCTCTACTTCACCGACCAAGGCGAGAGCGGATTGCACGATCCGACTGGGCGGGTCTATCGCCTGCGTGCGGACGGCCGCCTCGAATTACTGTTGCGCAATGTTCCGAGCCCGAACGGTCTGGTGCTGACCCCGAACGAAGACGTCCTTTATCTCACGGTGACCCGCAACAACGCGGTGTGGCGGGTGCCGCTGCTGGCCGACGGCAACCTCGGACGCGTTGGCATATTCATCCAATTGTCAGGCGGCATGGGCCGGACGGCATGGCAATGGACGCGGAGGGCGGCCTTGCCGTCTGCCATGTCGGGATGGGCTCAGTTTGGCTGTTCAGCCGCCTGGGCCGGCCGCTCGCTGAAATACAGTCCTGCGCCGGCATCGGCACGACCAACGCCGCCTATGGCGGGCCTGAGCGAAAGATGCTCTACATCACCGAAAGCGAAACCGGCACGATCCTTTCGGCCAGGCTGGAGGTGTCGGGCAAGGAAATGTATTCGCATACGTGACGACATTTGCTGGAAATTAGCTTATGGCCAACACAGCGCAGAATTACTCACTCGAAGAGATGGATCGGCAGAGCCTGATCCATCCCGCGACGTCCATCGCCGACCACCTGAAAAACGGACCGACGATCGTTGCCGCGGGTTCTGGGGTCAGGATCAGGGACCGCAACGGGCGGGAGCTGATCGATTGCGGCGCCGGGTTGTGGTGCGTCAATATCGGATATGGCCGCGCGGAGCTCGGCGAAGCGGCGGCGCAGGCAATGCGCGACCTCGGCTATTACCATACCTTCGGGTCGCATTCGAACGAGCCGATCATCCGGCTCGCCGATCGCGTGCTGAACCTGTTTCGCGAGAGAGCGGGCGCGGGGCATCTGTCGAAGGTGTTCTTCGGCACATCGGGGTCGGACGCCAACGACACTAACTTCAAGCTCGTGCGCTATTACAACAATCTGCGCGGGCTGACGCACAAGAAGAAGGTCATCTCGCGCCTCGGCAGCTATCACGGTCTGACTTACGCCGCTGGGAGCCTGACCGGCATTGCGGCTTTTCACAAGGCGTTCGACCTTCCGATCGAAGGGGTGCTTCACACCTCCTGCCCGCATTTCTACCGCTTCGCCGAGCACGACGAAGACGAGGAGGCGTTCACCGCCCGCATGGTGAACGATTTGGAGATGCTGATCGCACGCGAGGGGCCGGAGACGATTGCCGCCTTCATCGCCGAGCCGATCATGGGCACGGGCGGTGTCTTCCTGCCGCCCAAAGGCTACTTCGAGCAGGTCCAGCAGCTCCTTGCCGAGCACGACATCCTGCTTATCGCAGACGAGGTGATTACCGGCTTCGGCCGCACCGGCTCGTGGTTCGCAACGGGTCTGCTCGACCTGAAGCCCGACATCGTCACGCTCGCCAAGGGCATCACTAGCGCCTACTTCCCGCTCTCCGCATCCGTGATCTCGGAGAAGATCTGGACGGTGTTGCGTGATGCTTCCCCGGAGGCGGGGCCGCTAATGCACGGCTTCACCTATTCGGGGCACCCGGTCGGCGGGGCCGTCGGATTGGCCAATCTTGACATCATGGAGCGCGAGGGGCTCGTCGAGAATTCGGCCGTGATGGGCGCCTATCTGCGCGACCAATTGCGGGAGCGGCTCGCGGACAATCCATTTGTCGGCGAGGTGCGCGGTGCCGGCCTCATGGTCGCGGTAGAATATGTCGCCGACAAGAAGAGCCGACGGTTTTTCGATCCTCAGACCCAGCCGCACCGCATCGTAGCCCGCCTCGCGCTCGACGACGGTGTGCAATTGCGCGCTCTTCCTTACGGCGAGATCAACTCGTTCTCGCCGCCGCTCTGTATTACGCGCGGTGAGGTCGACGAGGTCGTCAAGCGCTTCACGCGTGCATTGGAACGCGCAATACCGGAGTTGCGGCAGCTCGCGGGGTAGCAGGCGCACCCTACAGCATCGTGCCGAGGACGCGGTCGGGCGGGCGGTGGCCGTCGGCGAAGGTCTTGATGTTGATGATGACCCGCTCGCCCATTGCGAGCCGCCCTTCGATCGTCGCCGAGCCCATATGCGGCAGGAGCACGACATTGTCGAGGACGCGCAGTCGCGGGTCGATCGCCGGTTCGTGCTCGAAGACGTCCAGACCGGCGCCGGCGATCGCACGGATTTCGAGCAGGCGGACGAGCTCCTCCTCGTCAACGATCTCGCCGCGCGCAGTGTTGACGAGGATCGCCTGCGGCGGCAGCAGCCGCAGTCGGCGCGCCGATAAGAGGTGGTAGGTGGCTGGCGTGTGCGGGCAATTGACCGAGACGATGTCCATATGCGCGAGCATCTGGTCGAGGCTCTCCCAATACGTCGCCTCGAGCGCGTTCTCGATATCCTCCGGAACGGGGCGCCGGTTGTGATAATGGACCGAGAGGCCAAACCCCTTGGCGCGGCGCGCGAGCGCCATGCCGATCCGGCCCATCCCGACGATACCGAGCCGCTTCCCCCAGATCCGGTGACCAAGCATCGAGGTCGGGCCCCAGCCGGTCCACCCCCCGCCGCGGATCAGCCTCTCGCCTTCGGCGAGCCGGCGCGATACGGCGAGGATCAGCGCCATCGTCATGTCCGCGGTGTCCTCGGTCAGCACGCCCGGCGTGTTGGTGACGATGATGCCGCGCCGCTGCGCGGCGGGGAGGTCGACATGGTCGACCCCGGTACCGAACGAGGCGATCAGCTTGAGCGCGGGACCTGACGCATCCAGCACTTCGGCATCGATTCGGTCGGTGACGGTTGGCACCAGGACGTCGGCCTTCTGCACGGCGGCGATGAGCTCAGGCTTAGCGAGGGGTGTATCGTCAAGGTTGAGCCGGCACGAGAACAGCTCCATCATTCGGGTCTCGATCGGGTCGGGGAGCTTGCGGGTGACGATGATGAAGGGCCGTTTCGAGCGCATGGCGACGGGTTCCGCGAAAGCGTGCTCCGCCATTAGCAAGAGGCGGGCTGGCCTGTCCAGGTTATGGCTGGTTGCAACGCTCTCCGCTCTCCTCCTCTCGGCGCGATTTGGCATCGCGGCCGAGAGCGAGACCGGGCAAAAGCTGCCGCGCTTTGTAAGCCTGCGCTCCGACCAGGTGAATTTGCGGGTCGGGCCGGGAGAGAATTACCCGATCGACTGGGTGCTGACGCGCAAGGAAATGCCGGTCGAGATCGTCAAGGAGTTCGAGAACTGGCGGATGATCCGCGACTGGCAGGGCACCGAGGGTTGGGTGCATGAGAGAATGCTGACCGGCAAGCGCGCCGTCGTCATCAAAGGCGGCATCCGCACCTTGCACCGCCAGCCCGACCCGGCCGCTCCTGCGGTTGCGCGCGCGCAGCCCGGCGTAATCGCGAAGCTGCTCGAATGCCGTGCCGACTGGTGCCGCATCGACGCCGCCGACCACACCGGCTGGATGCAGCGGGGCGACCTCTGGGGCGTCTACCCCGACGAGGTCGTGCAATAACCCGAAGTGACCCGCTAAATCATGCGGGCGCGCGGCGGCTCCTCGGCGAGCTGCCGGAAACCTATGCCTTCCCGATCGACGATGCGGCCGTCTTTGATGACGCACGAGATCTCGCTTGGCCGCTGCAGGAGGGTGATGTCGGCGAGCGGGTTACTGTTCCAGATGACGATGTCGGCGAGCCTGCCGGGCGCGATGACGCCGACCTCGCTTTCGAGACCGATGAGCCAAGCGTTGCGGCTGGTATTGGCGAGGATCGCCTCCATTGGCGTCATGCCGACCTCTTTGACAAAGAGCTCGGCCTCCTTGCCGTGCCATTTCCCGTGGCTGAAAGCCGAAGCGTTGCCGGTGTCGCTGCCGCTTATGATCGGGATGCCGCGGTCGCGCGCATTGCGGATCATCTGAAACGACGTATCGAGCTGCGCGCGCAAGCGATCCCGCACCCGCTCGCCGAAGCCCCGGCCGGCGGCGCCGTGCTCGACTCCGATCCAGGGTGAGGTCAGAACCGGCGCAATCGGGATCCCGGCCTTCGCGACGATGTCGAGATCGGCTTCACTCGCCCAATCGCCGTGATAGATCAGATCGACCCCAGCCTTGGCGGCGGCACGCGTCGAGGTCGAGCCGCGCGAATGGATCGTGACCTTGACATTGTGGCGATGGGCTTCGTCGATGACCGCTGCGATCTCCTCTTCGGCAACGGTCTGGATGTCGCCCCAGGTGGAGTCGGCTATCTTGATCAGATCGACACCGCGCTTGCACTGCTTGCGGGTCTCGCGAATGAACTCGTCGCGCGTGTTGCACAACACGCCGGCGGCATCGGCCGGAGACCCGTCATAGGCCGGGTAGGGGTCGGGGTCGAAGATGCCACCGTAATTGCTGAGCGCCCGCCCGGCGACAACCATCCGTGGGCCTTCGATAAGCCCGCCCTCGACCGCCTCGCGCACCGTCACATCGGTGAACCATTTGCCGCCCGGGACGGCGATGCTGGTAACCCCGGCGCGCAATACCCGGCCGATCGCATGCGCCGCCCACAATGTGCAGAACTCAGCGCTCGATGTGTACCGGACACCCGGCAATGCGCCCTGGTGCAGCGAAATGTGGCAATGCGCATCGATGAGGCCAGGCAGGATGAATTTTCCGGCGGCGTCGATGACGGCATCGTCAGGGTTTTGCGGCCGCAGCGAACCGTCGGTGCTGCCGACATGAGTGATCCGCTTTCCCTCAATGGCGACAACCTTGTTCGGCGACGGGCTGCTTCTCGACCCGTCGATCAATGTCCCATTCTTTATCAGCAGCCGCGTCACATTGGTGGTCATGACAGTGTCCCCAAAAAAGCAACCGTGAGCTTAGGGCATGCTCGACTCGATGCTCAATGCCTTGCGCAGAATGCCGGCTCGGCAGCTTGCCGAAACCCGTACATCCGTGTAAATGCGGCGGGGCACAAACGCCGGCTGCTATGGCAGCAGCCACGAACTATTTGAGGCTTCGATGTCACTCCTATTCGATCGCCGTCATTTTCTGCAAGGTTCCGCCGCCCTCGGCGGCACGCTGCTGACTGGCGCAGCGCCGCTGCACCGCGCTGCCGCGGCGGCGCCTGCCCGCATCGACGCTCCGGTCGTCGACCGGCTGGTGGTGCAGGAGGTCACCGACGGCGCGCACGACATCTTTCTGCGCAGCGCGGAACTGCCCGGCCTCTCGGTACAGCGCGTCGGAGCCGCCGCATTTGCGCCGCAAGGCAGGACGCTGAGCAGCGAATGGGGGCTGGCGCTGCACATCGAATCGAAGAAGGGCGGCGAGACGCGCCGGTACTTGCTGGATTTCGGCTTCACGCCGTCCGTCTACCTCAACAACCTCGACCTGCTGAAGATCGACCCAGCCGAGGTGGATGCGCTGATCCTCAGCCATGGCCATTTCGATCACCTCGGCGGTCTCATTGGCTTTCTCGAGGCGCAGCGCTCGCACATGCGCAAAGATCTGCGCCTCTACACCGGCGGCGAGGACATTTTCTGCCATCGCCTCAACCGCAACCCCGACGGCAGCTTCAGCGATTTCGGCATGTTGGACCGCTATCGGCTGAAGGGGTTGGGCGTCGAGCCCGTATTATCGGAAATGCCCGTCGTAATCGAGGGCCATGCGTTCACGACCGGCGCAGTGCCGCGCAACAGTATCGAGCATGTCCTCCCCAATACCTGGGTAAAATATGGCATCAGCGATGGCCTCGGCTGCGACGTGAACGCCTATATGAACCACCATTTCACGGAGGAAGAGCTCGCCGGCAAGCCGCAGCCCGATCAGCACTGGCACGAGCACGCCGCGTGCTTTCGGCTGGGCGATCGCGGCCTCGTCGTGATCAGCTCCTGCGGCCACGCCGGCATCATCAACACATTGCGACGCGCGCAGGAAGTCAGCGGCGTCGAGAAAATCTATGCGCTGGTCGGCGGCTTCCACCTGGCTCCCGCGCCCGAGGATTATCTGCGCCAGGTGATGGCGGAGCTGAAGAAATTCGACCTCGAGCACGTCCTGCCGATGCACTGCAGCGGCCAGAACTTCATCGATCTCGCCAAGCAGGAAATGCCCGAGAAACTGGTGCTCTGCACGACCGGCAGCCGCTTCACTTTCACGACATAAAGCAGAACTTGCCCGCGGCACGTGTGATAGGGTGCGTTCGTTGTCTGGACCGGGAGCGCTCAGCCATGCCGGAAGCCCGAATTGCACAAGCGGTGCAGCTGCTCGACCTGATGCTCGAGCATTTTGCCGAAGACGGCCACTGGACGCGCGGCCGCTATGACGATGGAAACGGCGGCCATTGCCTTGTCGGTGCTCTTCTGCATCTGAGCCGCGAGCATGGCCTCCCGCGGGCACCGGCGATTGCGCTCCTGCAGGATGCGATGCCCAGGCCCGGCCTTCCGCTCGTGCACTTCAACGACACCTGTTGCGGCAGCGTCGCCGAGCTGCGCTCCATAATCCTCAAGGCCCGCCGCCTCGCCGAAAATCATGCGGAGCAAGAGCGGGCAGCCGCTGCGGCTAAGGCCTGGCTGCTCACCCAGATCGAGAAAAAGCGGCGCCCGCCGCCGGCGGATATCGCGGACCCGGCGCCAGAGCAGCCTTTCGCCCCCGGTCACCCCGCCCCCGAGCTCCTTGCCGCATAGCGACCGCCGCGACTACTTGGGTGCTGGGACCGGCGGGATTTGGAGCCCTCCCTTGAAGCCTTGCAGGGTCCAGTCGTAAACGTCGGCGCTGGCCCGGAAGGCGCCAATGCGTGGCGAGGCCAGATCGAGGATGTCGACAATCACGACGGTCCACATGATGCTGAGGAACGCAACCAATATATGTACTCGTCTGCCTGTGAGCCCCAGTTGAAAGCCGAGGGCGCCCATGCCCAGCAGTGTCATACCGATCAGCAACCAGAAAATCGGTATCGGTAGTCGTAAATTGTAGGCAAAACGCTCCGCCGTGGCTTGGTCAAACGCGTCATTGACTGCCGCCATCAGGGAGGTGGAAACCACGTTCGGCTGTTCGCGTACAATCGCAGCCATGTGTCCCCATATTATCGACTGCAATGCATTGGTCCGTTGATTCAACTCGTCAACGACAGTCGGATCTCGTCCCTCTCGAACATAGTCTCTTCTTAGCGTAGTGTATTCCTCCAGGAGTCTGGCCATCTCGGGGCCCCGCACGTGACTGATCGCCTGCGCCCGCAGCCACGCGGTGCCAATGGCATTGGCCTCGTTGAGCGTCCCTTCGACACGTTCGCTGAAGCGGCTGTTGGCGAACGACAGTGTCAGCGCCAGAACGAACGCCAACAGACCGAGCATGCCGCCGACAACGATACCGACGCCTTCGGCTTGAACCTCTCCGCCCCGCGCCCTGCGGTGGGAGCCGAACCAGTAACCGGCTTCGTGTGCCAGCATCTGAACAAACCACAGCAGCACGGCAAAAGCAAAAACGCTCCAGTTCGCGATTGCCGCAAGTACAGTCATTGCTGATCTACCTTTTCCGCCATTGCGAGTTGCTCACGTGACGACAAGCTGCTTCGTTCCGCCGGTGCTGCGCGCGATGCCGCTGATCCTCGGAGATTAGAGTTGAATTTGAAGGCGGATCGCCCAACCGGCGCGAGGCTCAGCCCCGCACGGATGCCGAAGCTTCGGAACCCGACAGCGGATCGCCGCCGGTCGGGCGTCCGCGCAGCCGCACGACCGCGCGTTCTGTCAGCACAGGGCCGAGCACGGCGGTGACGACCACCAGCACCAGTATGGTGTTCAGCATCCTGCCGTCGATCAGCCGCTCGCCAACGGCGTTCACCGCATCATAGCTGACCAGGGCGGCCGCCAGCGTCGCCGCGACCTGCGGCAAAGTCAGCGAGGTGGTCAACAGCCGGTCGGTCGCGTCGAACCTGAAAGTTCCGCCGCCGCCCATTTCGCCGAGATCAGCGCCATGATGATGGAAACTACAAGCGGCAGGTCCGAGGTCAGCGACACCACCAGCAAGCGCAGATCGATCAAGAACCCCGTCACGATGAAAAATGCGGGGATGAAGATGCCGTTTCCGATGAACTCCAGCTTCTCCTTGGCGCCGGAGGTCTTCAGCGCCTGGTTCACCGCCATGCCGGCGAGGAAGGCGCCGATGATCCCCTCCAGTTGGATCGCCTCCGCGGCGATGGCGGCCGCGCAGACGACGATGAGCAGGAGGGTGAAGCTCGCCTCCTCGCTCTCGCCGAGGGCGGCCACGGCCCGGCGTGCCAGCGGACCGACCACGCCGAGCAGGATGGCCGCGAAGACAATCAGTTCCCCGACCTGGACCATGATCGCCACCGGCGCGAAGCCGCTCCGGTGCGTGGTCAGGCAGGCTGCGAGCACCAGCAGGGACAGCATGTCCGTCAACATCGTCGCCCCCACCGTCACTACGACCGACGGCCGCGCGGCGAGCCCGGCTGTCGTAACCATAGGGAAGGCGATGAGCGTATGCGATGCTATAAGCGAACCCACCAGCAGCGCGGAGACGGGCGCATAGCCGAAGGTATGCACCACCCCGATCCCCGCTGCTAAAGGGAGAGCGAAGGTTGCGATGCCGAACAGCGCCGCGCGCCGTCGTGCCAGCATGAACTGGTTGAGATCGATGTCCAACCCGACGAAAAACATCAGCAGCAGCTTGCCGAGTTCAGCGAAGAAGTTCGCGACATTCGCGTGTTCAGGGAGAACACCAAGCAGATGCGGCCCGATCACGACGCCGAGCAGGATGTAACCGACGCAATCCGGCAGGTGCAGGCGTGGGCCGATCCAACGGACCGCCATCATACCGATAAGCACGATGGCGAAGCGCGCCAGCGGCGGGAGATCGAGTGAAGCGGCTTCGGGAACGCTCATTTGAGGCTATGGGAAGATCCGCAACCAGCAGTCGGGCATGAATTTCCGGTACTAACCATACCGCCCCGAGTCGTCCAACCGGCGATCCACGGTGACACGAAAAAACGGGCGGAATAGCGCGATAAGTGGGACCAGATCGGGAACAAGGCGCCGCGGCCTTCAGCACGGGGAAAGGAATCCGCGCTGCGGCAGGGTGCGGACAGCGAGCGACGGATCGTTGCGGGTTTGGCGCGCATAAGAAGAATGCCGTAGCGTAGGTTGCGCTCCGCAGCCGAGACAACATGGGGGGAAACGCTATGGCCACCGCAAGTGCGGGCGAACTTGCCGCCCGGCTCGACCGGCTGCCGATGACGCGGCATATCTGGGTCCTGGTCACCCTGATATCGCTCGGCGGCGCGTTCGAGTTCTACGACCTCTTCCTCACCGCCTATATCGCGCCGGGGCTCGTCAAGGCCGGCTATTTCGCGCGGGAATCGCTGGGGCCCTTCAG
>Ga0306926_10008052_pt1 | contig 11500 bp, 10 predicted proteins | sample flu12Cox44000178_FD_203759 | JGI IMG/M metagenome (GOLD analysis project Ga0306926, IMG submission 203759) | Lab enrichment of tropical soil microbial communities from Luquillo Experimental Forest, Puerto Rico - flux8day.12C.oxic.44.000.178 (v2)... | ecosystem: Environmental > Terrestrial >...
ATATGAAAAGTACAACTTATCCTGGATGGAGGACGTCATTCCCTGGACATACACGGACTTATTAAAGCAGATTTCCGATGAAAGCCCCACGCCAATTCTCACTGGCGAAGACATTTATCTTAAAGAACCCTTCGAGGTGCTCTGCTCGCGGCACGCGGTCGGCAAGATTCACCCAGATCTCGCGACCTCAGGTGGAATCCTGGAGACACACAAGATCGGAGACATAGCCGAGGAGTACGGCGTGCCGATGGCGATGCACTTTGCCGGAACTCCCGTTAGCTGCATGGCGAATGTGCATTGTGCCGCGGCGACGCAAAACTTTCTGGCTGTGGAGAATCACTCCCTGGACGTGTCGTGGTGGTCGTCGATGTCCCAGGAATACCTGAAGGCTCCGATCGTCAGTCACGGTTGGATTGAGGTACCGGACCGTCCGGGCCTCGGCGTGACCTTGAATGAAGATGTCATTCGGCAGCACCTGTTACCGGGAACGGGTTACTTCGACCCGACGCCAGGGTGGGATCAGGAGCAGTCTTGGGACCGCGTGTGGAGCTAGAGAACTCTTTCGATCTCAATGCGGGCGGCCTTGCGATTGGACAGCGACGAGCAAGGATAGAGCTGGTGTCGGTTTGGCGCCAATGCGGTTGCAGGCCCAGATACGCGAGAGGACCGATTGCTTCGAACGGCTCAAACCTTCTGACCTCCGGACGTTTCCGGGGTCTCCTTGACTATCTGTGTCCCCAGGCATAAAGTACGCCAATTCCATCATATTTCGAAGATTGCATCCTGGTGTTTGCGACGTTTTCGACTCATTCGTTGAAGACCAACGGCAAAAAAGAATGAAGGGTAGCTCTTATGCTGACCAATACAATGATTGTAAGCGACATCGATGACACGATTAAGTGGAGTCACATCCTCGGTCCCGAAGTTATCGTCGATGCGCCGAATTATCGCTTGGCTTTCAAAGGAATGCCCGAGCTCTATTCATCCCTCGCAAAGAACGGAGCCCAATTTGCTTACGTAACGGGAGCTCCGGACATAGTCATCGATAAGCTTCAGATAGATTCGATTCCTCATAAAGTAGTACGCACGAATCACTTTCCGGACGGCCAAATCTATTTGCATAAACGGGGTGAATCCATAGAAGCCTTCAAAACTACTACCATCACCGAGATTATGAAACAAAATCCCAGTTTCGGTTTCATCTTGATTGGAGACAACGGGCAAAGAGACGTCGACACTTACGCGAATTTGAGACAAGACAAGGAAGTTGGAAGCCAGGTTAAGGAGGTGTTCATTCACAAAATCTATGAAGGTGGGTCGTCAACTGAACCGATGCCTGACCAACACGCTTTCGTGACTGCGGCAGAGTTAGCGGCGATGCTATACAGTCTGAACTACATGAATGAAGCGGACCTTCAAAGTGTCGTAAAGATCGTTTATGCAGGGATGAATGACAAGGGCGACGATCACAACCTGACCCTTCCTTTTGCCGCTCAGTTGGTATCCGCACAAGTCGATGCCATCTATGGCTCGATTCCAAAAACGATAGATTCTCCAACCCAAACAGTTTTGGACGGCATTCACAATCTCATATTGAAACAGGCGGCGGCAGGGCCTCGCGCGATTTAATCACGGTGTTCCGCAAAAACCTCGCCGCGTCGACACCTTTCCTTCCGATTGAACCATGGTGACGTCCTCGGAGTAGATAGTCACTGCATCGGTTTTTTCATCGTGAGGAGGAAGTGGGGCGGCAGCGCAGCATGCATCCAGGCAGGAGCATCGCCGGCCTTCGCTGGGGTGGGGCAGCATACGCCAAGCCAAACCGCCAGTGCTCCGGCAGCAGGCAAGCCCCAGTCGACGCGAAGGTTCGGTCTACTGGCTGGCAGAAGTGCCGACGGGTTGAAGCACAATTTGCTGATCATCCTGAGCCCTCACCGATTGGTAGAAATTCCGCAAAATCGGATAGGAGTCTTTCGGCACGATCAGCAAATCGCTGCGAATCTCGCGCCGGATATGAAGCAGGCCTTTCTGGTCCTCTGCCGTGAGCTTGTAGTCCGCAGCTTTGGCATCCTGGTACACCGGCTTGGGCAAACTGGCGGTCCTCCATCCCGGTGGCAACTCAATTATGAGTTCATCGATCTTCTTGTAGGGATATTCGAAGTATACGGGATAGATCCTTTCAGCATGCTCAAACAGATGCTTCTCATTTGCCGAGAAGAGAGTGGCGGGAAGCAGAACCTTGCGCCCGGCGGCGGAGGCAAATCCTGGCACTTTCAAGGTGAACTCCGCGGTGAATTTCGAGTCCGAACTGTTCCAGTTTGGCTGGTTCGTCAGCTCGACTTCACTCCCCAGGACGATCGACTCTTTTGCCTCGTCTTCGAGAAACTTCCTGGGGCTGGTGTCGTCTTCGTTCCGGCTTTGACCGAGACCTATGGTGTCGCAGCCCCATTGGTTCCAACCTTCAAGAGGTTAGAAAGCACCGTACCATCGGGCGAGCCGAGCCCACTCGCGGGATCCCATCCTTGTCCGGCATCGTAGCCGACATTGTTGAACTGCTGAAAGCTGACTCGATTGTCGCCGACTGTGATGTCGTGAAACGCACCTGAATTAGCGGCGAGCGCGTAAAGCTGCGGATTCACGAATCCAACTCGTCCGTTCAGTTTCTGATTGATACGAGCAATCAGCGCTGCCCAGAGTGGAGCCACTGCACTCGTTCCGCCTTCCTGAATGGGCTGACCATCAACCAGAATGTTGTAACCCGAAGAGGGATCCCCATCGCCCGTGACATCGGGGACACCTCGACCCTGAAAGCCTGCAGGGTTCAGAGAGCCAGGCACGTTTGCCTGCTGCTGATAGTCAGGTACGGGGAACGCCCCGCTCACTCCACCACCACCCGACCCGAACGAGCCATCGCGACCCGCCCCAGGAGATAGGTCTGCCTGACGCTGGTTCCAGACCGACTCGGCCGAGATAGCGCCATTTGCCGTGATGAGGCGCGTTCCACCACACGAAAGGGCAAAAGGGCTTGCCGATGGGAAATCTACGTGCGCTTGACCATCCCAGACCCTCGGCCCCATATCGGCTGCGCCGTTGTCTCCGGCGGCGACGCACACCGTAATTCCCAATAAAGCTGCTGCCTGCAGTTCTTTGTCGAACTGCGTTTGGAAGTTACTGTTCGGAATCTCTTCCGGCCCACCCCAACTGATGGAAATGACTGACGGACCGTTCTCGGTATCATGAACTGCCTTCGTCAGTGCATCCATGAAGCCGTTCGACGCAGCATCGTTCGGTGCGAAATAGACCACGAACTTAGCTCCAGGAGCCGCTGCACCAGCCACTTGAATATCAAGAACAACTTCGGCATCGTCGCTGTCGGCGCTCGTGGGCGAATTTGTGCCGCCATCGACGGACACGGGGATGACCGTTGGCGTGGCGAGACCGAGACCTGCGAAGTATGCATCCAGATCGGATGGCCGATAGCCGCCGCCGAGCTCGATAATCCCGATTGTCTGGCCGGTTCCATCTGTGCCTTGAGGAAAATTATAGATCTGGGCGAGTTCCATTCCATTAAAAGGTCCTGGACCATTGGCGGCCACGCGCGGGACTGGCATCGAATGCCTTCTCGCGACCGGGCGGTTGTCGAGACCAAACACTCCTTCCACAACCGGCGAGAGTTCGGCAGGAATCTCCACCGAACCTTCTCGGCCACGATACGTTCCATTCGCGTATGCGTAGATTTTCAGAGATACTCCGAAGGCACGATTGAAGTCAGAGACTGTGCCCGCAAGGATGACTGTGCGCCGCGCGGGGCTTTCCCGAACCACACTGAGGTTATAGTCTTTGGCAAAGCTCCTCACCAACGCCAGATCTTTGTCGTCGGCGCCGTAAAGTTGTTGGTATTGGTCGTGTGTAAGTGTCTTAAGTGGAGTATTCGAGAGCTTCAGCATATCTTCCGCCTTAGGTAACGAATTCTTAGGACGAAGCCGCACGGTTACCTCGAGTCGCTCATCGGAAGGTGCCGGCGCAACAATGTGCGCGTTCTTGTAAGTTCGTTTTTCGCTGCCGGGAATCTTAACCATCTTCTTCGACGCCATCTTTCGCCTCCTTCGCCGGAGAATCTCGATACTCTACCCCTGCCGTTGATTCTTGTACACCGCCGATGTCCGAGCTCTATACTCATCTTCACGAGGAACTCGAAATGCGCCTCGATGAAGCTGAGCGAGTAGGTCACGGATTCGACCTTCCCGAGTCTGTAGTTGCTCCGAATGCTCCAAGAAATGTCGCGGAATCGGTGATCGAAAATGCAGCGTAAGTCATGGAGAAGTAAAGAGCTTGGTGGACGTGAGGGGATTCGAACTCCTCCCCCCTGCTTGCAAAGCAGTGACTCATATTGACTAAATCTTGCCGGAGCCAACGCAAACCGCTAAAAGTCAGTAAGTTGTAGCAAAACGCAAGCCGTTTTTCTCCTTTTTGTTCGTTTTCGATTCGTAATTGACCGGGATTTGCTGCGACTTGTACTACGTTGTTACTACGGCATGAGCGCGACTGCCTTTCAGGCAGAACGATCTCGTACGGCGGCTTCGGGTCCCATCCTTGTGAGTGAACGACTCGGCGGGCTGCATCATCGTTACAATCGGGCCGCTTGAAAACCAAGAAGCTGGCTGGGAGCTTCGCCCGGTACTCATCCTTAATATCTATATGGGCCGTTTGAAGGCTTAGGCGCAGGCGTTTTGAGCGCTAAGACAGGATTCCTGGTTTAATTGGGCGCCGCGTTTCCAGTGTTGGCAACGGGGAAATCGCGCTGTTTTCGGGGCGGATGACATTTTTGGCGAGGGACAGCGCCACAAGTCGGCGCGTAGCCGAAGCAACAAGACTGGGAACTTCGGCAAATCCGCGTCGAAACTGCTTATCTGAATTCAGTAACCGCCGCCGCCGACTACGCGCGGGTCAGAGGTGTTAGTGCTGTTCCCGGCCGTAACCGTGATTTGGTATTTGTAGACCGTAATCACCTTGGGTTGAGGGAAAACGGTCTGCGGTGTGCTGTCTGTAATGCTCGCAGGGCAAGGGTTGAACGGACAATCGGCGGGAGTGGTGGAATGAAATTGAACATTGAAGGTCACTCCTGGCGGAGCCACCCAACTTACCTGGTTAAAGCCAGCATCCTCGCAGACGTAAATCGCATCTTTATCCACTCCATGGACGGCTCCAGGCGTTACCTTTATTGTCGTTTCACAATCCAGAGTTCTCTTGCCTGGTGTTTTTGCAGCGAGGTGTTGCTGTCCACAACCGCCTGTGATCCCCAATGCCAATACTAATAGAGAGCCTAACAGAGCGGTGGGAACGCTCAGCATTAAGCGAGAGAGACGCATATTTGCCTCCGTTATTTTTTTACGCCGTCAACCAGACCCAGAAACCGCGGGTTATTGCCTCGCCATGTTAGGTTGCTACCCGAGGTAAGTCAACGAAGCGGTCGCTCATCGCCCGATGAGCCCAACCGCATCCGCCACAGTGCTCCCTGCAATGTCTTCAGTTCGAAAAAGATCGCGGGTTTTCGCGTTTAGCACGCGTGGCTGAAGATCGCGCGAAATTCTGATGAATTTGCGATCAAAGCGCAGAGGACTACTACGTTTTTATTACGATATCTAAGCCCAGGAATATAGTATCTGCAACTTATTTAAAATGATATAGTCCGTGGACGTGAGGAGATTCGAACTCCCGACCCCCTGCTTGCAAAGCAGGTTGGGAAAAACACTAACTGCTTTTACTGGTGATTACATAAGAATGCCGACTCCCCTCGACCCGAGTAAACTTTGGTTGCTCAACGACCACAGGCTCGGGAAGAAAGGAGTCGGTCATGATGATTATAGGCACAGATTATCACCCGAGCTTTCAGCAGATAGCATTTTTGATTGAGGAGACCGGTGAATATGATGAACAGCGACTGAACCACGAGGGTGGGGAAGCCGAGCGATTCTATCGGGACCTGAAGCGAAAAGGAATCCGCGTACGGGTAGGAATGGAGGCTACCGGGTATTCACGCTGGTTCGAGCGATTGCTGGCAGAACTTGATTTCGAGCTGTGGATCGGCGATCCCGCCGAGATCGAGGCCAAACGCGTCAAGAAGCGGAAGACCGACCGCGAGGATGCGAGACTTCTGCTGAGGCTGATGCGCGAAGATCGCTTTCCGCAAATTTGGGTACCGAGTCCGGAGAATCGGGATCTGCGACAACTACTGTGGCACCGGCATCGGTTGGTGCAGATGCGCACGCGGGTCATGAACCAACTTCAGGCGCTGGCCATGAACGAAGGCAAGCGTTGGAAGTCGAAGCTGTTTAGCCAAAAGGGACGAGCGGAATTCGAGAAATTGGCGTTAGGTCCCTGGGCCAGTCGACGCCGGAGCGACTTGTTGGAACTGCTGGACCGGCTGAATCCGAGCATCGTGGAGTTAACGACAGCCGTCGAGCAGGAAGTCAACAAGCGACCCGAAGCGTTGCGGCTGATGACGCATCCCGGCGTGGGCCCGATTACGGCACTCGCCTTTGTGTTGATCATCGGAACCCCGGAGCGGTTCGCTCGTGGCAAGCAGATCGGCACGTACGTTGGGATGATTCCGATTGAGGAGTCCAGTGGCGGCAAGCAACGGCTTGGGCGCATCAGCAAGCAGGGTAGTTCCTTATTGCGCTACTTGCTGGTGGAGGCTGCGCAGGCGGCCGCGCGCTACAACCCGCACTGGCGGCGTCGGTACGCACGCCTGGCAATCCGCCGGCACAGGAGCATAGCCAAAGTTGCGATGGGTCGCAGGATGGCGATTCGTTTGTACTGGATGTGGCGGAACGGATGTGAGTATTCGCCTTCGTTCGAATTCGGTTCGCACGCGGGACAGCTCGAGAAGCGATATGGTGGGGAGTAGCACACCGCGCTGGTGATTGGGCATCCCGCTCCCTGCAAAGGGAGTTTGAAGAAGTAATCATGGTCGAAGTTTTGATCGATGAGATGTCTGGGTCGGACTGAAACCGATCGAAAGATTACAAACGAGCCGTGGTCGTCGAAGCAGAGTTTAACGGAACAAAGAAGACCACTCTTCGGGGTGAAGGGAGAAGTGCGCTCAAAAAATTGAAGAAGCAACAAAAAAATTCAAAAAAGCACTTGACAGGAGCCGGCATTCTTAGAGATGTCGCTTACGCGGAAAATCAACGAAATTCCCGCTCTCTAATTGTCCCGAAGTTGTACCGAGAATTTCGGCGACCAGAACTTCCTACCCGAAATCGTTTCGCAGTCGCCCGAAAAGAATCAGTAAACAGCGACTACTCGTTACCCATCTACGTGTGGTCGTCCGCGGCCGCCTAGGATCATTTCCGGTTGGCCGACGATGGGGAAGGTGACCGCACAGTGCGAAAGAACTCAATTGGGTGCGGTGTGGCCTGACGGGTTCCGCGATTTCCTCCACTGAGTAGTCCTGCGCTTAAGCTCGCGAGTTGCCGCGGTCAAGTTGGGGACAGCAGCAACACGATTCGCGGCAAGCAGGCTTTTTGGTGTTTGGCAGCGCTCGATCATGATTTTCACCATCCTTTGCGCAGCCAAGTTTCTTTACGCAACACCCTCTTGTCAAATAATTTCCGAGTGGCCGACGATAAACGAACCGACTTCTTCTGTAATCGCAAGGGCGTTTAGCGGTATCGAAGCACAAGTTTGTTTTTTGCTAGATCCCAAGAGAATCATGCCCATATGCCGGTACTTGTAGTAGCATTGCCGTGATGAGTAGGAGATTTATGAAAGAGCCTCGTCTTTCAAAAGCCGAAACTCGCATCCTGGAACAGTACTGGAAACTGGGGACCGCGTCCGTGCGGGAGATCCTGGAAAGCCTGCCTGAGGATGAACGCGTTGCTTACACAACGGTGCAGACGCTCGTCTACAGGCTGGAGGAGAAGGGCGCGCTGCGAAAAGTAAAGAAGATCGGCAATGCCCAGCTCTTTCAGCCATCCCTCAGTAAGAGCCAACATCGCAGCAAGCTGGTGCACGATTTGCTCGATCTGTTCGGCGGCTCGCCGCGTATGCTCGTCTCCAATTTGCTCGAGAACGGTGCGCTTACGTTACGGGACCTAAAGGCATTGCAGAGTGCACCTCGCAGTGATAAGAGCGGTGACAAGAACGGCCGCAATCGCGGAGGCAAACGTGCATGAACATATCGCGCGTACGATTTACTATTTCAGTGTTCACCTGCTGTATGCCTCGATTGTCGCGTCGGGAGCGTGGGCGCTGACATCCATCCTGCGCGCAAGCGCGACCACGAAATATTGGATCTGGGTTGTCACCGCATTCAATTTCGTTCTGCCTTCAGGAGCGCTCATCGACAAGCTTTGGGCGCCGCATTTAACGTGGGCTAGGCCGCTCAGTGTTATTGGCGGGCCAGTATGGGTTATGACAGAAGGCCGGACGGCCGTGGTTCTTGGCGCGATATGGATGACCGGGTCCTTCGCCATGCTTATTCGGTTGATTTTGCGTCTACGCAGCGAGTGTCGCGAGGCGCAAGCGCCGGCCCAGGTGAGCGATCATGCCGAGACGTCTCATTTCGTAGCAGATGGCATCCCAGTGAGCTTCGGCGATGGGCATCCGAGTCCCGCAGTTCGCGGAGTTCTTTACCCTCATATCTTGCTTCCCACCGGCATCGATCGGTTACTCGATCAACGTGAATTCCACGCTGTCCTGATTCACGAGTTGGCTCATGCAAGACGCCGAGATAACCTGATTCGTTTACTGTATGAAGCTTCGCTGTGCGCCTTGTGGTTCCATCCGCTTATGTGGCTCGCTGGGGCGCGGATTGGCCTGTATCGCGAGCTTTCCTGCGATGAAGTTGTCATCAGGCGGGCGCACGGGCAAGAACTAGTTTCAGCACTTGCCAAACTTGCAGTTCCAGAACAAGCCGGGGTTCTGCAAGCAACAGCTTCATCGCATTTGAAGCATCGCTTGGCACGCCTGGCAGGGCCGCCGCAAAGGACATACCGCGCAGCAAGCATGCTATTGGCATCACTGTTTGCAGCCGTCATCGCCGCTGGCATCTTTCAAACCATCGCACATACTGCCTGCTGCTTTGCCTTGAAGTGATAACCGCCGTTGACTGCTCACCCGCGCGGGCCGGCTGCGTCTAATTGACTTACACGTGATATGTAGTAGCATTGCTGTGCTTTGTAGTAGCAGGCCTCATTGAGGCACATGGCTAATATCCGAATTCAAGGAATTCAGGAAGGCATTTCAATGAAGAAAGCACGAACCTCGCTGTTCCTTGCTTCTGCCGCGGTCGGCGCTCTCCTTGCCGGCGCCGTTGTGCGCCAAGCTGCAATGGGCGCTGCCGTTAACGTCCCTCGTCCGCAACAATCGCCACAATTTCCGCCCACCATCGCTTCCGCAGTCGACCGCGACATCAGCGCTGTCGAGAAGCAAATTGTCGACGTCGCCGAAGCCATGCCAGAGGGCAAGTTCAATTTCTCTCCAGAAACCCTAAACATTCCCGGCAGCGATTACAAAGGCGTCCGCTCATTTGCGGTCGAGATTAAGCACGTCGCTGCTTCTAACTGGTTCATCTGGTCTCCGCTCACGGGCCAGAAGCTCCCCGAAGGCTTGGGCGATGACGGCAATGGTCCGTCTAACATAAAAACCAAAGCCGAAATCATCAAGTTCCTCAAGGACTCCTTTGCCCTCGGCCACCGCGCTGCTGCCACATTGACCACGGAAAACATGCTGCAAGCGCCGGGGAACGGCAAATCCACGCGCCTGCGTCTGGCCGAGTTTGGCGTCTCCCACGCCTATAACCACTACGGCCAAATGATTGAATATCTCCGCATGAATGGAATCATCCCACCCGCCAGCCGCCCGAAATCCGAGTGAAGGCGAATGGCTGCAGGTCGATGCACTCAAATCGAGGAGAGTCACACGAATGAGGCACCTCCGAATCTCGTTGATCCTTGCTGTACTCACCTCTGCCGCATCGGCGAGCGCGACTCGCGCGCAGCAGTCGCAGCCGCCTGGTCCACGTATTTTCGATCTGAAATCCGCCGACGGGACCTTGCTTAAAGCCACCTACTTCTCCGCCGGCAAACCCGGTCCCGGCGTGATCCTCTACCATCAGAGCAACCGCACACGCACTTCCTGGGACGATGTGGCCCGTGAGCTAGCGGCTGCTGGAATCAACTCTCTCGCAGTCGACACCCGCGGCTATGGCGAAAGCGGCGGCACACGCCGAGAGGCCACCCAGCCCCAAAGACAGCAAGCCGACCTGGAAACTGCCTTTCAGTTCTTGGTCTCTCAGCCCAGCGTGCAGCGCGATGTCATTGGTTCGGCAGGCACCGGCTGGCTCGGTGTCGACAATTCCGTACAAACCGCCCGCCTCCATCCCAACGACATAAAGTCCCTCGTCTTGATGTCTGGCGAAACCTTACGCCCGGGCATCGAATTTCTCCATCAAGCGCCACAATTCCCCGAACTCTTCGTGGTTGCCGACAGCGACGAATATCCCCCCACGGTCGAAGCCATGCTCCTTCTTTACGCAAGATCCTCGAGTCCCACCAGGAAGCTTATTCATTATTCCGCGGCGCAGGAAGCGCCTTGGCTCTGGTATGAAACCAGCGATCCTAGCAGAGTCCCCGCTACAGGTAGTCACGGCACCGATCTCTTCAAGACCCACCCGGATCTGCCCGGCGTCATCGTGCAGTGGTTTGTCAACACGCTCATCAAAACTCCCGGGCACGGTCCTGCCGACCCGCTGGCTGCCGCGGCCATACTCAATCAGCTCGAAATGCCCGGCGGCGTCACGCAGGTCACGCGGCAATTGACAGAAGCGCGGAAACGCGATCCCCAGGTGCAGTTGTGGCCCGAAGTCAGCCTCGACATCATTGGCTCTGACCACTTGCGTCTGGCGGAAGTGGAAAAGACGGCTGGCCAGACATCGGAGTCCCAAGCGGAACGAAAACTGGGAATCGAGATCTTCAAGCTCAACCTCCTCGCCTATCCAGACTCCTCGGACGCGCACTTCAACCTCGCCGATGCCTACTTGCAAGACGGACAGAAAGCTTTGGCGCGTCATTACGCCGAAAAGGCTTTGGCACTGCTAGACTCGCACACAGCGCCTTTATCCTCCTGGTCCGATACCTCCGAGCGCCGCGCCGAAATCCGCCAGGGCATACAAGACACGTTGAAGAAACTAGCTGAGGGAAGTAGGTAAGCGCCTTGGGGCGATACAGGACCGAAGCGCGACTGGATCGATCCGCCACAGTGCACGACGAAACGCGCGCGTCCGATTAGGCACTACTAGCGCAATCCGGAAGTTGAGGCCTTAGGCTTGACCGAGCAGCTCCGGCATGGTCGGCCAACAAAGCGTCCCGACGTTCAAAAAAAGCCCAGAGATATCGTCGATGCACGCCTGGCAAAAGGACACGATTGTCCCGAATGTCCCGAGGTTGCACCAAAATAGTGCACTAGAAAGCGCAGCGTAATATGTTACGGCAGC
>Ga0306926_10008053_pt1 | contig 11500 bp, 11 predicted proteins | sample flu12Cox44000178_FD_203759 | JGI IMG/M metagenome (GOLD analysis project Ga0306926, IMG submission 203759) | Lab enrichment of tropical soil microbial communities from Luquillo Experimental Forest, Puerto Rico - flux8day.12C.oxic.44.000.178 (v2)... | ecosystem: Environmental > Terrestrial >...
TTCAGGAGCTTGCGGAAAAGCATTTTAATGAAAAAGCCATGCAGGAGCGCGGAGACTGGCAGACCATGACCCAAAAGGAAATCGAGAATTTGAAGAGCAAGGGGATGATGATCAATTCGCCTGATCTCAAGCTGTTCCAGGGCGCCCTGCTCAAGACGGATTTTTATTCTGAAATGAAAACGAAGTCGGGCGATAAAGCCTGGGCATTGCTCGAGAAATATGTCGGTCCGTTAGCATGAGCATTGGCACGCCGCAGCTTGCCCACAGACTGACAAACATCGGCTGGACCGGCGCCCTGCGTCCTTCGAGACAGCCGCTTTCGCGGCCTCCTCAGGATGAAGGGTTTTCTTAGTGCCATCAGAGGCTTACCCTCATCCTGAGGAGCGCCTAAAGGGCGCGTCTCGAAGGACGCAAGGACGGGCTGTAGTCCTTCCCGTCGCTTCTTCCCCGGTCGCGCCGCCGATCACCGGCGAGAACGACATCGCCTGGGCGGGCCTGCGGCGCCAGGCGCTGATCCTCGATCGCTCGATCGGCATTGTGGCCGAGGTGCTAGGCGCCGGGATCGTCGTCGCGGAAACCGGCATCCTCTTTGCCGGCGTGGTCTCGCGGTATGCCTTCAACAGTCCGCTCATGTGGACGGACGAGCTTGCCAATTTCCTGTTCCTGTGGCTGGCGATGCTCGGAACCGTCGTCGCGCTGCGCCGCGACGAGCACATGCGTCTGACGACTTTCGTGAACTCGCTGGCGCCGCAGTGGGCTCGTTCCCTCGGCACTGTCGGCGCCCTCGTCGTCATCGTCTTTGTCCTCGAGATCCTGTTGCCGGCAGCGCAATATCTCCAGGTCCAGAAATCGACCGAGCTCATCACCCTGTCGATCTCGGACGGTTACCGGGTCGTCGCGATCCTCGTCGGCGCTACCCTCACCGCCGTCATCGCACTGTTGCGCTTGCTCGAGACGACAACTTCGCGCGGCTTCCTGGTTGCGGTCGCATTGGTGGGCGGCGTCGCGCTGGCATTGTGGCTGGCGCAGCCTTTGCTGATCGCGATGGGGCATGCCAGCCTCATCCTGTTCTTTGTCGTGCTCGTCGCCGCTTGCGTGATGATCGGGGTGCCGATCGCCTTCACCTTCGGCATCGCCACCTTCTCCTATCTCGCGCTGACCACCGACCTGCCGCTTGTCATCGTCGTCAACCGTATCGACGACGGCATTTCCAACCTGCTGCTGCTGGCGGTGCCGATGTTCGTCGTGCTGGGCCTGCTGATGGAGATGAGCGGCATCGCGCGGGTGATGGTCAATTTCCTCGCCGCGCTGATCGGCCATGTCAAAGGCGGGCTGTCCTATGTGCTGCTCGGCGCGATGTACCTCGTCTCCGGGATTTCAGGGTCGAAGGCGGCCGACATGGCGGCAGTGGCGCCGATCCTCTTCCCGGAGATGCGGCGCCGCGGCGCGCATCCCGGTGAGCTCGCTTCGCTGCTCGCGACCTCGAGCGCGATGTCCGAGACGATCCCGCCGAGCCTGGTGCTGATCACGATCGGCTCGGTCACCAACATTTCGATCGCCGCTCTATTCACCGGCGGCCTGCTGCCCGCTGCCGTCGCGGCACTCGGGCTCGTCGTCGTCGCCTGGTTTCGTTCGCGCCGTGCCGATCGCGGGGCCGGGACGCGGGCGCCGGCGAGCCAGATGGTGCGGACCTTTGTCATTGCGGTTCCTGGGCTGACCTTACCTTTTGTGATCCGCGCCGCAGTCATCCAGGGGGTGGCGACCGCAACCGAGGTCTCGACCGTCGGCGTCGTCTACACCGCCCTCTTGGGCCTCCTCGTCTACCGTCAGTTCGATTGGCGGCGGATTTATCCGATCCTCGTCGATACCGTCTCGCTGACGGGCGCCGTCATGCTGATCATCGGCACTGCAACGGCGATGGCGTGGGCCTTGACCCAATCCGGGTTCTCGCAATGGCTGGTCTCGGTCATGGCCGGCGTGCCCGGCGGCACAGCCGGGTTTCTCGCGATCACGATCGTTGCGTTCATCATTCTCGGCAGCGTCCTCGAAGGGCTGCCGGCGATCGTGCTGTTCGGCCCGCTGCTGTTCCCGGTGGCAAAGGCGATGGGGGTGCACGAAGTCCATTACGCGATGATCGTGATCCTGGCGATGGGGATCGGTCTGTTCGCGCCGCCCTTTGGGGTCGGTTACTACGGCGCCTGCGCGATCGGCCGGGTCTCGCCGGATGACGCGCTGTGGCGGATCTGGCCCTATATCGGCGCGCTCGTCGTCGCCCTCGCGATCGTCGCCGCGATCCCCTGGATATCGATCGGATTTTTGTAATGGACTACGTCACTCTCGGCAGGACCGGGCTCAAGGTCAGTGTCGCCGGGCTCGGCTGCGGCGGTTTCAGCCGCCTGGGCCTCGGCACCGGTAAAAGCGAGGCCGATGCTATCGCGCTCGTCCGCCAGGCCTTTGATCTGGGCGTCAATATTTTCGATACCGCCGCCGCCTACGGCACCGAAACGGTGCTCGGCAAGGCGATCAAGGGAGTGCCGCGCGACCGCGTCGTCATCGCCACAAAGGCGTGGATCCCGCACCGCGAAGGCCGCGGTGCCGCCGAGCGCGCCGTCCGCAGCCTCGACAACTCGCTGCGGCAGCTCGATACCGATTATGTCGACATCTTCCAGCTGCACGGCGTCATGCCGGGAGCCTACGAGCAGGCGCGCGATGTGATCGCACCCGCCCTGCTCAAGGAGCGAGACAAGGGCAAGCTTCGCTTTCTCGGCGTCACCGAGGCCGCCTCGGAAGATGCCGAACACGCGATGCTGGAGCGTGCTATCGAGGACGGTGCGTGGGACACCTTCATGCTGGCGTTCCACATGATGCACCAGAATGCGCGCGCGCAGGTGTTTCCGCGGACGATGGCCAACCGTGTCGGCACGTTGCTGATGTTCGCAGTGCGCAACATCTTCTCAAAGCCGCAGCGTCTCGCGTCCGCTTTGCAGGAGCTGACGGCGAGCCGGCAATTGCCGCGCTGGCTCGCCGATGCGCCTCGCCCGCTCGGCTTTCTGTTGCATGAAAAGGGCGCGCGCACGATCACCGAGGCGGCCTATCGCTTCGTGCGGCACGAGCCGGGTGTCGATGTCGTGCTGTTCGGAACCGGCGACCCGGAGCATCTGCGCACGAACATCACCTCGATATTGTCGCCGCCGCTGCCGCTCGCTGACCGGCAGACCCTGACAAAGCTGTTCGGCCACCTCACCGGTGTCGGCCTCGACCCGCCTTTCAGCATGCCCGGCCTCAGCTCGGGCTAAAACTGGCGCCACGCGGCAACGGTGCGCCGCTTGCGAGATAGACGCCGCCGGAGATCAGGGCGATGCCAAGCCAATCGGTTCGGTCGGGCCATTCGCTGAGAAGCGGGATCGCGAGCAATGCCGACAACACGGGCACCAATGCGCCAAAGGCGGCACCCGCCGAGGCGCCGAGGATGACAACCGCGCGGCCGTAGAGGACAACGCCAACAATCGTCACGAGGATGCCCTGGAAGGCCGCCTGAAAGGCGAACTCGGCGAGCGGCAGCAGCGCGAGGCGAGACCCATTCAGGGCCAGATAGATGGGCAAATAGATCGCCAGCGATCCGGTGGCGACGAGCGCTGCTGCATGTAGTGAATCGAGCTTTGCTTGGCGCATGACAACCTTGAAGCACGCCGTCAGGAAGCCTGCGAACAGAAACAGCGCATCGCCAAGCGTGCGCGACAGGCTCCAGGCTGCGCTCCCGGCATGCCAGACGATAATCACCATGACGCCGGCAAAGATGAACACGAGCCCCGATCTTCGCGGGATCGAAAGTTTCTCCGCCAGAACCGTTGCGGTGACGAGTGCGACGAAGAGCGGCATAGAGCCCGGATTCAGAGCGCCTTGGTCGCGGGCGGGGGCGAATTGCAGACCGCTTGCTGCCACGAGCACATAAGGCGCACCCTGCCCGGCAATGATCACCGCCAGCCCGCGCCACCCGAGGCGGTCGCGAGCAAGGCCGCGCCACACCAGGACAGGCGCCAGCAGCAGTCCCGCGACGCCGAAACGCAGCGCCGCGATGTCCCATGCATCCAGGCTCGTAGTAACCGCCAACCGCGTAAAGACACTCCACCCCGCCCAGATCGATACTGCGGCCAAGCCAAAGACCGCGCCCTGCAGATAACTCGAGCGCGCCGGTCCCACGACCGACCCCGTTTAATTAGCGGCGCAGTGCCCAGATCATTCCGAGTGAGACACCGCCGACCCTGTTGGGAACGCCTGAGCCCTCAACGAGGTGAAACCCGGTGCGCTCGTAGAGGCGCCGCGCGGGGTTGTCGTGCCGGACATTGAGGCATAGACCAACTCCGCGCCGCGCCGCTTCGGCAATCAGTGCGCACAGCAGCATCCCGCCGACGCCTTGGCCGCGGGCCGCCTCGGCTACCCCGATCGTGACTTCCGGCGTGTGCTCGTCGACATAGAATGCCGGCTGCTCATCACGCGAGAATTGTCGCGCCCACGCGGCGCCGATTGCCGCGGCATCGATTTCGGCGATGAAGCCGAAATCTTCCGACCTTTGCCATCCTGCGAGATGAGCCGCGGCGAACGGCACGGCCTTTGCGGCGTCAGCGTTCGGCTCATATGCCGCAATCGCTAAGAAGTCCCAGAGAATATCCAAGTCATTCTGGGTTGCGGTGCGGATGCGGGCCGCCGGGTCACGCATCGACATCGACCACCTCCATCGACACGATTTCGTCCGGCTCGCCGCGGTAGATGACGAGGCTCACGGTCTCGCTGCCTAGAAAGGCGCTGTGCGGCTGTCCTTCCGGGTTCAATGTGTAGCCGCCGGAAGAGCGGGCCGGTTGCCCCGATTTTGTCGTGCGTCCGCCCGATAGGTTGAAGACATGCTCATCCGACAGGGCGGTGGCGACGATCTTGATCAGCTTGCCGGGAGGCGGGGAGAACCTGGCGAGCCAAGCGATACCGCCGCCCTCTGCCCGGCGGTCGCTGAGGACCTTGAGCTGCACGATGTGTTTGCCCTCATGGATCGCCGCCGGGCCATAGAACGGCACTCCCGAGGTCCAGGGGGCGTTTTCGATGTCGACATGGGTCGAGGCCATGAGTTTCCTCCGTTCAAAGCGTTGCTTCGCCACATTAACGGACTCATACTGACACCGTCCTGTCAGGAGGAAGCTGCCCGATGCGTCGCGCCGACCGCCTGTTCGATATCATCCAGTCGCTGCGCACGGCTTCCCAGCCGGTCACCGCCGCGACGCTCGCCGAGGAACTGGAGGTGACGGTCCGCACGATCTATCGCGACATCGCCGTCCTCCAGGCCAGCCGCGTGCCGATCGAGGGTGCGCCCGGGCTCGGTTACGCATTGCGGCGCGGTTTTGATCTGCCGCCGTTGATGTTTACCGCCGAGGAGGCCGATGCGATCGCAATCGGCGTGCGCCTCCTTCGCCGGCTGCGCGATGCGAAACTTCAGCATGCGGCGGAAAGCGTCCTGGCCAAGCTTGCGGTGGTGGTGCCGCAGCCGCTGCAGCCGCTTCTCGTCTCCGCGCCGGTTTATGTCTCGGATGGCAGCGCGCCGGAGCCCGCCGGCGTCGATCCGGCAGAGTTGCGCAGCGCGATCCACGAGGCGCGCAAGGTGGCGATCACTTATGTCGACGAGGCTGGCCATCACACGCAGCGGACCATTCGTCCGATCGCGATGGCCTATTACGTCGATGTGACGCTGCTCGGCGCGTGGTGCGAAATGAGGAACGATTTCCGCAATTTCCGCGTCGATCGCATTGTCGGCGCCGAGCTCCTCGACGAGCGCTTCACGGCCGAGAGCGCAAAGCTGACAGCCGCATGGCTGGCACTGCCGAAAAATCGGCCGGACACGGTCAACGCCGAGCAGCGACCAGCAGAAACATCGGCCGTTGCCGTTCCTCAGCGAGGCAAGGGCGCGCCGCGATCTGCTCGTCGGTCGGCCCCCACTCCTCGACATGGGTCAGCGCAAAGCCCAGCCGAAGCAGCAAGTTGAGGTAGGTTCCCAGGGTGCGGTGCTGTTTGATCACGCCTTTGGCGAGCCAATCCGTGCGGCGCGGCCCCTCGCAGAGATAGCTGTCGATGGGCCACCTCTTGCGACCGTCGGCATCCACCATCCAGCCCGGATGCGCCGGCGCTGTAAAGATCGGATGCTCCGCCGAGAAGACGAGGTGGCCGCCCGGAACGAGCGCTCGGTGCACGTTTGCGAGCAGCCTCTCCAAATTTAGGATGTAGTGCAGCGCGAGCGAGCTGTAAGCAACGTCGAATGCCGCTTCGGCCAGCTCGACGCGTTCCAGATCCGTCCTCAGATAAGTGATCGCCGCGTCAGTCGTGTCGGCTCGGGCCCGCGCCAGCATCCGCTCGGACACGTCGATGCCGAGCACTTCTGCCGCTCCTTGCTCGCGTGCCCAGCGGCAGAACCAGCCGAAGCCGCAGCCGAGATCCACGACTTTGCGTCCGCGGAGTTCCGGGAGCAGAGCTCTAAGCGCCGGCCATTCGGCCGCGCCCTCCAGCCCCTCGACCGAGCGGCCCAAGCGGGTGTAACCGGCGAAAAACTCGGGATTGTCGTAGATGTTCTGGGTCATCGGCCTCGGCTGGGCCGCGCTTTGCTGTCGCCGGCTATGTCACTCGGTTAATCGGAAACGGCGGTGCGGCGGATATTGGCGCTCTGCTCGGGGATGCCGGTTTCCTCGAAGCAGACGCGGGCGAAGGCGGCGACGCCCTCTCGGATGACGTCCTTCGATGGCAGCGCAAAGCAGAGCCGCAGATGCGACTTGCTCTCGCCCGGATTGCACGACCATTCGGGTCCCGGGTTGAAGACCACTCCTGCCTTGGCGGCGGGTGCGACGAGCTTGGTTACGTCGACCCGGTCGGGCAATTTCAGCCACAAAAAGATGCCGCCCTTGGGGTACCACATCTTTTCGACCGCGATGCCGAATTCGCGCTCGACCGCCTCGACCATCGCGTCCAGCTTGTCGTGCAGGGTCTGCGTCAGGCCGCCGACGTGCGCATCGAAATTATGCGAGAAATACTCGGCGACGACCATCTGGTCGAGCGCGCCGGTGCCGCTGTCGGTCTCGCGTTTGCAGGCGACGAGCCGGCTCATGACCTCGGGGACGGCGACTGCGTAACCGAGCCGCAAGGACGGCGCCAAGGTCTTCGAGAACGAGCCGATGTGGATCACCTGCTGCGGGTCCATTGCGTAGAGCGAAGGTGGGCCCGATCCTTGCCAGGTCAGGTCGGCGTAGCACTCGTCCTCGAACACCGGGACAGCGTGCTTACGGGTCAGTGCCAATAGGGCTTCGCGACGTTCGCGCGGCAATATCGAGCCGGTCGGGTTCTGCACCGTCGGTATCGTATAGACGTATTTGGGCCTGATACCCTTGCGCCCGAGATCCTCGATGATGCGAGCGAGGCCGTCGATCTTCAGACCCTCGTCGTCGAGAGGTGCGCCGACGACGTTGACGCCCAACCGCTTCAGTTTGGACAACGCACCGCCATAGGTGAACTCTTCGAGGATCACGGTGTCGCCGCGCTCGAGGAGCAGGCCGTTGACGAGGTCGATCGCTTGCCCGGAGCCCGTGGTGATCAGCACGTCGTCGGTTGTGCATTTGATCGCCGGCCGCTGGGCGATTTTGTCGACGACGAGCTGGCGCAGTCCGAGATAACCCTGCGGGCCGTCGAAATTGTAGAGCGCCAGATCAGCCCCGCGCCGGCGCAAAACGGCGGTCGCGGCATCGGCGAGTGCGGCGGCCGGGATGCGGGCCGGGTCGTTGTGCCCGCCGATGAAATTATATTTCGGAAAGCCCGTCCAGCGTGGCGCCGGCGGCGGCAGATCCCTGGCGAAGAGTTGGCTGTAGGCAAAACCGCCGTCGGTCATCGTTCACATCCTTTCCATTCTATGCAGCGGTGCTCCCGAAGGCCCCTCACCCCAACCCTCTCCCCGCAGGCGGGGAGAGGGAGGGGCCCGCGAAGCGGGAGGGTGAGGGGCACCGCGCGGCAGGACAGCCGTTCAGCTTGCTTTGGCGTGTTTGCCGCTCAATTGCGGGGTTATGTCGGGATAGGCGCCCGGCGTCTTCTGCGCCGCCGCTTCGTGCATCTGCAGCCGCGTGCGGCGTTCCCATTTGCGCTTCAGCTCGTCCTTGACGTTGAAGGCGAGCTTGCCGACGCCCTCGATGTCGAGTTCGATCTTGTCGCCGTCCATAAACGGGTTGAGGCCCCGGTGATTGGTGCCGGTGGCGACGATATCGCCCGGCTCCAAGGCATGGACCGAGGACAGCCACTCGATGCAGCGCGGGATCTTGTGCGCCATGTCGCTGGTGTTGAAGTTCTGCATCAAGGTGCCGTTGTTGTAGAGCCGGATCTGTAATTTTTGCGGGTCAGGAATTTCGTCCTTGGTCACGATATACGGCCCGATCGGCGCGAAGGTATCGCGCGATTTCATCGCAAAAAAGCCGGCGGCCGGCAGGCCGCGCGCGGAGCCGTCGATAAAGCAGGTGTAGCCAAAGATGTGATCCATTGCGTCGGCGGCTTTGACGTTGCTCGCGCGCTTGCCGATCACGAGCGCCAATTCGGCCTCTCCCTCGAAGATCGTCGCCGGCGCGTCGGGTAATACCATTGTGTCGCCCGGTCCGCAGATCGCGTTTGCCGTCTTTTGGAACGCGTTGATCGGCGCCGGGGCGCTGCGGGTGCCGTCTTCCATGTAATTGACTGCCATGCAGTCGATATTGTCCGGTTTTGGCAACGGCGGGCGTACGCGGACCGACGACAATGCGACACCCTGGCTGCTCGCGGCGACGTCATTGAGCTTGGCGCGATACTGGTCGAACCGCGCGATCAGCCCGTTGATCAGATCTCCCGGGCCGGTATGCGGAATGTCGCGCACGACCGACGACACGTCGACGACGCGGTCGCCCTTCAGCACGCCCAGCTTGAAGTCATCAAAATAAAGCAGCTTCATCTCTGGTGCTCCCTCAGTCGATGGGTACGAAAATGCAATTGCGGATCTTGCCGTCGATCGCCTTGGAGAGGTGACCCTTGCCGCTCGTGTCTTCGACCAGGAACACTTCGCCGGCGCCGATCTTGCGGGTTTCGCCGTCGCTCGCGGTGATCTCGACGCCGGCGTCGAGATTGATGATGTATTGCCGGCGGGGTGCGGGATGCCAGTCGAGGTCATAGGTCGGCGGGACCTCGCGAAAGATGATGCCGGTCGCCGGCAGGCGCTTGGAGAGCTTGCCGGAGCGCGTCTCCTCGACCCACTCGACCTCGATGTCTCGGAAGTGCGACTGCCCGTTGGCATCGGTGTAGAGGTTGTGTATCCGCATCCTCGCCCCTCCCTCAAATCTGCCCGATCGAGGCCATACTAGCGGCGCGGCCGACCTCGACGCCAGCCTCTCGACGCGGCGCTGCCGGCGCCCGCTTCGACCCGGGCTTGAGGCGCAGCGCCCGGCGCTCGACCAGATGCCAGGACAGAAAAGCGAGTGTGGCTGCCGCCGGCAAGGCGAGCAGAAACACCTGCCACCACGCCGCCCGGCCGCCGAACAGCCAGATCACGGCCGCCTCGGCCGGCCAGCCATAGATGTAGATGCCGTAGGAGAGGTCGCCAAAGCGCGCCGCCGGGATGACCGGCAGGCGCGGCGTCAGCGCCAGCCACAGCGCGAGATAGCAGCCGAACACCGGGAACAGCACAATGAACTGGCGCAACGGCACGCTGGCGACGAGGCCGGCGAAGGCCAACAGGGCGATGCGGCCGTCGAAGATGCGGGTATGGCGCAGTTTGTAAAGAAGCATGCCGGCGGCGAAGAACCCGACCAGCCAGCCCCAACCGCTCAGCAGCTGGAAGAACCAGCCCCACTTCTCGAGCGGGTAGAGCATCTCGAAGCGCAGGCAGGCGATCCCGAACGCCAACAGCAGCAGCGCGGTCCGCACCGTCAGCAGCCGTAGCAAGCCCAGCGCCAGCACCATCAGATACATCAGGAATTCGAGGCGCAGGGTCCACAGCGAGCCGTTGATTTCGAGCCCAGCCGGGTTATCAACGAGAGACACGCCGGGGAGCTCGTGAACGGTCTGGTCTAGTAGCGTGTTGCCGAAGACGTATTGGTATGGCTCCGCGCGGCTCAGATAAGTGCCGAGCGGCAGAGCAGTGACGAAGGGCGCCAGCACGAACGCCGACAGCAGCGTGGCGACGAAGAGGCCCGGGAAGATGCGCAATGCCCGCTTAACGAGGAAACGCCAGGGATCGTCGGTCTGCTCGAAGCTCTGGGTCACGAGAAAGCCGCTGACCGCAAAAAACACGAAGACGCCGACGAGGCCGAGGATCGATTGGTTGCCGGTCAGCCGGATCAGCCATTCGTGGTCCTGTGTGCCCTCGGCGATCAAAAATGAATGCGAGAAGACAACCGAGACGGCGGCGACCAGGCGCAGCGCGTCAAAATTGTTGCGCCTGTCTGCTCCCATACCTCCTCTCGATAAATCCCGTCCGCTGCTGAATGTATGAACGGAGAAGCTAGGAAGCGGTTTCCTGACCGATCCTCGCCGAAGCAGCGGAGAGGTCTTCAATGTCCCTCTGCGGAAGGGCCAGTCCCGAGACGAAGGCAAGGAGGTAACAGCCCATCGCAACCAGATAGAGAAATTGGAAGCCGAAATACATAGAGTTGTATTCCAACAGGCCGCCGCAGACGGCCCCCAGCAGATTCATTGCCATCATCCCCGAAATCTGTCCTTTGCTCGACAGCAGAGTCGAAAAGACAATGCCGGAAAACAACAGCGGCAGGGTGAGGACGGTCGTCGTCTCCAGACGCCCGGCGGATGTCGAGGCAAAGCCACCTAATTTCGCGACATACCATCCGACGGCCAGCATAGCGAACAGGAATAGGTAAGGGCCGACCGGACGCCGTATGTTGAGCCACTGAACCGCGCAATTGCCGAGAAACGCCATCGTCAGAATACCGGCGATGACGATGCCGATGACCTGCCACGTATTGCCGAAGGTCAGACCCATTTCGGTGATCCCCTTGGTTTCGATCAACATGAAACCAGCGCCGAGGAAGAAGAAAGGGAGATGACCGAACTTCGGCCTTTCTGAAAAGAAGTTTGCGCCGACAAAGAGGGAAAGTACTAGAACCTGGACCATCATGATCAAATAAGACACCGGATATATGCGTTTGGGCATGTAAAAGAACGGCCAATCGTCCAACGAGACGTCGGCACGAAGAGAGGGATCAGCATAAAACGCCGTCTTGTCGACGAAACCCGCGTCCTTGATCAAATTTGGCGGAAGCGTCCAGTTCGCGTCGTTCGATTCGAGGAAAATGACCGAGCCAAGGGCGCGTACGCATATCGGCGGCCGCCCGTCGAAGGCCTCTTGCATCATGAGATAGATTTTGTGGCCTAGAGCATCGGATACGAGGGTGAACGCCAGCGACAGCATGCCATCGGGTTTGAGCCGGGCGCGCGCCTCACGCAAGCCCTC
>Ga0306926_10008054_pt1 | contig 11498 bp, 7 predicted proteins | sample flu12Cox44000178_FD_203759 | JGI IMG/M metagenome (GOLD analysis project Ga0306926, IMG submission 203759) | Lab enrichment of tropical soil microbial communities from Luquillo Experimental Forest, Puerto Rico - flux8day.12C.oxic.44.000.178 (v2)... | ecosystem: Environmental > Terrestrial > Soil...
CGAACCGGCGGTATGCGTGCCGGGCTCCTCCCGCCTCCACATACTGCGTGGGTGCGGTGACGTGTGTGTACGACATGTTCTACTCCTTTGCTGCTGGCCGTAGCCAGCTTCAGCACGGAGGGCGGGGCGCGGCGACCTGCCAGCAGTAAGTCGGATTTTCCGACTTACTTCTAGAGGTACCGTCGGGATCGGTAAGGAGCAGCATAGGCATGGGCAGGCTCCTCAACGGCATAGGTCAGTCGTCCGCGCCCATGCACATGGATTCCTCATCCGGCGTGCCCATAGAGATGGACTCTTGGTGCGGCATGTCCGCTCCTTCCGTGTGGTTCCTGCGTGCTCGTTTGGCATCCAGGGCTATCTGCAAATCCGGGCTGCTCGCCGAAGGCCGGTCTCGTTTTGGCCCAGGCTGGCCAGCCCGGCCAGGTCGACACAGGTGACGTCGTGCGCCTTGACGAAGACCATGAGGACGCTGCCGAAGGTGCGGCAGCGGACCACGGTGCCGGGAGCCCGCCGGCAGACGACGAGTTCAGCCACTGGCCTGCTGGTGCCGCAGGTACCGCAAGTCCCCTTCGCGGCGGTCATCTCCGTACCGAAGACGTCGATCAGCTGGCCGCCGATCGCATTGCCGTCCACTGCGTCCATCAGCGCCCTCTCTGCGAGACATGTGTCCACCTTGGCCGCGTCGCCCGAAGCCCACATCGTCAAAGTTGCTAATAGCGACGCTCGCCTGCCCGCTGGCCTTCTCAGGTCCCGCCGAACCGCTCGGTCTTGACCCGGTCCAGTGGGTAACCGAGCGCGATGAGTCGCTGTTCAGGTCGACCCAGCAAGAGGAGAAAGGAACGACTTCGCTAGCAACCCAAACGCCGTCGCGGACGGCGATCACGTCGCTGCTAGGAACGTGATCAGTAGTCGCCAGACGACTAGGAGCACTCACGCGGCCGAGCTGTCATGGCCACGATTAGCGAAGTCCACAGGCAACACGGCCTCGGCCATGCCGAACCTGCCTGCTGTGCTCGTCAGACGAGATGTCACCGTCCCGGCCGCGTCGTTCGCCCGTAGCATCGCCGGGCACCTTATGGGCTCCGTTGGGGTTTTCCTTTTCGTCTGTTAGGTCGAAGCGTCCTCCTGCGCGTTCACTAAGCTTTCCGGCCTGAGCCTTCGGGGCCGCGCCAGGGCCGGGAGCTGCTGGTTCCCCGGTGGTGTGTGAGCGATGATGGTCGTGCGCCGCTCTGTGGGCCAGGTCGGCCCGGGGTGGCTGGCCCGTCACGGCCCCGGCGGAAGGAATGAGCGATTAGCGAGTTGCTGGACCGGGCCGCGGAGACCGCCGCTCTGGAGGGAGTTCTGGCGGCAGTGCGGGGCGGGCTGAGCAGGGTGCTGGTGGTGCGAGGGGATGCTGGTATCGGCAAGACGGCGCTGCTGGAATGGGCGGGCGGGCAGGCGCATGACATGCAGCTGGCCCGGGTGGCCGGGATCCAGGCGGAGTTGGGGATGGGATTCGCCGGGTTGCATCAGCTGCTGGTGCCGTTCCTCGGCGGGCTGGACGGGCTGCCCGGGCCGCAGCGCCAGGGGCTGGAGTCGGCGTTCGGGCTGGTAGCCGGGCCTGCACCGGATCGGTTCCTGGTCGGGCTCGCGGCGCTGATGCTGCTGACGGACGCGGCGGCCAGACAGCCGGTGCTGTGCCTGGTGGATGACGCACAGTGGCTGGATCAGGTGTCGGTGGAGGTGCTCGGGTTCGTCGCCCGTCGCCTGTATGCCGATCAGGTGGGCATGTTGTTTACCGAGCGGGCCGGGGAGGACCGGGCGGCGGCGCTGGCGGGTCTGCCGGAGATGACGGTCGGCGGACTGCCGGCGGAGGCGGCGGACGAACTGCTGGCGGTGTCGGCGGCCGGGCCGGTGGATGGGCAGGTGAGCCGGCAAATCGTTGCCGACACGGCGGGGAACCCGCTGGCGCTGGTGGAAGCGGCCGGTGAGCTGACCCCGGCTGAGCTGTCCGGAGCGGTGCCGCTGAGCTGGCCGCTGCGGTTCGGAGGGCGTCTGGAGGAGCTGTATGTGTCCCGGGTGCGGGCGCTGCCAGCCAGTACCCAGACGTTGCTGCTGCTGGCGGCGGCCGACCCGTCGGGGGATCCCGCGCTGGTGTGGAAGGCAGCCGGACAACTGGGCACCGACCCACAGGCAGGGGAGATGACCGGGGTAGAGCGGCTGGTGTCTTGGGAGCCGAGGGTGCGGTTCCGGCATCCGCTGATCCGGTCGGCGGCGTACTATGCCGCCACAGCTCCGGCACGGCGCCGGGGCCATCAGGCGCTGGCCACCGTCACCGACCCCGACGCTGATCCGGACCGCCGGGCCTGGCACCTGGCCGAGGCCGCGGAGGGGCCCGACGAACAGGTAGCCGCAGGCCTGGAACGCTCCGCCGACCGAGCGCAAGCTCGTGGTGGGCTGGCCGCTGCCGCGGCGTTCCTGGAGCGGGCAGCGGCGCTGACGCCCGACCCGGCGCGAAGGGCCGAGCGCACGCTGGCCGCGGCGCAGGCCAACCGCCAGGCCGGCGCGTTCGGCAAGGCTCTCGAACTGGTGGCCAAGGCGGAGGTTGGGCCGCTGGATGAATTCCAGAACGCCCGGGCGGACTGGCTGCGCGGGCAGATCGCATTTGCCTCCGGCCTGGGCAGCGACGCACCCCCACTGCTGCTCAAGGCGGCCAAGCGACTTGAGCCGCTCAACCTCGACCTGGCCCGCGAGACGTACGTCGACGCGTGGCAAGCGGCATTCTTCGCCGGGTATCTGGCAGGCGCCGGCGACCTGCTTGAGGTCTCCCGCGCCGCCCGGGCCCTCCCCCCGCCAGCACACCCGCCGCGTCCGGTCGACCTGGTTCTTGACGGTTTTGCAATGCTGGTCACCGACGGACCGACGGCCGCTGCACCGGTGTTGCGACAGGCCACCAACGCCTTTGCCAGCCCAGAGATCCCCAAGGAAGAGATACTCCGGTGGGGCTTTGTCGCCACGGTGGCCGACGAAGCTCTCTGGGATGACGAGGGCTGGCGCGTCACCGTCAGGCAGGTTCAGCTCGCCCGTGACATCGGCGCGCTCGACCAGCTCTCGTTCCTGCTGAACCGGATGGCTGTGGAGACCGTGTGGAGTGGTGACTTTGCGGCCGCCACTTCGCTGATCGCCGAAGCCGGTACGGTCTGCGAGGCCACCGGGTCTCGTTTCGCGCCCGTTGCCGCTACCATGCTGGCTGCGTTCCGGGGAAGGGAAGCCGAGGCCGTCCCGCTGATCCAGTCCATCATCGAGCAGGCCACAGCGCGGGGCCAGGGAATCTCGGTGACAGTAGCGCACTGGGTGGCCGCGGTCCTCTACAACGGCCTCGGCCGTTACGAGGAAGCGCTGGCAGCGGCCCGGCAGGCACGCGAGCACAAGCACGTACATCTCTCCATGTGGGCGCTGCCCGAGCTGATCGAGGCGGCCGCACGCGCCGGAAACCAGCGCATCATCGCCGACGATGCCCTCGATCGGCTGACCGGAGCGACACAGGCCGGCGGGACCGACTTCGGGCTGGGCATCGAGGCGCGGTCCCACGCGCTACTGAGCGAGGCAGAAGCCGCCGAGGGGTTGTACTGCGAAGCGATCGACCGGCTCAGCCGGGCGCGGCGCCGACCCGACCTCGCCCGTTCACACCTGCTGTACGGCGAGTGGCTGCGCCGCCAGCGCCGTCGCCGCGACGCCCGCGGCCAGCTTCGCACCGCCTTCGCCATGTTCGATGCGATAGGCATGGAGGCGTTCGCGGGCCGGGCCCGAGCCGAGCTGCGCGCCACGGGCGAGCGGGCCCGCCCACGCGGCCCCGAAGCCCCGGAGGTGCTCACCGCGCAAGAGGAACAGATCGCCCGGCTGGTCGCCGAGCACCTGTCCAACCGGGAGATCGCCGCCAGGCTGTTCATCAGCGCCAGCACCGTCGAGTACCACCTGCGCAAGATCTTCCGCAAGCTTGGCGTCAGCAGCCGGACTCAGCTCGCCCGGACACTTGGAGATGACAAGGAAAAACCCACACTGCGGGACTGACGGTGAGCTACGGCCTGCTCTGAATACTGATGCGGTCATCGACCTGGGTGACGCCAGGCGCGGACCAGGCGGCGGCTACCGCGCGATCGTGCGCGGCCCAGGAACTGACCGGGCCGGACAGAATCACCAGCCCATCAGAGGAAGTTTCGACCGAGAGCCCATCTGCCTCTAGGGCGGCATCGCGCAGGAACGCTGCGCGGATGGCGTCCCGTGCCTCACGGGCATGGGGAGTCCTGGTCAAGCTGATGGCGTTGTCAATACCGGCAACGCCGGGCACGTTGGCGGTACGGACCTCGGCTGCCTCGCGTTGGTAGTGCCACTGCACCGTGCCGGTCAACGTGACGAAGCCGCCCCGAGCCTGCGCATCGACGGTCATTGGAACCGAAACGTCCAGCATCAGCGCCTCCAGCACGTCGCCGGACAGGTCCTCGTCGTCCCGCCGGTCTTTGTCCGGGATCTGTACCCGCAGTTCATTCGCGACCCGCGTAACGCCACGGACGCGTGCCGCGGCCCCGCTCCCCGCCCGCTTCAATCGGAGGCTGGTCACGATCCCCCGCAGCGTGACCAGGCCGCTGGCGGCCGATACCTCGATCGCGTCGTTGTCCACCTGCGGGTCCCAGGAGAGCTCGGCGGCGACGTTGCGCCTTAGGTCATCGTCCCTCATCACTGCCTCGTTCCCCCTTCGGTAGGCCTCCCCGTGATCACTGGCTTCTCCCAGACGCTATGGCCAGCCCGCCGGGCGCCGCATCCACGAAAGTCCTTAGTCATTCCGGGGTCAGGCCCTGAGAGGGACCGGTACGACTAAGGACCTCCCAGGATTCGATCGGCTTACCGGATTCGTAGCGTCAACAGCGGACCTATCCGCGCGAGTCCGGAGGTGGCCCGCGGGAGTCATGGCTAGGGAGCTCTCGGGTGCGAACCGGCACCCGCGGGAACGGACGAGTACGCCGAGGAGGCCCACCATGTGGCCGGTGATACCGTGCTTGAGCAGCAGCGCTTCCCCACCTGATGCCATTTTCGCGTCGGCCCTGCAGCGCACCGATAAACCCAGCGCGGGCCAGGTACGGCAGGCAGTCGCTGCGGCGGTCCGTGCTTTCGGCTACTCAGGCTGTGCCGAACGGGTGGCGGAGGAGTTCGGCGACCATCCCGAAACGGCGGTGATCCGGATGCGCTGGGCGCGCGCGGTGGCGTGCGAGGCACTTGCGGACTCAGTGTTGGAGCCTGGCCCGCAGGCAGACGCTGGCGCGTCGCGGATCGTCCATCCCTGGCCGCCCGCCGAGCAGGCATCAGGCTCGCGGAAGGCAGTGGCATGACAGCGGTGGTCGGTGACTCCTTGCCGAGAGCGCGCGGGGGAAGTGCGCTGTGGGCGCGAGATGCCGGCGATGAGGCCATGTGCGGACGTGAGCCGGAGCGGCGGGTTGTCCGTGACCTGCTGCGGCGCGCAGAAAAAGGAGTCGGCGGTGTGGTGCTGGTGGAGGGAGAGCCGGGGATAGGCAAGTCCCTGCTGCTGCGCGAGACCGTCGGCGAGGCAGCAGGGCAGGGTTTTTCCCTGGCCGCGGGAGCCGCGGACCAGCTGGGCCGGGCATTCCCTCTTTTCGCGCTGCGCGTGGCGCTGGGTGAACCATTCGCCAGGCTCACTGCCAGTGAACCCGAGCGTGACCTGTCGGATGCGCCGGGGTGGTGGATCAGCCAGATGCGCGCCCATCTGGAGCAGCGGGCCGCGGCAACCCCGGTCCTGGTGTGCCTGGATGACCTGCAGTGGGCGAGCCCGGCCACCCTGGCAGCTTTGCGGACGTTGCCATTGGAACTGAAACGCCACCCGGTCGCCTGGCTACTGGCCCGGGCCAGCACAGCGCAGCATGACGCGGAATACCTGTTCGGCCTCCTGGAGAAGGATGGCGCGGTCCGTATCAACCTGACCCCGCTTGATGAGGACGCGGTGGCGGCGCTGCTCACGAACGCGTTCGGCGCGCCGCCCGACCAGGCGCTGCTGGCCCTGGCTTGCGGTGCCGTCGGGAATCCCTCGCTGCTCACCGAGCTGATCGGCGGCCTGGGCGACGATGAAGCCGTCAAGGTCACCGGCGGCCACGCTGTCCTGGTTACCACCCAGCTGCCGCAGCGGGTACACCTTGTCGCGCAGCGGCGGCTTGATGGCCTCAGCAAGCGGGCCCGGCACCTGGTGGTGATCGCGGCGGTGCTCGGCCGGTCGTTCCGGCTGGAGGACGCGGCGGAAATGCTCGGCGACACCCCGGCCGCGCTGTTGCCCACGGTCGAGGAGGCGATGGACGCCGGGCTCATGGCCGCCGCCGACAACGCGTTCTCATTCCGGCACGCACTGCTGCGCCGCGCGGTCGGCGACATGATCCCGCAGCCGGCGCGCAAGGCGCTGCATCGCCAGTACGGCCAGATCCTGCTCAGCCGCGGCGAAACCGCAGCGCTGGCCGCCGATCACCTGCTGCAGGCCGCGCATCCGGGAGATCCAGCCTCGCTAGCCGACCTTGACACCGCGGTGGTGCAGACACTGCGTTCGGCTCCGCAAACCGCAGCCGACCTGGCGCTGCGCGCACTGGAGCTGACCCCCACGGCCGACCCCGGCGCGCTGCCGCGCGCGGTGGCCACCACCGAGGCCCTGGCCGCCGCCGGCCGGCTGGACCAGGCCGCCCGGCTCGCCCATGACACCTTGGCCCAGCCGCTGCCGCCGGTTGCCGAAGCCCGGCTGCGGTGCGCTCTGTCTTCGGTCCTCAGCGCCCGCGGCCAGGCCAGCGACGCCGCCGGCCAGGCCGAGATGGCCCTAGCCCGGCCGCAGCTGCCGCGCGGCCTTCGCGAGGAGGCGCTGACCGCGCACCTGCAGGCCCTGGCCGCGCCACGCGACGGACTCGCTGGGCGGCGGGCCGACACCATCCTTGCCGACCCCAGCCAGCATGACGGCCATACCATCGTGGCGGCCCTGGCCGCCCGCGCGGTCATCGCCTGGGACAACGGCCGGATCAGCGAGGCGCTCGCGCTGCTGCGCGATGCCGCCCGCTCCGGCACCGGGATCTCCCCCGATGCCCGCCATCCCCAGCCGTTGCTCACGCTCGCCGCCGCCCTTGCCGACCTCCGCCAGCTCGACGAAGCCGACAGCATCCTCCGCGCCGCCGACCACCCGGCGCTGCACGGCATCCCGGCCCATGCGGGGCTGCTCATCCTGCGCGCCCGCCTCCAGCTGGCCAACGGCCGCCTGCCCGACGCCGACGCCGCCGGCCACGCTGCCCTGGCCGGCGCCGAGGAACTCGGAGCTGACGGGTACGCCTCGACCGCGCGCTGCGTTCTGGCGGTGATCGCGCTGCGCCGCGGTGACATCGCGGCCGCGGCCCAGCACGTTGCCAGCCTGCCCGCCCCGACGCCGCATTCCGCTGGTCTGTATGCGCGCACCGAGACCACCCTGGCCCAGGCCCAGATCACCGAAGCACGGGACGGTCCGCCCGCCGCCATCAGCCACATCCGCCAGGCCGGTGCCGTTCCCCAGGCATGGCAAGGGCTGCTTTCCAGCGACCCGGCTCTTGCGGCCTGGCTGGTACGCACCTCGCTCGCGGCCGGTGATGAGCTCCTGGCCAGCCAGGTCACTGGCACCGCTGTGGCCCTCGCCGACGCCAACCCGGGGTTGCAGGCCCTGGCCGCGGCCGCGGCCCACAGCCAGGGCCTCGCCGCCCGCGACGCGCGGCTCCTGGGTAAGGCTGCGGCACAGCACCCCGACCCGTGGGCCAAGGCCTCCGCCGCCGAAGACCTCGCCGTCCTCCTCACCAGCACAGCCAAGGACCAGGCCATCCGGCACTTCAAAACCGCCCTCGACGGATACCGCCAGACCGGCGCGGACCGCGACCATGCCCGCATCCGGCGGCGGCTGCGCGAGCTCGGCATCCGCCGCCGCCACTGGACCACACCCGCCACCAGGCCCATCGCCGGCTGGGACAGCCTCACCGACACCGAGCAGGCCGTCTCCCGGCTCGTCGCCGAGGGACTGAACAACAACCAGGTCGCCGCCCGCATGTACATCAGCACTCATACCGTCGCCCACCACCTGCGCCAGGCATTCCGCAAACTGCAGATCGCATCGCGCGTCGAACTAGCCCGCATCGTCTACCAGGAAGCGGCGGCAGTCGGCTCATGACTTTCACAGCCGCCATGCCATAGCAGTGCGGCGTCAATACCCGTGGTGCGCGGCTGATCCGGCTTTCGCCACCGCCGTCTGCTACCTTCGCGGTCGCGCGCATCGCGCTGGTGACATCGTCGGATTCGGTGACCAGGCTGGGCACATCGGTGCGCGTCACGCGGTGGCTAGCAGTGATCGGCTTCCTCATGGTGGAGTCGCTGCCCGTCGACCAGGCAGTCACCAGTCACGGCTGCTTGGAAATGGTGAAGCTAGACGGCGCGAGGTCACGAGTATGCGACGGAGGCCGAAGTTATGGATGGACTATTCACCTGCTTAGAGTGCCGATGATGGCTCCCCACGCGAACGCGTGAACCGCCGTCATCCATCCGCCAGCGAAGGCCTACCCCGGGTACGCCCGCGGGCCCGCGATTGCGGGCCCGCGGGTTGATCGAGGTCGGCACGGCCGGTCCCGTCGCATGGTGGAGCGAGTCCATGCGGCGGCTGGCCGGCTACCTGGGCGGGAACTGAGAGTTGGGGACAGGTGCGGCCAGGTTGGCGGTCGGCGCCTTGTTGGTGAAGCCGATCACCGCGCAGTTGATGTCGACCCCGTCCGAGCCGTAGGGCTGGGGCTGGCCGGTGGCCGGATCGACCCCGGTCAGCAGGTCGGGCCGGGTGGCGGCCAGGTTGAACACGACGTTCTCGTCGATCTGGCGGGTGTTGAGCCCCGCGGCGACCGCCTTGGGGGTCCACAGGCCCAGCTGCGCGTCCCACAGCGGGCTGTAGGCCTGGGCGTGCCGCGGGTCGGCCAGGGTGGGGAAGTCGCCGAACACGTTCAGCAGGTCGCCGCCGAAGCGCAGCGCGTTGATGAACGCCGTGTCCGACAGTGAGGCGTCCTGGGACACCATGCTATCCAGGGCCAGGTGCTGGAACCCCTGGGCCTGCGGGTTGTCCGCGCCGGTCTGCCCGTTGATGAAGCCGAACAGCCGCTCGCGGGCCGACCCGAGGAAGTCGTCGCCGCCGTTGAAGGAGGCGTCGTCCAGCGCGGGCACCAAGGTGGACCGCTCCAGCACCGCGGTCAGCGGCTGGCCGGCGTCGGTGGACAGGTAGAGGATCGGCTGGCCGGCGTCGAAGCCCTTGACGAACAGCATGTCCGCCCACGACTCGTTGAACTGGCCGGGCGCGGAGGGGCCGGCGATGTGGATGCCCAGCGCGCGGTCCGAGGTGTTGGTGTGGTGGGTCACGTCGAACGGGCCGTCGCCGGTGGCCACGATCGGCGCGTTGTAGACGATGTCCGACCCGGCGATCTTGATGAACGGGCTGTAGCCGGGGCCGGCCACCGCGCCGGGCTGGAGCTGGGCTAGCGGGAACCCGTCCGGGCCCGGTGTCGCGATGCGGGTCGGGCTGAAGTCCGGCGCCCCGGCGAAATCAATTGTCGCCGGGCCGAACGGGTTCTGCTGCGGCGTCGGGTTTTCCAGCGTCACGGTCTGCACGCACGCCGAGCAGCTGATCGCGATGTTGGCCAGCTTGGGCGCGTAGTTGACGCCAAGGTCGTGCGCGGCGCCCGCATCCGAGGAATCCATCAGGACGTACCAGACCTTCTCCTCCTGCGGGGTGCCCTTGTACGCGATCCCGGGGTACAGCGGCAGCCGCGCCGTCTCGTTGCTCAGGTTGACCTGGATGGCGCTCTCCAAGGTCAGCTGATCCCGCGGCAGCAGGCCATCGAGCTGCCCCAGCCCCGTGGACGCACCCGGAGGCTTGACCGCCGGGGCAGCCGGTGCGGCCGAAGCGGCCCCGGCCCACCCGGCCACGGCTAGCGACGCGGCAACCGCCGCCACAAGCGCGGCGATCAGCCCGCGTTTCCTTGCGGGCACTCGTCTGAAGATACGGCGATTCACGTTCTCGTCCTCTTTCTGTCCGGAGACTTGCCTTTGCGACAGGTCGGGATACAAACCTCGCTTGACCCGGGCAACCGCACATCGTCAAGCCCGACCGTTTCCACGGTCCGGCCACAAACGCCTACGGGCACGGCCCCAGGCCCCGTCCGCTCCGCATGGGGGCGGCCGCTGAACTGGCTGACGGGCTGGCAGGAAACAAGCACCACGGCCCGTTCTGAAAAGTCTGGATTTCCCGCAAAGGGCGGTGGTTTCCGTGCCGCCTCCTTTGCGTGCGATCCGGGCCTGAGCGGGGCTCAAGCGATTACCTGACCTGACGATGTGCGGCGCTGATCCCGCGGCGACACTGGGCTGTCGTGCGATCAGCGGGCCGATGACCGGCCGCGGAAAGGTGAGGACTCATGACAGCAGATGGTGACGCGGGAGACCGTGTACGGATTGCCCTGGTGACCGGGGGGACCGGCGGCATGGGCCGGGTCATCGCCGCCCAACTGGCCGCCGACGGGTTCGACGTCGCGGTGGCGTACGCCGGAAGCGTCGACCTGGCCGACGCGGCGGTCAAGGAAATCGCGGAGCAAGGACGGCGCGGCGCGGCGTTCGCGGCAGATATCGCCGATGAGGACGCCGTCTCCGCTGTGTTCGACGCCGTCGAGGACCGCTTCGGGCATCTCGACGTCGTCGTGCATACCGCAGCGATCAACCGCCCCGCCGCCCTCACCGACCTCGACCTGGCGGACTTCGACGAGATCCACCGGGTCAACGTGCGGGGTACGTTCGTCGTCGACCAGCAGGCCGCGCAGCGGGTGCGCGACGGCGGCTCGATCGTCAACGTGTCGTCGAGCATGGTCCGGGTGGCGCCGCCGGCGCTGGGCGCGTACGCGGCGTCCAAATCGGCCGTCGACACACTCACCCGCATCCTGGCGAAAGAGTTGCGCGGCCGCGACATCACGGTCAACGCGGTAGCGCCGGGCCCCACCGCGACCGCGGCCTTCCTCAACAGCACCTCGGCTGAAGAACAGGAACAGCTGGCGGCTCTGCCGCCGCTCGGCCGTCTCGGCCGTCCCGATGACATCGCCGGCGTCGTGTCGTTCCTGGTCGGGCCGACCGGGCGGTGGGTCAACGGCCAGGTGGTCTACGCCAACGGCGGGCTGGCCTGACCAGCCCGCCCTGCCGATCGAGATGGAGGCAGGCATGCTGCTCGAGGGCAAGTCGATCGTGGTTACCGGCGGGAACAGCGGCATCGGCAAGGCCATCGTGCTCGCCGCTGCCGCGGAAGGCGCGAGCGTCGTCGTCGACTACCGCATGCACCCGGAGTACGCAGCCGAGGTCATAGCCGCTGCCGGACGGAAGGGTGGCCGCGCGGTCGGAGTGGAAGCCGATGTCTCGCGCACCGAAGACCTGCACCGGATCATCCAGGTCGCCGT
>Ga0306926_10008055_pt1 | contig 11498 bp, 10 predicted proteins | sample flu12Cox44000178_FD_203759 | JGI IMG/M metagenome (GOLD analysis project Ga0306926, IMG submission 203759) | Lab enrichment of tropical soil microbial communities from Luquillo Experimental Forest, Puerto Rico - flux8day.12C.oxic.44.000.178 (v2)... | ecosystem: Environmental > Terrestrial >...
ACTTGGTCCACTCCGCGCGCAGCACCAGCCCGAAGCTGGCCTGCCCGGCCCGTTCGGCCGCGCGTTGCGGCGCCACCGTGCCGACGGTCATCCGACGACCTCCTCGGCTGTGGCGGCGCGGTAGTCGACCGCGCCGCCGGTGAGCTCCAGGTAGGCCTCCTCCAGCGACGCCCGGTGCGCGGCCACCTCGGAGAACGCCACCGCGTTCTCCGACAGCACCATCACCACCTTCTCCGCCGTCAGCCCCGACAGCGACAAGGCATCCGGGCCGGTGACCGCGACGGCCGCCCCGGCCCCCTGCAGCACGGCCGCCGCCTGGGCGGGCGCCGCCGTGCGCAGGGTCACCCGGTCCCCCGACGCCGCCGCCAGCAGGTCCGCGGTGCTCGCGTCGGCGATGACCCGGCCCCGGCCCACTATCACCAGGTGATCCGCGGTGTCCTGCAGTTCGCTCATCAGGTGGCTGGACATCAGCACCGCCCGGCCCTGGGCGGCCAGCGACCGGAGGAACCCCCGCATCCAGATGATCCCCTCCGGGTCCATCCCGTTGAACGGCTCGTCGAACATCACCGCCGGCGGGTCGCCGAGCATCGCCGACGCGATGCCCAGCCGCTGCCGCATCCCCAGCGAATACCCGCCGACCCTGCGCCGCGCGGCGGACTGCAGCCCGGCCTGCCCGATCACCGCGTCCACCCGGCCCGCGCCCAGGCCCTGCGAGTGCGCCAGCCACAACAGGTGATTACGGCCGGTGCGGCTGGGCTGCAGCGCCCCCGCGTCCAGCACCGACCCCACCACCGTCAGCGGGCGGCGCCACGACCGGTACGGCCGCCCGCCCACCAGGGCGTGACCTTCATCGGGGGCGTCCAGGCCCACGATCACCCGCAACGTGGTCGACTTGCCCGCCCCGTTCGGCCCGACGAACCCGGCTACCTGTCCGGGAGCCACCGTGAACGTCATCCCGTCCAGCGCCACGGTCGTCCCGAACCGCTTGCGCAGGCCGCTGACTTCAATCGTTGTGTCCATAGCTCCGGGTTGTACGGCAGGGGCCCTAACACGGCGCGAACGATGGGTGTTACCTCGTTGTTAGGTGCGTGCGGGCATGCTGGAGGGCGGACCGCGGTCGCCTGGCCAGGGTGCCGCAGGGCCCGCAGCGGTGTGATCGCGGAACGCGGGAAGAGGGCCGATGATGATCCAGCAGACCGGTTCGACCAGGCCGGCACGCCTTCTGCGCCGACTCGCCAACGAGGCCGGCCGGCACGTCCTGCCGCGACGGACGGTGCGGCTGCGGCTGACCGTCCTGTACGGGGTGATGTTCCTGCTGTCCGGCGCCGTGCTGCTGGCCATCACCAGCGGCGTGGTCTATTCGCGCTCCAGCGTGCAGGCAGCCCCGGCGCAGGCGTCGCAGCCGCTGTCGGCGCTCGCGCGGGCGCAGAACCATATCCAGCAGCTCCAGGATGAGCTGGCCGCCATGCAGCAGGCACAGCACTCGGGCATCTCGCACAACCTGCTGATCGGGTCGGTGATCGGGCTCGGCATCATGACCGTGGTCTCGGTCGCGCTGGGCTGGGGCGTTGCGGGCCGGGCGCTGCGGCCGTTGCGGCAGATGACCGCGGCCACCCGCCGGATCTCCGAGGACAACCTGCACGAACGGCTCGCCGTGTCCGGGCCTGACGACGAGATGAAAGATCTCGCGGATACCATCGACGGGCTGCTGGAACGGCTCGAGGGCGCCTTTGCCGCGCAGCGCCGGTTCGTGGCCAACGCCTCCCACGAGCTGCGGACCCCGCTGGCCACCATGCGGGCCTCGCTGGACGTGGCGGTGGCCAAGCCGGACCCAGCGCCGCCGCAGACGGTGGCCCTGGCCGGCCGGCTGCGCGCCGAACTCGACCAGGTCGACCGGCTGCTCGACGGGTTCCTCACGCTGGCCCGCGCGCAGCACGGCACGCTGCCCGGCCATGACATGGTCTCGCTCCGCCACGCCGCGTCGGCGGCGCTGGCCGCCCGGGCCGACGCGATCGCGGCCAGGAACCTGACCGTGGACCGCGGCGCCGCCGGGCCCGACGCGGCCGGTGACGGCGCGTGGGTGGCGGGAAGCCAGACGCTGCTGTACCGGATGGTCGACAACGTGATCGACAACGCGATCGGCCACAACCACGACGGGGGCTGGATCCGCGTCACCACCGGGGCCAGCGGCTTCGCCTGGATGATCGTGGAGACCGGCGGGCCGGTGCTGGACCCGCGGCTCGTCGCCCAGCTGGCCCAGCCGTTCCGGCGGATGGCCGCCGAACGGACCGGCTCTGGCCAGGGAGCCGGGCTGGGCCTCTCGATCGTCTCGGCCATCGCCACGGCGCACGGCGGCGAGCTGGACCTGCACGCCAGGCCCGAAGGCGGGCTGCGAGTGGGGATCGGCCTGCCGCTGGCGGCGCACCCCGCCTACGCCGCCCCGGCGGATGTGCCGGCGTGAGAGTGCTGGTGGTGGAGGACGCGCGATCCCTGGCCGAGGTCCTGGTCGAGGGGCTGCGCGACCAGGGCATGGCCGTGGACTCCGCCCGCGACGGGCTGGAAGCCGCAGCCAAGCTCGACGCGAACTCCTACGACGTGGTGGTGCTGGACCGCGACCTGCCGGGCATCCACGGCGACACGCTCTGCCAGATGATCACCGAGCACGACGACCGGGTCATGGTCCTCATGCTGACCGCGGCCGGGACCCCGGGCGACCGGGTCAGCGGCCTGCGCCTGGGCGCGGACGACTACCTGGCCAAGCCGTTCCACTTCCCCGAGCTCGTGCTCCGCATCCGCGCGCTCGCCCGCCGCCAGCCCGCGGCCCGGGCCCGGACCCTGGAGGGGGCCGGGATCGAGCTCGACCCGCTGCGGCGCACCGTCACCCGCGACGGGCGGCAGCTCGACCTGTCGGTCAAGGAATTCGGGGTCCTCGAGGCGCTGCTGCGCGCCCGGCCCGCGTTCCTCAGCGCCGAGGACCTGCTCGAGCAGGTGTGGGACGAGCACGCCGACCCGTTCACCAACACCGTCACCGTCACCGTCGGCCGCCTGCGCCGCAAGCTCGGGGACCCGCCGGTCATCCTGACCACGCCCGGCGTGGGATACCGCCTCGCGGACCAGCCCAGTCAGGTCGCTCATGACAGCGGATAGGGACCATTCCCCCTATCATCGGAGTACTTTCCTGGCGCACGAAGGACGATGCCTGATGTCAGCCGAACCGCCGACGACCTGGGGACCGGATACCGATGACCCGATCGGCGCCCGTTATCCCAACACCGCCCGCATCTGGAACTACCAGCTCGGGGGCAAGGACAATTTCGCGGTCGACCGCGAGGCGTCCGAGGCCGCCAATTCCATGGTGAAAGCGCTGGGTGTCCCGGCCGGCGCGGCCAGTGCCGTGGAGAGCCGCCATCTGCTGCAGCGGATGGTGGACTACATGCTGGGCCAGGGCGTCCGCCAGTTCCTCGACCTTGGCTCGGGCCTGCCGAACATGGCCAACACCCACCAGATCGCCCACCGGGTGGCGCCGGAGGCACGCGTCGTCTACGTAGACATCGATCCGCTCGTCTCGACCCATTCCGCCGCGCTGATGGCCGGCCCCCACGTCGTCACGCTCCGGGCGGACCTGCGGGAGCCGGAACAGGTGCTCGGCGACACCCGGGTACGCGACCTGCTCGACTTCGGCCAGCCGGTCGGGATCATGTTCATGTGCGTCCTGCACTGCCTGTGGGACTCCGAAGACCCGTGGGGAATCGTCGGGCAGTTCCGGGACACGGTGGCGCCAGGCAGCTACCTGGCCCTGAGCCACATGACCCGCGAAGCCCACCCCGAAGCGGCCGAGGGGCTGTTCCGCATGACCCAGGAACTGCACTGGAACACGCCGCTCATCTCGCGTGACCGCGCCGACATCGCACGGTTCTTCGAAGGGTTCACGCTGGTGGAGCCCGGCTTGGTGTCCCCGGCGCAGTGGAGGCCCGAACTGGACGACCCGCTGCGCGACCACGAGGATCCCGATGGCGATCCCGTGCTGACCTCCCCGGCGCCCGCCGACGACCTCGGGGTGGGGTGGCACCTGTGCGGGGTCGGCCTCAAGGACCAGCCCTGACCGATCCCTCGGCGTAGCCGACGGCCGGAGCGCCAGCCGTAGCGAGAGCCTGACCGCCGGGGTCAGCCCTGGTGCTGCAGCGTGTACCGGACCGTCTGCACGCGGATCAGGCCGTCGCGGAATACGAACGTGTCGATGCCGTCGTCCACCTTGGTCTTCCCCGCGTCGGCCGTCCACTCTATGAACAGCACGTCGCCCTCGAAGATCTGGGTCGGCACGGTCCAGTCCGCGTTCGGCACGTCGGCGAGCAGTTGCGTGAACCCGGCCCGCACCCCGTCCTTGCCGCGCCGGACGCCGGCGGGCGTGATGAACACCGCGTCGTCGGAGTAGTCCGTGACGATCTCGTCCAGGTCGCCCGCGCCGAGCGCCTGGACATGATGCTGGAAGACTTCCTCGGGCGTGCGAGCCATCGCAACTCCTTCGTGGTAAGCACCTCAGATCTCCCGTCATTCGTCATCATCATGATCAAAGGAGGCCAAACCGGTGACTGGTTCGCTGTTCGATCTTTCCGGCCGCCGCGCGCTGGTGACCGGCTCAACCAAGGGCATCGGCGCGGCCCTGGCCGCCGGGCTGGCCCACGCCGGGGCCGAGGTGGTGCTCAACGGCCGGGACCCGGGCGCGCTGGCGCTGGCCCGGGACCAGCTGGCCGAGCGGGCCGGGGCTCCGGTGCACGCCGTGGCGTTCGACGTGACCGATCCGGACGGGGTGGACGCCGGGGTGCGCGACGCCGAGGCGGCCGCCGGGCCGCTGGACATCCTGGTCAACAACGCCGGCACCATGCACAGGGAGCCGATGCTGCAGATGCCGCTCGCGCAGTGGCAGCGCCTGCTGGACACCAACCTGACCGGTGCCTTCATCGTGAGCCGGGCGGTCGCGCGCGGCATGGCCGAGCGGGGCTACGGGAAGATCATCAACGTCTGCTCCGTGTTGAGCTGGCTGGCCCGGCCGGGCATCGCGGGGTACACCGCGTCCAAGGCCGGCCTGGCCATGCTGACCCAGAGCATGTGCGCCGAGTGGGCGAGCAGCGGGGTGACCGCCAACGGGCTCGCTCCCGGCTACGTGGTCACCGACCTCACCCGGGCCCTGGCCGACGACCCCGAGTTCGACGCCTGGGTGCGGCGGCGAACCCCGGCCGGACGATGGGTCCGCGCCGAAGACCTGGTCGGCACGCTGGTGTGGCTGGCCGCCCCGGCCTCGGACTTCGTCAACGGGCAGGTCATCGCGGTCGACGGCGGGCTGACCGCGGTAATCTGAGCCCGCCCGGCCTCACGGGTGCTGGCTGCTCACCGACACCACCTCGCCGGTCAGGTACGAGGCGTAGTCGCTGGCCAGGAACACGATGACGTTGGCGACCTCCCACGGCTGCGCCGCGCGGCCGAACGCTTCGCGGCCGGCCAGGCCGGCCAGGTCCTCCTCGCTCATCACCTTGGACAGGAACGGGTGCATGGCCAGGCTCGGCGCCACGGCGTTCACCCGGATGCCGTGGGCGGCCACATCCAGGGCCGCGCACCGGGTCAGCGCCATGACCCCCGCCTTGGCCGCCGCGTAGTGCGCCTGGCCCGGCTGCGCACGCCAGCCCAGCACCGAAGCATTGTTGACGACGGCTCCCCCGTGGCCCTGAGCGACCATCTGGCGCAGCGCGGCCCGGGTGCACCGGAACGTCCCGGTGAGCGTGACGTCGAGCACCCGCAGCCACTGCTCGTCGGTCATCTCCAGCACCGAGCTGGTGCCCCCCAGCCCGGCGTTGTTGATGAACACGTCGATGCGCCCGAACTGCCGCACCGCCCCGGTCACGAGCGCCTCGACATTGCCTTCGTCGGTGACGTCACAGGGGGCGGACCACACGCGCTCCCCGTGCACCCGGGCGAGCTCGCCCCCGATCGCGGCCAGGCGGCGCTCGTGGTGGTCGCTGATCACCACGCGGGCGCCCTCCTCCAGGCAGCGCCGGGCGGTCGCCGAGCCGATGCCGGTTCCGGCCGCGGCGGTGATCACCACCACCTTCCCGGCCAGCAGGTCCCGCGCGGGCGGCGGGGCCGGGTCGCAGCCAGGCCGGGCCTCGCGGCCGGGCCGGGCCTCGTCCCGGCCTGAAGGGGTCACGGCCGGGCCTGGCGGGGCAGGCCGAGCGCCCGCTCGGCGATGATGTTGCGCTGGATCTCGTCGGACCCGCCGTAGATCGTGTCAGCCCGGCTGAACAGGAACAGCCGCTGCCACTCGTCGAGATCGTATGGCGCTCCCCTGGCCACCATCGACGGCGCGCCGAGCACCTCCATGGCCAGCTCGCCGAGGGCCTGGTGCCATCGCGACCACAGCAGCTTGGTCACCGACGCCGCGGCCACGTCGCCTCCGGCCCCCGGGCCGGCGTGGTCCAGGCTACCGAGCGCGTGCGCCTGCATGACCTCCAAGCCGATCCAGGCCCGGGCGATCTTGTCCCTGAGCACCGGGTCGGCCGCGGCCGGGCCGCGCCGGGCCAGGTCCACCAGGGCGTCGAACTCGCGCCGGAACCCGACCTGCTGGCCGAGCGTGGCCACGCCCCGCTCAATGGCCAGGGTGGCCTGGGCGACCCGCCAGCCGCCGCCCGGCTCGCCGACCACGTTGCCGCGCTCGGTGCGGGCGCCGTCGAAGAACACCTCGTTGAATTCGGCGGTGCCGGTGAGCTGGCGGATCGGGCGCACGGTGATCGAGGGCTGGCGCATCGGCACGAGCAGGTAGGACAGGCCCTGGCTGCGGCGTGAGCCAGGCTCGGTGCGGGCCAGGAGGAAGCACCAGTCGGCGACCTGCGCCAGCGACGTCCACACCTTCTGGCCGGTGATCACCCATTCGTTGCCGTCGAGGACCGCGTTGGTGGCCACGGCCGCGAGGTCGGACCCCGCGCCCGGCTCGGAGTAGCCCTGGCACCAGAGTTCGGCCACGGCCGCGATCGGAGGCAGGAACCGCCGTCGCTGCTCCGGCGTGCCCAGCGCGATCAGCGTGGGTCCGAGCAGTTCCTCGCCCAGGTAGCCGACCCGGGCCGGCGCGCCGCTGCGGGCGTACTCCTCGTGGAAGATGACCTGCTGCGCGAACGTAGCGCCGTGGCCGCCGTATTCAGCCGGCCAGCCCAGGCAGGTCCAGCCGGCCGCCGCCAGGTGCCGGTTCCAGGCCACCCGCTCGGCGTGCGCCTCGTGCTCACGACCGGGGCCCCCCGCGCCGCGCAGCCCGGCGAAGCGCCCGGTGAGGTTCTCCGCCAGCCACTGCCGCAGACGCTGGCGGAACTCCTCGTCCTGCGGGCTGAACCGCACCCGTGCCTCCGTGTCTGGCCAGCCGCTGGCCCCGCGCGCACGCTCAGCTTAAGGTAGCCGAGGCCCTTCCGCAGGCCGGGTAGGGCAATCCGGGGCGGCGGCCAGATAGCCGTTTCGGCTAGCCGAAATACTGGTGAACGATGGCGTCGAATGTGGCCAGGTGCTGCGGGTAGATCCCTCCGGGAATGAGGTACTGCTGATCTGTCTGAGCCTCCGTCTCGCCATTGGCCCACGCGGCCTCCAGGTGCTGGGCCGTCTGGACAGCCCAGCCGGACGGAGCCGTGATGCCGGCGTTCGCCAGGGCATCCAGGTAGGGCTGATACTGGCTCGTCTGGTCCGGAGTAGACGTGTTGTCATACTGCTGGGCCGAGTTGGGCCATCCACTTGTCGTCTGGCCGTTCCGCGACTCGCTGATGTTCTGGAAGCTGCCGTTAACCGGGTTGCTCAGCGTGATGGTGGTAGTGACTGGCGTTGAGCTACCGTCCGCGCAGTCGGGCACGCAGCCGAGGATGTCCGACGTCCCGACGCCATACGCGCCGGTCGCGTTCCAGTACTGCCAGTTGATGTTGGTGACGATGTTGCCGCCGTCCGCGCTGAAGCCGATCTCCTGCGGCTCGGTACCGCTGTAGCCACCGACACTCAGGACTGGCACAGAAGCTGGCGGTGCTGGCGCCGCTGGCCTGGCCTTGGGCTTGACCGTCTCGCCGGAAGATCGGCTCTGGGCCACACGGTGGACGGGGGCCTTGGCGGGGCGGGCGGGAGCCTTGGCCGCTGGCGCGGAGCTTGCGGACAGGACTGAGCTGGCGTAGCCGGTCCCGGCCAGGCAGCCGAAGAACGCCAGCACGCCGATCACCACGATGGTGATCCAGCGTTTGCGGCTGTTGCGCCTACGCTCCCGGGCGATCCGGTCCAGGTCCTCTTCTGTCAGAGCCTTGAATCCGGACGGCATGGTTTTCGCGCGGTTATGGAACGTGTCCAGGTCCATGTGGATCGCCTTCCTGGTCCTGGTGGGTGCAACGGGGTCGGCCGGTCGCGTGGAACGCGCGGGCCGGGTGGACGTGGCCGCCCGGCCATCAGCAGACGCCCCCGCCTCCGGTGAGCAGGGCCGGGGGCTGCCCGTTGGAGCCCGCCCCCCGCCCTGCCGGTCAGCGGCGGCCGTGGCCCCGCCTAACCTCGTCAACACGGGATAGCTGAGAGAAACCTGAAAGTATTCTGACTACTACCTTGATCTTTCCTGACGATCGGTCGATAAGCGCGGCGGTTGCCCGTAGGGTTCGTCTACCAAGCACTTGCTTCGCTGGCCCGGACCCAGTCGCGAGGAGTGAGTGAGCTGCACGAGCCCGTTCCGCAGACCATCCCGGCCGCCGTGGCCAGCGCGGCGCGGGAGTTCGGCGACGCGCCCGCCCTGACCGAGCCGGATGGGCCCAGGCTCAGCTACCGCCAGCTGCACGAGCAGGTCACCCTCGTCGCGCGGGCGCTGATCGCCGAAGGTGTCGCGCCGGGGGACGCGGTCGCCATCTGGTCGCCCAACACCCACCACTGGGTGCTGGGCGCGCTCGGCGCGCTGTACGCGGGGGCCACGCTGGTCCCGGTCAACACCCGGTTCACCGGCCCCGAGGCGCTCGACGTGATCTCCCGCAGCCGCGCCCGGGCCCTGATCGTGGCCGGGCCGTTCCTCGGCACCGACCGCCTCGCCGCGCTGCGCGCCGCCGCCATGATCATCCATAGCGGGCCGCCGCCCCCGGGGCCGCTCGGCCGGCTGAGCCTGGTCGTGCGGGTACCCGTCGAAGCTTCACCGGAGCCGGCCGGCGAGCCCTCCGACGGGGTCATCGACTGGGCCAGCCTCGGGGAGCGGGCCGCCGCGGTGCCGCCGGAACGGGCCGAAGAACGCGCGGCCGCGGTGCAGCCCGAGGACGTCAGCGACATCCTGTTCACCTCGGGCACCACGGGACGGAGCAAGGGGGCGATGAGCGCCCACCGCCAGTCGCTGGCCGTCGCCCGGTCCTGGGCCGAATGCGGCGGCCTGACCTGCCGCGACCGCTACCTCGTGGTCAACCCGTTCTTTCACAGCTTCGGCTTCAAGGCGGGGATCCTGGCCTGCCTGGCCAGCGGCGCGGTGATCGTGCCGCAGCTGGTCTACGACGCCGGGCGGGCCATGCGGCTGATCGAGGCCGAGCGGATCACCGTGTTCCCCGGAGCGCCCACGATCTACCAGACCATCCTCGATCACCCCGGCCTCGCCTCCCGCGACCTGTCCAGCCTGCGGCTCGCGGTCACCGGCGCCGCGACCGTACCGGTCGCGCTGGTCGAAAGGATGCGGCGCGAGCTGTGCTTAGACACGGTGCTCACCGCCTACGGGCTGACCGAGGCGGTGGTCGCGACGATGTGCCGGCCCGGCGACGACCCCGATACGGTCGCGCACACCTCGGGCCGCGCTGCCGCGGGTTTCGAGATCCGCGTGGCCGGCCCGGACGGAAGCGCGCTGCCGCCGGGCGAGCCCGGCGAGATCGCGCTCCGCGGGCCCAACGTGATGCTGGGCTACCTGGACGACCCCGCGGCGACCCGGGCCGCCGTGGACACCGACGGGTGGCTGCACACCGGTGACATCGGACGCCTCGACGAGCGCGGGTACCTGACCATCACCGACCGGCTCAAGGACATGTACATCTGCGGCGGCTTCAACGTCTACCCGGCCGAGGTAGAGCAGGTGCTGGCCCGGCTGGACGGCGTCGCCGAGTCGGCCGTCATCGGGGTACCGGACGCGAGGCTCGGCGAGGTGGGCAAGGCGTTCGTGGTGCTGCGGCCCGGTCACGCCCTGGCCGAGCCGGATGTGCTGGCCTGGTGCCGGGAGCGGCTGGCGAACTACAAGGTGCCGCGGATGGTGGAGTTCCGCGCCGACCTGCCGCGCAACCCGGCGGGCAAGCCGCTCAAGCGGGTGCTCCGGGAGGAGTCGCCATGACCGGTCCCGGCGAGAACCCGGCGTGGACCTGACCGCCGAGCAGCGGGCACTGCGCGACGCGGTGCGCGCGCTGCTCTCCCGCGAGCAGCGCCGCCCGCCGGCCATCCCGGCACATGACCTGGCCCTGTGGCCGCGGCTGGGCGCGATCGGCGTGGCCGGGCTCGGGGTGCCGGAACGCTACGGCGGCGCGGGAGCCGGCCCGGTCGAGACGCACATCGCGGCGGAGGAACTCGGCCGGGGCCTGACCCCGTCGCCCCTGCTCGGCTCTGCGGTCCTGGCAGCCCAGGCGCTGCTCGCCTCGGGCGACGACGCGGCCTGCCGTCGTCTGCTGCCGACGGTCGCCGACGGCACCGCGATCGCCGCGCTGGCCTGGACCGCCTCGCCCGGGCACTGGGACCCGGGCGAGGTCGCGTGTCACGCCACCGCGGCGGCACCCGGATGGGCCCTGCACGGCGAGGCGCATCATGTGCTCGACGGCGACACGGCCGGGATCCTGCTGGTCGCGGCCCGCGCGCCGGGCCTGCGCCAGAACGGGTTCGATGATCTCGCCGGCGAGCCAGCGGGCCGGCCGGGCCGCCTTACATCCAGTCGGCGTGGCGGGGCCAGCCGAGCAGGGTGTCCACGATTTCGGGCGGGCCGTCCGCGGAGTGCGCGGCGGTCTGCGCGTAGCGGCCGCGGTAGAACAGCAGCGGCGGCCCCGCGTCGCACGCGCCGAGCTCGGTCACCCGGCCGAGCACCAGAAAGTGGTCCCCGGCCTCGTGGACCGCCTCGACCGTGCACCCGGCCCAGGTCAGCGCGCCCTCCAGGACCGGCGACCCGGCCGACGACGGCGACCAGCGGAGCCCGGCGAACTTGTCCGTCCCGGTGGCGCCGCTGACCCCGAAGGTCCTGGCTAGCTCGCGCTGGTCAGCGCCCAGCACGTTCGCGCAGAAGTGCCCGGCCCGTGCGATCCGCGGCCAGGTGGCCGATTCCCGGCTCGGGCAGAACAGCACCAACGGCGGATCTAGCGACACCGCGGCGAACGACTGGCAGGCGAACCCGGCCGGACCGTCCTCGTCGGCCGTGGCGATGACGGTCACGCCAGTGCAGAAGTGGCCGAGCACCTGCCGGAACCGGCGGGGCTCCGGCTCGAACCGGGCCGGCGAGGCCAGCGGCACAGCGG
>Ga0306926_10008056_pt1 | contig 11497 bp, 12 predicted proteins | sample flu12Cox44000178_FD_203759 | JGI IMG/M metagenome (GOLD analysis project Ga0306926, IMG submission 203759) | Lab enrichment of tropical soil microbial communities from Luquillo Experimental Forest, Puerto Rico - flux8day.12C.oxic.44.000.178 (v2)... | ecosystem: Environmental > Terrestrial >...
GAGTTTCCCGATGCCGTCCAGTTCGTCCGATCCCTACATCGTCTATATCGGCTTCGATCCGCTCGGCGCCGCGGCGCAGGATCAGGCGAAGAAGCCTGCGCCCGCCAAAAAACCAAAGCCGATGGCAAAGCCAAATCCCAACGCGCCGACGGGATAATCAAAGCAGAGAGAGAGCTGCCTGTTGCGGTTTTCCGCTCATTCCCGCGCAAGCGGGAATCCAGAAATATTGGGTCCCCGCTTTCGCGGGGACGAGCATGATTGCAACTTCGGCTAGTTGAATTTCTGCCGGATCTCGGCAATGCCGCGCGCGAGCAGATCCTCGGCGACCTTTCCTTTGGCGCTGGTCGCCAGGATCTTCTCTGCGGCGGCGACTGCCGCGTCGGCCGCTGCGGACCGCACATCGGCAACCGCCTGTGCTTCAGCCTGGGCGATCTTGGTCTCGGCCATCTTGGTACGCCGAGCGACGAAGTCTTCCGCTCTCGATTTCGCCTCTGTCGCAAGCCGCTCGGCCTCGGCCTTGGCGCCGGCGACGATCGCCTGCGCCTCGCTTTCGGCCTCGCGCGCCTTGCGCTCGAACTCGCCGAGCAAAGACTGGGCCTCTTCGCGCAAGCGGCGGGCTTGTTCAAGTTCGGACTTTATCCGGCCCTGACGGCGATCGAGGGCGTCAATCGCCTTGCGATGCGCGCCGAGATAGGCGAGTAGCCCAATGAAGCAGAGAAATGCGAGCGCTACCCAGTTTTCAGCTTCGAGCATGGCCGGCCTTTTTCAGTTTTTGCCGCTGTCGCCTAGTGCGGCCGCGATGTCTTCGTCGCGCGGGTGCTGGCCGATTAGTCGCTCGACGATGGCGGACGCGGTCTCGGCGGCGATCGACCTTACATTGCTCATCGCCGCGCTGCGGCTTTTTGCGATCGATTGTTCGGCAGCGGCGACCCGTTCATGCAGTTGCGCTTCCAGCCGCTTGTGCAAGTTCTCGGTATCGCGTGCTTGCTGCTCATGCGTGGCCGCGGCAATGCCCTGGGCGCGGCCCCTGGCGTCCGCCAGCGCCTTTTCGTAAGCCAGCTGCGCCGCGTTCGACTGCTCTTTCAATTGCTCCGCGGCAGCGAGATCGTCACTGATGACCTTGCTGCGTGCCGCCATGATGCCGCCGATGCGCGGCAGCGCGATTCGCGACATCAGCACGTAGAGCAGAACAAAGCTGATCGCCAGCCAGACGAGTTGCGACGGGAAATGCTCCGATTCGAACGGCGGGAATTTGGTTTGTCCCGCGGGCGCCTCGGTATGAGCAGTGGTTTCGGCCATGATGTCTGCCTTGGAACTTGGCCGTTCGATTTCCGGTGGCTTTACAGCCCAAACAGCAGCAACAGCGCGATCAGCAGCGAGAAGATGCCGAGCGCTTCGGTGATGGCGAAGCCGAAAATCAGGTTACCGAATTGGCCCTGCGCCGCCGAAGGATTGCGCAGTGCCGCCGCAAGATAGTTACCGAAAATGATGCCCACGCCGACGCCGGCGCCGCCCATGCCGATACAAGCGATACCGGCCCCGATATATTTCGCGGCGGTCGGATCCATGAGTACACTCCTTCTTCAGGTTGCAATAATTGGCCGTCAGTGGCCCGGGTGAATTGCGTCGTTCAGATAGATGCACGTGAGAATCGCAAACACGTAAGCTTGCAGGAACGCCACCAGAAGCTCGAGCGCCATCAGCAGCACCACCATGATGAACGGCAGCGTGGCGCCGAACACGCCGAGTATACCGGCGCTTCCGAGCATGATGACGAAGCCGGCAAAGACCTGAAGCGTGATGTGGCCCGCCAGCATGTTGGCGAACAATCGCACGCTGTGCGAGACCGGCCGCGATAGAAACGACAGGACCTCGATCGCCACGACTGCCGGCAAGATCAGTTTCGGCACGCCCTTCGGGACGAACAGGTTGAGAAAGTGCAGGCCGTTCTTCCAGAACCCGTAGCCGACAACAAGAAAGAATACGAGCAGCGCAAAAGTGACCGTGATGATCAACTGGCTCGTGACAGTGAAGGAATAAGGGATGAGCCCGATCAAGTTGGCGGCCAAGATGAACATGAACAGCGTGAACACGAACGGGAAAAATTTCATCCCTTCGGTGCCAGCCGAACTGCGCACGGTATTGGCGACAAACTCGTAGGAAACCTCAGCGATCGATTGCACCCGTCCGGGCACGACCGCGCGACGCCGGGTGGCGCCGATCATGAGCAAAGACAGCACACCGACGATGATGAACATGTATAGGGCTGAATTGGTGAAACTGATCTCGTAGCCGCCTATGTGAAAAACCGGCCAGAAATTCTTGATTTCGAATTGGTGGATCGGGTCGACCTGCATGGACCTATCGCTGATTGTGCATTGGCAGCTTGCGTTGCGCGGCCTTACCTGTCTGAGCCTTGCCGGGTGTCTTCATCGACCGCGGGTCTGGCGATGAGGCCCGCGGAGCGCATCACATTGAGCACGCCCGCGGCGAAACCGAGCAAGAGAAATACAATGAGCCCCCAGGGCGAGACACCGAGCGAGCGGTCGATCAACCAACCGATGCCGGCACCGACCAGAACGCCTGCAACAAGTTCGCTCGAGAGGCGGAAGCCCCTGGCGTAGCCCGATGCAGTCGCTGCCCGCTGCGCACCAGAACCGTCCGAAGGGTCGCCGGCGGCACCGCGTGCTTGACCGAGTCCTTCGTTGAGCCGCTGGAGTCTCGCGGAGAGAGCGGCCTCGCTGGTTTGCTGCTTGCCCCAGTCGCCGTTTTCGCGCGCGTCGCTCATGGTCTCGACACTCGCGGCTTGCAGCGATCGCGGCCCGCGCGCACCTTAAAGCCGCGCGGACCATACTCACCGGGTTCCGGCAAGTCAAGAAAACGCCAACCTGTACTAAGGTATTGGAACAGCGCCAAATATTGCATGCCGCTACCCTTCGTTTCACCGCCCTTTGTGCACCGCAAAGGCTCGCCAGAGTGACCAGGTGGAGTGCTAGGATCGGTTGCCCTCTAATATTAGAACTTCGGCGCGCTCGCGCGAGAGAGGATTCGGTCATGAAGCAAATCGGAATGGTGATCGCCGTCGCGGCGGCAGTTCTGGTGGGGCAGGCTCGGGCCGAGGAACCGACGCTGAATACCGAGGGCGGCCGCTACGTTTTCAGCAAACAGGCGAGCGGTTATTTACGTTTGGATACGCATTCCGGGGAAGTGTCGCTGTGCAGCGAGCAGCCGGTCGGCTGGGCCTGCCAAGCGGCGCCGGAAGATCGCGCGATGTTCGAACGCGAGATCGCCCGATTGCAGAACGAGAACGCGACGCTCAAGCGAGCGTTATTGGAGCATGGCCTGTCGCTGCCGCCGGGCGTCGCACCGGATGCGGGCGCCGCGCAGAATGGCTTGACGCTGCGTCTGCCGAGCGACGCCGAGGTCGATCAGGCAATCGCATTTGTCGGTCACGTCTGGCAGCGTTTTCTCGACGCTCTCGCCCGGGCGCAAAAGCAGGTCTTCAACAAGAGCTGAGCGATTTTGAGCAAGCTTTCCGCCATTCGCAGTACCAAAGCCGATAGCATTGCCACCGCTTCCTTGTCGGTGGAAACGTCCGGCGAAGGCTTTTTCGAAATCACACCGGAGGTGACGCGCTTCCTCAAACAGAGCGGCGCGCGCGACGGCGCAGTCCTGATCTACTTGCGGCACACCTCCGCCTCGCTCGTCATCCAGGAGAACGCCGACCCCGACGTGCGCACCGATCTGGTCACTGCGCTCGGCCGCTTGGCGCCGGTCAATGCCGGCTGGGTGCACGACGTCGAAGGACCGGATGATATGCCGGCCCATGTCAAATCCATGCTCAACGGCGTGTCCTTACAGGTGCCGGTCAGCAACGGCGGCCTGGCGCTCGGCACCTGGCAGGGAATCTACGTCGCCGAGCACCGCAGCACCCCGCATCGGCGCGAGGTGCTCCTGCAATTCTGCGGATCCTGCGCCGGCAGTGACAAGGCAAACGATTGAGCGAGGAGCAATCTCATCGTGTCTTGATCGCCGACGATCATCCGCTGTTTCGCGGCGCGCTGCGCGAAGCGGTCAACGGTCTGTTTGGCCGCGTCGAGGTCGCCGAAGCCGGCACGTTTGAACAAGTGGTGGAGCGGCTTGAAACCGGCACCGAGGTGGATTTGATCCTACTCGACCTGCAAATGCCGGGCGTGCGCGGCTTTTCCGGACTGATGTTTTTGCGTGCGCAATACCCGAGCCTACCGGTTGCGATCGTTTCCGCCAATGACGACCCGGTCGTCATTCGCCATTGCATGCAATTCGGTGCCGCAGGCTTTTTGCCAAAGACGCTCGGCGTCGAGGCGCTTCGCGACGCCATCGGGCGGGTGCTGGCGGGTGAAATGTGGGCGCCGCCCGATGTCGAGCTTGCAGGTGCGGCGGACGCCGAAACTGCGGCGCTGATTAGGCGGCTGGCAACGCTGACGCCGCAGCAGGTGCGCGTGCTGATGATGCTCTCGGGCGGACTCCTCAATAAGCAGATCGCCTACGAGCTCGGCGTGTCGGAGGCGACCGTCAAAGCGCATGTCTCCGCGATCCTGCAAAAGCTCGGCGTCGACAGCCGCACCCAGGCCGTGATCGCAGCTGGCAAGATCGAAACCGGACAGTGGCCATTAAAGTAATCGGGCCATTTAAAGTAATCGGGCCATTTAAAGTAATTTCGTAGCGGTGCTGGACCTGCCGCAACCGCGCCATTAACTTGATTGCTTACTGCGGCAAATGCTGGACGGGGGAATAAGCCGCGTGCGACGGCGCAATCTTCTGAAACTCGGATCGGCGGCGCTTGCAGTTCGTGGACTGTCGGCTACTACTGCGCGCGCGGCATCGAACTATCCCGAGCGGCCCGTCCGTCTGATCATTCCGTTCCCGCCCGGCGGCGGTTTCGACGCCATCGGACGCCCCTGGGCGGATCGGATAAAGCCGCTGCTCGGCACCGTCGTAGTGGAGAATCAGGGCGGCGGCGGGAGCTCTCTTGGCGCTGCTAGCGTCGCGCATTCCAGTGCCGACGGCTACACGCTTCTGCTTGGCGGATCGAGCACGCACGTCACCGAAGCGATTTTGAAAACGCGACCGCTCTACGATCCGATCAAAGATCTCGAGCCAATTTCCAATATCGCGGTCTCGCCGTTCGCGCTCGCAGTGCACCCTTCGATTCCGGTCGCGACACTTGCGGAATTCATCGATTACGACAAAGCCAATCGTGGCAAGCTGTCCTATGGGCACGCCGGCGTCGGTTCGCTCAATCATCTTACCGGCGAACTGTTCAAGTCGCTCGCTGGGATTCCCGATCTTCTGCAGGTGCCGTATCGCGGTTCCGGCCCGGCCATCGTCGACGCGCTGGCCGGCCATGTGCCCATGGTGACCCCTGCCGTGACCGGACAAATGATCGAGTTCCACCGCACCGGCCGGCTGCGCATCCTCGCCGTGACAAGCCCAGGCCGATTGCTGGCTGCGGGCGATCTGCCGACGGCAGTGGAGACGCTGCCGGGAATGATCTCGCAGCAACTCATCGGCTTATTTGCTCCGGCGGGCACGGCGAAAGCCATCATCGACCAGATCGCCGAAGCAAACCACGCCTTGCTCGCCCAGTCGGATTATCAAAAAATGCTGGTGGAGGCTGGATTCGGGCCTGATCCGGATTCATCCCCCGAAATATTCCGGCGCCGCATTGAAGCGGAAATCGCGAAATGGACGCCGATTGTGCAGGAACTCGGAATCAAAATCGATTAGGCCGGCGGCGATTTGCGCTCTCGATAACCACTGTGGGCGAGTGTCCGACTTAAAGCGACGACGCTTCGGCGGCGGGCGCCCCAACGGCGACATGCACATCACAAACAGACATCACACATGGATATGCGCATCACAAATAATTGCATCGCTGGGACGTCGAAGCCCATTTCGCTCGCGGTAAATCCCTGATGTAATTGCCGCGTATCGGCGTGCTCCTGAGCCCCGGGGCTGTCATGCGACGCCGCGCTTTCATGAAAGTCGTTGCTGGCTCAGCCATCGTCGCGGCCGTTCCGTTCCTGTGGCCGTCGTCCGGTGTTTCACAAGGCGCAGGCTCTTTTGCCGATGGCAACCGGATTTATAGCGCGTGCGGCGGAACGGACGGGATGGAGCTCAGCTATTGCGCCGGCTATGTGGCGGGCGTGGCCGACGCGCTGGCAGCGACAGGGCATGCATGTCTGCCGGCCGACGTCTCGGTGCAGCAAGCGGTCGATGCCGTGATGAAATATCTCAAGGAACACTCTGAGCAGCGCCAATATCCCGCGTGGTATATAGGCCGGACGGCTTTGAGCCTGCGGTTTCCCTGCAACTAGGCCGCGATGAGGAATGAACCCGGGTGAGCCTCACTCCGCGGCGATGCGCTGCACGCGCCATTGCATCATCACGGCGCGCAACGACGCCGGCTTGATCGGCTTGTTGAGAATATGCGCGCCTTCCGCGCGTGCCTCCTCGCGGACGCGAGCGGAGCGATCGGCGGTAATCACGATCGCCGGCACATCGCGTCCGTCGGCTCGGCCAAGATGCCGGCGCAGCTCCCTGATCGCGGCAATGCCATTGCTGCCGTCGAGATGATAGTCGACCAAAAGCCCGTCCGGTTCGAGGCGGCTTGCCGCAAGTGCCGCCATGGCATCGACGAGATCGACGCTCTTGAGCACGCGGCAGCCCCAGCCGCGCAGGAGCGTCTCCATGCCGTCGAGAATGGCGCGCTCGTTATCAATGCAAAGCACGACCATGCCGTCGAGCCGCCCGGGCTCGAGCCGCAGCGCAGCGGCTGGCGGCAATGCCGACCGGATCGCCGGCGCGCGCGGCACCACGACCGAGAAACACGAGCCCTGGTCTGGACTCGATTTCAGCGTCACCTCGCAATCGAGCACCCGTGCAATGCGTTGGACGATCGATAGGCCGAGACCGACGCCGCGGGCGACCCGTGCGCCCTGTTCGAGCCGATGGAATTCCTTGAACACCGCGCGGTGCCTGGACGGCGGTATGCCGATTCCCGTATCGTGGACTTCGACGCGCAGATGCTCGCCGCGGCGTCGGCAGCCGATCAGCACACGCCCCGCCGGCGTGTATTTGATCGCATTGGAAATGAAATTTTGTAGAAGCCGCCGCAACAGGCGCCGGTCGGAGCGCACATTGAGCGAACACGGCATCACGATGAGCTCGAGCCCCTTCTCGCGGGCGAGCGGCGTAAATTCGACTTCAAGCCGATTCAGCAATTCATCAATGCGAAAGTCGGCGAGCTCGGGCTTCATGGCGCCGGTGTCGAGGCGCGAAATGTCGAGGAGCGCCGAGAAAATTTCTTCAACCGCCTCGAGTGAGGCGTCGATATTGCCGATGAGCGCGGCATCGTCGCCCGCGCCTTTGCGTTCGATCAGGCTGGTCACGTAGAGCCGCGCGGCATTGAGTGGTTGCAAAATATCGTGACTGGCCGCGGCGACGAACCGCGTCTTCGAGACGTTGGCTTCGTCCGCCTCGGCTTTGGCGCGCTCGAGCGCGGCGTTCAGCCGGGTCAGCTCGCCGGTACGTTCGCGCACGCGGCGCTCCAGTGTCGCGTTGGCGCGTTCCAGCGCCTCGGCGGCTTTCACGCTGGGCGTGATATCGGTGAACGTGGTCACCAGGCCCCCGCCCGGCATATGATTGGCGCGCACCTCGATGACGAGGCCTGGTCCGGCGATCCGTTCTAGGAACGGCTCGGCGCCCGAGGTGTATTTGGCGATGCGCGCGGCGATGAATTGGTCGGTGCCGGCATTGGCCTCGCCGTGCTGTGCAATCTGGCGCAAAATGTCATCGAGCGGGATGCCGACGCGGGTGAGTTCATGAGGCAAGTCGAGGATCTCGCCGAACTGGCGATTCCAGCAGACCAGCGCCAGCTCCTTGTCGAACACGGCGATGCCCTGGCGCACATGATCGAGCGCGGTCTGCAGGATCTCGCGGTTGTAGTGGATCGCCGCGCTGGCGTCGTCGAGCAGCTTCAGCGCCGCCTTGGTCGAGACCGTGCGCTTGCGCAGCAGCAGCGAGAGCACCAAGCGAGACGATGCGGCGCCGATCGCCGAAGCCAGCAAGTATTCGGCATATTGCAAGAGCTGAAAGTCGGCTTCGGCCGCGGATTCAAGACTGATACGGCGCGCCGCCGCGAAACTCGCGAACGATCTGCGCGTGCGCTCGTCGCCGAGATAGCGGGCGACGGTCGCGATCAGATCCTCGACGCTGACGGAGGCGCGGCGTAGTCGAAAGCCCGGCGCCATAGGGCCGAGCATGGGCGCCAATGTCGGCGGTGCAAACAAATCGCCCTGCACACGTTCGATTGAACTCAGCGGCCGCACCAGCGAAAAGCCGATATAGCAGGCGATATTGGCCGCAAGGCTCAACAACACGCCATGCACGAGCGGCGGCAATTCGAGACCGAATAGCGCTTCCGGCCGTAGCAAGGCGACACCCCACGGGCCGTCCATCAAGATGCGCGTGCTGACGATCCCGGCATCGGAGATGCTCGGCAGCAACAAGGTATAGGCCCAGATCAGGATGCCGGCGCTCATCCCCGTGATCGCCCCAAGGGCAGTGCCTCGCCGCCAGATCAGCCCGCCGAAGAACGCCGGCGCTAATTGCGCCACCGCCGCAAACGACAACAGCCCGATCGCCGCGAGCTGCGCCTCGCCGGCCGAGCGGTAATAGGCATAAGCGAGAAATAGAATTGCGAAAATCGCGACGCGCCGCGTCGTCAAAAGCTGGGCGCCGGCATCGGTCGGCTCGCCGGCAAGGGCACGGCGCTTGAGCGCAAGGGGCATTACGATGTCGTTTGACACCATGATGGCAAGCGCGACCGTTTCGACAATCACCATCGCGGTCGCCGCCGACAGGCCGCCGATGAACGCAACGAGCGTTATCAGTTGGGACTGTGCCGAAAGCGGCAGCGCGACGACGAACATGTCGCTGTCGACCCGTCCGGCGGAGAAGGTCAACAGCCCGGCCATCGCGATCGGTAAGACGAACAGATTGATGAGTACGAGATACAGCGGAAACAGCCACGAGGCGCGGCGGATCTCGGACTCGCTGTGGTTCTCGACCACGGTGACATGGAATTGCCGCGGCAACAGCACGATCGCGAAAAGCGACAGCAGCGTCATTGCACAGAACGAGGCAAGTTGCGGTGCGCGGGTCAGTACCGCTGCGGTGTTGGGCCGATCCAGCGCCTGGGCGAACAGGGCGAATGGCCCGCCGAACATCACGAAAGTCACAAAGATCCCAACGGCAAGGAAGGTGGCCAATTTGACGACGGATTCGGTCGCGATCGCGAGCATCAAGCCGTCCTGATGCTCGGTGGCGTCGATGTGCCGGGTGCCAAACAGAACGGCGAAAGTGGCCATCGCCAGCGCGACAAACAGCGCGAGATCCCCGAACGGCGGCTGCGCCATTGCGCCGGTCGCCACTTCAGTGAGGATGGTCGATACCGACGACGACACTGCTTTGAGCTGCAAGGCGATGTAGGGAATCATGCCGATGATCGCTATCAGGGCGACCGTTGCAGCCACGGACTGGCTCTTGCCGTAACGCGCGGCCACAAAATCCGCGATCGAAGTGATGTTGTGGCCCTTGGCGAGACGCACGATGCGGACGAGCAGCGGAAAGCCCAGAGCGAACATCAACATCGGGCCGATATAGATCGTAAGAAAATCAAAGCCGGACCGCGACGCTAATCCGACCGAGCCGAAAAAAGTCCACGACGTGCAATAGATCGCAAGCGACAGCGGGTAGATGAGGAGCCGCGCCGAACTGCCGCGCGCGATGCGCCGGCGGTCCCCGTAACTCGCCACCAGGAACAACAGCCCGATATAGGCAAGCGCGATGGCGACGATGACCCAGCCTTGCAACATGACACTCGCTCCGCCGTCACTAGTAGTCCGATTCTAACATTCGCCTCCGAGTTCGGCACGCTCTCATGCGAATGTTAGAATCAAAGGACCACTAGCAAATACAAGCCTTAGTGGAGCTTTGGATTTGACATTCGCTTTCACGAGTTCGCGGCCAGGTGGGCAGCGAATGTCAAATCCGCTCCACTAGCGCTGTGGGTCGAACCGCATGTTTGCGCTTGATTAAGGTCACACAGTTTGGCGAGGGTGTCTATCTGGACCGCGGGTACAAGTCTTTCAATTCGTCGCGCGTTGACGATCGCGGGCGCAGTCGGCATTAGTCGGCATTCTTGGCGGACACATTCATGCCGGATCCTGGCCATTGCCGATGAACCCCGCATTCCGCCGTGTTCTGATCGAGAGTGTAGAAACGCTGGCGATCGCGCTCGCCGGCGGCGTGACATTCGTACTTCTTGGTCTGCCGGCAGGCCTGGTGTCGGGCTCGGTCGTGGCGGTCGCAACCGCGGCTTTGCTCGGCCGGCCGATGCGAGTTCCGCCAATGCTTGCGCGCATCTGTTACGTCGTGGTCGGCACGCTGCTCGGCACGGTGGTGACGCCGGAAACGCTGCGCGGCGTGATCACATGGCCGGCGAGCGTGGCGCTGTTGATGCTGGCCTCGCTCGGCATGATCGCCGCGACCATGACCTATCTGCGGGTCGTGCATCGCTGGGATCCGCTCTCCGCGCTGATGGGTGCAAGTCCGGGCTCAATGGCGCAGGTGATCGCGCTGTCGAGCGAACTCGGCGGCGATCTGCGCGCGGTGGCGATCGTGCAGACCGTGCGCGTGCTCCTTCTTGTCGTCGGCCTTCCCAATGGCCTTGCTTTATTCGGGCTGGTCGTGCCGGCAGTGCCGGTGCCGCGTGGTCCGGCAGATTTCTCGGTGCTGGGCGAAATGATCCTGCTGCTCGGCGTCGCTATTACATTCGCACTTGTTTTCCTGCGCCTGCGATTTCCGGGGGGACTCCTGTTCGGCGCGCTGGCCGGTTCGGCGCTGTTGCATGGCGCCGGGCTTATTCACGCCGCGCTGCCGTGGTGGGTCGGCGGCGCATCGGTAATCACCTTGGGAGCACTCGTCGGCTCGCGGTTCGCCAATACCAGCGCGCGGATGCTGCTCGGCCATCTCGGCGCGGCGTTCGGCTCGTTTGCGGTGTCGATGGTGGTGGCGACGGTGTTCGTCGTGATCGTGGCGCGGTTATTTTCGTTTCCGATCGCTAATATCGTGATTGCGTTTGCGCCCGGCGCCCAGGACACGATGATGGTGCTGGCGCTCGCGCTCCATCTCGATCCCGTCTATGTCGGGGCGCATCATCTGGCGCGGTTCTTGGTCGTCACCTTGGCGATCGCCGTTGCGGCGCGGCGTATCGGTGAAAAACGGCCAGAGGCACCGGACCGCGATCGGCCGCAGTCCGAGGAAGAGATTCACTCCGCCGCGAGCGCGCGCTCCTTGAACGGCAAATCGAGCCGCTGCCAGACCTCGACCAGGGCTTCGGCCAGCGCGTCGATCAAGCCGTCGTCGTGATAAGGGCTCGGCGTGATGCGCA
>Ga0306926_10008059_pt1 | contig 11494 bp, 20 predicted proteins | sample flu12Cox44000178_FD_203759 | JGI IMG/M metagenome (GOLD analysis project Ga0306926, IMG submission 203759) | Lab enrichment of tropical soil microbial communities from Luquillo Experimental Forest, Puerto Rico - flux8day.12C.oxic.44.000.178 (v2)... | ecosystem: Environmental > Terrestrial >...
GACTTTTGCACGAGATCGCCGATATAGACGATGTTGTCGTTCTTCAGACAATTGGCCGAACGGACCGACAGTTCGAGTTCGTCGACCTTCTTGAGGAAGGCAGGATTGAAAGCGAGATCCGGAATGATCTCCTGGGCGACTTCCTTGCGCGGCTCCTCGAAGTTGACGAACACGTTGAGCTGGTCCTGCAGGATGCGCGCGGCAAAGGCCACCGCATCATCCGGCGAAATCGCGCCGTTGGTCTCGATCGTCATCGTCAGCTTGTCGTAGTCGAGAATCTGGCCCTCGCGGGTGTTCTCGACCTTGTAGGAAACCTTGCGCACCGGGGAGTAGAGGCTGTCGACAGGGATCAGGCCGATCGGCGCATCCTCCGGCCGGTTGCGCTCGGCGGCGACATAGCCCTTGCCCGAGGAGACCGTGAATTCCATGCGGATCTCGGCGCCTTCGTCGAGGGTGCAGATCTGCAGTTCCGGATTGAGCACGGTGATATCGCCAACCGTCTGGATGTCTCCGGCGGTCACCACGCCCGGGCCCTGCTTCTTCACGACCATGCGCTTGGGGCCTTCGCCCTGCATCTTGATCGAGATGTCCTTGATGTTGAGCACGATGTCGGTGACGTCTTCGCGAACGCCCGCGATCGAGGAGAATTCGTGCAGCACGCCGTCGATGTGCACCGACTGCACCGCCGCACCCTGCAGCGAGGAAAGAAGGATGCGGCGCAGCGCATTGCCCAGCGTCTGACCAAAACCGCGTTCGAGCGGTTCGGCAACGAGGGTCGCGTAGCGGGTCGCGTCGGTGCCTGGAGAAACCTGCAGCTTGTTAGGACGGATAAGCTCTTGCCAATTTTTCTGGATCGTCACTGTTTTCACCCATGGGCCAGTCGACAATCACTGGCGTTGGAGACCTCGCGGATCATTCCGCGGCTTGAAATATTTCCCAAAAACCTGTCGCGGGCAGCAAAGCCGCCCGCTACTTCCAACCATCAAACCCGCCGGCGCTTGCGCGGACGGCAGCCATTATGCGGGATCGTCGTCACGTCGCGGATCGAGGTGACGGTGAAGCCCGCAGCCTGCAGCGCACGAAGCGCCGACTCGCGGCCTGAACCGGGGCCTGCAACTTCAACCTCCAGTGTGCGCATGCCATGTTCCTGCGCCTTCCTGGAGACGTCTTCGGCCGCGACCTGCGCGGCATAGGGGGTCGACTTGCGCGAACCCTTGAAGCCCATCGTGCCTGCCGACGACCAGGCAATCGTGTTGCCCTGCGCGTCGGTGATGGTGATAGTCGTGTTGTTGAACGACGAATTCACATGCGCCACGCCGGAGGCGATGTTCTTGCGCTCACGGCGGCGTACGCGGGTGGCTTCCTTGCCCATTTAAGAACCTTTCCTGACGATCTCAACGCCGCCGTAATGCCAGCGGCTACACCTCAAAACCGGCGAATGAAACAGCGCGCGGCAAGCAGATCAGTCTCCCGGCTGCCTCGCTGTTTTCCGTCCGCCGAGTTACTTCTTCTTGCCGGCAATCGACTTGGCCGGACCCTTGCGCGTGCGCGCGTTGGTGTGGGTGCGCTGACCACGCACCGGCAACCCGCGCCGATGGCGCAGACCACGATAGCAGCCGAGATCCATCAGCCGCTTGATGTTCATGCCGACCTCGCGACGCAGATCGCCTTCGACCATGTAGTCGCGGTCGATCACCTCACGGATCTGCAGAACCTCCTGGTCGGTCAACTGACTGACGCGACGATCGGTAGGAATCTTCACCTTCTCCACGATCTCGGCCGCCGTCTTCGAACCAATGCCATGGATGTACTGAAGCGCGATCAGCACGCGCTTGTTGGTCGGGATATTTACACCGGCAATACGGGCCACGGACTTCTCTCCTGTCGCCGATCCCTCACGGACACGGCTTTTCTGCTGTCTCAGCTATCTCGGGCAGGTGTTCACAAACGCGAACACGACGCCCTTCCCCTCGATCATTCGGGGCCCGGCATCGTCTTGAAACTATCCGACTGGATGCGGGCTTATTAAAGGATTCAAGTTGGTTTCGTCAACCGCCTCTGTGCTTTAGCTCGCCTTTTCGTGACCTTTTTTGCTGGCCTCCGCGCCCTCGTCGCAGGCCGCTTGCTGGCGCCAGCCGACGCCTTGCGGGACGACTTCCCGGGACCCCTGGAGGCCTTTTTCCCGGGCCTCCCCGCGGCTTTGGCCGCCTTTTGGGCGGTATTCCGTGCGGATTTGGATACTTTCCGGCCCGGTCGCCTGGCGGCCCTCGCCGCAGGCTTCGCCCCGGCTGGTTTTTTGGGCGCGCCGGTTTCCAGGGCTCCGATGGCGGCCAGGATGCGGTTGATCTCATGGGTGACGTGCTCGATCGTCATCATGCCGTCGACGGTGAGCAATTTTCGCCGTTCCGAATAATAATGGATCAGCGGCTCGGTTTGCGCCCGGTAGTTCGCCAGCCGCTTCGTCAGCACCTCTGGGGTATCGTCGACCCGCACCTCTTCGCCACGCGAGCGCATCTCCGCAACCCGAGTCTCGACCCGCTGCAGCAGTGCGCTTTCATTGACGCGAAGCTCGACGACGGCGTCGAGCTTGAGGCGCTTCTTCTTCAACAATTCGTCGAGCGCCACAGCCTGCGGCACCGTGCGCGGAAAACCGTCGAGGATGAAACCCTTTTTGGCGTCCGGCTGGTCCAGCCGATCGGAGATGATCCCGATCACGATGTCGTCCGGCACCAGGGAACCGCTCGCCATGATGTCCTTGGCCCTGAGGCCGACCGGCGTCTGCGCCGCCACTGCGGCGCGCAGCATCTCGCCGGTGGAAAGCTGGATAATGCCGTGCCGCTTGATAAGCCTTTGCGCCTGCGTGCCCTTGCCCGACCCCGGCGGGCCCAGAAGGATCAGTCTCATATGCGTTCGCCCCCCGCTTGGTGCGCGAGTGTTCGCACACCATTTTTCAAAATCATCAATAGCGCCAATTGAATTTGGCACGCAAACGCGATGCCACGCAAAGCTCGCGGATCAACGCCGACGCCCTCTCAATTTCGATTTTCGGATCAGCCCCTCATACTGGTGGGCCAGCAGATATCCTTGCACCTGCGCCACCGTATCCATCGTCACGCTGACGACGATCAATAGCGAGGTTCCGCCAAAATAAAACGGCACCGAAGCGTAGGAAATCAGGATTTCGGGGATCAGGCAGACGATCGCGAGATAGATCGCGCCGACCACCGTGATGCGCGACAGCACGTAGTCGATATATTCGGCGGTGCGCTCACCGGGCCGGATGCCCGGAATGAAGCCGCCATGCTTTTTCAGGTTGTCGGCGGTCTCGGTCGGATTGAATACGATTGCGGTATAGAAAAAGGCGAAGAACACGATCAGCGCCAGATAAAGGATCAGAAACAGCGGGCGGCCGTGGCCGAGCTGGGTGGTGATCCATTGAAACCATTCCGGTCCGCGCCCGGCATTGAAATTCGCAACCGTAGTCGGCAACAGCAGCAGCGAGGATGCGAAGATCGGCGGGATCACGCCCGAGGTGTTCAGCTTGAGCGGCAGATGCGAGGACTGGCCCTCAAACATCTTGTTGCCGACCTGGCGCTTTGGATACTGGATCAGGAGTCGCCGCTGCGCGCGCTCCATGAACACGATGAATGCGATCACCGCGACCGCCATCACGATTACGATCAGAATGAGACCGGTGGACAGCGCGCCCTGACGGCCGAGTTCGAGCATGTTGGCAAGCGCCGAGGGCAGTTCGGCGACAATGCCGGAAAGAATGATCAGCGAGATGCCGTTACCGATGCCGCGCGAGGTGACCTGCTCGCCGAGCCACATCAAAAACATGGTGCCGCCGGTCAGCGTGATCGTGGTCGACAGGCGGAAAAACAGGCCGGGATCGCTGACGACATTGCCCGCGCCTTCGAGCCCGACCGCGATCCCGTAAGACTGGAACGCGGCGAGGATCACGGTCAGATAGCGCGTGTACTGGTTCAGCGTCTTGCGGCCCGCCTCGCCTTCCTTCTTCAGCGCCTCGAGCTGCGGGGAGACCGTGGTCAAAAGCTGGATGATGATCGATGCCGAGATGTACGGCATGATATTGAGCGCGAAGATCGCCATGCGGTGGATGCCGCCGCCGGCGAACATGTTGAACATGCCGAGGATGCCGCCAGCCTGCGAGCGGAACACCTGCTCCCAGATGTTGGGGTCGATGCCGGGCAGCGGGATATAGGTTCCAAGCCGATAGACCAGCAGCGCACCCAGCGTGAACCAGATCCGCTTTTTCAATTCCTCGGCTTTTCCAAGCGCCGAAAAGTTCAGGTTGGCCGCAAGTTGTTCTGCTGCTGAGACCATGTTTGGCTTTCTCCTGCGCTTTCCGCTGCAAATCCCGAAAGGGTCGGGACGTTGGGCGGACGCCGGACATTATTTGGTGCTCGGCTCCGATAAGTCCATCCGCCCGTCATAAAGATCGCCCGCCAGCCGCGGACGATGACGCAGATGTTACGCCGCCTCGCCTTCTTCCTTCTTGACGGGGGTGAGGATTTTCACCGTGCCGCCGGCCTTCTCGACCGCCGCGATGGCGGATTTCGAAGCGCCGTGAACCTCGATTGTGAGCTTGGCCTTGAGTTCGCCGCGGCCGAGCAGCCGCACGCCATCCTTGGCGCGCCGCAACACGCGGGATTTCACCAGGCTCTCGGCGTTGACGGTTTCCTTGGCGTCAATCTGCTTGGCATCGATCGCCTGCTGAAGACGGTCCAGATTGATTTCGACGAATTCGAGCCGGAACACGTTGTTGAAGCCGCGCTTGGGCAGCCGCCGGTGCAGCGGCATCTGGCCGCCTTCAAAACCCTTGATGCGCACGCCCGAGCGCGCGGTCTGGCCCTTGCCGCCGCGCCCCGCAGTCTTGCCCTTGCCCGAACCGATGCCACGGCCGACGCGCATCCGCTTCTTGCGCGAGCCGGCATTGTCGGCGATATCGCTGAGCTTCATCGTTCGCTTCCTTTATCTTTTGAGCATGATCTCGCCCGAAAACCGGCTACCGCTTTTCGGGATCATGCTCCTATCTTTTGAGCATGATCTCGCCCGAAAACCGGCTACCACTTTTCGGGATCATGCTCCTATCTTTTGAGCATGATCTCGCCCGAAAACCGCCTACCGCTTTTCGGGATCATGCTCCGACCTCTTTACTTCTCGCCGACGACGCGGACGAGATGTTGAACCTTGGCGATCATGCCGCGAACTTCAGGCGTGTCCTTCAGTTCGGCGACGCGGCCGATCTTGTTGAGTTTGAGGCCGATCAGGGTCGCGCGCTGCGAGTGGTGGCGGCGGATTGCGCTGCTGGTCTGCTCGACCTTGATCGTCTTTGCGGCCTTGGCCATGGTCTTGAACTCCGTGACGCGCGAAAAAGCGCTGGCGTTGTTATTCCGCGACCGCTTCGGCGTCGCCGCCGAGGCGGCGCGCCTGCAAGGCCGAGACCTTGATGTTGCGGCGTGCAGCAACCGAGCGCGGCGAATCCTGATGCTTGAGCGCGTTGAAGGTAGCGCGAACCATGTTGTAGGGGTTCGAGGAGCCGATCGACTTGGCAACCACGTCCTGGATGCCGAGCGTCTCGAACACCGCGCGCATCGGACCGCCCGCGATGATGCCGGTACCGGCAGGCGCCGCGCGCAGATAGACCCGGCCCGCGCCGTGGCGGCCCGAAATATCGTGATGCAGCGTTCGGCCTTCCCGCAGCGCCACGCGGGTCAAGTTGCGCTTGGCAGCGTCGGTCGCCTTGCGGATCGCCTCCGGCACCTCGCGCGCCTTGCCGTGGCCGAAACCGACCCGACCCTTCTGGTCGCCGATCACGACCAGCGCCGCAAAGCCGAAGCGCTTGCCGCCCTTGACGACCTTCGCCACACGATTGATGTGGACGAGCTTGTCGACGAACTCGCTGTCGCGCTCCTCGCGATCCCTGCTCCGTTCGCGTCCGCCGCGTTCGCGTTCACCTGCCATGGTGTTTTTCCGTTTCCTTGAAAATCCAGTTAGAAGCTTAAACCGCTTTCGCGCGCGGCATCCGCGAGCGCCTTGACGCGGCCGTGATAAAGGTAACCGCCGCGATCGAACACGACCTCGGTGACACCGTTCTTGACTGCGCGTTCCGCCAGCAGCTTGCCGACCGCCTTGGCGGCATCGATGTTCGCCCCGGTCTTGCCGCTCTCGCGCATCGTTTTCTCCAGTGAAGATGCAGACGCAAGCGTCACGCCCTTGAGATCATCGATGACCTGGGCGTAGATATGCTTGGACGAGCGGAACACCGACAGACGCGGACGGCGGCCACCGGAACGGCGCAACGACAGCCTCACGCGTTGCTTGCGCCGGGCGTTCGTAACTTTCACTCTCGACATGACCGGCTCCGTTACTTCTTCTTGCCTTCCTTGCGGAAGATGAATTCGTCGACATACTTCACGCCCTTGCCCTTATAGGGCTCCGGCGGGCGGTAGCTGCGGATTTCGGCCGCAACCTGGCCGACGCGCTGGCTGTCGTTGCCTACGATGACGATCTCGGTCGGCTTCGGCACCGTGATCGCGATCCCTTCCGGGATCGGAAAGATGACGTCGTGGCTGTAGCCGAGCGCAAGCTGCAGGTTCTTGCCCTGCAGCGCCGCGCGATAGCCGACGCCGTTGATCTCGAGCCGCTTCTCGAAACCCTTGGTAACGCCGGCGACGAGATTGGCCACTTGCGCGCGCGCCGTGCCGTACATCGCCTGCGCGCGGTTGGTCTTGACCCTGGGCGCAACCTTGATCACGCCGTTCTCGAATTTCACCTCGACGTCGTCATGGGCGACGAACTGAAGCTGGCCCTTGGGGCCCTTCATCTTCACCGTCTGTCCCTCGACGGTCGCGGTGACGCCCGAGGGGATCGTCACTGGCCGCTTGCCGATACGTGACATGGCTCAATCTCTCCTGACTGGCATTTCCGGCAAAGGTTTCCGCCTCTCCGGAATGCGCACTAGAACACCGTGAAGAGAATTTCGCCGCCCACATTCGCGTCGCGCGCATCGTGGTCAGCCATAATTCCCTTTGGCGTCGACAATACCGAAATGCCGAGCCCGTTGTTGATGCGCGGCAGGTTCTTCACCGAGGCATAGACGCGCCGCCCCGGCTTGGACACCCGCTCGATCTCGCGGATCACGGGCTCGCCGTCGAAATATTTCAGCTCGATCTCGAGCTCGCTGCGCCCCGACGGATGCTCCACGCTGGCGTAGCCGCGAATGTAGCCCTCAGCCTTGAGCACCTCGAGCACGTTGGCGCGCATCTTCGAGCCGGGGCTCGAAACCTTCGATTTCGACCGCATCTGCGCATTGCGGATGCGGGTGATGAGATCGCTGATCGGATCGTGCGTTGACATGTCCGACCCTCCTTACCAGCTTGACTTCACGAGCCCGGGAACCAGGCCCTTGGAGCCGAGTTCACGCAGCGCGATGCGGGAAAGCTTGTTCTTTCGATAGTTCGAGCGCGGACGCCCCGTGAGCTCGCAACGATTGCGGATCCGGGTCGGCGACGAATTGCGCGGCATTTCGGCAAGCTTCAGCGTCGCTGCAAACCGTTCTTCCATCGGCTTGCTCTTGTCGGCGATGATCGCCTTCAGCTTTGCGCGCCGCGCGGCGGCATTCTTGGCCATCCGCTTGCGCCGGTTGTTCTTCTCGATCGAACTCTTCTTTGCCATGCTTGGCTCCTTAGGGTTCCGCGTTTGAGAGGCTTTGTCAGCGTCTCACTGCCGGAACGGGAAATTGAATGCAGTCAGCAACGCCCTTGCTTCGTCGTCGGTTTGCGCGGTGGTGCACACCGTGACGTCCATGCCCCACGTTTCCCCCGCCTTGTCGAAATCGATTTCAGGGAAAATGATGTGCTCCTTGATGCCGAGCGAATAATTGCCGCGGCCGTCGAAGCTCTTCGGGTTCAGCCCGCGGAAGTCGCGCACGCGGGGCAGCGCGACATTGACGAGGCGGTCGATGAACTCGTACATGCGCGCCTTGCGCAGCGTGACCTTGCAGCCGATCGGCTGGTTTTCACGCAGCTTGTAGGTCGATATCGCGATGCGCGAATAGGTCACGACCGCCTTTTGGCCCGCGATCAGCGACAGGTCGGCCGCCGCCAGCTCCGCCTTCTTGCGGTCATTGACGGCCTCGCCGATACCCATGTTGAGGACGACCTTGTCCAGGCGCGGCACCTGCAACATGTTGGAATAGCCGAACTGTTCGGTCAGCTTGCCGCGGATGCTTCTGTCGTATTCCACGCGCAGGCGCGGGACGTATGCGGTCTCAGCCATCGATCTCTGCTCCCGTGCGTTTGGCAATGCGTACCTTGGTGCCATCCGCCTGAATCTTGAAACCTACGCGGGTCGGCTTGCCGTCCTTGCCGACGATCGCAATGTTGGAAAGGTGGATCGGCGACTCTTTCGAGATGATGCCGCCCTCCTGCGCCTGGGTCTGCTTCTGGTGGCGCTTGACGAGATTGATGCCCCGCACCAGCGCCTTATCCTCGTTGGGGCGCACCTCGAACACCTCGCCGGTGCGACCCTTGTCGCGGCCCGACAACACGATGACCTTGTCGCCCTTGCGGATCTTGGCAGCCATCACAGCACCTCCGGAGCGAGCGAGATGATCTTCATGTGGTTCTTGGCGCGAAGCTCCCGCGGCACCGGCCCGAAGATACGGGTGCCAACCGGCTCCGACTGGTTGTTGATCAAGACGGCGGCGTTGCGGTCGAAACGGATGACCGAACCGTCGGGCCGGCGGATGTCCTTGCGGACCCGCACCACGACGGCCTTCATCACGTCGCCCTTCTTCACCTTGCCGCGCGGAATCGCTTCCTTGATCGACACGACAATAACGTCGCCCACGGTGGCATAGCGGCGCTTGGAGCCCCCGAGCACCTTGATGCACATGACACGGCGTGCGCCTGAATTATCGGCCACGTCGAGGTTGGTCTGCATCTGAATCATTGATGCACCTCGTCCTCTTTCTGCGCGAAGTTGCGCCCAAAATTTTCCCGAAAGTCGAAACCCGGCGAAGCCGAGCCAGACCTTTAGGCCGTTTTCTGATGTTCGCCCCGGACCACCGTCCAGCGCTTCAATTTCGAGATCGGCTTGCTTTCCTCGATCCACACCGTGTCGCCCGGCTTGAATTCGTTCCTCTCGTCGTGCGCGTGGTAGTTCTTCGAACGACGGATCGTCTTATTGTAGATCGGATGGGTAAAGCGGCGATCGACGCGCACCACAACCGTCTTGGACTGCTTGTCGCTGACGACCACGCCTTGAAGCGTACGTTTCGGCATGTTCAGTCCCCTACTTCTTCTTCGCGCGAACTTGCGCGGCAACAGTCTTGATGCGGGCGATGTCGCGGCGGGCTTCACGCAGCCGCGAAGTGTTCTCCAGCTGCCCGGTGGCGCGCTGGAAACGGAGGTTGAAACGCTCCTTCTTCAGATTGAGGACGGCATCGTCCATCTGATCGGGGCTCATCGCGCGGATATCGGCAATTTTCATCTTGGCCATGGCGGTTTTCCCTATTCCGCAATGCGCGCCACGAAGCGCGTCTTGATCGGCAGTTTCGCAGCCGCCAGCGCCAGCGCTTCCTTCGCGGTCTGCACCGTCACGCCGTCGATTTCGAAAATCACCCGACCCGGCTTGACCCGCGCCACCCACAATTCGGGCGTACCCTTGCCGGAGCCCATGCGGACTTCGGCGGGTTTCTTCGACACCGGCACATCGGGGAAGATGCGGATCCAGACGCGGCCGGCGCGCTTCATGTGACGGGTCAGCGCGCGGCGGGCAGCCTCGATTTGACGCGCGGTGATGCGCTCGGGCGCCATCGCCTTTAGGCCGAACTGACCGAACGACAACGCCGCGCCCGAAGTCGCGGTACCGTGGATGCGGCCCTTATGCGCCTTCCGGAACTTGGTTTTCTTTGGTTGCATCATGGCGTTGAGCTCTCAAACCTCTCTGTCTCAGGCCGCGGCGGCGTCGCGGCGCGGCCGCGAGCCTTCGCCCTCGGCCATCTTCTTGTCCTGGGCCATCGGATCGTGCTCGAGGATTTCGCCTTTGAAGATCCAGACCTTGACGCCGCAGGTGCCGAACGTTGTGAACGCGGTCGCCACCCCATAATCGATGTCGGCGCGCAGCGTATGCAGCGGCACGCGGCCTTCGCGGTACCATTCCATGCGCGCGATTTCGGCGCCGCCCAGGCGGCCCGAGCAGTTGATGCGGATGCCCTCGGCGCCCAGGCGCATCGCCGACTGCACGGCGCGCTTCATGGCGCGGCGGAACGCGACGCGGCGCTCGAGCTGTTGCGCAATCGATTCGGCGACCAGCGTGGCGTCAAGCTCGGGCTTGCGGATCTCGACGATGTTGATCACGACATCGGAAGCCGTGATGTCGGCAACGCGCTTGCGCAGCTTGTCGATGTCGGCGCCCTTCTTGCCGATGACGACGCCCGGCCGCGCCGAGTGGATCGTCACCCGGCATTTCTTGTGCGGACGCTCGATAACGATTCTCGCCACCGCTGCCTGCTTGAGCTCCTTGTGCAGGATCTCGCGGATCTTGACGTCCTCGTGCAACAGCTTGCCGTATTCGTTCTTGCCGGCGAACCAGCGGGAATCCCACGTCCGGTTGATGCCAAGACGCAAGCCAATTGGATTGATCTTCTGACCCATCGTATTCTCCCGCGCTTTTCGTTAAGCGCTCGCCTCGACCTGACGAACGACGATCGTCAGTTGCGAGAACGGTTTAAACACACGGCCCGAGCGGCCACGGCCGCGCGGTGCGAAACGTTTCATGACGATACCGTTGCCGACATGCGCTTCCGCAACGACCAGATCGTCGACATCGAGGTCGTGATTGTTCTCGGCGTTCGCAATCGCCGATTCCAGGCACTTCTTGACATCACCCGCGATCCGCTTGCGCGAAAACTGCAGGTCCGCGAGCGCAGCCGAAGCCTTCCTGCCGCGGATCAGTTGCGCAACCAGGTTAAGCTTCTGCGGGCTCACCCGCAGCATCCTGGCGACCGCCTTGGCCTCGTTATCGGCGAGGCTCCGTTCGCGCTTTGGTTTGCTCATCGCTTAGGTCCTCAAGCCTTCTTGGCTTTCTTGTCGCCCGAATGGCCGTGGAAGGTGCGCGTCGGCGAGAACTCGCCGAACTTGTGACCCACCATTTCCTCGTTCACCGATACCGGCACATGCTTCTGGCCGTTGTAGACGCCGAACACCAGGCCGACGAACTGCGGCAGGATGGTCGAGCGGCGGCTCCAGATCTTGATGACGTCATGACGGCCGGACGCACGCGCCGCATCTGCCTTCTTGAGCAGCGAGCCTTCGACGAACGGGCCTTTCCAGACTGAACGAACCATGTCCGGCGTTCCTTACTTCTTCCGCTTGTGGCGGCTGATGAGAATGAATTTGTTGGTCGACTTGTTGGATCGTGTCTTCTTGCCCTTGGTCGGCTTGCCCCACGGGGTGACCGGGTG
>Ga0306926_10008061_pt1 | contig 11493 bp, 16 predicted proteins | sample flu12Cox44000178_FD_203759 | JGI IMG/M metagenome (GOLD analysis project Ga0306926, IMG submission 203759) | Lab enrichment of tropical soil microbial communities from Luquillo Experimental Forest, Puerto Rico - flux8day.12C.oxic.44.000.178 (v2)... | ecosystem: Environmental > Terrestrial >...
GCCCGCGACATCCTCGAAGTCTCGCCTGCCAGCGGCATCGATCAGCCCGGCCAGGAGACGGCGCGCGAGCGCGTGTTGAGCGACGACGAATTGCGGCGGCTCTGGTTGGCGGCTGGCGATCCCCCCGAGGGATCGTTTGGCCTGATGGTGAAATTGTTGCTCTTGCTTGGGCAACGCCGCGGCGAAGTTGCCGGCATGCGGTGGAGCGAAATCGGCGATGACCGTATCTGGCGGCTGTCGGGAGCCAGGACCAAAAACGGCAAATCGCATCAAGTACCGCTCGCCTCGCCGGCGTGGAGCCTGATCCAAGCGCAGCCGCGCTTCGTCGATTCCGACTTCGTGCTCACCCTCGACGGCAGACGACCGATCATCGGCTTCGGGCGCGCCAAGCGGCGGCTGTCGGGCAAGGCGGGCATCGCGGCCGATAGTTGGCGCCTGCATGATCTTCGCCGCACGTGCGCGTCCGGCCTACAGCGGCTCGGCGTCCGCGCCGAAGTGATCGAGCGCTGCCTCAACCACATCAGCGGCATCTATCGCGGCGTGAGCGGCACTTACCAGCGCGACCTGCTGATCGAGGAAACGACCGCGGCGCTTGAGCGATGGGCCGATCACGTCGAGCAGCTCGTCACCGGCAAGCCCGCGAAGGTCTTGAAGCTACGACGACGCTAGCAGACGCCCCGCCCGGCAGACGCTCAATCCGCCGAGCGGGACTTCATCCACCGACAACACGGATTGTCGAAGATGCGCACACGATCTTATAAACCACTCGGCACTCAAACCAGATCGCCACTTCCGAACCCGCCAGGGGGCAGGCCCGTGCGGGGCTCTGCACCTGTCAACCCCATCGGACCTTTGATGCTCGAGGTCAGGGCGCGCGGAGGTGCCTACGTCTTGGACGACCTGGATAGGGAGATCCCAGGGGATCAGTTCATCACCGTCGAACGGACGCCGCACATCATGAACGCCATTCGGGCGGGCGATCTAGAACGGCGCGACCAGACAGGCGACTCGAAAGCCCGCAAGGCCGTCGATCCAGTCGCCACAACGCCAGTCAAGAAGCCGCCGACGCAAGTAGCCAAGAAAAAGAAGTCGGCGAAACAGGCAACCAAGAAGAAGAGGCCGGCGAAACGGGTGGCAAAGAAAAGATCCGTGCCGCCTGCACCTGCTCGCCTTCGCCCTCGCGCTCGGCACGCTGGCGGACGCCCCGTCGAGCATAAGTGGGAAAGCGCCGCGCAATACGTCGACCGCGTCACCGAGGAGAGGAAACTGCCGCGAAACTCGGAAGGCAAGCCCGTCAAGGGTAACGCGGTGAAGCTCATGACCGAGTGGTTCGAGAAGCCCGAGAACGACCCACCGGCGCCGGGTCCACGGCAGATCTACGGGTGGCTCAAAAAGCACCTGCGAAGGACGCAGAGGTGGTGGCAACCTGAGGGGTAGTGACAAAACTAGGGAGGCAGTGACAAAACTAGTTTCCGCCGAGTTTTGTCAGGTTTTGTCTGGTTATATCAAATAGATTTTCGCTCAGTTCTGGGCTCACCCTGTCCGGCATGGACTGCGACAGGAGAACCCGCCCATGCCGAGCCCCAAGCCCCCTATCCGACGGCTGCTGCCCGCGCGCGATGTTGCCGAGCGCTACGGCCTCAAGACCGCGCGCTCGCTTAGGCGCTGGGTCGTGCAAGGTATCTTCCCGAAGGTCGATCGGGTCGTCAATAACCGGAATTATTGGTGGGAAGAGACGCTGATCGCGCATGAGCGGCGTCTCGTTGCCGAGAGACCCGCCACCGAGATCTCTCCCGCAACCTGAAAAGAAAACGCGACGCGGGGGTGACCCCCCGCGCCGCGTTCCGTTTGAAAGGCTCGATCACCCGGTCAAAGATGAGGAGTCTACCGATGACTAACTACTCAATCGCCGATAACTTCGCAAGCTTCCTTCCCCAGCCCAGCCGCATCACCGGTCAATATCTCGCCCGCGCCCACCTCAGTCGACAGCAACGCGCCGAGCTTGCTGCTGCCCTAGTCGACGGATCGGTCGAGATCTTCCCGCCCACGGTAAAACAGGCCGCGATCTTGGCTGGAGTCCCCGCCTTTGAGGTGAGCCGAGCACGGCACGCCAAGGGCAACGGCCACCGCAAGCGTTCCTCCCCGAAAGCCACCGAGACCCTCGCCGAGCACATCATGCGTAGCTCGCTTGCCGAGCGTATCGAAGCCGCGCGCGCCGTCGGTGTCGACCTGGTGTGGGATTCAATGGTGTCGCCGCTCATCGCCACCGCGCAGGCAGCGGCTGAGTAAACGGCCACGACGCCGCGCGCGAATGCGCGGCGGTTTCCTGGGAGATATGCCATGACCGAGCGAGATTTCCACCTTGAACGATTTATGGAACGGGCGCTCGAACTGAAAGCAAAACATCAGAGCGACCATGCGACCTATCTGGTCGAATTGACCAAAGTCCTGACGCAGACCGCGCGCAACGAAGCTGAGCGCAGACGGTGGGAAGAATTGATGAAGGTGAACAAATTCTTCCAACGCCTGAGCCAGGACGACGAGCGGGAAGAGGTGATCAAACAGGTCCGCGCAACTCTCAAAGCCAGCCAGCCGTTTGTGAAGTTCTGGGTGGTGCGCGAGGGACCACGAAGTTCGCGACGATGGGAGGTTCGATGGACCAATGGTCCGACCGAAGGCGAGATCAAGCAATTGGTCGCCCCGTTCGCGCGCGAGGATTTGACGTTCCGCTATCTCCGGAAAAACGAGGCGGAAGCGCAGCGATGACCCACGACGAAGAACAAGGAAGCCAAACGGCAAGCCCGATCTGCGTCGCGGCATCCACTTGGCTTGGGCCGCTCACGAAAGCCGCAAGAAGTGCGAGCCGCCCGCCCCGCAGCACGCACGCGATGACGAGGGAGGGATGACGATGTTACCCGCCGGCCGCTGGCGCTTCCTTCGCGACGAGACAGGTGCCGTCATAGACGAGCGCATCCGCTGGCGTTGGCGCACGCTTGGGAATTCAGAGACGGGCGCTATCCGGCACGAACGCGGGCCGCTTGCCGTTCAATACGAATGGGGCGCTACACGGCTCGAAGTCGGCCGACTGTGGCTAGTGTGGTGCGCGCCCAAACATCCGCATCGATGGATGATCATTTGGAGGGCGGGAGATTTCCCGATTTGGAAGGGGAACGCCAAGCGTCCAACCCCTTGGGTGATCGTTCGCAAGACGAGAGAGGCGAAGCCATCAGCGACCGTCGCGATTGCTGCGCCGAAATCGACTCGCGCTCTAGACGCGGAGGCGACCAATGACGCGCGATGAATTGTGCGGCCACGTTGCGGACGTGCTCGCTCTCCGGCTGAGCAACGATCAGACCGTTTTGACGCTGTTGTCGCGCACGAACAGTGCCGATCCCAAACAGTTGCTCGCTGCCGCCCTCGCCGTGGTGCGCGAGCAGACCAACGAAAAAATCGCTGAGTTAGAGCGCGCGCTCGACGACAGTGAGCAGGACCGGTGATGCAGGAGCTGCGGGACCGGATTCAGAGTTTCGCGAGCAAATCCAAAACCAAGGACAAACGCACATGACATCTACCTTGTGGTCCGCCCGGCACCGACCGCTAGGAAAACAGCAGCACGCCGCTTCATTCGCAACAGGAGGTCCCTATGGACACACGTAAATACGGTTCTGGTTTCGTGAAGCCCGAAGACGTTCGCGATGGCCCGCGACAGGAGAAGATCATCAACGTCTACATCAGCGAAAAATATGACTGCCTGGTGCTCGATCTCGAAAGCGGCGATCAGCTTTCACTCAACAACACGACTACGCGAGTGATGAACCGGGCGTACACGACCGAGAGCGACAATTGGCTGGGCCAGGAGATCGAACTCTCGCTCGGGCACTATACCGATTTCCGCGATGGGAACGAAAAAGAGACGATCGTTGTTCGGCCCATTTCGGTACGGCAACCATCTCCCGACAACGGCGGAACAAAAGCACAAGCAGTGCCTGCGTTGCCGTTGCGACGCGACGATCTCGATGACGAGATCCCCTTTTGAGTGAGGAGGCGAGAGCGAGAGTGGCCGCACAGCACGCGACTCTCTCGCCCCATTTTAGTGAGGCTGCGTCGTGGCCGAATTCTCCGTTTCCACCCGTAGAAAACTCGCAAGCTCTATTCGCTTGCTGGCGAGCGATCGTGAGGGAGAAATCCTCGCTGCTGCGCGTGCGATCCCTCGCGCGCTGAAGGCTGCCGGCGCTGATATCCACACGCTTGCCGCTCTCGTCGAGCAGACGGGTGGCGGCGAGCTTTCCGAAGCGGAGATGAAGAAGCTTTACGTCGCCGGCTACGAGGCTGGGCGCGCCGATGGCGTGCGCGCGGCCGAGGCGAAGGTGTCGCATGACGCAGATGGATTCCGCAACGTTAACGGGCTCCCGTCGTGGCACAGCATGGCGCGCTACTGCCAGGAGCGCAGCGCGCGCCTGCGCAGCAACGAGGCGGGCTTCGTCGATGACATGACGGGGCAGACGCTGTGGCGAGAGCCGACCGAAAAGCAAGCGAAGTGGCTCAAAAGTATTTACGCGCGCTTAGGCGGGAGACTGTCGTGACGACGCGCCCGCCCATCATCATCCCACCCGCGCTCGCGCCGCTCGCCAAGCGCAAGCGCTTCGTCGGCTGGAAGTGGGAGAATGGCAAGAACGGCAAGCTGACCAAGGTTCCCTATCGCGGCCACACGCCGAACCGCAAAGCGAGCAGCAAAGATCCAGAAACCTGGTGCCTGCTCGACGATGCGATGCGCGCCTATAGCGAGGGCAAGGTTGACGGTATCGGCTTCGTGCTCACCGGCAGCGGTGTCACCGCAATCGATGTCGACGACTGTCGCGCCAAGACGACGGGCATCATTGCGCCGTGGGCGTCCGACCTGATCAAGCGCTCGGGCAGCTATGCGGAAATCACCCCGAGTGAGGAAGGCGTGCGCATCATCGGGCTCGGTCGGGGCAAGCATCTCCATCGCAAATTCTCCGTCCCCGACACCAACGGCGTAAGCTGCGAGCTTTATCGCCGGGCGACACGCGTCATCACCATCACCGGACAGCAGCTAGGCACCGCGACGAAGCTCACCAAGCTCGATGCGCTGCTCGATAGGCTGTATGCGGAGCTCAACGGCGCCAAGCAGAAGAAGCCCAAAAGCAAAGGCGGCGCTCGCAAGCTCGACGACCTGATCAAGAATGGTGAGGGTGGGCATTTCGGCGGCGACCGCTCGCGCGCTGTGTGGTTTGTCATCAACCGGCTGCTCGAGCTGGGCAAGAGCGCGGATGAGATCGTCGCGGTCCTGATCGATCCGGCCAATGGGATCGCGGCGCACTGTCTCGACCAGGGCGATCCTGAGCGCCACGCCCGCCGGCAAATCGAGAAGGCGCAGCAGCAGCAGAACGGTGACGACGCCGAGATTGAGCGGCTGGCAAAACTCTCGGCGGCCGAATACGAGCATCAACGCAAGGACGCGGCCGACAAGTTGGGATATCGCACCTCCATTCTCGATCGCCTGGTCGCGGCCGAGCGCACGAAGCTCGGGCTCGATGCCGATGACGGCAAGCAGGGGCACGCGATTACGTTTCCGGAACCGGAGCCGTGGCCGCAGCCGGTCGATGGTGCAGCATTACTTGCTGACCTCGCTAGCAATATCCGCAACCACGTCGTCATGTCGGACCACGAGCGCGATATCTGCGCTCTATGGGTGGTCCATACCTACTTGATCAAACGTTTCAAAATCTCACCAAAGCTTTGGATCCGCTCGCCCGTGATGCGCCGTGGAAAAACAACGCTGCTCGAAGTCCTCGCCGAATTGGTGTTCCGCGCGTGGACCACTGGCAGCATCACCAAGGCGGCACTGTTTCGCGTGATCGAAATGTATCACCCGACCTTGTTGATCGACGAGATCGATACCTTTGTCGGCGAGGATGAGGATAGAGAGTTGCGGGGCATGCTCAACCACAGCCACCGCTACGACGGCACTGTCACCCGCACCGTCGGCGAAGACCACGAGCCGCGCAAGTTTTCCGTCTACGCCGCAGCGGCGCTCTCTGGAATCGGCGGCCTGGCCGCAACGTTGGCCGATCGCAGCGTCGTGGCCGAGCTCAAGCGGCGGCGGCCGGGCGAGACAATTGCGCCGCTGCGCATCGGGCGCATGCAGCATCTGCACGAGCTACGGCGGCGCATCGTCCGCTGGATTGCCGACCACGAAGAGCACATCGCCGAGCGTGACCCCAAGATGCCAAGCATCATCGACCGCGAGGCCGACAATTGGCAGGTCTTGCTGGCGATCGCGGACGAGGCCGGCGGGGAGTGGCCGGAGCGAGCGCGTAAGGTCGCGGTGGCGAGTCACGATCCCGAGGAGGCCGACAGCGCTGGACGGCTCGAAATGCTGTTGGCGGATATCCGCAAGATCTTCGCTGACCAGGGCACCGAGATGCCGGACCTGTACGGGGCGGCGCAGGTCATCATCTCGTCGGCCAAGCTGGTCAAGGCCCTGGTCGGGCTCGAGGGGCGTCCTTGGGCAGAGATGGGTAAGAACCGCAAGCCGCTGACACAGCACGGGCTCGCCCGGATGCTCAAGCCGCTCAAGATCACGCCGGAGAAGGTCGGACCTAGGGATCAGAGGGTCAACGGTTATATCCGTGCGAAATTCGATGATGCCTTCGAACGCTATGTGCCCTTTTCCCGTTTTCCCCCGCCGCAAGTGGACACTCGGACACAAGCCGATGAAATGGGCACTTCTGAGATTTCCAGAGTGGACACCGAGGCGCATGGTGTCCACTCTGGAAATGCGAGAAACCCCTGTAATGACGGGCCCGTGTCCGGGTGTCCACTTGGAAAGGGGGAAAACGGGAAAAAGGGTGTGTCGAGCGCATCGGACGAATTTCCCTATACCGGCCCGATAGTCACGGTGCCGGACCAGGGGTCCGATCCGCTCGACGAGCACGGCGCGCCGCAGACGGCACCGATCTGCGACTACTGCGGCCGTCCCGGCGGGGATGAGGTCGCCTATGGCGAGGAAGGGGGGACGGCCCGGCTGCATCGCGAGTGCCAGGACCCCTGGATCAGGCGCCGGATGGGCGAGGAAGGGATCGCATGATGCGGGTCGCGTTCGCGACGTAGGAGGGCTGGGCAATGGCGATGACAAAATATCCGTGGCTGCCGCCGGGTACGACTTGCGAGCAGGCCGAGGCCGAGGCACTGCGGCTCTGTCGAGAGCGCCACCAGCGCAACGGCAACAGGCGCAACTGCGTAACCGCTGCCTGGGTCGACGACGCCTATATCAACGAGCTTCGCAAGCACCCGTACCGTAGCCGCCAAGCCGGGGCGACCTGGATCGACGATGCGTCTATCGCCCGCAACGTAATGTTCTATCGCGTCGTCGTCGTGCAGAGGATGCGCAGGCCGGGCGAGGTCAATTAGACTGCGCGGCGTAGCCTAGAGAGAGCGCATCGGAAAGACACACAAGTCGTCTCCCGTGCATGAGCTACGGACACCCGGACCGTCTCCTGTGCATGGCCTACGGACATCCAGACACCTTGCTTGCCATTACGATATATTGGCGACGCGGGAACAAAGGGTTGCTTTCACCCCTATGGTCGCGGCTTTCGGAACAGGTGGCACTCGGGGACGGCAATGGCAGGACGACGAGCTCCTGGAAAATCACCCAGCGGTTCGCGTCGGCGGTCTGCGTGGATCCGAGGTGACCATCACCTTCAACGGCCACACCCAGCTTGTGCAGCTGGAACAGGAATGGACCTTCGGACGTAAACAGCGCCTGCGCCCGTGGTTTCGCTGCTCCTGCGGTGCAAGGTGCCGCATCCTCCATGAAAAGCAAGGCATCTTCGTCTGTAGAATTTGTAGCGGGTACGATTACCGATGCAGACATCGCAACCGGTCCTGCCCAAGCCTCAATCGGATCAGGAGGGGTTGGCGGCTTGCCCCACCGCGCCCTCGCGCGCGAGCGGGTGATTGCGCAGGTCGAGATTGCTAGGCTGCTTCGTGCTACAGTCCAGGACCTCGAGCGGAGAGCCAGGAGAGGCAAACGATGAGCGATCCCACATCCGATGACGCCCGCGATGATTTTATCTTACAGGAGCGCCTGAGGCACTTTGGCATTCTATTCCCCGCATCAAAGCCAGTTCATCAATTATTTCAATAGCTTGCCAGCTACTTGCCAACCATTCCAAGGCTAAATTCATCAATGAAATCAATGGGCCGATCTAGCAGATCATTCCTCTCTGCCCCTGCCTGTAAGCCATTGATGTTGAAGAGTTTTTGACCGACGGTTTGAAAAATTGGACGCGGAAAAATTCCGGCCGGCCCAACGGCACCGGTTCCGCAGACGGGAGGCCCATAGCGCTGTTACGTAACGGCGGGATGTGTGCCAGGATGGGGGCATGGGTCTGAGCAATGCGCAGCGGCAAGCGAGGTGGCGCCAGCGTCGCGACGCCCGTGAGAAGCTGCGCCCCGAGGTGATCGAGGCTGTGCTCTTGGAGCAAGCGGAGGCGTGCCTGAATTATCCGCACGGTACGGATAATTCCGTCTCCGACCAGAAGCGCCTTACGCTGGCCGACAAGCTCGCTGATGCGGCGATGGATCACCTGCGGCGGTCGCAGGAGCTTGCGGCGATGGCACGGAAGGTGCGTTCGGGCGAGGGGTGAGGAGCTGTGAAGCGGCTGTCGAGGAAGCGGCGGGAAGCGATCGTCCTCTGCTTTGTGCGGGTGACGCGTGGGCGGCTGCCGACGGATCTTGGTGAGCTTCTGGCTGCGATGAGTTCCCGCATGGGCGGTCCTGTGACGGAGAGTGAGTTACGTCGAGCTTTCCGATGGGCTCTACGGTGGTCGCGGCGCCAGGCGGCGTCATTTGAGCGGAAGTTGCGACGATCCACGGCGTCTCGACGTCTGTCTCTCGTTTACTCAAGCCAGCAACCGGACGGTGCGAACGAAGGGTAGTGGGCTACTTTGGGAACCTAAGTCTCAAACATCGGTACCACGCACAATATTTGGCCGTCCTTTAGATCCAGCCATTCGACTTCATTGGGGGATGCTTCGCCGACTACGGTCATGTTGGCATCACGCAAAGTTGGACGCTTGCGAAGGGCCGACATGGCGGCAAATTGGTCAGACACCGCCACAAGGAAGTATTGCTTGACCGGGGGGCTGCCTCTCCTGTGCTCGCCTCCCATGTGCTCTTCATATGCGGTGATTTTCCAGACTTTGGCCATAAGGCCAAATATGCTCCCTTCGGAATGTTAGGCAAGCCGAAATCCGCTGTCATAATCAAAGGAGACCACTACCGATTATGCCCATCGCTCGTCTTGCACGTGTCTTGAGTCTTGCGACCGCCGTCTTCGCCGCCACCGCCCTGCCCGTAATGGTGCAGTCAGTGGAACAATGGCCCGAACGTCCGGTCCGCATCATCGTGCCACTCGGCGCCGGCGGACCGGCCGATTTGGTCGCCCGCTATCTCGGGCAACAGCTCGGCGAGCGGTTCAAGCAATCGTTCGTCATCGAGAACCGTCCGGGCGCGTCCGGCATCATCGGCACCGGGGAAGCCGCCAAGTCGCCGCCGGATGGCTACACCCTGCTGCTGGTGGCCTCGCCGCACGTCAACCTGGAAATCCTGGCCCACAACAAGCCCTACCAGCTGATGCGCGACTTCACCACGGTGGCGATGTGCTGCTCGACGGATGCCGTCATGGTGGTGAACCCGAAAGTTCCGGCCAAGACCGTCGCGGAGTTCATAGCGCTCGCCAAGGCCAACCCGGGCAAGCTCACCTTTGCGTCGTCGGGTCCCGGCTCGAACAAGCATCTGGGCGGCGAGCTGTTCAAACTCATGACCGGCACCGACATCCTGCACGTGGCCTACAAGGGCTCGACCGGCGCCCGCAATGACATCATCGGCGGCCACGTCGACATGATGTTCGATGAGATTCCGTCGGTCGCTCCCAACGTGCTGGCCGGACAGGTCCGCGCGCTCGGCGTCACCGGCAAGACGCGCTCCAAGGCCTTGCCGGACGTCCCGACGGTCGCCGAGACAGTGCCCGGCTACGAGCACACCGGCTGGTTCGGCATCATGGCGCCGGCCGGGACGCCGAAGCCGATCGTCGATCGGCTCAACGCCGAGCTCAGGGCGATTGTTGCCAAGCCCGAGGTGCAGGCCTACTGGGAGAAACAGGACATCCAGACGATGTCGATGACGCCCGCGGGGTCGGAGGCGTTCATCAATGCCGACATCGAAAAATGGACCAAGGTCGTGAAGGCCGCGAACATCAAGCTCGAATAGGCCGAAGCCTCAGGCGGCGGCTGGCTTGCTTAGAAATCGGGGATTGCCGTAGAAAAGAACGGCCGCGGTGCTTTCGGGCTACCGCGGCCGAACAGTCATTTGGCAACAGAAGTTCTGCGAAAGACGGCCAACTCTCCCACACGGGGCCGTCCATGTCCATCACCAACGACCTTGATTCCGACGCGCTAATTTCCCGCCTCGCGGGTCCGCTCTCGCCACGCGACCGGGTAGCCTTTCGCCGTGCAGCTGAAGATGCCCTGGCCCGCGTGCCTTGCTGGGGTGAGGGTGCCGTCTATCGTGCGGTGGCGGGCCTGCAGCGCGCCTTCTTCGATCCGCCCGCTGATGGTCGTCGTGCTTATGGCCCGCAGGAATTCCGCCGCCCGAGCAAGCTCAAGAGCGCTGCCCCGATCGAGTACGGCGGCGACCGCCGCCATGTCCGCTATCGCAAGCATGCGCGGTGAGGTGCGCCATGTCGTATTGGGCGTGTGCGCAACTTGAATCGAACCGCACAAAACTGGCACTGCATTGTCTCGACAAGGTCGCTGGCTACGAGATTTATAATCCGCAACTGCGTGAGCCGCGACACCGACGCGGCCGCAAGATCATGGGCGTGTCGCAACTTTTTCCCGCCTACGTCTTCGTGTTCATCGTTTCCGGTTGGTGGAACGCGCGATGGTCGCCGGGTGTGATCCGTCTCGTGATGGATGGAGAGGCACCAGCGCATGTTCCCGATGCCGTTATTGCGGAGATCAGATCCAGGGAACGCAATGGGTTTGTCGTGCTGCCTAGGCCGCGTGGGCTCAAGCCGGGCATGCGAGTGAAGGTTCTACAGGGTCCGCTGCAAGATCAGATCGGGTTGCTCGCGGTCCTGCGTCCGCATGAGCGCGTACTCGTGCTGTTGCATTTGCTCGGCGGGCAGCAACGGGTCGAGCTTGCACGGAGCGCGATCGAGGCGATTGGGTAGCGACCTTTAAGCTGCGGCGCGAGCGGCCGGCAGGCGCCGCAGCGCCGGCGGCGAGATGCAGAAAATTACGGCGGGGAAGTTTCATTTCGAACCTCCCTCTCTGGTCTCTCTATTCGATCACCTCGTCGGCGCGGGCGAGCAAAGTGGGCGGCACGTGGATGCCGAGTGCGCGGGCGGTAGGCAGATTGATGACTAGCTCGAACTTGCTCGACTGCATGACAGGCAAATCC
>Ga0306926_10008063_pt1 | contig 11490 bp, 11 predicted proteins | sample flu12Cox44000178_FD_203759 | JGI IMG/M metagenome (GOLD analysis project Ga0306926, IMG submission 203759) | Lab enrichment of tropical soil microbial communities from Luquillo Experimental Forest, Puerto Rico - flux8day.12C.oxic.44.000.178 (v2)... | ecosystem: Environmental > Terrestrial >...
TGCGCGATGCTGTCGGCGATCAGCTTTGCTTCGATCTCGGGCTTTCGGATCTCGACGATGTTGAGGCTGACCTCACTGTTGGTGAGCTTGGCGATGTCGGTGCGCAGCTTCTCGATGTCGGCTCCTTTTTTGCCAATCACGACACCCGGTCGCGCCGAATGGAGCGTGATTCGTGTCTTCTTGGCAGCGCGCTCGATGACGACGCGGGACACGCCCGCCTGCCCCAACCGCTGATGCAAAAACTTGCGCAGGCCCAGATCATCTAGCAGCAGGTTCCCGTACTCCTTGCGCGCGAACCAGCGCGAGTCCCAGGTGCGATTGATACCTAGCCGAAGCCCGATCGGATTGACCTTTTGACCCATTACTCAGGCTCCTCTGCGCGCTCGCGGACGACGACCGTGAGGTGCGCGAAATGCTTTTCGACCCGTGCCGATCGACCCCGGCCGCGGGTGTGAAACCGTTTCAGCACGAACGCACGACCGACAGTGGCCTCTTTGATATAGAGACGATCGACATCGAGCTGGTGGTTGTTTTCGGCATTGGCGATCGCCGCCTGCAACACTTTCTTGACGTCGCGGGCGATGCGGCGATGGGAAAAGGTGAGTTCCGCCAGCGCGGAGGCGGCGGCCTTGCCGCGGATCGTCTCGGCGACGAGATTGAGCTTGCGCGGGCTGGTGCGCAGCCCGCGAAGACAAGCCTGGGCCTCGGTTTCATCGAGGCGGCGCGGTGCCTCTGGCTTACCCATCTCAGCCCCTCCTCGCCCGCTTGTCGCCAGCGTGGCCGTAAAAGGTTCGGGTTGGCGCGAACTCGCCGAGCTTGTGACCAATCATGTTCTCGGTGACCAGCACCGGGATGAACTTGTGGCCGTTATAGACGCCAAAAGTGAGCCCGACGAATTGCGGAAAGATCGTCGACCGACGCGACCAGGTTCTGATCACCTGGTTTCGTCCGGACCTGCGCGCCTCCTCCGCCTTCTTGAGAAGGTAGCCGTCAACAAACGGCCCCTTCCAAACTGAGCGTGCCAAGCGTGCTCTCCGTTACTCGAATGCTAACGCTTGTGCCGGCGCCGGACGATCAGTCGATCCGTCGCCTTGTTGTGGCGGGTCTTCTTGCCCTTGGTCGGCTTGCCCCACGGCGTGACCGGATGGCGGCCGCCCGAAGTGCGACCTTCGCCGCCGCCATGCGGATGATCGATGGGGTTCATTGCCACACCGCGCACCGAAGGGCGGCGACCCAACCATCGGTTGCGCCCAGCCTTAGCGATGACGATGTTCTGCTGATCCGGGTTCGAGACGGCACCGATCGTCGCCCGGCACTCGGCCCGCACCATGCGCAGTTCGCCTGAGGATAGTCGCAGGAGCGCATAGCCTTGGTCGCGGCCGACGAGCTGAGCAAAGGTTCCCGCTGCCCGAGCGATCTGGCCACCTTTGCCAGCCTTCATCTCGACATTGTGGATGATGGTTCCGACCGGCATGCTGCGCATGGGCATCGTGTTCCCGGGCTTGACATCGACCCTCTCGCCCGAGATGACGGTGTCTCCCGGCCTAAGCCGCTGCGGAGCCAGAATGTAAGCGAGTTCGCCGTCCTGGTAGCGGATCAGAGCGATGAACGCGGTCCGATTGGGATCGTATTCAAGGCGCTCGACGGTGGCGGGTATATCAAGCTTCGCGCGCTTGAAATCGATGATCCGGTAGCGCCTTTTGTTGCCGCTGCCCCGCCAGCGCAGGGTGATCCGGCCCGTATTGTTGCGGCCGCCCTTGCCCCGCACGCCTTCGGTTAACGCCTTGACCGGCTTGCCCTTCCACAGCCCGCTGCGATCGACGATGACGAGCTGACGTTGGGACGGCGTCGTCGGGTTAAAGGTCTTCAACGCCATCGCATCAGATTCCCGTCGTCACGTCGATCCGTTGGCTCTCGCCAAGCGTGACGACCGCCTTCTTATAGTCCGAACGCCGCCCGACACGACCGCGAAAACGCTTTAGCTTGCCCCGGACCCGGATCGTGTTGACCGATGTTACCTTGACATTGAACAGCCCTTCGACGGCCGCCCTAACCTCACGTTTTGTGGCGGTCAGCGGCACGCGAAAGATTACTTGGTTGTGTTCGGAGACGTTCGTCGCCTTTTCGGTGATCACCGGGAAACGGATGATGTCAAACATCTGCTGCCGAGTCAGCGTCGTCGCGATGCGCGGGATCACGCGAAACCGGCTCATTTAAGGCGAGCCTCGAGATGTCGCACCGCCTCGCGCGTGAGGGCCAGCGTATCGCGCCGTAAAATGTCATAAACATTCGCTCCCTGCTGCGGCAGCACATCGACGCACGGCAGATTGCGCGCCGCCCGCACGAAATTCTCCTCGACGACTGATCCATCGATGATCAACACCGAATCCCAACCGAGTGCCGCAAGACGCGCGCGCAGCGCTTTCGTTTTGGCTTCGCCGATGTGAGCGGCGTCGATCACCACGAGCTTGCCCTCGTCCTGCTTGGCCGACAGCGCAATCTTGAGGCCGAGCCGACGCACCTTCTTCTGCAGGTCGAACGCGTGAGAGCGCACCACCGGACCGAAAATACGCGCGCCGCCGCGGAACTGCGGCGATCGCAGGCTGCCCTGGCGGGCGCGGCCCGTGCCCTTCTGCTTGTAGGGTTTCTTGGTGGTGCCTCGGATTTCGCTGATCCCCTTCGTCTTGTGGGTGCCGGCGCGGCGTTTTGCCAGCTGCCAATTTACGACGCGAGCGAGGATGTCGCGGCGGATCGGAAGCCCGAAGATCTCGTCGGCAAGTTCGATGTCCCCGACCTCCTCGTTGTCGAGATTGCGGACGGTCAGCTTCATGGCAAAGCCTCTCCCGCCGGACTTTCCGTCGGCAACGCGCCAACCCGCAAAGCGGCCGGGAACGGTAGTCCGTCCGGTGCCTTACGCTTAGCGGCATCTCTGACGAGCACATAGCCGCCTGCGCTGCCCGGCACCGACCCCTTGATCATCAGGACACCGTGCTCCGCGTCAACCGAAATCACCTCGAGGCTCTGTGTCGTCACCCGGGTGGCGCCGAGTTGTCCCGCCATCTTCTTGTTCTTGAAGGTCTTGCCCGGCGACTGACGTTGGCCGGTTGAACCATGGCTGCGATGTGAGATCGACACGCCATGACTGGCTCCCAACCCGCCGAAATTATGCCGTTTTATTGCGCCGGCAAACCCTTTGCCGATGCTGACCCCGACGACGTCGACATATTGGCCAGGGAGAAAATGCGCAGCAGTGATTTCCGAGCCGACCGCGAGCACGGCATCCTCGGAGACGCGAAACTCAGCGAGGCGGGCCTTCGGCTCGACCTTCCCCTTCGCAAAATGGCCGCGCTGGGGCTTTGTCACTCGCTTGACCTTAGCCGTGCCAACGCCGAGTTGCAGGGCCGTGTACCCGTCCCTTTCCCGGGTGCGCACGGCAACCACCTGGCAGTTGTCAATCTTGAGCACCGTCACCGGCACATGATCTCCCTCCGCGGCAAAGATCCGAGTCATGCCAATTTTCTGCGCTAGGAGGCCAGTGCGCATCGCGCCAATCTCAAAGCTTGATTTCGACATCGACCCCGGCTGCGAGATCGAGTTTCATAAGCGCGTCGACGGTTTGCGGCGTCGGGTCGACGATATCCAGCACGCGTTTATGAGTGCGGATCTCGAATTGCTCGCGAGATTTTTTGTCAACATGCGGCGAACGCAGCACCGTGAATTTCTCGATCTTCGTCGGCAGCGGGATTGGGCCGCGCACTCGCGCCCCGGTGCGCCTTGCCGTGTTGACGATTTCGCTGGTCGACTGATCGAGCACCCGGTGATCGTAGGCGCGTAGGCGAATGCGGATATTTTGATTGTCGATGGCCATGAACGTCTTCCGGTTCCCGAGCGGGCGCGCGGCCCGCCTACCCTATTTGATAATTTTTGCGACGACGCCGGCGCCGACGGTGCGGCCGCCCTCGCGGATCGCAAAGCGCAGCCCCTCATCCATCGCAATCGGCGCAATCAGTTCGATCTCCATCGAGATGTTGTCGCCCGGCATCACCATCTCGGTCCCCTCCGGCAAATGCACCGTCCCGGTCACATCGGTCGTGCGGAAGTAAAACTGCGGCCGGTAGTTGCCAAAAAACGGCGTGTGCCGCCCGCCCTCCTCCTTGGTCAGGATATAGGCCTCGCACTGAAACCGGGTGTGCGGCGTGATCGAGCCCGGCGCCGCCAACACCTGCCCGCGCTCGACCTCCTCGCGCTTGGTGCCGCGCAGCAACGCCCCGATGTTGTCGCCCGCCTCGCCCTGGTCGAGCAATTTGCGAAACATCTCCACGCCCGTCACCACCGTCTTGGCGGTCGGCCGCAACCCGACAATCTCCACCTCGTCACCGACCTTGATCACCCCGCGCTCGACCCGCCCGGTCACCACCGTGCCGCGCCCCGAGATCGTGAACACATCCTCAATCGGCATCAAAAACGGCCGGTCCTTGGCCCGCTCCGGCTGCGGAATGTAATCATCCACCGCCGCCATCAGCGCCAGGATCGACCCCTGTCCCTGCTCCGGGTTGCGACCCTCCAGCGCAAACAGCGCCGAGCCCCGCACCACCGGAAGCTCGTCCCCCGGAAAGCCATACGACGTCAACAGCTCGCGCATCTCCAGCTCAACCAGATCCAACAGCTCCGGATCGTCCACCATGTCGATCTTGTTCATGTACACAACCAACGACGGCACCCCTACCTGGCGCGCCAGCAGAATGTGCTCGCGCGTCTGCGGCATCGGTCCGTCCGCCGCCGACACCACAAGGATCGCCCCGTCCATCTGCGCCGCCCCGGTGATCATGTTCTTGATGTAGTCGGCATGCCCCGGACAATCGACATGCGCATAGTGCCGATTGCCCGTCTCGTATTCGACATGCGCCGTCGCAATCGTTATCCCCCGCGCCCGCTCCTCCGGCGCCTTGTCAATCTGGTCAAACGGCACAAACGTCGCCCCGCCACTCTCCGCCAACACCTTGGTGATCGCCGCCGTCAGTGTCGTCTTGCCATGGTCGATGTGGCCAATCGTCCCGATGTTGCAGTGCGGCTTCGTCCGCTGAAACTTCGCCTTCGACATGCTCTTTCTCCGCTCAATTCAGCGCTGGCATGATAGTCAGGCCATCTTGGCACGGACTTCGTCCGCTACCGCCTGCGGTACCAGCTCGTAATGGTCGAAATGCATAGTGTACTGGGCGCGGCCCTGGCTCATCGAACGCAACGTATTGACATAGCCGAACATATTGGCGAGCGGCACCATCGCGTCGATGACCCGTGCGTTGCCGCGGGTATCCATTCCCGTGACCTGACCGCGGCGGCTGTTCAGGTCACCGATGACGTCACCCATGTACTCCTCGGGCGTCACCACTTCGACCCGCATTATTGGCTCGAGGAGTTTCGGCGCAGCCTTTATGACGCCGTCTTTGAAGGCCGCGCGCGCTGCGATCTCGAAGGCGAGCACGCTCGAATCTACTTCGTGATATGCACCGTCGAACAACACGATCCTCAGATCGATAACCGGGAAACCGGCGAGCACGCCAGTCTCGGTCGACGCTTTCAGGCCCTTCTCGACACCCGGCACATACTCCTTCGGCACAGTCCCGCCGACCACCGCGTTTTCAAAGACGAAGCCTGAGCCCGGCGGTAGCGGCTCGAAACGGAGCTTGACGCGAGCGAATTGGCCGGCTCCTCCGGTCTGCTTCTTGTGGGTATAATCGACCTCGGCCGTGCGGGTGATCGTCTCACGGTAGGCGACCTGCGGTACCCCAACATTGGCGTCGACCTTGAACTCCCGTTTCATCCGATCGACGATGATCTCGAGATGTAGTTCGCCCATTCCCTTGATCACAGTCTGGCCACTCTCATGATCGACCGTGACGCGGAATGACGGGTCTTCGGTAGCGAGCCGGGCGAGCGCTTGGCTCATTTTCTCCTGGTCGCCCTTGGTTTTGGGCTCGACGGCGATCTCGATGACCGGATCCGGGAAGTCCATGCGCTCGAGCACGACCGCGTGCGCGGGGTCGGATAGCGTGTCGCCGGTCGTGGTATTCTTGAGCCCGGCTAATGCGACGATGTCGCCGGCCCGCGCCTCTTTGAGATCCTCGCGGTGATTGGCGTGCATCTGCAGCATCCGGCCGATCCGCTCGCGGCTGCCCTTGACGGTATTCAATAGCTGACTACCGCTCGTCACGACGCCGGAATAGATGCGAACAAAGGTCAGCGAACCGACAAAGGGATCGCTCATGATCTTGAACGCTAACCCAGCGAAGGGCTCGTTGTCCGAGCAGCGGCGCACCACCGTGTCGTTCGAGCCCATCTTGACACCTTTGATCGCCGCGACATCGGTCGGCGCCGGCAGATAGTCGACCACGGCGTCGAGCAAGGGCTGCACCCCCTTATTTTTAAAGGCCGATCCGCTCAGTACCGGGACAAAGGCGCCGTCAAGCGTACCCTTGCGGATGCAACGCTTCAGGGTCTCCTCGCTCGGCTCCTCGCCGCCGAGATAAGCCTCCAGCGCTATGTCGTCCTGCTCGACCGCAGCTTCGACCAGTTTCGCGCGGAAGGCTTTCGCCTCGGCCGCCATCTCAGGCGGAATGTCCGCGATGTCGAACTGGGCGCCCAGGGTTTCTTCGCGCCATTTGATCGCCCGAAGGCCAACCAAATCAAGCACACCAACAAAATCGTTTTCGACTCCGATTGGCAGCTGCAGGACCAGCGGCCTCGCCCCGAGGCGATCGGCAATCATCGCGACACAGCGCGGAAAATCCGCGCCGAGGCGGTCCATCTTGTTGACAAAACAGATTCGCGGCACGCCGTATTTGTCGGCTTGGCGCCACACCGTCTCCGATTGAGGCTCGACGCCAGCGACCGAATCGAACACCGCAACCGCGCCGTCGAGGACCCGTAGGCTACGCTCGACCTCGATCGTAAAATCCACATGGCCAGGCGTGTCGATGATATTGATGCGATGTTCCTGCCAAAAGCAGGTCGTCGCCGCGGAGGTGATGGTGATGCCGCGCTCCTGCTCCTGCGCCATCCAGTCCATCGTGGCGGTGCCTTCGTGGACCTCGCCGATCTTGTAGGAGCGTCCGGTGTAATAGAGAATCCGCTCAGTCGTTGTCGTCTTGCCGGCATCGATATGCGCCATGATGCCGATATTTCGATACCGCTCAAGAGGTGTCGTACGTGCCATGAGCAAAGCTCCGACGGCGCTGCCCGCAGGCCGCGCCCTGAAGTGAAATCCTGTACCGGCTATCCTCTGCAGGCGTCTACCAGCGATAATGCGAAAAGGCCTTGTTCGCATCGGCCATCCGGTGGGTGTCCTCCCGCCGTTTGACCGCGACACCGCGATTATTGGCGGCATCGAGGAGTTCGCCCGAGAGCCGCTCTTCCATCGTATTCTCCGACCGGCCACGCGAACTCGAAATCAGCCAGCGGATCGCCAACGCCTGGCTGCGGTCGGCCCGAACTTCCACCGGCACTTGGTAGGTGGCGCCGCCGACCCGGCGCGAGCGCACTTCGACGGCGGGACGCACATTGCCGAGCGCATCGTGGAACACGCGCAACGGATCCTGGCCGCTGCGTTTGGCGATGCGGTCCAACGCCCCATAGACAATCCGTTCTGCAACCGACTTCTTGCCCTCGTACATCAGGCAGTTCATGAACTTGGTCAGGACGGCATCGCCGAACTTGGCATCGGGCAAGACCTCGCGTTTGACGGCGGCGCGACGGCGCGACATAGCCGTCTCTCCTACTGCGGACGCTTGGCGCCGTATTTCGAACGGCGCTGACGGCGATCCTTGACACCTTGGGTGTCGAGGGTGCCGCGGATGATGTGATAGCGCACGCCGGGCAGATCCTTGACCCGCCCGCCGCGGATCAACACAACAGAATGCTCCTGCAGGTTGTGACCCTCGCCCGGGATGTAGCTTGTTACCTCGTAACCGTTGGTCAGACGCACGCGGGCGACCTTTCGCAAAGCGGAATTGGGCTTCTTAGGCGTGGTCGTGTACACGCGCGTGCACACGCCGCGTTTCTGCGGGCAAGCTTCCATCGCCGGGACTTTGTTGCGCGCCAGCTGCCATCTCCGCGGATTGCGGATGAGCTGGTTTATCGTTGGCATGGTCACAACCCCTTCAAACGAAACAACCGCTCGGCGCCTGTGCCACGCCGGAGCGGTGGTGAGCCACTACTCAAGTTTTAACGCGCCCTTTTGCAAGAGCGCCAAGCCATGCGCTTGCCCCAGCGCTGCGTCTAGGCAGCTTCCTACGGTTAGCCCCGCATGAGATCTGTATTAGTAATGACGCATGCGCGCCGGGTCAAGCCCTCCCGCACCCCATCCTCGCGGTGCGGCCCCGCCTCAGGCCGTCCGCTGTTCGTCTTCGACGAGCTGAGCAGCCTCTTCCTCATTGGCCGCGATCGCGGCCAGCTCGCGATCACGCTGGGCAGCGATCTCGCGCAACCGGGCGATGACGCTGCCGGTGCCCGCCGGGATAAGCCGGCCGACAATCACGTTTTCCTTAAGCCCAGTCAGCGTGTCGATCCTTCCCGATACTGCGGCCTCGGTCAGGACGCGCGTCGTCTCCTGGAAAGACGCCGCCGAGATGAACGAATTCGTCTGCAGGCTGGCCTTAGTGATGCCTTGCAAAACCGGATGGGCAAGCGCGATGCGCAGCCCCTCCTTTTCGGTATTGGCGTTTTCGAGTTCGAACTCAGAACGGTCGACCTGCTCGCCGGCAAGGAAGGTCGTGTCGCCGGGTTCTTCGATCTCGACCTTCTGCAACATCTGCCGCACGATCACCTCGATGTGTTTGTCGTTGATCCGCACGCCCTGCAACCGATAGACTTCCTGAATCTCGTTGATCAGATAGCTCGCCAACTCCTCAACCCCGAGGATTCGCAGGATGTCGTGTGGGACCCGGTTGCCGTCCATCAACAGGTCCCCCTTCTGGACGTAATCCCCTTCCTGGACGCTGATGTGCTTGCCTTTAGGAATCAGATACTCGACCGGCTCCTTGTCCTGTTCGGTCGGGGCGACAACGATCCGCCGCTTGGCCTTATAATCCTTGCCGAATTCGATGCGTCCCTCGCTTTCGCTGATTATCGCGAAATCCTTCGGCTTGCGCGCTTCGAACAGCTCGGCTACGCGTGGCAGTCCTCCGGTGATGTCCCGTGTCTTCGACGATTCACGCGGGATCCGAGCGAGGACATCACCCGCCTTCACATTCGCCCCGTTATCAACCGAGAGAATGGCGTCGACCGACATGAAGTAACGCGCCTCGAGCCCGTTGGCGAGCGTCAACACTTCCCCGTCTTCGTCGCGCAACGTTATGCGCGGCCTCAAATCGCTACCCCGTGGCTGCTGCTTCCAGTCGACCACTACTTTCGATGAGATCCCGGTCGCCTCGTCGACCGTCTCGCGGACCGAAAGGCCTTCTATCAGGTCGATATAATGGGCGATCCCTTCCTTCTCGGTGATGATCGGAATCGTGTAAGGATCCCACTCGACCAGCCGGTCTCCCCGCTTGACCTGAGCCCCGTCGTCGACCAGCAGCCTCGCGCCGTACGGAACGCGATGCCGCGCCTTTTCCCGACCTGCCTCGTCCTGCAGCACGACTTCGGTGTTCCGGCCCATCACCACAGGGACCCCGGCGGAGCTGATGACGACGTTGCGGTTCTTAACCTCGACGGTGGCGTCGAAAGCGGCCTCGACGGAAGATTGCTCGGCGCCCCGTTGCGCCGCACCGCCGATATGGAAAGTGCGCATCGTCAGCTGGGTACCGGGCTCGCCGATCGACTGAGCCGCGATGACGCCGACCGCTTCGCCCATATTCACGACCGTGCCGCGCGCGAGATCGCGACCATAGCACTTGCCGCACACGCCAATGCGCGACTCGCAGGTCAGCACCGAGCGGATCGATACCGCATCAATCCCGACCCGCTCGATTTGGTCGACCGCATCCTCGTCGATCAACGCCCCCGCCCGGACAACGACCTCGCCACTGACGGGATCGAGAATGTCGACCGCCGCTGTGCGACCCAGAATGCGGTCGGCAAGCGGAGCGATCACCTCACCGCCGTCGACAACCGCGCTCGTCATCAGGCCGCGGGTGGTACCGCAGTCCTCCTCGGTGATGATGGCGTCCTGAGCGACATCGACGAGCCGGCGGGTCAGGTAGCCCGAGTTCGCCGTCTTTAGCGCTGTATCGGCAAGACCCTTGCGCGCACCGTGTGTCGAATTGAAGTATTCGAGCACGGTCAGCCCCTCCTTGAAGTTAGAGATGATCGGCGTTTCGATGATCTCGCCCGACGGCTTGGCCATCAGACCGCGCATCCCGGCCAGTTGCTTGATCTGCGCCGCCGAGCCGCGGGCGCCCGAATCCGACATCATCCACACGGAGTTGACGGGTTCGCCCGGCGCAGCCGAGCGAATTATCTTGAGCATCTCCTCGGCGACCTTATCGGTGCAACGCGACCATACATCGACCACCTTATTGTATTTTTCGCCCTGGGTGATCAGACCGTCCTGATATTGCTGTTCGTACTGCTTAACTTGGTCCTGCGCCTGGGCGACTAGTCCGCGCTTGGCCTCGGGGATGATCAGATCGTTCTTGCCGAACGAGATGCCGGCCTTGCAGGCCTGCTGAAAACCGAGCGACATCAGCCGGTCGCAGAAGATGACGGTCTCCTTCTGGCCGCAATGGCGATAGACTTGGTCGATGACGTTGCTGACCTCCTTTTTTGTCAAGAGGCAATTGATCAGCTCAAAGGCAATTGCCGGATGCCGCGGCAGGATCTCGGACAGCAGCATGCGGCCCGGAGTGGTCTCGACCAGCTGTACCACTGGCTTGCCCGTGTCATCGACCGTGCGAAAACGCGCTTTGATACGGGCATGCAGCGACACCGCCTTAGACTCGAGCGCATGCTCGATCTCGCCGATGCTGGTGAAGAGCATGCCCTCGCCCTTTTCGTCAGGGCGCTCCATGGAGATGTGATAGAGACCAAGGACGATGTCCTGCGACGGCACGATGATTGGCTTGCCGTTCGCCGGGCTCAGGATGTTGTTGGTCGACATCATCAGGACTCGCGCCTCGAGCTGTGCCTCGAGCGACAGCGGTACGTGCACTGCCATCTGATCGCCGTCGAAATCGGCGTTGAAGGCGGTACAGACGAGCGGGTGCAGTTGGATCGCTTTGCCCTCAATAAGTACTGGTTCAAACGCCTGAATTCCCAACCGATGAAGCGTCGGCGCACGGTTCAACAGGACGGGATGCTCGCGAATTACTTCCTCGAGGATGTCCCAGACTTCCGGCCGCTCTTTCTCGACCATGCGCTTGGCCGCCTTAATCGTACTGGCGAGGCCATAAAGCTCCAGCTTCGAATAGATAAACGGCTTAAACAGCTCAAGTGCCATCTTCTTTGGCAGCCCGCACTGCTGCAGCTTGAGCTCGGGACCGACGACGATGACCG
>Ga0306926_10008064_pt1 | contig 11490 bp, 8 predicted proteins | sample flu12Cox44000178_FD_203759 | JGI IMG/M metagenome (GOLD analysis project Ga0306926, IMG submission 203759) | Lab enrichment of tropical soil microbial communities from Luquillo Experimental Forest, Puerto Rico - flux8day.12C.oxic.44.000.178 (v2)... | ecosystem: Environmental > Terrestrial > Soil...
CGGGTGGTTTTATTCTTTTTGGGCGAAACATTCGGTCAGCTGTACAGCTTCGCAAGCTGATCGACGATCTCCGAGATCTTTCCGAAACCGAGCCGATCATAACAATTGACCAGGAAGGCGGGAGGGTTTCCCGCTTGAAGCTGATCGGTGATGAACCTCCTAATGCACAACAGATCCGTGAGAGAAACGATCTCACGCTCGCAACCCAACATGGTCGTATAACCGGCGAGATTTTGCGATTGTTCGGATTTAACCTGGATCTCTGCCCGGTCCTGGACATTTCATTCGATGATGACGCCGACAATTCGCTTCGCGGGCGATGTTACGGCACGAGCGTTGCTCAGGTGACTGAATTTGCGGGCGCGTTCAATGCCGCACTATTAGAAACCGGCGTGAAGTCGTGTGGAAAGCATTTTCCGGGATATGCGGCGGCCCGCCTGGACCCGCATCATGACCTGCCGCGCATCGATCGGACCAGGCGCGAGCTGGACGAGACCGAATTGGCTATCTTCAGAAATTTCTCACGCCGGGTCAGCAGCATGATGATCTGTCACGGATGGTTTCTCGCCTTTGATGCGACGAAAACGCCCGCCTCGCTTTCCAAGTCGATCGTTACCGAACTTCTGATAAAGGAGATAGCATTCGAAGGTCTTGTTATGACGGACGATCTCGACATGGGAGCTATCACCAATGAAATCGGATTCGCCGAGGCGATTGAGCGATCAATCATAGTGGGCAACCACCTGGCGATGATTTGTCATCGTACGCATCTGGTGGAAGAGGCGTTGGCCGTGCTGCAAGGCGTGCCCTCTGCGGCGTTAGATCGGGCTCTCGAGGCAATCCATCGTTTCAAAAAGGATTTCGCGGCAATCGGGTTCTTCTCCGAAGAACGATTTCAGGAGCTGAATCAGCAGATCCGGGACCTTCGCATCGCAACCTTGGGACCTGAAAAAGCGGCTCAGCGAAGCCCGGACGATGGGAAGCGTTCTCCGGTGGAAGTTTACTGAGGGCATTACCCTGCTGCTTTTCCGCTGGAAATAGGGCAGGTTTCCCTCCAGATTTTAGCGAGTATTCAATGTTAAACGAGATTGCTCAGCTGCTACTCCTTCAAGATCGAGATCAAAGGATCAGGACGTGCAAGGCGGAGCTTGAGACTGTTCCTTTGGAGCAGCGGCGGATAGATCAACTCGTTTCTTCGAAAAGCGGCGCTTTTGAGCAGGCAAGGCAGCGTTTTCGCGATCTCGAAGTCCAGAAGAAGAGGCTGGAGCTGGATGCTCAGTCTCGTCGAGACGCCATCGTCAAATACAAAGGCCAGCAATTTCAAACAAGGAAAAATGAAGAGTTTCAGGCGATCGGCCAGGAAATTCATAGGTTCGAAAGAGAGATAGAGCGAATCGAAGATACCGAGATTGAGCTGATGGAAGAGTCGGAAAAAATCAGCAGCCATATCGCACAAGCGGAGCAGGAATTGGTCGCGGCGAAGCGCCAGGCACAACAGCAGGAAGCGGATTTAAAGAGGAAGCAGCAGACCTTGGAAGAACTTCTCCGCGAAACCGAGAACGAACGCGAGAGAGTGTCTCAAGGACTCGATCCGGATCTTCTTTTTCGTTATTCCCGCCTTTTTGCGACTAAAGGAGGAAATGCTGTGGTACCGGTCGAGCATGAGTTTTGCATGGGGTGTCACATGAAGAATACGACGACCCTGGTTCATCGAGTGAAGTTGGGTCGCGAGATTGTCCACTGCGAACAGTGCGGCCGTATTTTGTATTATGCAGATTGAAACGTGCGCGCTGAAAGATCTCTGCGCGATGCTGTTTGTTTGCTCGCTCGCCTGAGATCAAATGTGTCGGTTCATCGCGCTTTTCTCAGCGCATCCTTCAGAGGGTGAAATCCTTCTCCTGGTCGTGGCTGGGTTCCTGGCTGGAATAATGAATGCCGTGGCGGGCGGCGGTACCTTTCTTACTTTTCCGGCGCTTGTATTCACTGGTATACCTTCGGTTGCTGCGAACCAGACGAGTTCCACTGCCGTATTCCCCGGCCAAGTCGCGAGTTTTTGGGCTTATCGTAACATTCTTGCAGCCGAAAAACGGACGGTTTTGGTATTGGGTCTGACGAGTTTGATCGGTGGATCTTTAGGGGCATTCATCCTTTTGCACTTATCGAGCTCGTCGTTTGACCGGTTGGTTCCCTGGCTGCTTCTTTTCGCGACCTTTGCGTTCGCTTTCGGCAATGGAATTCGAAGACGCCTCGGCTGGCGATTGGTAAGCGGATCCGGGGGCGAAATTGCCTGGACACCTCTACTGAAGGCGGCTGGCATCCAGTTAGTAATCGGCATTTATGGCGGCTTCTATGGCGCCGGTGCCGGCATACTGGAGTTGGCGGTTCTGGACATGTTGGGACTCGAGAATATACATCTCGCCAACGCTCTTAAGGTCATTTTGACGACAGCGTTCAATACCCTGGCTCTCGTGATCTTTATTGCGGTTGGGAAGATCTTCTGGGTAGAAGCCCTGATCATGGGGGCGGCAACCACCGCGGGTGGATATGGAGGCGCATGGGTCGCGCTACGACTTCCCCCGCTCTGGGTTCGGGGATTTGTAATCGCTGTCGGTGCGACCATGACGGTCTATTTTTTCCTGCGCCTCCGCTAGCTAACTTTCTCTGCTATGTCAAAACAGCCGTCTTGGAATCGCTCCTAACGTCCGTAGGGGAGTTGGTAGGGGCGGATCTCCGAGCCGCCCGCTGAGAAGAGCAATGTTCGCCGATTTTCGTTTATTAAATGGCCGTACCTCCCTGAAAGTGATCAAACCGACCTCCCTGAGCGTTTCTCTCGTCTTGTTCATCGGTCTGCTTGATAATAACGGTCGGCTCGGAGATCCGACCCTACCAGTCCGCGAGAAAAAAATGCCTGGCATCAGAGATGCCGCGCTACCTTTCTGTTTTGTGAGAGCGGCCGGTTCGGCGAAAGGTTTACAAAAGAGCCGATCCGGTCTACGGCTTTCTAAACGATGCCTCAAAGAAGGAAATCTGACGCTCCGATTCAAGCATCGAGGGTTTTTGCGGTGGTTGGATCCGATGAGGGTGAAACCAGACGGCGAGCACGTGAGTTGGCGTTGCAACTGACGCCAAAAGAGGCCGGAGATTTTGGTGTGGATTCGATCGATGGCGCGGCGGATAACGCCGAACAAGCAGTGCAGCGAATCCATCAGGCGATCGAGGCAATTCAAACCCTTCCCTTTTTTGGTTCCGAAAAGCTGGTATGGCTCAAAAGCGTCAATTTTCTGGCTGATACCTCGATCGGCCGTTCCGCCGGGGTCCTGGCGGCTTTGGAGGAGTTCAAGGAATTTCTGGCGAAAGGCCTGCCAAACGGGGTTTACTTTTTGCTGAGTGCTTCGGAGGTGGACAAACGGCGAAGTTTCTTCAAGTCTCTTGGTAACTTCGCCAGGCTTGAGCAATTCGACAGGCTGGATACGAGCAGGCCAGGTTGGGAAGAGGAAGTTGAGTTCGTTGCCAGGCGGTTGGCTGCTGAATTCGATTTGAAATTCGAGACCGAGGCGTTGGAGATATTTGTTCGTCTCGCGGGCGCCGACACTCAGCAGTTGCGCAACGAACTTGAAAAGCTCGATCTTTACCTTGGGGAAAAGCGGAGAGTTACTGTTAAAATCGTCCGCGAGCTTGTCGCTAAATCGACCGCGGGCGTCATCTGGGAATTGGGCGCCTGCATCTCAAAACGTCGATTAGGGGAGAGCCTCGCCCTGCTTGATCAGTTGCTCTTCCAGGGTGAGACGCCTATCGGCATCTTGTTCGTAGCCATCATCCCAACGGTCCGAAATTTATTGGTCGTGAAAGATCTCCTGCTTCGTCATAAGGTGCCTCCTCCTCAAGTGCCATTTCATTTCAGCCGAACGCTCACCGGGTTGCCCGAAGACGCGACTCGGCACTTACCGCGGAAGAAGGACGGGACGATTAACGCTTATGCGTTGGGACTGGCTGCTTTGGAAGTCGGCCGTTTCGAGCTCCAGGAACTGGTGGACGGTCTTGACGCGTGTTTGAAAGCCAACATTCAGCTGGTTACAACTCAGCTTGAGCCCAGATTAATTCTTAGCCAGCTGCTTGTAAAACTGATCGTCGGCGGGCAGTGGCTGGAAATCCGCAAAGCTTTTGGACCGGGGAAACTCCTCGCGCCGGAGTGAAACAACCGTGACGCCGATCGCGACAGTGGCGCACATTCTGGGCTGGCAGTTCAGTTACGCATTGTTAGAGTTCTTCGATGAGTACGACCTCGATTTGGACTGCTCTGCGCAACCGCACCTTTCGCATTCTTTGGCTGGCGAGCGTTCTGTCTGGGTGCTGTGTTTCCGCTCATGATATGGCAGCAACGTGGGTGATGAATACCCTGACCACTTCGCCTCTTTTGCTGTCATTGCTCTCCACATCCGCGGCACTACCCTTCTTTTTCCTCACCTTCCCGGCCGGCGCCGTTGCGGACATGGCAAACCGCAAAACCATCTTATGCGTAATGCATGTTTGGCTCGCGCTTGCGGCGGGCGGTCTCGCCTTGCTTTCGGCCCTTCACATGTTGAACCCGTCGATCATTCTCGGCGCAGTATTTCTTCTGGGTGTCGGATTTGCCTGCAATGCGCCTGCGTGGATGTCCGTTGTGCCCGACGTTGTATCCAAAGAAGAACTTTCCTCCGCAATTGTGCTCGGGGGTGTCCAGCTGAACATATCGGGCATCATCGGACCCGCCCTCGGCGGGCTGTTGCTTCCCTTGATTGGCCCGACTGCGCTTTTTGGTTTGAATAGCGTCGCTTTCCTGCTCGTCTTGGGGGCCATCTTGCAATGGCACCAGAAGCGCAGCCACTCGGTACTTCCAAGCGAGAGTTTGGTTGAGTCGTTTTTTGGAGCTGTAAGATATGTGCGCTACTCCCAAACCATGCAGGTCGTGCTGCTTCGCGCCTTTCTGTTTGCATTTCTCATTTCCGTCATACCCTCGCTGTTGCCGGTGGTAGGGCTTCAGGCCCTCAAACTTTCTTCTTCCCATTTGGGAGTTCTCTTTACAAGCATGGGCGTAGGTTCTCTTTTGGGCGCGGTATTCGTCGTTCCTTGGGCCCGAGAGCAATTCACGCCGAATAAGGTGACAATATTGGCGAGTGTTTTGCTCGCGTTCGTCTATTTTCTGATGGCGACTGTTCGCAACTTGGAAGCGTTCATGCTTGTGGCAGCACTTGCCGGCCTGGGTTGGACCCTGGCTGCGTCCGAGCTCTGGGTCACTGCTCAGCAGGCGATGCCAGGCTGGACACGCGGTCGTTTGAATGCTGCTCAATTGATGGTCTCCCAAGGAGGGATTGCTTTGGGCGGCTTAGTCTGGGGCTCTGTTGCGGCTTTCACCGGATTCGAGTACACGCTCTTGCTGGCTGCTCTGTTTGTTTTTTTGAATCTCTCGGTTGCCGGTCCGCTTTCGATCGATTTTGCCCGAACGATCAAAACGGAACCTGCGCCTCCCATGCGGATGCCTGAGTTTCCCGAATCGCCGGATCCGGATGAAGGTCCTATTGCTGTGGTCGCCGAGATAACGATCGATCGGCAGAAACGTCTGCAATTCCTCGATCTCATGCGCGAACTCAGGCGAATCTATTTACGAAACGGCGCATCAAGTGTACGTCTTTACGAGAACCTCTCCGAACGCTCGATATTCAGAATGGAGGCCGTGGCGCCTACATGGCGCGAATATCTGCTGCTTCAGAGACGACTCACCAAAAGCGAACGCGATATCCTCGACCGGGTGCTGAAACTGCACGCCGGAACGGCCACAAAAATCGACCACTACCTTTTAATCACTCGCGATCTTCTGGCGCCGAGTTCTGTTGCTTCGATCGATCAGGGTTCCGACGGTTGGGCCGTCAAGAACTTTACGGACTAGCCGGAAATGGAAGAATGGAAGATTGGAAGGATGAAGATTGCGCAATGCGGGACAGACCACGGTAGGGCCGAATCTCCGAGCAGGTCGCCGACAAAGCTCTCATCGCGTAACGCGGCGCCAAGGGGCCGGACGCCCTCCAAAATTTCGTGATCAGAGAAATCGCCCCCTTCACATAACGCGCCACGGCCATCAAAGCTTTGATCACAAGACTGGGAGGTGGGTCCCTCGCAGCCGCGGATGCAACAGGGACTCCCAACTCCGCGCTATTGATTCTTGCCATACGTGCAAAGGATGTCCGGGTGCATCCATTCTTCCATCCTTCCATTGCAGTCAATGCAGTGTCGACCTGCAGATTTAACGCTTTTTGGATTTCGCAGATCGACGCGTCTTACTCACTCCATATTGTACGGATTGTTTCTTTGGTTCGATTTTGCTGATCCCGCTTCCGCGCTTCAGCTCCATGATTTGATCGCGCAAAAGCGCAGCCCGCTCATACTCCAGATTAGTTGCAGCAACTTGCATTTCTTGTTCCAGTTCCCGGATTACTTCGGAGATATTGAAATCCCCGCCACCCTCCCTGATGATCGATTCCTCGACGTCGCGGCCTCGCAAAAGCGTGTGCAGGCTCTCCTGCACTGCCCGTTTCACGCTCGTCGGTGTGATCCCGTGCTCCTCGTTGTAAGCGATCTGCTTGGCGCGGCGATACTCTGTAATTGCTACCAGCTTCTGAATGCTCTCGGTATGCACATCAGCGAAGAGAACAACCTCGCCATTGATGTGACGAGCTGCCCGTCCAGTCGTTTGAATGAGAGATGTTTGGCTTCTCAGAAACCCCTCCTTGTCAGCATCAAGTATGCAAACCAGACTAACCTCAGGAAGATCCAGTCCCTCGCGCAAAAGGTTGATCCCAACCAGGATGTCGAATTCAGCTGCTCGAAGGGATCGCAATATCTCAACCCGCTCAATCGCATCAATCTCGCTGTGCAGGTAACGAACTTTAAGACCGACGTCGCGGAGATAATCCGTCAGATCTTCGGCGGTTCGTTTCGTCAAGGTTGTGATCAGAACGCGTTCCCGGCTCTCTGTTCTTTTCCGACAGAGTTCAATGGTTTCATCGATCTGATGCTTAAGAGGGCGTATGGTTATTTTTGGATCCAACAGCCCCGTCGGCCGAATGATCTGCTGGACTATCAGCCGGCTCCCCGGTTTTTGAACATTTAGTGCCTCGGAGGAACGACCCGTGAGCACCGGCACCAAAACCGGCTCAGTCTCCTCCTGGCCGATGCGTGAACGGGAGTGGGGGATATAGTCCTGGTTTCCTGCAACGCTATTCTGGATTTCAAACGCCGCAGGTGTGGCGCTGATGTAAAGAATCTGACTAGTCATCCTCATGAACTCGTCGAAATTCAACGGCCTGTTATCCAGCGCGCTTGGCAACCGAAAACCGTATTCGACAAGAACCGTTTTTCGCGATCTGTCCCCTTCGTACATACCCCCGATTTGGGGAATCGTGGCGTGCGATTCGTCAACGATGAGCAAGAAGTCTCTAGGGAAAAAATCCAGAAGTGTGTACGGTTGAGAGCCGGGTGGGCGTCCGCTCAGGTGCCTTGAATAGTTTTCGATTCCATTGCAGAACCCCATCTCCTGCATCATTTCCAGGTCAAACTCGGTCCGCATCTTAATTCGCTGAGCTTCGAGGAATTTTGCCTGCCCCTCGAACGTTTTGATCCGAGCATCAAGCTCCTCACGAATCGATTTCAGCGCCCGCTGCATCTTTTCATACGGAGTGACAAATTGTTTGGCCGGATAAAAAATGAATCGGTCCAGCGGCGCCACTGCATTGCCGGTCAACGGGTCAAACCGGGTGATGAGGTCGATTTCGTCGCCGAAGAACTCAACGCGAATTGCTTCTTCATCGAACGTAGCCGGGTGCACTTCAACCACGTCGCCCCGGACACGAAACCTTCCTCGACTCAAGGCAACATCGTTCCGCTCGTAAAGCATATCGACGAGTTTTGCGAGCAGGAATTCTCGAGAAATCTGCTGCCCGCGCGCTACGGAGCAAACCATATTTGCGTAGTCTTCCGGTGAGCCCAAACCGTAAATGCAAGAGACGCTTGCGACCACAATGACATCGTCGCGCGAGAGGAGAGAACTTGTCGCCGACAAGCGCAATCTTTCGATCTCTTCATTGATGGACGAATCCTTCTCGATGTAGGTATCAGTGCGCGGGATGTAAGCTTCGGGCTGATAGTAATCGAAATAGCTGACGAAATATTCAACGGCGTTCTGTGGGAAAAATTGTTTGAACTCGCTGTAAAGTTGGGCTGCCAGTGTCTTGTTATGGGAAATCACCAAGGTCGGCTCGTTCAGGGCAGCTACCACATTCGCCGCCGTAAATGTTTTGCCTGACCCCGTTACGCCAAGGAGTGTTTGATGGCGGTTGCCAGCCTCCAGGGAACGCCTCAACTGCTCGATTGCCTGCTGCTGATCGCCACGCGGTTTAAACTTTGAAGAAAGCTTGAATGGCATAATGCTATTGACTCGCCTGATAAACCCAAGAATCCAGACAGTCGTACAAGGGTACCTCCTGCGCAATAGCCTCTCTTTTCACATGCCTTTCCATCCCCCCTCAAACAACCAAGTCCGACGGAGAGACCAGATTGTCTTTTACCGCGCATCCGGGCGTTGCAAGCAACGCCCCTCCAGCGGCTTGAGGCCCTCCATCGTTCAGTTCCTGGGAAGCGCTTCTTCAATGTTTGATTCGATCGCTTACCTCAACTACTAATTCCCATGCGGATTATTCGCTATCTTGCGCAGGAAGGAGATGTCCGATATGCGGCCGAACAACCGGGAGGCCGCTGCTTTGATCTTCACGGCGACATCTTTCGAACATTTGAAGTCACCGATCACGAATCAGAAATGGTGAAGATTTTGGCGCCTATCGAGCCCCGAGTTATCCTTTGTATCGGCCTCAACTATCGAAAACACGCGGAAGAAACCGGAGCTAAGATTCCAGAACGACCCGTGTTATTTATGAAGGGTCCGAATACTTTGCAAAATCCGGGTGATCCGATTGTGCTGCCGACCAGACTGAAGAGCGACGAGGTAGATTATGAATGTGAGCTGGCAGTCATTCTTGGCAGGGAATGCAAGAATGTTTCGCGACCACACGCACTCGATTACGTTTTTGGCTACACCGCTGCTAACGACGTAAGCGCCAGAGACTGGCAGAAGCGCTGGGGCGGCGGCCAATTTTGTCGTGGAAAGGGCTTTGATACCTTTGCGCCCCTTGGGCCCGCGATCGTCACAAGAGATGAGATTGTGAATCCGAACGCGCTTCGCATCGAAACCCGAGTCAACGGCAAGACTCGTCAAAGTTCCAATACGTCGGACATGCTCTTTGATGTTCCGACTTTGATCGAGTTTCTCAGCGGGAGTACTACGCTCTACCCGGGTACGGTGATTTTGACCGGGACACCACAAGGCGTGGGGATGGCGATGAATCCGCCTCAATACCTAAAGCAGGGCGATTTTGTAGAAGTTGAAATCGAAAAGATCGGGGTGTTGAGCAACCCGGTTCTCGAGGAGGAATGAAAATGGCAAATACCTGCGGCTCTTTGACTTATGCAAGGAACTTGGGCGCTCTTCTCTCCGAGCTGATCCCACACGAAGATCTCGCGAGTGCTTTGCCTCGTGAAATTTCGCGCTACGCCAATTGGGAACTAGAGCCCGCGGGTGCGCAATCCGCTTCATCAATCTTCTCACGCTCCAGTTCTGATGGCTGCGACAGAGCAACCGGTTCGCCGACGGTTGTATCATGAAGGACGTCCAGCGCCTCAACAGGCGGCTTTGCAACATCCTCAGAATGATCAGTTGTATTCTCCGGGACTTCGGCGCCAGTTGCTTGCACTTCTTCGTTGGAATTTTCTTCAAATTCATCGCCACTCGGAATTACGAGCTCGTGACTTGTGGCTTCCAAGTCTTTTGGGGTGCCCTGCGCCGGTTGACGGGAGCCGCCTTTATCGGATTCAGCCGGTTTGGGTGGCAACGGCAAATCTAAAGTTCCATCGGCGAACTCGATTACATGACCAGCCTTAGCCAACCAGATCAGATCAGTTGCCAACGCCGTTTTCGCGTGCTGGTGTTCGGTACTTGCCTCGTCAGATGGACCAGTGGACCCGAGCTTGGATAGAATTTTTTCGGCGAGCTGCTTTCGAGAGATCTTCGGATACGATCTTATCGCGGAAAGTATAGATGAAAGGTTGGAAGAAACAGACGCTTGACTCTGATCAAATAGCTGTGGACGCACCGTTGAAATATAAAGAATGCGCTTTTTGTGTTTGAATACATGCAAGCCCGCTTGATTCAAGCCATGCCGCAGGGAACCCGCAATCTGGGCCGGGAAACGATTCTCTCTATCGCGAGCCTTCCGAATGGCGGCGATGATCCCGCGATCGGGAAGGTGCCGAGCTGTTTCCCCGGATAACTCGGTCGCCAGGCAAGGACGGATCAGGCTCGGAAGATAATGTGTACGAAAGTGCTGTTCCACCGCTGCCAGGCTCTCGAAAGTGACGGGATTCTGCTCGTCCTTCGTTCGAAACGTTACGGCCTTGCGAGCTTCCTCTTTCCATTGCTCGACGACTTGAGGATCGGCGGTTATTTCGATCGTCCGCCGGTAGTCGTCAAAGGACATACGCTTGTTAAATCTCTGTTCGTACAACGCTCGGAGAGCGGGCTGAAAGGCGTGATAGTTTGTCGGCCCCAAAAGCTTACCTGTCAGTGTGCAACGGGCTACCGAGGAGAAATTACCCCTGATCGGCTCCTTTTCGACAATCTGAGTTTCGTAGTACTCGTCTTTCTTTTCGCTAAACGCATTCCGCTCGAGCGCGGCTGCGTCCATCGCTACCGCACCGTGGTCTCCAAACTGATAGATCATCGTATGATTATCGAGAGATCGCACGCGAATCCGATGCCGCTCAGGTCGTTCCAAAAACATGCGAGCGAGGCCAAAGAGGGGATAGGCGACGTGGCCTTGCTTGATTTGCTGAATTATCTTTGAGAAGGCCCGTTCTTCTGGTAGGAAATCGATTTGAACCGGTGCGGCTTCGACTTCCTGGCGAGAGATCTGCTCTTCACGACGCTGAAACCTCGACCGATCGCTTTTCTGCGGGGGTAAGCGGTTTTCTAAAGGGCGTTGTTGTGATTGAGGAGAGCGATTTCCCAGCGTCGCCGCCTTCCTATCCGCTTGCTCATGCCGATGGCGATCTGACGGAGGACTTGGACGCCGAGGTCTTTCGTCCCTGCGTTCACGTCTTCCACGGTGCTGTCTATCCTCCGAAGCATCACCTTCGTAATCTGCATAGCGATTTACCGGTTCCGACTCCTTCAGCCAATCGGGCGTTAATCGAAGGTCTAGCGAGGGAATTTGATCCGTCATGGTCGCGTTAGAGGTAACTAAATTGAACTCCGATTTCAAAGCACTAGCAAAACAGGACTGAACATGTCATGGACCCGGGCGTTTACGTTGTCGTTTCCATTCGATAGGTCAACACAAAAGTCGCTTT